>Ga0181530_10002590_pt1 | contig 21272 bp, 22 predicted proteins | sample PEATcosm2014_Bin_42_FD_119769 | JGI IMG/M metagenome (GOLD analysis project Ga0181530, IMG submission 119769) | Peatland microbial communities from MTU Mesocosm Facility, Houghton, MI, USA - PEATcosm2014_Bin10_60_metaG | ecosystem: Environmental > Terrestrial > Soil > Wetlands > Peat | place... | reverse complement strand
GCGCTCGACGACCATGAGATCGAGAATGTTGAGTGCGACGGCGACGTATCGGCCGAAGATTTCGGCGAACTGGCGGTCGTCCTCGTTGAAGGCGGCTCGCTGGCGGCTTTCGATGTTGAAGATGCCGATGACCTTGTCGTGCAAACGCAGGGGGACGGTGAGGCTGCTCTTGGCGCTGTCGAGACCGACGACGTAGCGCGGATCGCGTTCGACGTCGGGGCAGATATAGCTGCGGCCGGTGGCGGCGACGTAGCCGCTGATGCCGTTGCCCTCGCTTTCGGCGCAGAGGTCGATGGACAGGGCCTCGGGGGGCAGGCCGGCGCTGATGACCAGCTCGAGCTTGTTGGTTTTGCGGTCCAGGAGGCGGATGGCGAAATGGTCGAAGTGCATCAGATCGCGGGTGAAGCTGATGATTTTTTCTTCGAGCAGCTTGAGGCGCTGGCCGACGTTGAGCTTGGACATGGCGTCGCCTTCAAGGCGGACGAGTTCGCGGCCGGCCTTGTCGATGGCGTCGATTTTCTGCTGCAATCGCCGGGTGCCGGTGGCATCCCAAACCACGGCGACGACCTGGACGACCTGACCGCGCGGATTGATCACGGGGCTGGCGATCAATTCCATGAATTGCTGGTCTTCGATGTTCAGGGCGTAACGTTTGGATCGGCTGAAGGCGGGGGCGTCGGAGGGTTGCGGGCTGACCTGCTTGCTGAAGATGTCGAAGGCTTCCTGACAGGTGCGGCGGATTTTTTCGTGTACCCTCGCCGGCCAGGCCTGCATCTTTTTGTTCATCCAGTTGGAGCGGCCCTCGCGATCGACGATGCAGACGCCTTCCCCGATGGTGTTGAGGATGAGATTGGCCTGCTGGCTGATGAGGGCGCGTTCGAGTGGAAGGAAATCGGCGGCCTCGGAAAAGATCGCGGTGAAATGTTCGGTCTTGATGAGTTCGATCGCCTTGTCGATCGAGTCAACCTGCTCGACGTCGCACTGTGATTTAAGGGATTCGATGGCGGCGGAGTTGGCCGTCGTGGGCGTGGCTAAAACCAAAACTCTGTTGCGCGGAACTTCCAAATCCTGATTTCCGGCTTGCGGAGGCAAATCACATTGTAGTTTGTGAAACATTTCGCAGTCAAACTAAAATTGGATGACCAGCGCCGTTATCCGACGGGCGGGAGCAGTTACCGGCGTGAATAACCGATGATAGCACGTCCTTCTTGCCTGACCGCGGGTTACGGTTAGACTGGGATGTCTCGCCGGTCTGGGCAGGGGTGCGTGATTCGGCCCGGGAACCGACGTGTTTGATGGTGTTGTTTGATTTTCCGGAGGTCTGAATGTGTGGAATTGTTGCGTACGTCGGCAGGAAAATTGCCCAGCCGTTGCTGATTGAAGGCCTGAAACGGCTGGAATATCGCGGCTATGACTCGGCCGGGATCGCGGTCATCGATCATAACCACAAATTGCACATTCGCCGGGCCGTGGGGCGGATCAGCGTGCTTGAAAACAGCCTGATCCACGGCGAGCCGCTGCCCAAAGCCCATTTGGGGATGGCGCATACGCGTTGGGCGACCCACGGGGCGCCGACGGAGTGCAACGCACACCCGCATACCGATGACAAGGGCCTGATCGCGCTGGTTCACAACGGCGTGATCGAAAACTACGTCGCCCTCAAACAGTTCCTCAGCGAAAAGGGGCACACGTTCTCCAGCCAGACCGACACCGAGGTGCTGGCGGTGCTGGTCGGGGACATTTATGCGGACTTGAAGGCCAAGAACCACCCGACGAACGGCGTGTCGCTGCTGCAACGGGCGGTGCAGGCGGCGCTGCAACAGGTGCAAGGGACGTACGGCATCGCGGTCATCTGCAAGGACGAACCGGATACCCTGGTCGTCGCCAGAAAGGGAAGCCCGCTGATCATCGGCGTGGGCAAGGACGAATATATCGTCGCATCGGATGCCAGCGCGATCGTCGAGCACACGGCCAGCGTGATCTATCTGAACGACAACGAGATGGCGGTGCTGCGGCCGGACAGCTTCCGGACGACGACCATCGAGGACGTGGAAACCAGTCCGGTCATCAGCCAGTTGGAAAACAAGATCGAGGCGTACGAGCTGGGGACCTACGACCATTACATGCTCAAGGAGATTTTCGAGCAGCCGACGGCCGTGAGGAATTGCCTGCGCGGGCGGGCGGACCAGAAGGAAGGCCGGATCGTTCTGGGCGGATTGACGGAGCATGCGCGCGAATTGCTGCGCGCCCGGCGGTTCATCCTGACCGGGCAGGGCACGGCGTGGCACGCGGGGCTGCTGGGGGATTATCTGATGGAAGACCTGGCGAAGGTCGTCACGGAATGCACGTACGCCGCGGAATTCCGGTATCGCAACCCGATCGTCGAGGAGGGGACGGTGCTGGTGGCGATCAGCCAGTCGGGCGAAACGGCCGATACGCTGGCGGCGCTGCGCGAGGGCAGGGAAAAAGGCGCGCTGTGTCTGGGGATCGTGAACGTCGTGGGCAGCACGATCGCTCGGGAAACGGACGGGGGGATCTATCTCCACGCCGGACCCGAAATCGGCGTCGCCAGCACCAAGGCGTTCACCTGCCAGTTCGTCACCCTTGCGCTTCTGTCGCTGTTCATCGGGCGGCGCAGGTTTATGAGCCAGTCGCAGTGCCAGGAAATCATCGAAGGGTTGTGCGCGATGCCCGAGCGGATGGAAAAAGTCCTGACGCTCAGCGAGGAAATCAAGAAGATCGCGGTAAACTTCAGCGACCGGGAGAACTGGCTGTTCCTGGGCCGCGGATATAACTATCCCGTGGCTCTGGAAGGGGCGTTGAAGCTGAAGGAAATCAGCTACATCCATGCCGAGGGGATGCCCGCGGCGGAGATGAAGCACGGCCCGATCGCGCTGATCACGCCGGAAATGCCCGTGGTGTTCGTGGCCACCCAGGGGCTGCAATACGAAAAGATCATCAGCAATATCGAAGAGGTTCGCGCCCGCGGCGGCCGGGTGATCGCCGTCGCCACCGAAGGCGACACGCAAATGAAACGGTATAGCGATCACGTCATTTACGTTCCGGACGTGATGGAATGTTTGCAGCCGCTGGTGACGGTGGTGCCGCTGCAATTGCTGGCGTATCACGCGGCCGTGGCGAGGGGATTCGACGTGGATAAGCCGAGGAATCTGGCCAAGAGCGTGACGGTGGAGTGAAAAATGGACAGCGAATCACGGATATTCGGTCCGCGCTTGTATTCCATGACAAGTATTCTGGCACGGCTCGCAGGCGCGATGGCTGTTCTGTCGATGGGGGGCTGCTTCTTCGGCGATCGAGCCGCAGATCGCACGCTTGAGATATATCAAGTGCAGGACAGAACTTCGTACACTGGACAGTTTCAAATCGATGCGAGCCGACTGCCTCCCGGCGCCATCGAAAGCCGGGTCGACAGCGGTGACCAGGGCGACCCAGTTACATCACTGACAATCGCCTGCAGATACCCGGTTAGGGTTTTGCTTGTCCCAGCCACGCAACCGTGAGCAGGTAGGCCGAATAGCCGGCGGGTCGTGGATGGAACCGGGCCGTCCCCGGCTCGGGGAAGTTGCAACGAACATCTCTTTGCGGGTATTTTCGCAATTCATACATGGAGCGGGGCCGGCATCAATTTCGCCGCCTGTCGCAGTTTTTTCAGCGCCGACCGGCTGTTCTGTTTACATTTCTGATCGCACTGGGAATCGGAATCGCTAATGTCTTGCCGATCAAGCCGGCGTTGTGGCTTGGCGCGGCGGCGGGGTTGCTCGTCATAGCGATTTTTGTTCGGTGGGCAATTCCACGCGCGGGGTTGATCGTTGGCGTGACGTTTCTCGTTGGAGTCTCGGCGGCGCAAATCGCCAGGTTCAAGTTTCCGGCGGATTCGATTGGGCAGTACGCCACCTATGACGAGCGATTGGCCGAGTTGGAGTTGGCGATCGATCAGCCGCCGCGGCTGGTGATGCCGTCGCCGGCTGAACTGCGGCTGTTGCCGCCGAAGCAGAATTCCACACCTCACTGTCGCGAGAATCTAGATCGTAAGATCATCATATAAATAGTCTTATATACGACCAGAAAATCCCGCATACAATTATTTTTCTTAGGTGCAACGCCGGTGCAACGCCAGGTGGCGTTTTCGTTGGTTTTGGGTATCTGGGAAGGGTGTTGGGGGGAGAATGGTGCGGGGGCCATTGCGGCCGCATCCGCAAGCCGCGCGTCGGCGGCCTCTTGCGGATCAGCGCCAGCTTGCGGTTTTTCTTGATGAGCCGTTCGATCAAAGAGAATACCCCGCCGTTTTCAAGTTCGCGTAAAGATTGCTCAGCGCAGCCTGAAGGTTTGTCACGTCGGTTTTGAGGTTGTTCATCATGGTCTGCTCGTTGATCCCATAGGTTGAACCTGCGGTCTGGTCCGTGACAAGGTTCTGAATCGCGTGAGTCAGCGCCGCCGACTGGGGCGGAAACCACGTGTAGACCTGATACCAGATATTGTTCGAGTTTGAGTTGCCGCTCGTGATCGTCGAATACTGCGGAAAACCAGCGACGATGCCCCAGACCATCGTGCCGACCGCCAACCCATTGCGGGCCTGAAAGCTGTAAGTCTGCTCCCAGTTGTTTGTGATCCAGCAATTGTCGCCGCTCGGAAAAAATGCCGAGCTTAGACTGCTTAGCAGATTGTTGAATCCGAAATTGCCGCTGCTGGCAAACTGACCCTGGGCGATTCGGCCGTAATACACTCCACCGTAGGTCCCCTGATAGACGCCGGTAATTTTGGCGATGCAGGGACGGACAGGCCAGTTATCGACATAGACGATTGTGCGCGGTGTCGATTCTTGGGTCGTGCCCATGACGCGCCCGATAACATAGAAAACTTCCGCGACGTTTCCCCAAAGCACGTGACTTCCCGGAGTTCCCTGTCCGCTGCCAGCCGTCCAGCCGACATAAGGTTCGGCCAGATTCACCACCAGCGCATTGTTTTTAAGTGTTTGGTTTGTGTTGGTCAGTGGAGCCGGTCCATCGCAAGCGGATTGGTTGACTTGAGATTGAAGCTGGAAGGTGTCAAACCCCGGTGGATTGCCGTTGCTTCCACCATTGCCGCCGTTGCTGACGCCGTACAGGATCGAGCCTTTATAGTAGCCACCTCCCGATTCCGCGCCGATGATGGCGACCAGTACCAATTCACCCGTACCGAAAAGCAACCGTGAACCCTGTGGGGTGCTCGCCGTGTTGGTGGTCCCCATCCCAATGACAAGCTGGTTGCTGATCGACTCGACCGCCCGCATCGGCTCCATCGCCGGGCAGAAATCGCGCTGGTCGTTGAAGCGAACGGTCGTTACCGCGCCCTTGGCATCAGATACCCATTGAACGCCACGGACCAGACCATCGGGGACGAAGGGCCAGATGCCGGCATACTTCTTCTCCGACATTTTCAACTGCGTCATCGTGTAGTAACGGCCACCGACATCATTCGCCACGGTCGAAAGCTCACTTGTGTTGGTGACGCTTCCACCAGAACGGATCGCAACGAAATTCCCGTACATCATCGGCAGCGTGAAATTTTGCGATCCGCCCTCGCCCGGCTGACTTACATCTACTTCGTAGCATCGCGTGTTGTTCCCGCTGGTGGGATCGTCCGAAATGTCGCTGTAGGGATCAAAGGGGTTGTCTTGATTATTGACCTTGAACGTCACCCCGACTTTTGATGGAAACCGCGAATCGTTACGAATCCAGTCCTGACCCTGGATGATGTAATTCGAGGCGTCTTGAAGAGTCTGGGTATTGCCACTGTCGCTTTGGCTGCTTCCACCCGTTGATTGGCCCGGATTGTAAAAGTCCGTCGTGGTGTAACTGTTGTCGGAGAATCCCACCACGAGAAACAATTGCCCGGCAACGTCATCCAGCACCTTCCCTTCCGCCACATTGTCGAAGATCATGTTCCGCGGCTTCCACGATGAGGGAACAGGATCGGGAATGTCGGGATCGACGTTCAGTTGCGTGCAGACATCGGACCAATTCCAAGCCGTGCCGTTATTCGTGGTCTTGGGATAGTAAATTGGCGTTGCCGATGAACCAGTACCAGAATACGGAAATCCCTGTTGATGGACGTTCAGAGCGCAGGTAATCGGATCGGTCAACTGCCATCGGTTGTCGAACACGATGGCCTCAACCATGTTGGCGAAAGACTGGGTACTCGCGGTGTTTCCATCCGAGGCGGTGGGGCCGGTGACGTAGGGGATGGCGGCGGCAAGGCAGACCGAAAACGAGATACCCGGACCTGGCGCCCCCTTCATCTCCAGCGTCACCATGCCAGCCGGTGTGTCCTCCATCAGCGCATTAAAATCATCCACGAGCATGAGGAACCGGCCAATCCCATATCTGGAACCGCCGGTGTACATCGTCATGACGTTTGTCGGCCTACCGCCAGGCGGTGGGTCATAGACGGTTTTGCCGCCGAGCGTGATGGAGTTAAGGGTTGGGTTTTGGGAGCCTGCCATTTACGGTGCCTTCCAAGCTTATGCCGCCTTGTCATTCACAAAGCGAATCCAAAATCGTAGGCGTGCCAGTAGTTGAGGGAAGCTGCACGTTGTATAGGCGACTCATCGCCGATTGCCACACGCCATTGTTGGGATTCGCAGTCGTCAGCGTGAAGCTGTCGCCTTGCAGGAAATCCGTAGAGCCGCGAAAACACGTTAACTGCGTTGAGCCAAAAATCCCGAAAGCGGTCGGTTTCGCCAAAACGATGTTGGCGATGTAAACCACCGCCGTTGCGCCAGCGGTATTCGCGGATGACCACTTCACGGTAATCGCGAGGTTACTAGGATATGACACCCCGATCGGCAGAAACACATTGAACAACTGATACGAAGTTGTGAGCGTATGCGGATCGGCGTTGAACAAATTGACCGTTGTGAAGCCAGTCCCAGTCACGGCGACTTGCAAGTTGCTGCCGGTGTTGACCGTTCCGCCGATCCGCAGCCAGACGCCAACCGCGTAAATCGTCTGGGTGTTGATCGCGTTGTATCCCCCGATGGTCTGGGTGACCTGCACCACCGTGGTCGTTCCATCCCCGGCATACTTCAGCGCCGCCCCGCCGACAACATGCACGTTGGTCAATTCCTGAGAGATATCCGCGGCACCAGCATTCACCGTCCAGTTGTTCGGCGTCGAACCGGAGAATGAAGTAAACGCCCCGTTCTTGAGGATGTTCTGGTTGTCCGCCACGTTTACCGGCGCCCCGGTTCCGTTGCCGAGTATCCCATTGCTGTAGACGTTCACCGTGGGGTATCCGACGACGGAGAATTGCTCCCCGCCGGCCTGGGCGCCAGAGAAGCGATCGCGCGTACAGGTCAACTGCACGGTTTCGGTAATGATCCGCTGATCGGCCACTCCCGCCACGTTATTACACGAAGCGACGAGGACACCGCTGCCGGCGTTGGCACCGGACGGCGTGACGGTTGGGGTAGAGATGGTGTTGGCGAGAACGGTTTGGCTGTTGGCTACGAGGTAGTCAACAAGGAGGGGTAGGATTGTACTGACGTTGGAGTTAGGGGCGTTGAGGTCAAGCTGAAGATTTGAAAGGGTGGCGTCGATGGTGGCTTTGAGCGTTGCCGCCCATCCCGCGACTTGGCTGGCCTGGCCGAGCCATTGCTGCTCGATGCCAATGACGAGATAGCGTTCAGACTCGTATTGGCTCAGAATCTCATCAACACCAGTGCCGGAGCCGAGAAGGGTGTTTTGGTAGGCAATTAGAAGATTGATCCACTTGATGCATTTACCTATCTGTCCGAGGAGAGTGCCTACGATTGAAATTGCTGACGGGGAAAATGATGTTGCCGGCGTCCAAGCGGGGAAATCTCTACCAGCACCGAAGTTGTTGCCGGGGTCTGAAGCATTGAATGTGAACACCCCATTGGCCAATGTGTAGCCTGCATCCGCCCAAAGCCCCCCCGAACCGTCACCGTTTGGATTATCAGTCATTGCAACCGCAATCAAACCCCACGGCGACGTGAATTTTCCCTGATACGCGAACGGGATTATCCCCACCTCATCCATCGCGTTCGGCGTATCACAGCTGGCGTAATCGTAACTGGGATCATTGACCCACCCGCCGAAACCACCGTAACCACCCTGCGCATCATCAACCCAATTCAATTGAACAGCCACACCTGTAGGCGAGACACTGGCGGGAAGAACAAACGACGATGGCAATCCAGTAGGTGCGGGCATAGTCTACTCCAATTCCGGCATCGCCAGGGCACCGCGATGATTCAAAATTTCCAGCACGGCCCGTTGCTCGCCGAGCAATTCTTCAGTTGCCTTGATTTGTCCTCGAATCGCTGAAGTGCTTTGTGGGCTCATGTGGTCCTTGTCCTTTCGTCTCAATCTTCGTTCGGTTCGGGAAGTAGTGGGGCGCTGTTGCTGGGCACATTTCCCCCTTCAGTGTGCGTCATGCTCAGCACGCGACGTGATAAGGGGAGCTTTACGTCAATGCCGTGTTTCTCGCGTAGGACCTTCGCAGCCTGCGCAGCACGGGCCAAGTCTCCGCTTTCAGCCGCAACGCCAAGGGACAGTAACAGGGCGGCGGGCGATTCTGCTTCCCGGCGAATCTGGTCGATGCTCTCCGTTTTCTTTGCCATCTATAGAATCACCCCCCCCTATTTCACGGGGCGGGTTTTGAAACAAAAAAACCCCCGTTTTCAGGGGGTTAAATGCGGTTACTGTTTCACCTACTGTTTCACTTTTTATTTTTCGCGGTCGTCTACGGCCTCCAAATTGCCGTCTTTGTCTTTGGAGCCGGCTGGAATTTTTCCCCCACCCATTTTGACGGCGGCTTTCCATGCGGATGAACGATATAGGGCCGACGTGCTATTAACGCCCGCCTTCTTGGCGGCCTTTCGGAGCGAGAGAAAACGATCCTTCCCCTTCAGCTTGGCGGCGTAAAGAATTCGCGCATCCTGCCCTAAATCATCGGGTTTGGATTCTCCCGCCGGGGTCGCGACATCCACCGCCGCACACAGTTCCTTTATGGCAACTTCGGAGGCACGCCACTCCAATGACGAAGCATTCATCGGATCAGCGACGGCTCGTCTGATGGCCGCACCGTCAACGCTTGGCGTCTGCTTCGCACACAATCTGGATAGCTTTACCCCTACATCGCGCAATCGCTCGGCTTCTTCTTCCGCGTCCAAGTCTATATTGACGGGCCTGGCCAGTGACCGCATCCGGTAATTACGAATACGGCACCATCGTTCGTTCCATTCGTCGATCAACTGCGAAAGGTTACTACTCATGTTCACCGTCCTGTGTCGGGACGACGCCGCCGGACGTGGAAGGACGGTGAATCCAGCACCGCGCCGGGGGTGTCGCTTGGACGCGAAGCCGACCGGCTCCGCGCCCGTCCAGAATCCTGATTCACTTCTTTCACTTCGTCGCCTCTAATGTGTCCCCGTGCCGCGAGGCACGTGCTGATCGCGTTGCTGAAAGACGAGGTGCATCCGCACGGCCAGCGTTGTCACCGTAATTGCGATTCTGTTCGCTCCAGCTTTGAAGCGTTGATTAGCAAAATGATCCCGCAAATCAACGTGGGCGTATTGAACAAGCCCACGATAACCCCAAAAATTCCGTTCGTGGTTGCCCTGGATGACAATTCGTATGCCGGCAATTCGTCTGCTTTCGAATAGAGGACAAATGAAAGGACGCAGTGAATCACCAGCGGAATTGTGAAAATAATGCCAAAACAGAACGACAACCAGATGAGCGCGACGAAGATGTCTGATATGGCCGCGATAAGCAGGGGAACGGTGATTCCCAATCGCGAAGGTCTAAAACCGGCCATCGGGTAATTCGTCGGAGCAGCGTAGGGAATGTGCTGCGATTGCCTCTGCGCCGCTCTGGCCAAGTCTTCTAGGCTGTCGAAGGTCTGAGCCGGATTGACGACATAGGGAGGGGACAGCTTGGCGTGACAGGGGCCGCATACGATTGCGCCGTTCCACACAAAGGGCGTTTCCAGATTCCCGATTGACGCTCCGCAGTTCGCACACTTTTCCATAACGATCTCAAGCTGTCCCTGCTATCGCCTCTCGAATCCTCCGCCCTCTCGATACCGAAAGGAACCTCGGTTCGTGTCGATGTCGATGAAGATCGCTTCCTTGGTGTAGGACGGGGCGTCGTTGAACGCTATTGTCCATTGCAAGAAGAGGACAGAATCCCCGATGGTTAGCGATACGGGCAACGACTTGGATTTGTCATCACGAATCCACACTCTACCGCCCGCCTCGGCGATGGGAGCATCGAATTCGCCGTTGATGGAGACACGTGAGATCGTTAGCGCGGACTCGCTTGCGTTCATGATTTCCCAGCCCACCCCCGTTCTGAATCCTTCCGAATCATATTCACGCCGGGAAATTGAAAATTGCGGATCATTGGATTCGCTTCTAAGGCCTTCGCTCCGAGATGATCCGGTTAATGCTTCCAGTGGATTTCGTGTTGAATCGTGGCCGACGATGTGAGCCAATCCCTGTTGTCCGAGTTCGCGCAAATACCAACACCCGAAAGCTAGGACGAGAAGCCATATCACGCCAGCGCCGATCCACAATGCGATCGACAATTTCTTGGCGGGCTGTTTGGTGGCGACACACGGGTCCGCATGAGGAGCGTGCTGCGATTGCCTCTGAGTGGCCTTAGCCAATTCCTCTAAGCTGTCAAAAGTTTCGGCGGGATCGACGACATGGGGCCGGGCAAGCTTGGCGTAACAGGCAGCGCAAATAGTTGCCTCTTTCCACACGAACGGCGTTTCGAGATTGCCTATCGTCGCTCCGCAGTTGGCGCACTTTTCCATGGCCTTCCCAGAACTCACGCGCCGCCTCCCGCGCCAAATCCTTTTTCCCCCGCCAAACCGTGACCCGACGAATGGCGTATAAGCCGATGCGCCCGCTTGAGAAATCGAAAGAGAAGCATACTACCCTGACCGACTTACCGTCAACCTTTACGGTTGCGGCGTGCTCAAAGACGAATTGCGAAAGGCTCGGCTGAAACTAGGTCTCACACAGGAGGGGCTTGCGGCCAAAGCGAACATTTCGCGCGAATATGTCGGCTACGTCGAGCGGGGGAAATATGTGCCAACGGTGCCGATGTTCATCAAAATTTGCAAGGCGCTCGGTGTCTATCCTCCCGACTTACTCAAACGTGTCGTAGGGCCGCGCGCGATCAGGCCTGTTGGCCCACGTCCTGGAAGTGCAAAACCCGGCATTCCACACCCGAAACTGGCACGTTCAAACCGTTGCTAGAAACCACGACCGCCGTCCGGACTGCTTGGCGACGTGTGCCAGTCATAGATTACCCCGGACCGGGCCGCGACGGTCGAGTGGGCGCTGGCGGGATGGTTGGGAAACAGGCTTCGGGCGAGCCCTCGGATTTCCTGCCCCTGTTCCATGCGGAATCGTTCGCCCTCAGTTGGCGGCGTTTCAGATGGCTCGTTGCGGAGAAACTAGCCGTGCGTCGGGCACGTTCGGGCAATTGAGGAAAATCTCTTTGCTGACGGATGCGGCGCTCACGGCTGAAGGATTATACCAGAGGATGAGGCTGGTATGTTGCGAAAGCGGGCTGAATATCAGGAAAGGATGATGATTTCGACAGACGATTCAAGCCCCCCCTTGGAGCCGATTTCCAAATCCCCAATGACGGTCATTGGAAGCCGAAGCATCTCACTGAGCGCTAACGTCCGCCATCGGATTGCCCGGCCCCATCAAGCCCATTGAAGACAACCTGCGTTTTGCTTTTCTAAAAGCCTCATTCTTGTCGGCTAGAATATCAGCTCGCAATTGGGAATATGCGCACTCAACATCGCTTAGAAAATCCTCCAGATTGAGAACGACCTTCCCGCCATTAGACATGCCATGCACTCGCGGATTGGAAGCAGTAAATGAATAGCTTCCCCCTTCAGCGTAAGCGTGAACCAGACCGCATCGCAAATCTTCCCAAATTTTCGTCGCGTTGTATTGCGGCAAATATTTCGCAACAAACTCTACGAACCTCTTTGTTGAGCCGTGTTTTGATTCGCTCCTATTGATTCCTGCCGAGAATCCCGCCATCGCATCAATGAAACATGCGGCAAGAATGAACGCGCCAAGTTTTGAACCACCCTTTGACGCCCTTCCAATATCCTTGAAACCCCATCCGAACAGAAAGGCATCAAGACGCTCGATTAACTCTTCTTTGGTCGGTTCCACTCGAATCGGCATGATGCGCCTACCTTCTGTTCTCCTCTGAGCCGTTTGAACCCTAACGCATTCTCTCCACGGCCTGATAGCCAATGTGAGTGATCCCAAACAATCCATCCGTTCCATGCGGTTCGATGAATTCCGACGCTGCCAACTGTTCGACCGCATATTTCCAGCGAGCAAAGTCGGCGTCGCTTTTCGGATCGCCAAACGCTTGATCCCCCGCGTGTACAACCTTCCAATTCATTGTTTTACTAATAATGATTCCGCGATTTCCATCAACTCCGGCAATAAGAAGCTGTTTGCAATCGTTCGACAGCGCCAATTCGGGCCAATGTTCGAGCAACTCACTATCGGTCTTTAGTTTATTCGCACGTTCATATCCCTCATCAGTCATGCGGAAGTATTCACTATCGGCATTTGCCGTGACAAGATGCAGTTGAACGAGCTGCTCTATGGCTGCTTCCCATTTCGCCTCATCTCGGGCATCGTTGGGAATGTTTACGGTTTTGCCGCAAACTTGCACTAAGCCACGAACATGGACGATTTCACCAGCCGGGTCTTGCGATAGACGCACAAGCAATTTCTTCGCTTCGAGTTTCAGGATAGGAATATCTCGTGTTTGACTTTTGCGCAACATTCGCACAAAGTCTTCAGTCATCTTGTACGCGAAATCTTCGTCGGGATTGTGGACTTTCAGTAAACCTTGGTTCGCAAGCACATTAAGTTTGTCGCGTATCCCTGGGTCTACATCGTCGGAAAACCGAAGGTGAGGAGTCGGCCAGTTGTAGGCAATTCCTCTTGTGCGCACCCAAATGATATCTCGCATGATGGGGTACTCCCGCAGGCTCTTGCGTAAGTCTTCCAAAACATCGGGCATTAACTGTTCTAGGTCCTCTAACGGATTCAGTTCCGTAGCGGGCGGTGCAGCCGAAACCCGCAAATTGCCGTACTCCCTCAAAATCGTTTGAGCCAGATGATTGCCGAATTTGTCGCAGAACACTTGAATGGATTCGTACTCGCACAACACTCCGTGGTCACTAATTCTGTCTTGGAATTTGCGGAGGGCGTCGAGTTGCGCGGTATTAATCTCGCCTATATTCGCTAGCCCTTTCGAGAAATAGACCATCGCTGGCTTCTTGGCTTTGGTATGCTTCTGAATTTCTTCGACCGTCCCGCCTTCCGCTTCATCGGTGGGTGTACCAATTCTGGTCCTAAAGACGGCCACTAATACATCACACCTGTCAACCAGATCTTTGTTGATGATCGTTTGGGGACTTCCGCCCATCTGAGGCGCGACATGAGTCTCCCAATTCATTGGAAGTGCAATGAGCTTGGTGTCGGGTCCGTGTACCACATTCCAATCGTCAATTGCTCTGAGAATGGCCTTTTTTTCATCCACCACATCGCTCGGACAGGCGATTAGGACGTTGATGATGTATGCGGGATATGGCATGGAAGACTGATTTTACCCTTTTGCCCAGCAACAAAAAAGCCGCCTCAATGAGAATGGCCCGTTCGATTGATCTACAACTAACCAATCTTATCCGAGCCGGTCGCCGCGTTTGTATCCATCGCTACACTGCCCGTAATGCCTCTGCCGAACATCACGCCCGAGCAAGCCGCAATCGTCGATGCGGCCTTGGCACGGCAAGAGCAATATCTCCATCGTCTCGCCCAGCGCTTACGGGAAGTCGGCGTCGGTCATCCGCATCCGCTGATGCAATGGGCGGAGAAGGCGGAATGGACGGTGGGCGGTCTGCGCGTTCATTTCGCGGAATGGGCGAAGGGACAAGACCCTCATCCCGTTCCCGCGCAGCACGTTGGAAAGTCATAATCACGCCCTGTGCGGTCGCTATGGCCATCGCAAATGAAACCTGACTCGCGCCATGATCGACGCGACGCCCAGAATGCGGAGCGATCTTCAACCCGACTCTCTGCCAAACTCCCGAATTATTTGACGACATCTGCCGCAATCGTAGAATTATTTTACCCATCTGTCTTTTCGGGCGACTAAGGAGGATTCACATGCGGGCGCGCACCGGGTCTGGCAAGGGTGGAGCGTTGGCATTTCTGGTGATTTTTGGTGTGGGGGCAATTGTTGCCATGTACCTGAACCAGAAGCCGAAGGTGGTCGAAAGGACCGTTGTTGTCCAGCCGCCTCCACCACCGCCCGTTGTTCAGGAAACCCCAGCGCCAGCGCCAATCCCACCACCCAAGATTGAAACGCCCGTACCCGTTATCGAGCCGGTTCGGGCCCCTGTTGCGATCCCTGCGCCGCCGCCCGTTCCGGAGTGCCAAATCATCGAGGCAAAATTGCAAGATGCACAGAGGGCCGAGGCCCAAGCGCAGGTGGATTTGGCCGTGGCGAAACAAGTCGCGATTGACAAGGTGCAATCCAGCCCGGACTACATTGCGGCCAAGACGGATGCGAGCACAAAGAAAGCCGCCGTAACATCGCTCGTAGAAAAGCTGCGCAGCGACGAACAATCCATGACGGAAACAGATGACGAAAAGGCTTCGGTCAGGGCGGCGGAAGCATCCTGGCTGGAGGTCGATACAAAACTGGCCCAGATGAAAGACGATGCCGTGGCGGCCGATTCGTCCATCGCCGAAAAACAGAAGGCCATAAAAGACGATGCCGCCACGGTCGCCAGTTTGCAAAAGGCGCTTTCCGATTACATCCAAGGTGATATCACCACGGCCACCCAAGGCGCTGATTGCCCGATCAAGTCGGTCGCGATTGACACGGCCAGCGAAACAATCAGCGTGGGCCTCAACCAGCGGGCGCAGAACGATGTCGGCGGCGGCACCGATTTGGCCATGGCCACCATTGGGCGCATCCTGGAAAGATCGATGCGCAAGTCAGCATACACCTGGAGTTCGGCCGTCTTCACGGTGTATTTCGATTACAACGGAGGCAAGGCGGTCGAGTTTCAGGCGAAGTATTCCCGCTCGACGGTCGATGCCGCAAACTTTGCCATGACGATTGATCGCGGAAACTATCTGGACGATCAGGGCCTTGTAAATCTGGCTCAGGAACTTTGGTTCAGTCCCATCATTAGCGGCGCACAACAGGCGAATTCTGTTGAATTGGCCTCAGGCGCGGGCGCTCAATACGGAAATCCGGGCGTTCAATATGCCGATCCATCGGTCAGTGCCGCCTACATCAACGGCGTCTGGTACGACGTGCTTGTCATTGGCGGCTACCGCCGGGCCGATGGCAGCTTTTGCTTGCCCGTGTACATCAGGCGTCCGCACAGAAAAGAAGATGCGCACGATGCGCGCCTGCAACCGCCGTCTGCATCTCAGTCCAGGCAACAGCAAGCGGCGCCGCCTCAGTCGGGATCGCTGGTTCGGCCCACCCCAGCGCCCAACCAGCCGCAAAAGCCGGCGACTCCGCCGAAAAACACGACGCCAGCGCAGCCGCAACAGCAGCAGCCGGTTGTCAAGCCTGGATAACTCGATTGGCTGCGGAGGCCGGCGTTGTAGGATTGAGCCGCCTAGTTCTCATCACATAACCGCGTCGCAAATTCAAAGCGGCCGGGGACAATCATGCGGAATGGGCCGCCGGGCAAGAACCGTTCCACGCTCCGGAGCAGATATAATCCCGGCATCCGCGGGCGGACAACACGATGAAATCAAGCGATCCCTTTCGACTCCTTCATGGCCCCTACAATCCGCCAAAGGCCCGCCGTGGCGACCGGCTCTTTTGCGAAATTCGTGGAACTGTTGTTGTGGGATATTATTCAGATGGTCTCATCACCTGGCCGTGCGCGAAACGAAGCGGAACACCAAGTCTGATTCTCTGCGGCGATTTGGTGAATGCGGTCAGGTGTGAATCAAAGCCGGCCATCGCGCACCATTTTGGCGTTTCGCCTTCAACCGTGGGGAAGTGGCGGAGGGCGCTGGACGTTCCCGCCTACAACGAAGGCACGCGGGCGCTGTTTCGGCAAATCACGAATGAGCGGACTGACGACAGATTGGAACGGGCGCGGCGAAATTCCAGGACTCCGGCGGCGCTTGCCAAGACATCCGCGAAGCTCAAGGGCAGAACAATCCCGCCACACGTCATTGAAGCCGTGCGCAACGCCGCACAGCGCCCCCGATCCTCAGCGTGGAGGGAGAAGATGGTCGCATACTGGCGGCGGCGCGGGCATCCGGTGGGGCACCCTGAGCGTAGATTTTGGACCGAACACGAAATTCGATTGCTGCGCACTGGTCCCGCTGCGGAAGTTGCCCGCAAGATCGGGCGGAGTCTCGGCGCCGTATACGGCATGAGATACGTCCTCAAGACCAAGCGGCAGGAGTAGCCGGCGCGGAAAAGGTTGATTTTGGCTAGAATTGCGATTCGGGAACTTCAAAGGCAATTATGACTTTGCGCCAAAAGGAAATGGCCGACATCAGCTTTGACGACATTCGAGACTTCTGCGCGCAAAAGCCGCCTGAAGGCACCAGCCTTGATTACAAAAGTGATTTCACTGAAAAACTCGATCAGCTCATTTGCGCTTTCGCGAACACTCACGGGGGATTGATAATCCTCGGTGTCGAAAGCGAGAAGGCAGACGACACTCCAACTTGGCCCCCCGGCGGTCCGCCGGGCGTCGTCAAATCGGATGGAATGGAGTTACGAGTTCAACAGATAGCTGCCGAAGCGATTTATCCGCCAGTGCCGGTTGAAGTGAGTCGCCCGATTGACATACCCGCCAAGGCGGATCGGGTTCTCATCGTCATCCGCATACAACCAAGTCCTACCGCGCCACATGCAATAGATAGGAATCGAAGGGTGTATGAGAGAACAGGGAACCGGAATCACCCAAATGAGCTTGCCGATATGGGCCGGATTAAGTTTCTACTTGATCGCCGTTTGAATATCGAGGCTGCGCGATTAGATGGAATTGAACGCGAAATTGTACGGGCAACTCGTCGGCTATCGTCCCAACCGTCGTTGCCTCTTCGATGGGTGTCCGTAAGTCCGACGTTGCCGTATGCCCCAATTCTTACCAACGAAGATTGCGTTAGATGGCATAGCGTATGGCGCTTTGGATCGCGACGGCAACAAGCACCGGGCGGATCAATCGGAACGGATACACGATCCGTCTCTCTCGACAATACCGTGAATTTGGAATACCGATACGCCAGCATTTCGACCAGTGGACATATATTTGCGGCAGAGCGTGCGTTTGAGGTCCTAGAGAATATCAAAGCCGAAAAAGCAATGGCCGAAGCCACTAAATCCCCAACATATTCGGACAGGGCCTGGATCAACTTTGATGCATTTGCCACCTTGATCCGGGAATCGTTCGACTTTGCGACGCGAGTTCACACGTCTCTCGGCGCCTCCCGTCATAACCTTTTGACAATTAGTGTCGGCGTGCGCAACGCGCTGGATGTTGGCATATTCAGCGCAGATAGGAGGGTAAAGTCCGGACATCGTTTCCCTGACGACGCATTTCGCGATGAGGTTACATTTTACCTGGACAGGGAAGCGAAGGATTCCTCAACCGTACATGAGGTTTTCGACCACCTCATATTCGCATTCGATATGAATCATCCGTGGTAGTAATCCGTTTGTAGTGGAGTTCAAGCGGTGGCCCTTACCGACTCCATCCTCGCCCAAGTTCGCAGCCTGGGCTATGTCGTCAAAATATTCAGGATCAATGGCACGGTCGAAATGCACGCGGTTCAGTTGGCGTGTGAGCGCGAACCACAAATCGCGCGATGCAACGATGGGGACGGGCCGGACGAGGAATATCGGTGCGCGTGTTTGCTGGCGGAGGCGTGCGGCGTGGAACTGGACGACGGTTAACACGAGCGGTTACGAAATGAGCTACAAGGAATGGGGGCAATCATTCCGCAGGGCCTGCTTGGCAGCAATTTTCTCTCACCATTCAAAGTCCAGATTGATTTCCACGCAAAGACCGTGACGTTGACCGAACGATGTGCATTGCCAAAATTACCGCTTTGTTCAGTTCCCTGACAGATCAACAAGAGAGCGGGGTGCGTACTGATGGCCGCCGAGCCCGTAGAAGTTAGGAGCCTGTCAGACCTTACGCGATTGGAAGAGAAGATCGCCACGGAGGTCCGGCGCCACACTCTTGACTCAATCCTTTTGGCACTTCGCGCTATCCCACCATACGATCCGCAAACGCCTCGCGGTATTCCTCCTCACGTTATTGGGACGGCGGCTCGATTTGCCACCCGATACGGTACGCCAGGTCCCATGACGAACGAGGCCCGGCCGATCGGTAGTTTCGCGCTGGACCCGATTCTTCGTTTAGCCAATGCTTTTGCACATGCTGATCCTGTCGGATGGAACCCTTCAGTACCGCGTAGCATGCTCTCGATCGCACTTCGGCATATAGGGAATCAATTTCCCTACGTCATAAGCACGGCCGGAAAATGGGGGCGCTCCCAAATCCTGTACAACGAACTACCGACCGAACTTGCTGGTGCAAGGAATACGCCGGCATTTGATTTTCATGGGCGATTTGAAGCGCTCACATGCGCAACGGTTGCCGACTTTATCGACATCGGATTCCTGGCGTTTGCGGCCGCAACGGGCTCGAATCTTCTGGGATTCACTAGGGGCTATTTTGAAAAGGCGCGTTTGGATGGACTGACGTTAGGACATGATGAGGTTGTCCGGGCTGTCTTGAAAAATATCGCAGCCGATAGTGCCGAACACGCTCGAATATCCATCGAATTGCAGCAGCCACAACGAGATTTTGCGGCTTACGATTTCAGTTCCCTCATGGAATTCCCGCTGATACGCCCTTGGCCAGGCGGCGATGCCGGGCAGGTAGACTCGGATCGCATGATCGCGCCGATTCCTGACCTCATTTTGTACCGCATAACCAGTGGCATCTACTATCACATGCGTCACCGTTGGAAGGACGAATTCGACCGATATTTTGGTCACCTGCTAAATGCGTATGTCGGTCGATTGCTTAAGGGGTTTGTGACACTTGGCAATCTCATATCAGAGGAGGAGATGCGCCGAACCTATCCCTCTCGGTCCGGAAAGGTTCCCGACTGGATCATCGTCGATGGTAAAACAGCGATACTGGTTGAAGTGAAGGTGGCTCGGATACAGCGCGTCGTGTACGCAACCGGTAGAGAGGACAAGCTAAGTGACTGCTTGGACGCCGTACGGGGAGGCCTAATACAGCTATGTGAGTTTCAATCCGCCGTGACTCGGCGCGCGCCTGGGCTGGAGCGTCTTGCAAGATGCAGAGAGTTCCTGAATATAATAATTACGCTGGAACCGATGTACTTGTGGCGAAGTGATCCTTTCAAGAATTTGGTCCGAGAGGGACTTCCAGACTCCGCGCGGCGAATAGACTGGTCGATTCTGAGCCTAGACGATATCGAGTGGGCCCAGGTCCATCTTTGCGGTGGAACGATCGACGTTGCGAGCTTTTTCCGCCATATGCTGACTGCGAGTTGGAATGACGTGATAAAGGCGGCACATGAAATATCGAAGGGAACATTCGGCAACTCGATATTGTTTGAAAAGGAGCAGGAGTTGTATGACCGGCTGGGGGTTTCACGCGCTCTCGGAGAAGGCAAAAACGTGACTTAATTCGAGTTTGGCGTTAGTCCCCGCCGTCGTAGCCGATTCGATGAAAGACGCACTTGAGAGCCGCAAACAATCTCATCGGCGCGGCTGCGACTCCCGTTTTGTGGCGTGCCGCGTGATTCTGCTGTAAACTGCTCCTGCGCTGCCGGTTGACCGGCGAATCAGGGCTGTGGCGAAGGTTGGCGGTCGTTCGTTTCTTGTCCATTGTTTCCCCTTCATTCCCGCAGCTAAAAACCACGCGGCGGCCAAGCCGGAAACAGCCCGACGTGATTTACATGTCCGGGGAGTTCCGCGGCAAACCGAGAGCGGAGCGCATACCGGATGCCCGACAGCGAAATCAATTTACTTGTGGGCAAGCCAATTCCCATGCCGGGCCACTTCGACACGCCCGTCGTGCTGGAGGAAATTCGGCGGCTCGGCGCAGGCTATGAGTGCCGTGTCCGTCTCCCTAACGGCAGCCTTGATGAGGTAGTGATTTCTGCGGACGAGGCAGCGGCGTTTGCAGCACAAGGCGCAGCCTCTGGGGCGCTTCGCCTAATTGAACCGACGGACCTCCAGCTTCTCGTGGAGTCAGCCCGGATTCGCCTGGCGTACACCCACGACCGCCAGTTTGCAGTCAGCTTGTCAGGGATTCGCACGCTTCCGCATCAGATTGAAGCCGTCTACCAGAAAATGCTCCCCCAACCATGCCTGCGGTTTCTGCTGGCCGACGACCCCGGTGCCGGCAAAACGATCATGGCGGGCCTGCTCATCAAAGAGATGAAACTGCGCGAGGCCATCGACCGTGTGCTTATCCTCTGCCCGGCACCGCTGGTTCCCCAGTGGCAGGACGAAATGCTTCGCTGGTTCAACGAATCGTTCGAGCCCATCGGTTCCGACCGCGACAAACTGAGTCTGACAAACCCGTGGGCCAAGGAATGCCAAGTCGTTACCTCCATCGACTACGCCAAGCAGCCCGATGTGCGCGAGCGCGTTTGGCAGCAGCACTGGGATTTGGTCATCATTGACGAAGCGCATAAATGTTCGGCCCGCACCAAGAGCGGAGGCGTCGGCCGTGGCCTCCAGGTCGATGCCACCAAGCGATACGAATTGGCCGCGAAGCTCTCCGAGCAGACCGACCACCTGCTTCTAATGACCGCAACGCCGCACCACGGCGATGAAGACAAATTTGCCCACTTCCTGCGCCTCGTTGATCCCGATCTTTTCGGCGAACCGCATCAGTTGGGTCAACAGGCTGCCGATATGCGGGACGACATTTTCCGCCTCGGCAGCGATTGCCCCTGGATGCTCCGGCGGCTCAAGGAAGACCTCAAGGACATGGACGGCCAGCGGCTCTTTCCGGACCGCCATGCCATCACCGTTCCTTTTGCCCTCAATGCGGATGAGTTCTCGCTTTACAAAGCCGTCACAGCCTACATCAACGAATTCATCCCGCAGCAGCAGGGCCAGCGCAAAACATCCGCG
>Ga0181530_10002589_pt1 | contig 21276 bp, 15 predicted proteins | sample PEATcosm2014_Bin_42_FD_119769 | JGI IMG/M metagenome (GOLD analysis project Ga0181530, IMG submission 119769) | Peatland microbial communities from MTU Mesocosm Facility, Houghton, MI, USA - PEATcosm2014_Bin10_60_metaG | ecosystem: Environmental > Terrestrial > Soil > Wetlands > Peat | place... | reverse complement strand
GGGGCCGTAACTCTGGACTTCATAAAAGCGGCCGAAGGAATTGTGAGTAAGAGCGATCCAGAAAAGGTAATTGGGGACCCAGCCGTCGTAGAAGCCGTAGGTCCAGACGCCCGGCACGCCGCGCTTGGCCATCTCCATGATTTCGGTTTCGCCCAGCAGCCACCATTCGTCGATGGCGATGGGATCGAGTGACACGTTATACGGGCCGGTGCCCGTAGACACATAGAGATAGGACTGGGCTTCGTGCAGATCGTGAAGGATGGTGGGATGCCAGTCAAGCACCTGCTTGGTGAAACTCTGGGTGCATTTGAGGAACTGGCCCATGCCGTCGCGGTTGTTGTCGTGCTGCACGTACTTGCCCCAGTACATCATCAGGGAATTGCGCGGAACTCCGGTTTTCTTGGACGCGTAATACGCATCCACCACTTTCTCGCGGCCATCCACTTCGATGACCGGAGTAAGCATGACGATGGAGTTATTGCGGATGGTCTGGATGAAGGGCGTCTCCTCGACGATCAGGCGATAAGCTAACTCGATGAGCATTTCGGGGCCGCCGGTCTCGGGCGAGTGGATGCCGCTGGCCGCGTAATAAACAGGCTTGGCCGTGTGGAAGAGCTCTTTCGCCTGGTCTGGTGTGATCTTGCGCGGATCGCCGAGCTGGGCGAGCATTCCTTTGTATTTGTCGAGTTGGGCGATGGTGGCTTCGTCGGCGATGACCAGGGCCACCTGGTCGCGGCCTTCCTCGGAGGTGCCGATCTTCCAGAACTTGGCGCGCGGGGAAGCCTTGGCGAGAGCTTCGTAATAGCGTTCGATATCGGCGGCGTAGGTCAGCTCGCCGGGCGTGCCGGGGATGCGGCCGAAAAACTTCAGCGGCGAGGGGACCGTATCCGAGGCGGGCATGTGATCCACTAGCTCGGTGGAGACGCGGGCATCCTGCAAGTACTCCTTGATGAGCTTGGTGTACTCTTCGTCGATCTTCTGGGGCGCGGCGGCAGCGGCGGCCGGGGCGGGCTTGGAGCCTTTCTTGGCTTGGGCGAATGCCGGAGCGGTGGCGAAGGCCAGGGCAGCCAGCGCACTGGCGGCGATAGTAAAGCCGAGCTTCATAGACTGAGTCCTTTCAGGGATCTCATGAGTGATATCGCTTTCCTGGGTCTGGTGTCAACTGCGGGTGGGACAGACCGTCGCTTTTCGTGGTCCGTCAAGCCTGGCCAGGCCAAGGCCGCTTGACAGGCGACCAAACCCGATCATCTGTCCCACCGGGCTTGAATTTTGATAGACTCGCGGTCAGCTTAGGAGGCTGATTGTGGCGCGCAGGCTTTTTCTAGTTCTTCTGATTGCGGCGGCGGCGGCGTGGGCGGCGGACGACGCCTGGAGCAAAGTGAAAGCTCTCAAGACCGGCACGGAATTGCGGGTTTACAAGAAAGGATCGGCGCAGCCCATCCTGGCGCAGATGGATGAGCTGACCGACGACAATCTGGTGATAATCGTCAAGAAGACGCAGACGGCCATTGCGCGGGACGAGATCGATCGCATCGAGGCCCGGCCGCAGGCGGGCAAACGGCTGACGACCGAGACCACCACGAAGGAGACCGTGCCGGATGCGAAATCGGCATCGGAGCAAGTGCCGGGGCACGGGCCGGACGTGCCGGGGACGTCGACTTCGACCAGCGTCAGCGTGGGATCGAAGCCGGACTTCGAACTGGTGTATCGCCGGGCGGAGGGGGCGCCGAAAAAATGATGCCAATGGCATGGAGACGAATCCTGGCGGTGGCCGTGGTGATGGCCGCGGGCGCGGCGGTGGCGCCGGCGCAGCGGGGCGGCGGGCGCGGGCCGACGACCACCTACGTGCTGAAACCGGCGCGGATCTTCGATGGCGATGCGATGCATGAAGGCTGGGCCGTACGCGTGACCGGAGATCGCATCGAGAGCGCTGGCCCGGCGGCGGAGATCGACCCGGCCAATGCGAAAGTGGTGGAACTGCCGGACACCACCTTGATGCCGGGGTTGGTGGAGGGCCACTCGCACGTGATGCTGCACGCGTACAACGAAACACCGTGGAACGACCAGGTGGCGCACGAAGGGCTGGCTGTGCGCACGGCGCGCGCGGTGAACCACCTGCGCGCCACGCTGATGGCGGGGTTCACCACCATACGCGACCTGGGCACGGAAGGCGCCGGCTATGCCGATGTGGAACTGAAGCAGGCGGTGAACCAGGGAATCATACCGGGGCCGCGGATGCAGTGCTCGACGCGCGCGATCGTGGCCACGGGAAGCTACGCGCCCAAGGGATTCGCGCTGGAGTGGCGCGTGCCGCAGGGCGCGGAAGAGGCCGACGGCGTGGACAACCTGACGCGCGTGGTGCGCGACCAGATTGGGCACGGAGCGGACTGGATCAAGCTGTACGGAGATTACCGGTGGGGGCCCGGACCGGGCGCGCATCCGACGTTCTCGCTGGAAGAAATGAAACTGGCGGTGGAGACGGCGGCCAGCGCGGGCGTGCCGGTGTCGGTGCACACCACCACGCCGGAGGGCATGCGGCGGGCGATTCTGGCAGGCGTGGAAACGATCGAGCACGGCGATGCCGGCACGCCGGAGATTTTCAAGATGATGGCGGAGCACCACGTGGCGCTTTGCCCCACGCTGGCGGCGGGCGACGCGACGGCGCAGTATGCCGGATGGCGCAAGGGGCAGGGAACCGAACCGCGGGGCATCACCGCCAAGCGGGCCAGTTTCAAAGCGGCGCTGGAGGCGGGCGTGACCATCCTGAGCGGCAGCGACGTGGGAGTGTTCCCGCACGGCGAGAACGCGCGCGAGATCGAGTTGATGGTGGACTACGGGATGCCGCCGGTGGAGGCGCTGAGGTCGGCGACGTCGGTGGCGGGGCGCGTGCTGCACCTGGAGATCGGTCAGGTGAAGCCGGGAATGTACGCGGACTTGATCGCGGTGGACGGTGATCCGACGAAGGAGATCGCCGCGCTGCGGCGGGTGAAGTTCGTGATGAAGGCCGGGACGGTGTATAAGTCGCCGGGCTCGCAACCAAACTGAAGGGCAGGCGGCGCCGCCTGCCCCCCGACAAGGCGTGGCAGCCTCTTACAGCAATCGGAAGTTGACTTCGATCTGGGCCACCACCGGAACCGGCAGCCCGTTCTGCGTGCCGGGTTTGAATTGCCACTGCAGGACGGCGTCGAGGGCCTTCTCGTCGAGACCGAAGCCGATGCTGCGCGCCAGGGTGGCGTTGTAGGCATGGCCGTCGACGCCGATCACGATGCTGAGCAAGACGGTGCCCTGAAGCTTGGCGACGCGGGCCTCTTCGGAATACTCGGGCTCGATCTTCGAGACCAGCACTGGTGCGGAGACGCCGTTGCCGACGCGAGATGGCGTGGCGGCCGCGTTGCTCCGGGGCGTCAGTTCCGCGATGCGAGCCTTGCGGATGGCGGCGGCTGAGTTCGCCATGCCGTCGGCTTCGCCCAGGCGGGACTGCTGGCGCATGAGCTGGGCGTAAGTCTCCATGACGAAGGCGGAGTCGGCAGAGCCGGGTTTCACGGCGCCGAGAGCCTGCAGATAATAGATTTCAGCCATGCCCGCGAGGTCTTGAGCCAGCGAGATGTTGCCCTTCAGCAGAAGCGCGCGGGCGGCGAAGGAGCCGGTGGGAACGACCGTCAACGCGCGTTGCGCCAGGGCTTCGGACTGCTGGTAGTTTTTGACGCCCAGCGCCCGGCGGGACAGATAGAGCAGAGCCGCCACGGTCTCCGGCGTGTCGCCCAGGGCGACGGCGCGGAAATAATAATCCTCGGCCTGGCTGGCTTGACCGCGTTTGGCGGCGAGGTCTCCGAGTTTCAGCAGGCCGGCAACATAGGAAGCGCTTTGCGGGCCGGCAAGCTCCTGGCGAATGGCAAGGGCGCTTTCGAGGAACTTCTGAGCGTCGTCATACTGGCGGAGCTTTTCCAGATTCTGCGCGGCCTGATCGAGGGCATCGTAATTCTTTTGCGCTACGGCGGTGCGGAAAGTGACTTCGATGTTGGGGGCTTTCGGATCGATGGGATCCTGCGCGCGGAGCGCGGCCAGGGGAACCACCAGGGCGACGGCCACCAGGGCGGCGGCGAAAGCCGACGCGCGGCCGGGGTGGGTGCGGTCGGCGGCGGAATCGAGGATGGCGAGAAGGCGGCCTTCCAGATCGGAGCGGCGCGCCATGGCGACGGCGGCGGAGGCGGCGGGCGCGAATTGCAGGGAGCGGGCCACTTCCAGCAGATGACCGGCGTAATCGGCGGCCGGTTCGCCGGCGCTGAGGACCAGGTCGTCGGCGGAGCGCTCGCGTTCCTTGAGGAACTGGCGCCACGCGTACCAGGCCAGAGGATCCCACCAGAACAGAGAGAGAGCGACGCGGGCCAGCAGGTGGGTGGCGCCATCGGCGCGCCGAACGTGAGCGAGCTCATGCAGCAGCACCATGCGGCGGCGCTCTTCGGTCCAGGCCTGGGAGTTTGCGGGCATCAGGATGGTGGATCGGCGGAGGCCGAAAGCCATGGGCATGGTGCCGGCGGAGGTTTCGAGGACTTCAACCGGGCAGCCGATACCGAGCGCGCGGGCGAGCGAGCGCTGCGCCTCCGGCGCGGGATAAGGACGCGCGGCGCGGCGGATGCGGCAGAGCTTCGTATAGGCGAGCAGCATCTGGGCGAGCGCGAGCGCGCTGCCGGCGGTCCAGAGAAGCATCAGGCAAAGAGCCAGATCGAGGCGCCGCGGGGCGGAGGGCGTGGCCGGGCGGGCGGCGGGCGGCGCGGCGCGAGTGATTGCGCCGCCGGCCGAAGCACTGGCGTCGGCGTGGAACGTGATGCTGGGCACGGCGGCGAGCAGTCCGCCGGTGGGCACGCGCAGAACGGGCAGTGAGATGGAAAGCAGGGGCAGCGCCACCAGCGCGGCGGCCGCGGCGGTCCACACCAGGTGACGCGAGGCGGCCGAGCGTTTGCGAAGCGCCAGCGCCATCAACCAGGCAGCGCAGAGAACTGCGATGCTTTTCAAAGCCGCGCCCAGGAACATGGCGGACCAAACCGATTCGCTATGGACGAACATTCACTTACCCTCTTTTCTTGCTTTGTCGATCATTTCGGACATGCGGTCCAGCTCTTCGCTGGTGAGCCGCGTGGAGGAAACATCCAGCAGGGCCGCCACCACCTGGTGGGGCGAGTCGGCGAAAAACGTGTCGAGCAGATGCTTGACGGCGGAGCGTTTGGCCTTGTCGCGCGTGACGGTGGGGACGTAGACGTACTTGAGGCCTTCGGCCTGGTGCTTGACGTGGCCTTTCTCTTCGAGAACGCGCATCATGGCGCGGACCGCGGAATAGCCGGGCGCATCGGCCATGGCTTCGCGGACCTCCGTGACCGAGGCTTTGCCGCGCTGATAGAGAATCTCGACGATCTGGCGTTCGCGCCGGCTGAGACCGGCGTGAGCGCTCACGGGAGGGACTCCTGCTGCAAATTTAGCATATGCTAAAAAAATAGCACAAGCCGGTGCCGGTGTCAAGAGAGAATTGGGCGGCGCCTCACTTTTTAAACGCGGGGTCGGATTCCGCTCCAGGCCGCGGTTTCCAGTCCAGGCTGTAATACTCCCCTCGCGCCCGCGCCCAGGGATCGAACACATTGACCACGGGTTTCAACTCGTCCGCCAGTTCTGGAATATTCCTCAGCAGCAGGCGCTTCAGCGGCGAAACCGGCTGCTTGTGACCGTTCGGCATGCCCTGCTCGATCTCTTCGGGGCCGGGGCCGTTGTGGAGCACCCAGTCGACGCCCAGTTTCGTGTAGAACTCGGGCCGGAAGCTGGATGTGAAGAACCGGTCGCTGAAGAGCCGCCGCGAAGCGTTCAGGATGAACACCACAAACTGCGTCTCAGAGATGGCAAAGCCGTGCGGCCGCGTCGATTCCGAGAGCCACCCGACTACCGTGTCCACATCCTCGATGTTGTCCACCACGGACCCGTTGGGATGGCCCAGGCAATCGTTGATGGGCGAATTGTCCGGGTTGCGCTGCGCATCCGTAATCACCTTGGACGCGTCGCAGACGTGAGTGCCATAGACTTCGCGCAACTGCTGCGCCCACTGCTGATATTCCCCCGAAAGCGGCTTCGGGAAGAAGTCGTCGTAGCTGGTCAACTGGCGCAGCCCGTACTGCCGCCGGAACTCGTTGAAGCGCGGCACGCCGTGTTCGCGGTCGCGGATCAGATCGAGCGCCGCGAGATCGATCTGCTTCCCGGGCGTGTCCAGCCTGGGCAGCCGGATGTTCTGCATGAACTGCGGGATGTTATGCAGGGTCAGCAATCCCAGCCTTTGGCGTCCCATGCTCAGTCCCCAGTTGGCCAGGCCGCGGGAGCGCATGGCATCGGTCGCTTTGCCTTCGAAGGTGTTGATCACCGCCACCTTCTGAACGATCTGGTTCGGATCTCTGTGCGCATCCCGGTACTCGATCAAATCCGGAATCAGCGAATGCAGCCGGTAAACCGTGACGAATTCCTCCGGGAAATTGAACGGCGAACCGAAGTGATTGACGCCGCCATTGGTCGATTCGGGCTTGGTAATGTCGTAACCAGGAACCTGGCTGCCGAGCCCGAAGATGCCCGGACCCGAAGCGAAAACCGAATACCACTGCGTCGCCTTGACGACGTCCGTCGACTTCCCGAACTCCTCGACCACAATGTCGGACAGAGCTTTCGACACTTCCGGGTCGGCAGCGCCGAGCAGGCCGTTCCAGTTGGCATTCATGCCCTTGTAGAGCGGGTCGTTGTACAGCAACTGCGGGGTCCACTCGGTGGTGTGGATCTTGGCGATCATCGCCGAGACCACCAGTCTCGCAGCCGTGAACAGCTCCTCCGGAGTGACATCCTGGTTGGCGATTACCCTGGTTGGGGCCGTCGGGTTCCGCAGGCCGCTGTCCTCGTTCGGTCTCTCCGCCGCCTGCTTCCGGAATTCCTCGACAAACGCATTGTGCTCGCGCGCGAATAGGTTGTGATAGAAGCTCATCCCGATGGTCCAGTTGTCGGGAAAGCCGGCCGCCTCCTGGCCCATCCACTGAGGCTGCATCGGGTCGCCCGCCTGCAGTACGGGGAGATACGCGCCGGAGATTCCGGCCACCGGCTCAAGCAGCAGGCGCGCCGCATCTTTCGGATCCCGCTTCACCCGTTTCTTCGACGTCTCGTCGTACCCGTACAGCTGCGAGGCATCCCACCAGGCAGTGTTGTTGTTGGTGAACGTTTTCGGCGCGCGCGCCAGATATTTCTTCCCGCCGGCCGTAAACGATTCCGGCGGCGAATCGTTGGCCACCAGCGTCCGGTCCACGCGGTCGCCAGGCCGGCATCCGAGAGCCTGCGCATCCGCCGGCGTCAGCGGCTTGGGGACGCCGTTCACAAGCTGCGTGGTGCAGCCCATGTCGATGTACACCGGGGCGTTGTGGCCCTCCTCCATGTGGGAAAACCAGTCATGCGTCATGAACTGAATCCAGTACGCCGCCAGCACGTTGAAGAATGGCGCTTTCTGGTAGTCGCAGTCGGCGCTGGGGGAATTATCTGGCAGGCCAAAACCGGCGTTGCATCCTTTCGAGTCCGGAGCCTGAATGCGCGTGAGCAGCTTGCGGCTGATCACCTGCGGATCGGGCGTCAGCAATCCGAGCCGGTTGCCATGCCGGTTCTTCGTGAGCTCGTTGCGGCCCAGATCCGGAAACGTGGTTTCAAATTCCACGTTACGAGCGAACAGCGTGCCGGTCGAACCCATCAACGGGTTGAGGATATCGTTGCAGATACCCGTGGTGGTGCGGCCGCGGATCAGCTCGCCTTTGCACTCCTGCGCGCGATCGCCGCCCACCGCCTGGTAATTCGGGTTGGTCTTCGGCAGCCGCATCTCCGGCCACACCTTGATGGCCCGGCCGCCGATCGAGCCGCTGCCCGCAACGTAGGTCTTATACGTGCCGCTGTTGTCGAATAAGTTGAACTTGATCAGCTCAATCCGTTGGTATTCGAGGTCCATCAGCGCGCCCGTGACCCCGCGAAACGCCGGTCCCTGTGAAGAAAGGTAGTTTTTCGGCAGGGACTCCATGTCGCCGGTGCCCCAATATTGAGACCAGTCGACCCACGGGGTCATCCGGAACTGCGCCGCTTTCTGGCCGCCGCGGCAGATTGCCGTCGCCTCGGCCACCTTGCCCAGGAAACGCATGTCGCGCGCGTCCGGAATTTTCAGCAGGCCGCCCAGAACCATCTGTTTGCAGGCTTCCAGTTCCCGCGCTTCCTCTTTCTTAGCAGCGGAATCGCTGCACGCCGTCAGAACCGTCGCCAGTCCGCAGACAGTCAACAAACGGATCGAATTCATAGGCATCCATGATTATGTGTTTCTCGGGATATGTCAAATACCCCCGCTCTGCCTTGCTGTAAGGAGGCAAGGACGGTATGATGGTAATGTCGATGACCAGCAAGATTACCAGTAAGGGCCAGACCACCCTTCCGAAAGAAATTCGCGACAAACTGGGGGTTCAATCCGGCGACACGCTGGTCTACGAAGTGGAAGGGAATGCCGTCCGGGTTCGCAAGGCCGAGCCATTCGACCTTGCCTGGCATCGGGCGATTTCGCCGACTCTAGCCGAGTGGGACTCAACTAACGATCACGAGAATTTCGATGACCTGTGATGCGTTCGAGGTCGTCGTTGTGCCATTTCCATTCACCGGCTCCGATCAAAGCGTGAAACGTCCTGCCGCGGTGCTGAGCCGGCGCGCTTTCAACGCGAAGGGTCACACCGTGATGGCAATGATCACCGACGCACGCAATCCGCCGTGGCCGCTGGATATTCGCATCGACCATCAATCCGCGGGATTGAAGATGCCGAGCGTCGTCCGGATGAAGTTCTTTACCCTGGATAACCGCCTGGTCCTACGCAGCGTGGGCCGGTTGTGTCGCCAGGATCGGCAACAACTCCTGGATGGCCTGCGACGGCTTCTCCCACCGCTCTCATGAAGACGGGACTCGCCGCGCCATGTCGATTTCCGCAGATGTGCTTTTGACCGCTGCGCCCGGAATCCGCCCCCGCCCCATCCCCCTACCCGACCGCCGGACGCGCAGCCTCCACCGGCGATTCCCACACCACCGGGCGATTCTGCTTCATCCAATCGTCGATGCAGGGTTGATAGCGGCTTTCCAAAACGTTGCGCTTGATCTTGAGCGTGGGGGTGATAAAACCATTGTGGACGGTCCACGGGCCCTGGGCCACGGCCACGAAGCTCAGCTGCTCATGCGGATCCAGCTGGGTGTTCACCAGGTTCATGAGGTCCAACAGAGTCTGCTCCACAGTCGCCCGCTGCGCGGGAAGCGCGGTGATTTTGCGCATTTCCTCGGCCAGCAGGACCACGGCGAAGGGGTGGGCCATGCCGGCGCCCATCAGACAGCACGCATCCACCACCGGGTGGGCAAGCAGTTGACACTCGATGGGAGTGGGCATCACGTACTTACCCTTGCTGGTTTTGAACTGCTCCTTGACGCGGCCGATGATTCTGAGTTGCCCGTCGGGATCGATGCGGGCCAGATCGCCGGTCCGGAAGAATCCGTCCGCCGTGAAGGAAGCCCGGGTGTTTTCGGGGTCCTTGTAGTAGCCCAGCATGTTCATGGGGCTGCGGATGAGGAGTTCCTCATTCTCATCGATCTTCGCCTCCACGCCGGGAATGGCGCAGCCCACGTAGCCGGGGCGCACCGAACCGGGCGCCGGCAGGTGGGTGATCAAGGTCTCGGTCATGCCGTAGCCTTCGGCAAGGTTCAGGCCGAGCTTGCGGTACCACAGCAGAATCTCGGTGGGCAGCGGCGCGGCGCCGCTGGCGGCATTGAGGACGCTGTCCAATCCGAGCTTGCGCAGGACGCGTTTCTTGACGGAGCGGTTCAGGATGGGGATGCGCAGCAGGCGTTCCAGTTTGTGCTCGGGGATCTTGGCGAACACGCCCTGCTGGAATTTCAGCAGCAGCCGCGGCACGGAGAGGAAGATAGTGGGCCGCGCGCGGGTAAGGTCGGTGAGGAAGGTGTCGATGCCCTCGCTGAAGAAGATGCGATATCCGAGGTAGATGGCGGTTCCTTCCATGCCCGCCCGCTCCACGATGTGGGCCAGCGGCAGGTAGGAGAGCACGCGTTCCTGGTCATTCAGCTTGATGTGCCCGGCGAGGACTTTGGCGTCGAAAGCCAGGGCCGCAAAGGTATGCATGACCCCTTTCGGGGTGCCCGTGGTGCCGGAGGTATAAATGATGGTGGCCAGATCGTCCGCGGGGCGGGTGGGGTTGCCGTGAATGGGACGGTTGGCCGTAACCAGGACTTCCCAAGTGGGCCAATCGTTGGGTTGAGCGGTGGGAAAACGAACGCAGGTCACGCCGGCGGGGATGCCGGCAACGGTAGCTTCCCGCTCGTCGGTGGCGCCGAGGAAGCAGGCTTTGGCGCCGCAGTGTTCCAGTATCTGGCGAATCGATTGCGCCTTCAGCGAAGGGTAGATCGGGACCGTGACATATCCCGCCATCCAGATGGCCAGGTCGGCCATAATCCACCAGGCGCAGTTGCGGGAGAGAATCGCCACGCAGCTTCCCGGTTCCCAATCCTGGGCCTTCAGCCAGGCTGCCAGGGAGCGGATTTCGGCCGCGGCCTGGCCCCAGGTCCAATCGCGCACCTTGCCGCCGCCGTAAGGTTGTGTGAGGAAAACAGTTTCGGGCCGCTCGCGCTCCCATTTGTAGATGCGCTCGAGCGGCAGATCGTCTGCGCTTAGATTGCCTGGCATCGTTCCTCCATGGAGAACCGAAGGGTATGCGCCCACGCAAGGTATCCGCTTGCGTTTTATCTTACCGGTGGGTAAGATAACAGGAGCGTTGCCCGTTGTCAACGGGGGCGCATGGTTCGTCATGTCAAGAGACGCCTCCGCATCCCCATCGCCCCGCAAGGCATTCGCCGACCGGCGGCGCGACCCGGCCACCAAGCGTGAGGCGGTATTGAAAACCGCTGCACAATTGTTCCTCGAAAAAAGTTATAGCCGGACATCCATGAACGACGTGGCCGACCGGCTGAAAATCACCAAGCCTGCGCTTTACCATTATTTCAACAACAAAGAAGACATTCTCCTTGAGTGCTACCGCCTGGGTGTCGGGCTAATTGAGGAAACTCTCAACGAAAACGCCGATCACTGTGGAACCGGACTACAGAAGGTGGAAGCATTTATCCATTCGTACGCTACCGTGATGACCGTCAACTTCGGACGGTGTGTCATGCGTCTGGACGAGGGCGACCTCACCAGCGTCGCGCGCGCCGAGATGCGGGCCTACAAGAGAAAAATCGACCGCCGCCTGCGCGGGTTCATCCAGGAAGGGATTGGGGATGGATCGATTGCTCCGTGCGATACGAAGATCGCCGCATTTTCCATTGCGGGCGCGCTGAACTGGATCTGCATGTGGTATGAACCCGAGGGCGCCTTATCTCCGGAAGAGATTGCCACGCAGTTCGCGCGCACTTTGACGCAGGGGTTGGCCGCCGGGAAGGCGAGCAGCAAGTTGCGCATAGTTGCACAGAGGAGTAATTCGTATGAGCGTTGAAGCAGTAGTCAAACCGGCCTCGGCTGCCGTGTCTTCTCCGGACCACGCGCCCTCGAGCGTGATCCGCAAAGCGGCGGTACTGGGGGCGGGAACCATGGGGTCGCGGATCGCGGCGCACCTGGCCAACGCCGGTTTGCCCGTGGTTCTGTTGGATATTCGGTCGGAAACAGGCGCGCGCAGCGCCATTGCGTCGCAGGCGCTCGACGCCCTCAAGAAGAGCAAACCAGCGGCGTTTTACGACCCCGCGTATGCCGCACACGTTTCCGTGGGAAACTTCGATGACGATCTGGCGTTGCTCGCCGATTGCGACTGGGTGATCGAGGCGGTCACCGAAAACCTGGCCATCAAGCAGGCCCTGCTGGATAAGGTGGTGCCGCATTTGAAGCGGGACGCCATCCTGACCACCAATACCAGCGGCCTGCCGGTGGCATCGATTGCGGCCAAACTGCCGGAGGCCGTTCGGCGGCGCTGGTTCGGAACTCACTTCTTCAATCCGCCGCGCTACATGCGCCTGGTGGAGATCATTCCCACGCCCGAATCGGATCCGGCTGCCATTGCCGCCGTTTCGCATTTCGCCGATCTGCTGCTTGGCAAGGAGGTGGTGTTTGCGCGCGACACCCCCAACTTCATCGCCAACCGGATCGGCGTCTTCATCATGTTGGAATCGGTGCGCCTGATGCAGGAGGAGGACCTGACCATCGAAGAGGTGGACGCACTGACCGGAAGCGCCATCGGCTGGCCGCGTACAGGGACCTTCCGGCTGGCGGATATGGTGGGAATCGATATCCTGGCGCACGTCGCCGCCAACTTCGAGGGCTCCGGCGTTGTGCCGCCGTTCATCCGCGCCATGCTGGAGCGCCGCTGGCTGGGAGATAAGACCAGGCAGGGTTTCTACAAGAAGGAGAAGGACGCCGAAGGCAAGGAAATCCGGCTGGTGCTGGATTGGAAGACGCTCGAATACGCTCCGGCCATCCGGCCCAAGATCGCCTCGCTCGAAATGGCCAAGAATGCGGAAAAGTTGCCCGAGCGCCTGGCCCAACTGCTGGCCGGAGATATTCGCAAGGATAAATTCGCGCGTTTCCACTGGCGGCTGCTGAGCGCCCTGTGGAACTACGCGGCAGATTGCCTGCCGGAAATCGCCGACGATGCGACCGGCGTGGACCGCGCCATGCGGGCCGGCTTCAACTGGGAAATGGGGCCGTTCCAGCTCTGGGATGCCGCCGGCGTCCCCGCAACAGTCCAGCGCATGCGGGACGCCGGGGAGCGGGTGAGCCCGATTGTCGAACGCCTGATGGCCGCGGGAGCCGCCGCGTGGTACCGGATCGACGGCCGCGAGTGCTTCGATGTGGCGAGCGCCGCTTACCGGCCGGTCACGGAGGCCGAAGGCATCGCGCGCATCGCCCGGTTCCGCGCGTCGAACGGCGTGGTGCGGCACAACCCGGGCGCGTCTCTGGTGGATATCGGCGATGGCGTGGCCTGCCTGGAACTGCACTCCAAGAAGAATGCCGTGGGCGAAGACATCATACGGCTGGTGACCGAAACCTTTTCGCCGCAGAGCGACGCCGTGCGGAATTTCGAGGCGTTCGTGATCGGCGGGGATGCGGAGCACTTCTCCGTGGGGGCCAACCTGATGCAACTGCTGTTGAGCGCCCAGGAAGGGGAGTGGGACGAAGTCGATTTCGCCGTGCGGGCATTTCAGCGTATGACGGCGGCCATCAAATTCTGCCCGCGTCCCGTGGTGGTGGCGCCGTACTCGTTCTGCCTGGGCGGTGGAGCGGAGATCGCCATTCACGGCGCCCGCCGGCAGGCCCATGCCGAGTTGTACATGGGACTGGTGGAAACCGGTGTCGGCGTGGTTCCGGCCGGAGGCGGCTGCAAGGAAATGCTGCTGCGCGCGCTGGATGCGGCGGCGGCGGTTCACGGAACCGTCCGCACGGAATCGGTGGAACTGGTGGGAGCGCTGCGGCGGACCTTCGAAACCATCGCCATGGCCAAGGTATCCACTTCGGCCGTAGAGGCGCGCCACATCGGCATGCTGCTCTCCACCGACCGCATCACCATGAATCGCGAGCGCCTCCTGAACGACGCTAAACAGTCGGCCCGCGAATTGGCGGCCGGCGGTTACTCCGCCCCGCTGCCGCGCACCGATATTCCAGCGCCGGGCGAGAACATGCTGGCCACCCTCAAACTCGGGGTCCACGTCATGCGGCAGGGCGAATTCATCAGCGACCACGACGTAAAGGTAGCCAACTGGGTGGCGTACGTTCTGTGCGGCGGGCCGGTCACGCCCGGCACGCCGGTCAGCGAGCAATATCTGCTGGATCTGGAGCGGGAAGCGTTCCTCTCGCTTTGCGGCGAAAAGAAAACCCAGGAACGGATCGCCTTCACATTGAAAAGCGGGAGGCCGCTAAGGAACTGAAGACATTCAGCCGCGGATGAACGCCGATGAACACAGATAAGAAAAGACCTGGTTTTATCCGTGTTCATCTGCGTTTATCGGCGGCCATTCCTGTTTTCATTCGGAGTGAGGAGATACATCCATGAGAGACGCAGTGATTGTGAGCTCGGTGCGGACGGCCGTGGGCAAGGCTCCCAAAGGAATGTTGCGGGCCACGCGCCCCGACGACCTGGCGGCAGCGGCCATCGAGGGGGCGCTCGGGCGTGTGCCCGGCCTGGACAGGAAAGAAGTGGAGGATGTGATCATCGGCTGCGCCATGCCGGAAGGCGAGCAGGGCATGAACGTGGCGCGGGTCGCTGCGCTGCGCGCGGGCATGCCGATTGAGTCCTCCGCCATGACCATCAACCGTTATTGCGCGTCCGGGCTGCAATCCATCGCACTCGCCGCGGAGCGCATACGCGGCGGCGGAGCGGACGTGATCGTGGCCGGCGGAACGGAATCCATGTCCTTGATTCCGTTTGGCGGCTACAAGATTTCCATCAACCCCTGGCTCCAGCAAAACTATCCGGATTCGTATCTGTCGATGGGGCTGACCGCCGAGCGCGTGGCGCACCACTACGGCATCTCGCGCCAGCAGGCGGACGAGTTCGCACTGGCCAGCCACACCAAAGCGCTGGCCGCGCAGGCGGCGGGGAAATTCCAGCAGGAGATCGTGCCGGTAAAGGTCACTTTCTCGGCGCCCGACGCCAAGTCGAAGATCCGCAAAACCGAAGTGGAGTTCCGGGTTGATGAGGGGCCGCGCGCCGACACCTCCCTGGAGGCGCTGGCCAAGCTCAAGGCGGCTTTCCATGCCGCGGGCACGGTCACGGCGGGCAACTCCTCGCAGACTTCCGACGGTGCCGCGGCCGCGGTGGTGATGTTGGAGGAACGCGCCCGGGCGCTGGGAATCCAGCCGATGGCGCGCCTGGTGGCCTTCGCCTATGCGGGCTGTCTGCCGGAGGAGATGGGGATCGGTCCGGTATACGCCATTCCCAAGGCGCTCAAACTGGCGGGCTTGACTCTGGATCAGATCGACCTGATCGAGTTGAACGAAGCCTTCGCGACGCAGGCGCTGGCCGTAATCAAGACCTTGGGGCTCGCGATGGATCGCGTGAACGTAAACGGCGGCGCAATTGCGTTGGGTCATCCGCTGGGCTGCACCGGGGCCAAGCTCACCGCCGGGCTGCTTCAGGAGCTGAAACGGCGCAACGCCAGGTATGGGATGGTGACGATGTGCGTGGGGGGCGGCATGGGCGCCGCGGGAATTTTTGAGAATCTGAATTAATGTGTGAATCGAGCCGCGACCGTAAGGGAGCGATTGTTGCTAAGCGAGCCGCGACCGTAAGGGAGCGATTTTTAACCAACAGAGGGAAAACATATGGCAACCAGCAACGTGCAAGTGATGGCGAAACGGGTCAAGGGCGGCAGCTTCCTCACCGAGGAACGCGATCCGCAAGACGTATTTACACCTGAGGACCTCTCCGAGGAACACCGGCAGATTGCGAAGACCGCAATCGACTTCACCCAGAACGAAGTGATGCCGGTGGCTGCCGAAATCGAGGCCAAGAACTTCGAGCTGACCAAGGGTCTGCTGCGCAAGGCCGGCGAGCTCGGCCTGATGTGCGTGGACATCCCGGAAGCCTACGGCGGCCTGGAAATGGACAAGGTGACCTCGGCGCTGATTGCCGAATCCATCAGCAAGCTGGCCAGCTTTTCGGTGGCCTTCAGCGCGCACGTGGGAATCGGCACGCTGCCCATCGTCTGGTACGGCACCGAGGAACAGAAGCGCAAGTACCTGCCCAAGCTCGGGACGGGCGAGTGGATCGGCGCGTATGCGCTCTCGGAATCCTCATCCGGCAGCGATGCCATGAACTGCCGCACGCGAGCGGTGCTTTCGCCGGACGGGAAGCACTACATCCTCAACGGCGAGAAGATGTGGATCACTAACAGCGGCTTCGCCGACCTGTTCACGGTGTTCGCCAAGGTGGATGGCGACAAGTTCTCGGCCTTCCTGATCGAACGCCACACGCCGGGCTTTTCGATTGGCGCCGAAGAGCATAAGCTGGGCATCCGCGGCTCTTCCACCTGTCCGCTGGTTCTGGCCGATTGCCAGGTGCCCGTGGAGAACCTGCTGGGCGAGGTCGGCAAGGGTCACCACATCGCGTTTAACATTCTCAACATCGGCCGCTTCAAGCTGGGTGCGGCTTGCGTGGGCGGGGCGCGCAACAGCCTGCAGGACGGCATCGGCTACGCCAAGGAGCGCAAGGCCTTCGGCAAGGCAATCGCCGAATTCGGCCTGATCCAGGAGAAGCTGGCCGAATCCGCCGCCGGAATTTACGCCGGCGAATCCATGGTCTACCGGACCATCGGCATGATCGATGCCGCGCTGGCCGATGTGGATGCCGGCGCCGCGGGAGCCTCCCGGGAAATCCAGAAGCGCATCGAGGAGTATGCGGTGGAGTGCTCCATCCTCAAGGTGTGGGCCTCGGAGATGCTGGACATGGTGGTGGACCACGTCCTGCAGATCTACGCCGGTTACGGCTACGTGGAGGAGTATCCGGCGGAGCGCGCGTACCGCGATTCGCGCATCAACCGGATCTTCGAGGGCACCAACGAGATCAACCGGCTGATCATCACCGGCTGGCTGATGAAGCGTGCCGTAGCGGGCCAGTTGCCGCTGCTGGCGGCAATCAAGAAACTCATGGATGAGGTGATGGCCGGGCCCAGCGCAGCGGAAGAGCGAGAAGGCCCCTTAAGCGCCGAACACCAGCTTCTGGCCAACACCAAGAAGCTCGCCTTATTTGCGGCGGGCGCGGCTTCGCAGAAGTACATGATGGGTCTCGCGGACCAGCAGGAAGTGATGGGCGCGCTGGCCGATTGCATCATGGAAGTGTTTGCCATGGAATCGTGCATCCTGCGCGCGGAAAAACTGATCGCCGCCAAGGGAGCGGGGGCGGCCGGGCAGGCCGTCGCCATGACCCGGTATTACGCGGCCAAGGCTGCGCAGACGGTGGAGCTTTCGTCCCGCAAGGTGATCTCCACCGTGGCGGAAGGCGATATGCTCAGGACCCAGATGGCGATCCTGCGCCGCCTTTCCAAGCACGAACCGGCCGACACCATCGGACTAGGCCGCCAGATCGCCAAACACGTGCTGGCGGCAGGGAAGTACGCGCTGTAGGCTTTTTTTGTGGGGCGGTCCCCCTGGACCGCGCCGGACGCCCTCGTCCGGCTTCGGGCCATTGAGACACTCAGCGGGTCGCAGGATCTCTAATCCACCGCGGCCACGGTTTGGAACGGGCTCGCCAGGTTGTTCGTTCCGTCGAACTCGAAGTCGATGATGCCTTCGATTTCGATTTCCGGTTTCCGCTCGATCGCGGCTCGCAGGTTTTCGCTCACCGCCAGGCGTCCCAGCTCCATGGTGTTGCGGATCCAGCAGAACGTCACTTCCCCCAGATCCACCTTTCCCACGGTCGGTGCGATGCGCTCCAGGCATTCGCGGTCGGTGGGGAAGTGAATGGGCGTGCGGATGGCGGCGGGCGTATTGGCGGTCAGCGAGTTGATCCACGTCGGCTCCCAGTCGATGCGATCCACCAGCCGGTTGGTCACCACGTCGGCCATGCCCAGCCCTACACCGCTGTTGTAAGTGAGCTCGCTCAGGTCGCGAACGAATAAGCGCTCGAAGCGCGGCGTGTCCGGCCAGGGATTGTACTCTCCGAAGACGCTGCGGTTCACCACCTTGGTGTCCATGCCGGCGCCGCTGATGTTCTTGCCGATCTCGTCCAGAATCAGGATGTCGGCATCCACCGGAATGCGGGCCATCCAGGATTTCACCAGCGCCAGGTCGGCCTCTTCGCGCTGTTCCATGGCTTCCACCGGCACGGCTTCGAGCTTGGCGGTGTTGTGGCAGGCGTCCTCCAGAATCGCCAGTCCGCCCAGAATCCTGCCGGAAGCCAGCACCTGGCGTCCCACCGTGCGGATGACGTGCTCCAGGCCGAGGCGGTAGGCATAGGAATGGTAGCGCTGCGCGCCGGCGAATTTGCCGAGCCCGATGGCCATCATTTTGAACAGGCCGCTTTCGATCTTCCCGGCGAAATCCGTGTGCCACTTCACGCGGCCCACCAGCATCACGCCGTCGGATTCGTAGGCCTTGCGGTCCATGAAGGCTTCGATGCCGTCGGCGGTCTTGCCAAGCGAGACCACTTCCAGCTGGCTCACCAGCGGGCAGCCCATGGCGGCTTCGGTGATGCCATAGTGGGCCAGCACGTCGGCTTGTCCCTCCGCGGAAGCCGCTCCATGGCTGCCCATGGCGGGAAACAGGAACGGCCGCATGCCCTGTTCCTGCCAGTACCGCACCACGCCCTGGACAATCGCGGCGATGTTGTGAATGCCGCGGCTGCCCACGCCGATGGCGATGCGCGCTCCCGGTTTGACTCGCGCGGCAAAGCCGCTTGCCGCCAGCTGTCGGCGCACTTCGGCCGGGACATCGGGAATTCGGCGGTCCGGAAATTTCTGCCGTAGCACCAGTAGGCGCGGGAATTTCATGATGTTTCTATTTTAGCTCCCGCTTGCAGGTGGCCGCCGGCGCGATTCATCGGCAAAATGGCCTGAGGCTCCGCGCGCCGCCCTACTCGGCCTCCCACTCCGATTCCAGCATCCGCGAGTATTCGCCTGAGGCAAACAGGCCGAAGCGGAAATTCCGCGGGTCCGCCATCAGGTGCGTCTCCAGTTGCATGAAACAGCGGTACAGCGCATCGGCGTAGCGGTGATAGTTCCGCAGGAACTCTTCCGAGAGCCCGTCAAACGCCGGCGGGGCCGTGAACAGGGTGTTGAGCCCGATGGCCCGCGAGAAAATCGAGCTGTAATCGGCCACGCCCCAGCTCTCCAGCTTCTCTTTCACCCCGGCCGGGGTGCCTCCCGTGAGCAGTCCCGCGAAACTCTGGACCCGCACTTCCATCCCCGCCAGTCCGGGTGCGCGCGCCGCCCAGTCCAGGCATTGGTTCATCCAGCGGAAAACGTCCTTCCCCAGGAAGAAGAGCATGCGGATCTCCGCGTACCTCCCGCAAAGCATCCGCTTTTGCAAGGCTTCCGGGTCGGTTCCGTCGCTTGCGATGAGGCCGGATAACATCAACGCCGCCTTAGAGTTATCCAACAACGTGGAGGGCGGGATGCGTTCGTTGAAGGGATGCAGAATCAGCGGTGGCAGGTCGAATTGCAGGTCGCCAAGTGTCGCGCAGGGCTGTGACATTCTTCCCCCCTTTCCTTATCGGCGGAACTCCTCCAAAACTTGAGCCGCATACCAGACCGCAGGATCGAAAACCCAATTTCAGCCGCCGATAAACGTTGAGGAACCCGGGTAAATTCTTTGTTCTCAATCCGGGTTGATATGCGTTCCCCGGCGGCGAAGCCCTTTCCCTCAACCTCCAGTTACATATCCAAAGACATGATAGTAGTGCCCGGCTCCGACCACGCATAATTCTCTCAGGTTTCTAAATCGTGTTAAGGGCTATCTACCGTTTTCTCAAAGATCAGGATCAAGGGCAGGTCCTCGCCGAGTACTGTCTCATCACGGCGCTGATCGTGCTCATCGCTCTGGGTATCTTCTGGCATGTCTCCGGCGGCATTCCGGGCATATAGGGTGCCGCCGTCCCCTCCTCAACTGTTGAGGGTGAGGGCCTGCTGTTCGCCGGCGTTCTTGACCAGGTCAAGCACAATCGAGTAGCGATCGCCGCGGGAGGTGGACGACCGCCGCGCGCGTAAGCAAGCCGTCCTCGCCCGGCGCTGTAGGTTACGCCAGAATCCCCATCTTCTTGCCCACCTTCTGGAACGCCTCCAGCGCCTGATCCAGCTCCCCTCTGGTATGCGTTGCCGTCACGATGGTCCGCACCCGGGCTTTGCCCTTTGGCACCGTCGGAAAGCCGATGCCCGTCGCCAGCACACCCTCCGCAAAAAGCTCGCGCGAGAGCTCATGCGCCACTCTAGCTTCGCCGACAATCACCGGCGTGATGGGCGTCTCGCTGATTCCGGTATGGAATCCAGCCGACATCAAGCCTTGCTTGAAGTATTTGGTGTTTTTCCAAAGATTCTCCATGCGTTCCGGCTCCTGTTCCAGCACATCGAAAGCGGCCAGGCAGGCGGCGGCCACGGCCGGCGGGTGCGACGTGGAAAACAGGAACGGGCGCGCGCGCTGATAGAGAAAATCGATCAAATCGCGGCTGCCGCAAACATAGCCGCCCAGCACGCCGATGGCTTTCGAGAGCGTGCCCACCTGCACCTGGACGCGGCCGTGGAGGCCGAAATGGTCGATCGTGCCGCGGCCCTGCCGGCCCAGCACGCCGGAGGCATGGGCGTCATCCACCATCATGATGGCGCCGTGCTTTTCGGCGGCTTCCGCCAGGCCGGGGAGCGCGCCGATATCGCCGTCCATGGAAAAGACGCCGTCGCTGATCAGCAGCTTGTGGCCGGCAACGTGGTCGAGCTCGGCGAGGATCTTCCCGGCCGTGGCCACGTCTTTGTGCGGGAAGACATGGATCTTGGCGCGCGAAAGGCGGCAGCCGTCGATGATGCTGGCGTGGTTGAGCTCGTCGGAAATGATGTGGTCGTCCGGTCCCAGGATGGCCGAAACCGTGCCGGCGTTGGCCGCGAAACCCGATTGGAAAACCACGCACGCCTCCACATTCTTGAAGGCGGCGATGCGCTCTTCGAGCTGCATGTGGATGCGCATGGTGCCGGAGATGGTCCGCACGGCGCCCGAGCCGACGCCGAAATCCTTCACCGCCTGGATGGCCGCTTCCCGCAGCTTGGGGTGGGTAGTCAGCCCCAGGTAATTATTGGAAGCCAGGTTGATGACCTGCTTGCCGTCGAAGCGCGATTCCGCCGCGCTCTCCGATTCCAGGATGCGCAGGCGCTGGTAGGAGCCCTCGGCGCGCCACTGTTCGAGCTGATCGTGCAGGTAAGAGAGAGGATTGCTCATACGACCTACAGTCTAACAGCGGGCGCGCAGGCCATCGGCGCGGGATGGGGAAGTCGCGCCCTCTACTGGCTGCTCACCACCGGCAGCCCCCCGCCGCTGCGTTGCAGCGCATTCCCCGGCGTGCCACAGTTCACAAGCATCCAGCCTGTATCGCCCGCCACGTCCGGCATCATTATATCCACCTGGTAAATGCCGATCATCCCCGGCGCCAGCCCGGCGAACTCCACTTCGAGCGGTTGCCCGTCCATGCCGTAGCCCACGTGGCAATCGAAAGGACCGGCCAGCGGGAACAAGC
>Ga0181530_10002588_pt1 | contig 21278 bp, 18 predicted proteins | sample PEATcosm2014_Bin_42_FD_119769 | JGI IMG/M metagenome (GOLD analysis project Ga0181530, IMG submission 119769) | Peatland microbial communities from MTU Mesocosm Facility, Houghton, MI, USA - PEATcosm2014_Bin10_60_metaG | ecosystem: Environmental > Terrestrial > Soil > Wetlands > Peat | place... | reverse complement strand
GGCGGGCTGAGGCAGGGATCGGCGGGCCGGGACAGGGATCGGCGGGCCGGGACAGGGATCGGCGCGCCGGGACAGGGATCGGCGGGCTCGGAAAGGGATCGGCGGGCTGAGCCGGGGTGGGCGTGGGCGTGCCGGCGGAGCCGCCGCGCCGCACGTGGAATGATCAGACAATCGGGTTCGGAGGAGGCACTGGCATGTCGGACCAGCGCGCAGATGTGGCCACGCGTATCGCCGGGGGGGTCGCCGCCTTCGCCGCGGCGTGGGCCGCCCGTAAGCTCATCTCGCTTGTGTGGACGCGGGCGACGGGCAAGGAGCCGCCGGTCCACCCGGAAGACCTTGAGGTCGGGCTCAAAGAGGCACTCGGCTGGGCCGTGGTGACCGGCGTGGCGATGGAAGCGGCCCGGCTGCTGGCGACGAGGGCCGCCACCAAGCAGGTGCACGCCTACCAGGTCGGCCATACCGGCGACTGATGGCCCGGTGACTGATCCCGCCGCCCTGGCCGGGGCGGCGGGACGGAACCAGAGCCGGCACGAGCGGGAGCGGCGGCGACCGCTCAGGCGCTCCCGGCATCAGGCCTCAAATACCGGCGGGCAGGCGCAGCAACTGACGAATGGGTACCGTCAGGCGGCGCACTCCCGGCACACAAGCTGGCCGTTGCGCTCTTCAGCGAGCTGGCTGCGGTGGTGCACCAGGAAGCAGCGCGAGCAGGTGAACTCGTCCGCCTGCCGTGGGATCACACGGAAAGACAACTCTTCGTTCGACAAGTCCGCACCGGGCAGCTCAAGTGACTCAGCCACCTCGTCCGGATCAATGTCGATCGTGCTCGACGATTGATCCATCCGGCGGGCCTGAAGCTCCTGCAGGCTGTCCTCAGTAAGGTCGTCGTCTGTCTTCCGCGGGCTGTCGTAATCAGTGGCCATGGTGGTTCTTTCCCCCTCCACACGTTGTGCGCCTCTTCATCGCGCGGGTGTAACGCTCTGGATGCCTTGGTTGTGCCCAATTCCGGCGGGGAATTCTGTCACGTTTGCCCACCGGGCACACGCAGCGCGGTGAGTGTCGTGGCGTGGAGGGTATGACGTGCACCGCACCTCCGTTTCCGCGTGTCCCGGCGACCGGATCCGCCCGGGGCCGGGATGGCCCGCGGACGGCGCCGAGTGCCGCCGGACGCGAAGTGTACCGGCATCCTGACCCGCTCTAGCCAACCCTTCTCCGCGGGGCTAACGAGCCGCCGCAACAGTATGCCCCCATCGCCCGGATCTCATTCGCGCCCGCTGGTTTCGGCCGCGGAACCGGGTTTAAGGCTAAGTGCCGCTGGGGTAGGACTTGGCACGCTATCCGCGTGTTTGACCGGAGGGAGTCGCATGGGCGAGTTCGCAGCCACACTGCAGCACCGTCTGAGGGAAGCCCACGCCTCCCTGCGGGCGGCGCTGGCCGCCGGGGACGCTGACCTCACCGATACCCAGCTCGACGAGATCGACCACCTCAGGCAGATCGCCGCGGCGCACGGCGTCCCCGAACCCGCCCGCGCCTGACCCAGCGCCTCCCCTGACCGGCCCCACCGGTCCCTGACCGGCCCCACCGGTCCCTGACCGCCCACCGGTCCCTGACCGGCCCCACCGGTCCCTGACCGGCCCCACCGGTCCCTGACCGGTCCCTCACCGGCGCTAGGCGTCGCGTTCGGGGTCGAGGGTGGCGAGGGAAGCGGTGAGCTCCTCGTACAGGCCGGGGCCAGCCGCGACGGTGAGGGACGTACCCGCCGGGCGGCCCTCCAGGCCGGTCACTCGCGCGCCTGCCTCCTCCGCGATCAGGCCGCCAGCGGCATAGTCCCAGTAGTTCAGGCCCCGCTCGTAGAACGCGTCCAGGCGGCCGGCCGCCACCATGCACAGGTCGACCGACGCTGACCCGCCGCGGCGGATGTCGCGGATCTGCGGCAGCAGCGCGGCCACGACCTCGCCCTGGACGCGGCGGCGCCCCGGCAAATAGCCGAACCCGGTGCCGACCAGGGCCTGGCCGAGCGGGACGTCCCGGTTGCAGCGCAGCCCGGCCGCACCGCGTCCCCCCCGGGCGCCGGCCTCGCCCGTGGCGCTGGCCCGATCGGCGGTGCTGTGCAGCCAGGCGCCCTGGCCCCGGACGGCCGTGAAGGTCTCGCCGTGCAGCGGAACGGCCACCACGCCGGCCACGATCGTGCCCGCGACTTCCGCGGCGATGCTGACCGCCCAGTCCGCCAGCCCGTACAGGTAGTTGACGGTGCCGTCGAGCGGGTCGACGATCCAGCGCACGACGGGTGCGGACGGGTCCCCGGGCTCGCCCGGGTCCTTGTCCGGGCCGCGAGCACCGCGCGTCTCGCCCCCTTCCTCACCGAGGATCGCGTCGCCGGGGCGCTCCGCCCGTATCCGTTCGGTGATGAGCACCTCGGCACGGCGGTCCATTTCGGTCACCACGTCGGTCAGGCTCGACTTGGTCTCGACGACTTCGGGGCGGCTCTGTGCGCCCTGATCGGCGAGCAGCCGGGCTGCGGCCGCGGCAGCGTCAGCCGCGAGGGCCAGGAGGTCCCTCGCGTCCGGAGTGTTCACGCCCTGCTCCGAGCGGGCCGGTTAAGGGCGCAGCAGCCGGGCGGGCAAGCGTCGGTGGGCGGGCCCAGCCGGCCCAGCGCCGCGCGCGGCGCATCCGGAGGGCCGAGGCGCTCGCGCACCAGGTCGACGATCATGGCCCGGAACTGGCGGTGGTACCAGGGGGTGGCCGCGCGGGCGACGGGCAGGCCGAGCGCCGCGGCCGTTTCCGCCGCCTCGATGTCGAGGTCGTGCCGGACCTCCATGTGGTCGGACACGAACCCGGCCGGGATGATCACAGCCGCCGGGGCGCCCGCCTTGGCCAGGTCCCCGAGGTGATCCAGGACATCGGGCTCCAGCCACGGCTGGGACGGTGGCCCGCTCCGGCTCTGGTACACCAGGTCCCAGGGATGAGCCCCGCCGCCGGTCCGTTCGGCAATGAGAGAGGCAGTCTCGGCCAGCTCGGCCGCGTACCGGCCGCCTGGCCCCGGCGCCCCGTTCCGGGGCGTGCCCAATCCTGGCGGCCCGCTGTGAGCCGCCATGGCCAGCGGCACGCTGTGCGCGGTGAACACCAGGCGCGCGCCGTCCCGGACGTCGGCCGGCAGCGTCGCGAGCGCCGCCCGCGCGTTCTCGGCGAACGGCTCGACGAATCCGGGGTGGTTGAAGTAGCGGCGGATCTTGTCGATGCGGGGCGCGCCGGGGCCGGCGTGCTCGCGCGCCCGGTCAATATCGTCCAGGTACTGCCGGCAGCTCGAGAACGAACTGTAGGCCGAGGTGGCGAAGGCCAGCGCGTGCCGGACGCCGTCGGCGGCCATCGCGGCCACGGTATCGGTCAGGTAGGGGTCCCAGTTCCGGTTCCCCCAGTAGATGGGCAGGTCGAGGCGCGCGGCACCGAACTCGGTGCGCAGGGCGGTGATGAGGTCCCGGCACTGCTGGTTGATCGGGCTCACGCCGCCGACGGCGTAATAGTGCTCGGCGACGGCCTCCAGGCGATCCGCTGGGATACCGCGGCCGCGGGTGACGTTCCGCAGGAAGGGCATCACATCGTCCGGCCCCTCGGGGCCCCCGAACGAGACAAGCAGGAACGCGTCGTAATCCGGCATGTTCACCATCCAACCAGGCCCGTTCGCCGCGCCGTCCGCGGGCAGCGCGGCCATGCCGGGCCAGGCGGCCCCGGGCGGTCGGCCCGGGGGACGTTCAGGCGCCCGTGGCGTATTCCCCGGCGATGGCCAGGACCTCGTTGACGTACCAGTCCGCGTGGTTGTAGGCGAAGATCGCGCTGTACAGCGACGAACCGCCCTTGGCCGCGCCGTCCGCGCACAGCATCCCGGCCGCACTCGGCACCGCGTCGAACGGGTTCATGATGTTGGGGGCACCGGTGTCCCCGAAGCCGTCGATCCCCCAGACCTGCCAGGTGGACGGCATGAATTGCATCGGCCCGAGCGCCCCGGCGGTGGACGGCCCGACGTTGGCCCCGTTGCCGCTTTCGACCTCGCCGATCGCCGCCAGAACGGTCCAGGACAGCCCGCGGCAGTACCGCGCCGCCGATTCCTGGTACAGCTGCGTATAGGTCGCAGGGCGCCCGGTGGGTACCGAGGTGTCCACCGGCAGCGGGCCGGGCACGCCGACCGTCGTCGGCTGAAGGCTGATGACGTGGCTCTGCGCCCCGGTCACCGCACGGACCTGCGTCACCAGCGTGGCCAGGTTGTCCGCGGGCGCGTTGATCAGAACCGCCAGGTCCGGCACCAGCCCGAGGCGCGCCGCGACGGAGTTGTTCACCACCGCGTCCACGCCGGGAATGCCGAGCGCGGCTGCCCCGCCGAAGGTGAGCTGCGCCTGCGTCGCCCCGGTGACCGGGTAGGAGTGGGCCCGCGCCAGGCCCAGGGTGCGCTGCGCGGCGGTCGCCGTGACGAACTGGCCGCGGGCCAGCGCCTGCCACAGGGCCTGGTCACCGGCGGCCGTCACCGGCGTCCAGGAGCGGAAGGAGCCGGGACCGACCCCGAGTACGTTGGCGGTCTTCCCGCCGATTTTGATCGCGCCGCCGCTGACCGTCAGGACGCCGCGGACGCCGCTGAGCTTGCGGATCTTCGGCACGTCGGAGAGGGGGATCCCGGTCTGGATGACCGCGAGGACGTCCGGCACGACGAGCTGGCGGGGCATCTGCGTGCTGTCCGTGGTCCCCACCGTGGTTGGGCTGGCCGCCCCCTGGGCTCCCGGCGACTGGGGCGACGCATCGAACGGCACGCCAATGCCGGTGGTCCCGCCCGCCCTGGTCAACCTCGCCGGGCTCGACGGGCTGGCCGCGCTCGCATGGCTCGCATGGCTCGCATGGCTCGCGTGGCCGGCGGTGCTGGTCACGCTGAACTGGCTAATACCCGCCGCCGCTGCGGTGCCGAACGAGGCTACCGCGGCGATCACCGACAGCCTCCGCCAGATCATCCCTCCCACGATCTAACAACCATATCCCGACATCCCACGGGACGCAGCCCCGTGACCCCGGTTAGTAACAGACGTTGGTGTGAATCTTGGGAGCGGGAACGGGGTGGATGAGGGCCTCGCGGGTCCGTGCGTCCGCCGGCCGGTTCAGGACCACATAGCCGTCGTCGCTGAAGACCAGGCGGTACCCGCGCGCCCGCAGGTACGACACCTCCTGGGCCTGCTGCGCCGGGCTACAGAACGGGAAGTCCAGGCCCTTGGTGTCCGCGACCACCCACGGCGCCCACCGCGGCGCCCCGTCCAGCAGCAGCACGGTGTCCCGTCCCGACAGCCGCGGGCCGAGGTTGTCGGCCGCCTCCACCTCGACACCCGACGGCACCCGGGCGGTCGCCTGGTCGGCGGCTTGCATCCGCGCGCTCACCATGTAGTACGTCGGGTGCAGCAGCTGGCCGAACGGCGAGAACGGGAGGTAGCCGATCGCCGCGACGAAGACCACCGCCGCCCACACGGTGGCCGGCGCCCAGCCCCGGTTCCAGCCGCGGTTCCAGCCCCGGTCCTTCCCGCGGGGCAGCCGCAGCCCCGCGGCCCGCCACCGGCGCTGCAGCCGGGCCGCGCCGTCCACCGCGCCGAGGAAGAGGATCATGACAATGAAGGCGTCGTACTGGAACTTGGCCTGCCACCACAGCGGATACCCGGACGCCAGCATCCTTTCGGCCAGCAAGGGCACCGCAGCGAGGGTCAGCGGGGACGCCAGCGGCAGGAAGCCGAGCGGGACCAGCAGCCCGATCATCGTGCGCGCCTTCACCCCGGGGGTCACCAGGACGTGCAGCGCGTGCAGCGGGTGGGTGACGATGCCGACGGCGGCGCTCCCGGCGGTGCGGCCGAATTCGCCGTACGCCCAGTAGAAGCTGGCCGAGCCGCCGAAGGCGGGGATCAGGACGCGGCTGGCCAGCCAGGTCGCCGCGAGGCCGCCCGCCAGGAAGGCGAGCCCGGTCCAGCGGCGCCTGGTCACCAGCAGGTAGACGCCGTACCCGGCGATCAGCAGCCCCATGTCCTCTTTGACCAGGAGCAGGGCCACCGCGGCGAGGATCGCAGGCAGGCGGCGCCCGGCCTGGAACCGTTCGGCCATCACCGCCGTGAGCACGGGGACGAACGCCACTTCGTGGAAGTCGAACGTGACCGCCGCCATGATCGGCAGGGACAGCGCGTACGCCGCGCAGACGAAGTAGGCGCACGGGGCCCCGAGCTGGCGGCGGGTGAATGCCCACAGCGGCGGGATCGCCAGGGCGAACAGCACCGCCTGCGCGACGAGCAGCGTCGCGGGCCCGTCGTGGATCCAGTACAGCGGCGCGAGCACGGCCAGGATCGGCGACCAGTGGTCGGACAGCAGCACAAAGTGCGCCGTCCCGCCGTCGGCCACGCCGCGGGCGATGGAGACCGGCGCGCTGAAGTGCGCGTAGCCGCGGACGCCCTGGTCGAAGATGACGAGGTCGAACGTGCTGGTCAGGAAGCGGCGGAAACGGATGAGCGCGTAGACGGCGTAGATCAGCGCCGCGGCCGCGGTCAGGGCGCCCACCCGGATTGTGGTGGCCCGCGAGTTCGGGGTGGGCGCGGCCTCCTGGCCGGGCGGCCCGTGGCCGTCCGGGCGAGCCTGGGCTCCGTCAGCCTGCGCCGGACTGCTCACCGCTCGAAGCGTAGCAGCGGGTTCGCGCCCGGCACCTCCCCCGAGTGCCACCGGGCCGGGAACCGGACGGCTAGTCTCTTACCATGACTCACGAGGGAAGCCGCGGCCCGGGGTCCCCGGGAACCGAGGCGAACCGGCCCCGCCCACGGCCGCCGACTCAGGCGCCGGGCAGCGCCCAGGCGGCGTACGGGCCGGGCCGCCAGCCCTCCCACGGAGGCGGTGTTCCCGCTCGTGACCGGGAACTACGTGCTCAGGGACGGGCCACCGTCAAGCGCCTGCTCGAAGCCGGCATGATCGAGTTCGAGGAGCGCGGATTCCACGGCGTCCGGGTCGACGACGTTGTCCGCCGCGCCGGCATCTCGCACGGCACCTTCTACCTCTACTTCTCCAACAAAGAGGACCTGTTCAAGGCCCTGCTGCTGGATGCGCTGCGCGACATGGAAGTCGTCGCCGGCGACTTCCCCATCGTCACCCGCGACGATGCGGGCAAGACCGTACTGCGACGCTGGGTGCGGAAATTCTTTGACGTCTACGCCGTGCACGCGACCGTCATCCGCATTCTCAGCCAGGCCGATCTGGTCCCGGAGGAAGTCTACGGAGACGGGCTGCAGATGCTGTTCAGCATCTCCGAAGCGATGACCACGGGCATGACCGCGGCCACCCGCACGGCCGGGCAGCTGCCCGAGCACGCGGAACTGACCGCCGTGGCGTGCCTGATGATGCTGGAACGGGTGAACTACCTGCTCAGCGTCGAAGTGAAACTTCCCATCGTTGAGATGGCCAACCGCATCGCGGACATCATGTTCGCGGCGTTCGCTCCCGCTTAGCGGTTCCGCCCGCCGCCGGGGACGGGGGCCATCCCGGCGGCGGCGGTAGCATCCGGCCGCAGCGGGCACAATCTATGGCGTGCGATTTATCGGCGAAACGGTCCCGGCCCAGGACCTTACCTACAGCGACGTCTTCATGGTGCCGAACCGGTCGGCGGTCGCCTCCCGGCTCGACGTGGACCTGTCGGCGTACGACGGCAGCGGGGCCACGATCCCCCTCATCACGGCCAACATGACCGCAGTCTCCGGGCGGCGGATGGCCGAGACGGTGGCGCGCCGCGGCGGCCTGGCCGTGCTGCCGCAGGACATCCCGGTGGACGTCGTGGCCGACGTGGTCGCCTGGGTGAAGTCCCGCGACCGCGTGCACGACACGCCGATCACACTCGGCCCGTCGGACACTACGGGCGAGGCCCTCAGCCTGCTGCCCAAGCGCGCGCACGGGGCGGTCATCGTCATCGAGGATGGCAAGCCGGTCGGGGTCGTTACCGAAACCGACTGCCAGGGCGTGGACCGCTTCACCCAGCTGCGCCAGGTCATGTCGGCGGACCCGGCGACCGTGCCCGCGGGCACCGACCCGGAGCGTGCGTTCAACCTGCTGCACGAGGGCCGGCACCGGCTGGCGCCGGTCGTCGACGAGACGGGGCACTGCGTCGGCATCCTGACCCGGACCGGGGCGCTGCGGGCCACCCTGTACCGCCCGGCCACCGACGACGCGGGCCGGCTGCGGCTGGCCACCGCGATCGGCGTGAACGGTGACCCCGGCTCGAAGGCGAAACTGCTGCTCGACGCGGGCGCCGACCTGATCGTGCTCGACACCGCGCACGGCCACCAGGAGAAGATGATCTGCGCGCTGCGCCGGATCCGGGAGACCTGCCCCGACGCGCTCGTCGTAGCCGGCAACGTCGTCACCGGGGCCGGCGTCACTGACCTGGTCGAGGCCGGCGCGGACATCGTGAAGGTCGGCGTCGGGCCCGGCGCGATGTGCACCACCCGGATGTTGACCGGGGTCGGCCGTCCGCAGTTCAGCGCCGTGCTGGAATGCGCCGCGGAGGCCCGCAGGCTGGGCGCGCACGTATGGGCCGACGGCGGCGTGCGGCACCCGCGTGACGTGGCGCTGGCGCTGGCGGCGGGCGCGTCCAGCGTGATGATCGGATCCTGGTTCGCCGGGACGCATGAGTCCCCGGGCGATCCGTTCCGCGACGCGGACGGCCGGCTGTACAAAGAGAGCTTCGGGATGGCGTCCGCCCGGGCCGTCCGGCAGCGTAACGCCGGGGATTCACCGTTCGAACGGGCCCGCAAGGAGCTGTTCGAGGAGGGCATCTCCACCGCGCGGATGTACCTCGACCCGCGGCGCCCCGGTGTGGAGGACCTGATCGATTGGATCGTGGCCGGGCTGCGCAGCGCCTGCACCTACGCCGGCGCCCACAACCTGGAGGAGCTTCGGGAGCGGGCGGTCATCGGCCTGCAGAGCGCGTCCGGCTACAGCGAGGGCATGCCGCTGCCCGCAGGCTGGTAGCGGGGCCGGGGACGCTCCCGCGGACTCGCGCTCTCACGGGCCGTCGTTCCTCCTAGGGCCAGGCGCCGGAGCAGTCGTCGCCCAGGCTCCCGGTGCCCAGGCTCTTGGCGCCCGCGCGGATCGCCTCGGCCGGGGAGGTACCCGCCGCTGCGCCCGCGCCGGCGGCCTCGGCCGCTTCCTCGGCGCAGACCTCGTCCGGATCGTCGGCCGGCGGCAGGTCCAGCAGCGCCGGGTCCATTGACCCGGGGGCGTTCCCGGCGAGGGCCCCGCCCGCGACACCGGCTCGTTCCTGGGCCGCGGGCGCGCCCGCAGCCGCCGCGACCCAGCCGCCGATCCGGTCAACCAGTGCTGGACGGCACGCGGACTCGGCGTGCCCGAATCCCGGTACGAGCCATAGCTCCTTCGGGTCCCGCGCGGCGCCATAGAGCTCGTGAGCGTGATCCACGGGGAAGTACGGGTCCTGGTCGCCGTGCACGATCAGCAGCGGAATGGGCGAGACCTGCGCGGCGGCCTGATCGGGCGGCATGGGCGTCGGGTTCCACTGAACGGGGCTGATCCGCGTCTTCATCAGCATCCTGGTCGCCAGCCGGCCGACGCGATGCTCCACGGCGAAATGCACCCGGCGCATCCGCTCCGTCCCGCGGTAGTACCAGTGCCCCGGGCCGCTCACCGAGACGGCCGCGTCGAGGCCGCCGATCAGTCCGGCGTGCCGGATGACGATCGACGCGCCCATCGAGAACCCAACCGCTGCAACCCGTTCGTAACCCAGCTCCCGCGCGTAGTTAACCGCGACGTCAAGGTCCCGGATCTCGCGGTCACCCATGGTGGACAGGCCGCCGGAACGCCCGTGCCCGCGAAAGTCGAAGCTCACGACGCCCGCGATCCGGTTGAGGCGGGTGGAGATACTCCACACGGCGGGCCGCTGCCAGGACAGCGTGAACCCGTGCGCCAGCACGATGGCAAGGTCACTTTCCTGCGGGAGATGCACGGCGTCGATGGGGACGCCGTCGTCGGTTACCAGGGTCTTTGCCGTCGTCACTGGTGTAGCCATATATCCCATTGTGCGGTCGGACGAGACCACGACGCACCCGGGGATCGCCGTCCGCGCTCGGCCGCACGGGACGCATCTGCCCACGACCGGCGGCCGCACGGGACGCATCTGCGCACGTTGGTCAGGCGCATCGACGGCGCCCTCGTAACAACCTGGGCACGGCCGGCTGATAAGGGTTTCATTCCCCCCGCGATGCGGAACCTTCGCGACACCGTCCCAGCGCCTTCCGCGCAGTAGGCGCCGCGGACACGGGGAGGCCGTTGATGGGTACCTGGAAGACGCGCGCATCTGCCGCATCCGTCACCGGTGCGTGCGTGTTCGCGCTGGTGACAGGCGCGGGGGCCGTGTTCGCCGGTGACTGGTGGGGACAGCACCACGGGCCGGTGGTGGTTCAGTTCATCAACGGGCCAGCTGGCGCTACCCAGGCGAAGCAGTCACATGCTGGCCGGGTCCATGCGCGCAGATCGCGGGCACTTACTAAATCCACCGCCCCGGCCGGGCCGGAAAGCGATGTGAACAAGCCCTACCCCCAGACCAGCCAGGTCTCCCCGGCGCCACTGCGCGTGGCAGCGCGGGCTGCGCCCGGAATGGCCCCGTGTGGCTCCACGATGGCGGAGACCGGGCCCACGATGGTCCAGACCGGGGCCTCCGCGCCGGTCTGGACCGTCTGCACCAGCTCCCCGGCCACGCCGTCGAGGCCGTCGAGTCCCGCGCCGTCAAGTCCTACGCCGTCAAGTCCTACGCCGTCGAGTTCCACGCCGTCGAGTTCCACGCCGTCGAGTTCCACGCCGTCGAGTTTCATAACGGCAAGTCCCGAGCCGTCATACTCGGCGCCAAGCTCAGTACCGCCGAGCTGGGTACCGCCGAGCTGGGCGCCCCCAGCCTCGAACACGGCAGAACCTACCAGTCCGCCGCCGTCCTCGGCAGTTTGGTCCTTACTCTCGCCGGGGTCAGGGCCTCCGACGGCCCGCCGGCCGGGTCGGCGTCTGCCCCCGGCACGCGGGGGTGCCGGGGGCAGACGTAGGGCGGGAGCGGGACTTTAACGAGACGGGACTGGCTCAGGGATCTTCGGTCGTAGCCTTGGCCCGTGGCGGTTCCAGCGTGCTGGGCGAGGCCTCGGAGAACGATTCCGAGGCGCGGCTGGCCGAGACGCTGACCAGATCCTCGGAGGGGTACGCCTCCTCGCCGTGCACCGCCACGTCGCCGATCTCCAGCTGCTCATCGGGTATCCGGAGCTTCATGAACAACCCGAGCACCCGCAGGATGATGAACGTGACGGCCCCGTCCCAGATGATGATGGTCAGGGCGGCTCCGGCCTGGATGGCCAGCTGCTTGGGGTGCCCGTAGAACAGGCCCGCACCGCTGAGCGAGGCGGTCTTGCCGAGTCCCAGGTACTCGATCATGTTCGGGTCGGCGAGCAAGCCGACCAGCAGGCCGCCGAGCAAGCCGGCGATGCCGTGCGTGTAGACCACCCCGAGCGCATCATCGACCTTGTTGAACGGCCATACGTACCTGGGCAGGAACGTCCAGGCCACCCAGACGACCGCCGAGCACACCAAGCCGATCACAATGGCCCCGAGGCCGTTCACGTAGCCGGCTGCGGGCGTGATGCCGACCAGGCCGCAGATCATGCCGTTGAGGCCGCCGAGGAAGGTCGGCTTCTTCTCGTGGCTCAGGAACATGTCCATGAAGATCCACGTCATCATGGCCACGGCGGTCGCGACGTTGGTGTTGACGACCGCGGCGGCGGCGTCCGCACCGGCGAAGTACGGGTCACCACCGTTGAAGCCGTTCCAGCCGAGCCACAGGATTCCGGCGCCGACCGCCACGAACATCAGGTTGTTCGGGATCGCCCGTTCGCGGTCACGCGCCAGGCGCGGCCCGATGACGGCGGCCGCGACGAACCCGGACGTGCCGGCGGCCAGGTGGATGACGTAGCCACCACTGAAGTCGAGAGCGCCCTTGCCGGCCCAGTAGCCGCCACCCCACAGCAGGAACGCGTTGACCGCGTACGCGAAGGTGATCCACAGCGGCACGAACAGCACCCAGACCTTGAAGCTGATCCGGCCGAGCACGCTGCCGATGAACAGGATCGGGGTGATCGCGGCGAACACAAACTGGAAGTAGACGAGCGAAGCCTGCGGGAACCGGAATTTGGGCATCAGGCCGTCCAGCAAGGGGACGTTAGCCTGCCCTTGCAGGGCATTGTGCCCGAGGACCGTCCCCGGTATCCCGACGAACGTGTGGATCCACGGGTGGCCAAAGCCCATGTCGAAGGCCCACAGCACCCACGCGATGAGGACCAGGCAGAACGTGCTGAACACCATCAGCACGGTGTTCATGGCCCATTTCTTCTGGACGAGGCCGCCGTAGAGGACGGCCAGGGCGGGAATGCTCATCAAACCGACGAGCGTGGCGGCTGTCATCTGCCAGGAGTTGTCTCCGGCGTTCAGCCAAGTTGGATAGGGAACCACTGGTCTGCGCCTCCAGGGGGGCTACCTTGGAAGGGCCATTCGGGTTTCCAGGGGTCTCCCCCAGGGGCCTATACGGACCCACCCCGGCCGCTCCGATCCTTTTCACGGAACGCCTCCATGTCTCCCATGTGCGGGTTTCCGGTTCATTTCCCGTTTGTTACGTGGCCGGTAACGCATCAGCTCTTCGGTGGTCCGATGTTTCGAATGTGTATCGAAGCCCGGGCCGGCGACCGTCGAATCGCCCCATACGCGCCATCTCGTACCGGGCCCGTACCAGACTCTTCAGCGGCCGGGCCGTTACCTGGCCTGGTGAGGCATCGCACGTCAGGCACGGTACGGACGGCATTCTGGCCGGTCGCCCGGGGCCGTAATCGGCCGTGAGCCGGCCGGCCGGGCGGCGGAGGGCACGGGTTACACCGCATGTCACCTTCCCGTAACGGTGATGCGATGAGGCCTTGAACACACTGGGCCGGCCATCGTGGCTTTTCAGGCGGGCCGGCCAGCGTGAGCACCTCATCCACGTGGGGCGTTCCTCGCGGGACCTGCCCGTGACGGTCCCGGTGACCAGGGTGTGATCAGTTCGGGTTGTAGGGCGCGTACCGAAGGTCAGGGGCGGGGCGCGCGGTCAGGGTGCGGAGCATCGTCGTCTCACGCTGCAGCATGGCCCGTTCGGCATTCAATCGGCTCAGCGAGTCCGGTTCGGCCAGCAGGCCCTGCCGGTCCGGCAGGTCGATGATCATGGTGGCCGCGACCAGATAGGAGAGCAGGACGGGGTCCTCGGGCAGGTCGGGGACGCTGATCTGGGCCAGCCCCCGTTCGTAGAGCGCGGCCAGGTACTCGCGGAAGGAGGCGGCGACGAGGCTGGCCGCGCGGCCCGCTTCGGCGCTGTCGCCGTCGTCCTCGTCCAGGAATTCGACATCGCCCTGCAGGTAGGGACGTGACTCGTCGAGGGCCTCCAGGCGGAATCGCTGGGTGCCGACGGTGACCAGATCGAAGCGGCCGTCGTCGTGCTCCTCGGTCTCCCGCAGCGTCGCGGTGCAGCCCACCTCATACAGGGAGGAGACGCCCTCCACCCCGGTCTCGCGGCCCTTCCGGATGGCGACGACCCCGAACCGTCTCGGCTCCGGGCCGTCCAGCAGCTCGTGGATGAGCTGCCGGTACCGCTCCTCGAAGATGTGCAGCGGCAGCAGCAGGCCGGGGAACAGAACCGTACCGAGCGGGAACAGCGGCAGCCTTTCGCTCATGCGGTGACATTATGCCGGTCTCGCCGCAAGGGCCACACGCGGCCATCCGCGGCGGGCGGCTGGTAACCGGCCGGAAACATGCGGCCACGAGAATGGGACAATGCAGACACGGCGAGTCCGGATCGGATGCACCTTCAGCTACGTGGCCGAGATCGACACGCCCGTCGTCTTCCACGTTCAGCCGCGCCAGGCCCCGCACATCGCGCTGGCCGGCGGGCAGCTGGGGGCGGAGCCGGAGATGGCGCTGCGGGATTACACCGACCTGTACGGCAACCCGTGTATCCGGGCCATCCTGCCGTCTGGCCGGTCCCGCTTCAGTTACGGCGCGGTGGCCACCGTCCCGGACGCCACCGAGGACGCCGACGAGGACGCGCCGGAGATCCCGCCCGACAAGCTGCCGGACGACACGCTCATCTACACACTGCCCAGCCGGTTCTGCCTGCCGGACCTGCTCGGCGACGAAGCGTGGTCCCAGTTCGGCGCGCTGGCGCCCGGCTACCGCCGGGTCCGGGCGATCTGCGACCACGTGAACGGCCACCTCACGTTCGCCTACGGCAGCACGACGGCGACCTCCACGGCGGCGGACGTCTTCGCGTCCGGGCGCGGGGTCTGCCGCGACTTCACCCACCTGGCGATCTCGTTCTGCCGCGCGCTGAACATCCCGGCCCGTTATGTCTTCGGTTACCTGCCGGACATGGACGTTCCGCCGGACCCGGCGCCGATGGACTTCGCGGCGTGGATGGAGGTCTGGCTGGGGGAGCGCTGGTGGACCTTCGACCCGCGCAACAACCGGCGGCGCAAGGGGCGCATCGTGATCGGCCGGGGCCGCGACGCCTCGGATGTGGCCATGGCCACGACGTTCGGCGGCCCGCTGCTGGCGGAGATGCTGGTGATGGCCGAAGAGGCCCGCTAGGGATGGCCCGGGAAGCGCATGACGCCAGGAGCGGGGCTGCCGTTGGGCGGGGCCGGGCGGTCCTGTCGCAGCACGGCCAGGAGTTCCTCGTACGGGCCAATGAGGAAGGCCTGGTCGCCGGCCCGGAACCGGGTACCCCGCCGGGGCGGGTGCTCCAGCAGCCGCTCGTCGGCCGCGCGCCGGATGGCCAGCACCCGCGTCCGGGCCGACAGCTGGCTCATGGCCAGCCCGGTCAGGCCACCGCCCGGGCTCACGGTCAGCCGCGCGACCAGCAGCGGCTTGTCGTCGGCGTAGAAGGTGCTCAGCACGTCCAGGCCGAGCGCCGCCCCGACGAACCACGGCGCGGCCAGCGCGGCGGTGGACCGGACGGCGGAAAACCCGAAATTATGCCGAACGGACCGGGCGAAGGGTGAGTCGAACATGCGGAGCACGACCGGCACGCTGTTCCAGCGGTCGCCCAGCTGATCGCGGACCGCCAGGCCGGTCTCGAGGTTGGCCAGGTCATCACTGGTCACGACGGCCACCGCGGCGGCGTTCGGCAGGCTGGCCGCCTCCAGCGTCTGTGGCAGGGTCGCGTCGGCGATGATGACCGGCACGCCGAGCGCGCGGACCGGTCCCAGGCGGCGGTTGTGCTCGTCCTGGTCCACGGCCACCACGTCCCGCCCGGCGGCTACCAGCCGCTGGATCACCCGGGTGCCGACGGTGCCCAGGCCGATGACGATCACGTGCCCGCTCAGCCCGGTGATCCGCTGCCGGCCGAGGGATTCCTCCAGACGGCGGCTGACGATCATGTTGGTGAGCATGGCGAAGAAGACGGCGACGAACAGCGCGCCGAGCAGCATCAGGCAGATCGCCGCCACGATCAGCCAGGGCGCCTGGCCGCGGAAGGAGAAGTCGCCGTAGCCGACCGTGGTCACGGTCTCGACCGTGAAGTAGGCCGCGTTCAGGATCGAGATCGGTCCCGACTTGGGCAGCCGGTACGCCAGGTGCAAGACCGTCGTGGCGGCGATCAGCACGGCGACCAGCGCCGCCAGGGCCGTGGCCATCCGCACGTCCGCGACCGCGCGCAGCACCGACACCGTGACGTGCCGGAGCCGCCGCCCGGGCCTGAACGGCCGGGCGTGCGCCGGGTAGCGGACCTGCCCGCCGATCCCGGCCGCGCGCAGTTCCTCGGGCGTGGCGAACAGCGTGACGTGGTCGCCCTGGGCCACAATGTGGTCCCGGCCGGGGCAGATCACGACATCCTCCCCGCCTGCGGGCAGCACGGCGATCGGTGCCAGCGCGCCGTACAGCTCCCGCAGCGAGGCAGTGCGCGGCGCGGTCGTCCGCGCGGCCAGGAACCGCTCACCGTCCAGCGCGATCTCCTGCGCGCCGGACTGCAGGCACGCCTCGGCGATGGCCGGGGCGGACAGCCCGGCCACGTCCAGGACGGCCACGTCGATCTGCTCGAGCGCCCGGCCCACGGCCGGGTTGCCGAGCTGGACGACCACCCGGACGTCGGCGCGCAGCTCACGGGTCAGCAGCGCGGTCTCCAGCGTCAGCAGATCATCTTCGAGGGCGCAGATGACCGCGATCGCCCCGGCCAGGCCGGCTTCGGTCAGCGTGGCGGCCATCCGGGAGCTGGCCGCGAGGTGCGGGACGCCGCAGGCGGCGAGCTGGCGGGCGAGCGCCGGATCCGGGTGGTCGTCGACGACCACGGCCGGGACGCCGCACTGGTTGAGCTCCTCGACGATGCGCAGGGCGACGAAGCGCAGGCCGCACACGATCACGTGGCCCCGCCAGTCCGCGTATCCGCCCGTCACCCGGGCATCATCCAGGTTCTCTATGACGCAGATGTTAGCGGCGCGTATGCGCGGCATGATTATTCCGGGTGCAACGTGGCCAGCCTGCCTGACCTGCCCGGAGGGTGCGCGCACCGCCCAGCGCCGTGAACTGTCGCCCAGGGCAGCCGAGCGGTACAATGATCGCGAACCAACCGGCCAATCGTCCGAGATCAGCAGCCACGGATCAGCGCCGACCCCGTCACGGACTGCTCGCTTGCTTGGCCATCGGACACGCTCCTTGGTCCGTCGAAAATTCTCTCCGCGCAGTTCGCTTGAAGGACGACGCAGGAGGTGTGGAGGCGTGGCAGGCACCGAGCGGCCGGCGGCCGCGTCCCGTTCCGGGAAAGGGGCGTTGCGCGGGCGGCGCAGTGAATGCGCGGTGCTGGACGGGCTGCTCGAGAGGGTGCGCGGCGGCCACAGCGGAGTGTTGGTGGTGCGCGGGGAGGCGGGGGTCGGCAAAACGGCGCTGCTCGACTATGCGGCTACGCCGGTGCCGGACCTGCGGGTGGTGCGGGTAGTGGGCGTCGAGTCGGAGATGGAACTGGCGTTCGCCGCGCTGCACCAGTTGTGCGCGCCCATCCTTGATCACTTCGGCGGTCTGCCCGGGCCGCAGCGCGCGGCCCTCAGGACCGCATTCGGGCTAGAAGATGGGCCGGCGCCGGATCGTTTCCTCGTTGGCCTCGCGGTGCTGAGCCTGCTGTCCGAGATGGCGCAGGAGCGCCCGCTGGTGTGCGTCGTGGATGACGCGCAGTGGCTGGACCGGGCGTCGGCGCAGGCGCTGGCGTTCGTGGCGCGCCGGCTGCTGGCCGAGTCGGTGATGATGCTGTTCGCCGCGCGGGAGCCGGGCACGGACCTGGACGGTCTGCCGGAGCTGGTGGTCGGGGGCCTACGGGATGCGGAGGCGCGGGACCTGCTGGCTTCGGTGGTCCGGTGGCCGCTGGATGAGCGGGTGCGTGAGCGCTTCGTGGCGGAGACGCAGGGAAACCCGCTGGCGTTGCTGGAGCTGCCGCTGGGGCTTTCGCCGGCGGAGCTCGCGGGCGGCTTCGGGCTGCCCGATGCGCTACCGGTGCCGGGCCGGATTGAGGAGAGTTTCGGGCGGCGAGTGGAGGGCCTGCCAACGGAGACCCGGCTGCTGCTAGCGGTCGCGGCGGCGGAGCCGGTCGGTGACCCGGCGCTGGTGTGGCGGGCAGCCGGACGCCTGGGAATCCCGGCCCATGCTTCGGTGCCCGCGGCCGAGGCTGGCCTGGTCCAGTTCGGCGCACGGGTGCGGTTCCGCCACCCGCTGGCCCGCTCGGCGGCCTACCGGTCGGCCTCGCCGCAGGACCGGCACGAGGTGCATCGCGCGCTGGCTGAGGCCACCGATCCGCAGGTCGACCCGGACCGCCGCGCCTGGCACCGCGCCCAGGCCGCGCTGGGCCCCGACGAGGAGGTCGCCACCGAGCTGGAACGCGCGGCGGGGCGGGCGCAAGCGCGCGGGGGCCTGGCCGCCATGTCCGCATTCCTGGAGCGCGCAGCGGACCTGACACCGGACCCGGCGCAGCGGACCGAACGGGCGCTGACGGCGGCGGAGGCCAAGGTGCAGGCCGGCGGGTTCGGCGCGGCGCTAGAGCTGCTCGGGACGACGGAGGCCGCACCGCTCAATGAGCTCCAGCGCGCCCGCGTCGACCTCCTGCACGCTCAGCTGGCGTTCGTCTCAAACCGGGGCCGCGACGCTCCCCCTTTGTTGCTCTCGGCGGCCCGGCGGCTGGAGCGGATCGACGCCGATCTTGCCCGCGCGACCTACCTGGACACGGTCAGCGCCGCGATGTTCGCCGGCCATCTGGCCAGTCCCGGCGGAGGCGTGCACGAGGTGGCCCAGGCAGCGCGGGCAGCTCCGCCGGGGCCGCAGCCCCCGCAGGCCCCCGATCTCCTCCTGGATGGCCTGGCCCGGCACTTCAGTGCGGGATATGCGGCGGGATTGCCGGTCCTGGAGCGGGCCCTGAGCGCCTTCGGCCGCGAGGCGTCCGCAGCGGAACAGCTCCGCTGGCTATGGCTGGCATCCGTCGCGGCCCTGCATCTGTGGGATGACCAGAAATGGGACGCGCTCTCCAGCCGGCACGTTGAGCTGGCCCGCGGCGCTGGCGCCCTCAGCGAGCTTCCCCTGGCCCTCAGCTCCCGCGCCTACATGCAGCTCTTCGCCGGTGAGCTGACCGCCGCGGCGTCTTTGACCGAGGAGGTGCAGGCGGCGACCGCGGCGACGGGCGGCAACCTCGCGCCCTACGTCGCCCTGGGCCTGGCCGCGTGGCACGGCCGCGAAGACGAGGCTGCTGCGCTGATCGAGGCGGCCAGGGGAGAAGTGAGCCTGCGGGGCGAAGGAATCGGGATCACCGTCATCGAGTGGTCGAACGCGGTGCTTTATAACGGCCTGAGCCGCTACGACGAGGCACTGGCCGCAGCCGAACAGGGCAGCAGATACCCACACGAGCTGGGGCTGGCCACCTGGTCGATGGCCGAGCTGATCGAGGCGGCCGCCCGGACTGGGCAGCCCGGGCACGCGGCCGGCGCCCTGCGGTCCCTGTCGGAGACCACCAGCGCCGCCGGTACCGACTGGGCCCTCGGGGTCGAGGCGCGCTCGCGGGCGCTGCTAACTGAGGGCGAGTCCGCGGCCCACCTGTACCGCCAGGCCATCGAGCACCTTGGCCGCACCCGCGTCCGCGCGGAGCTGGCCCGCACGCACCTGCTGTATGGCGAATGGCTGCGGCGCCGGAACCGCCGGGTGGACGCAACAGAGCAGCTCCGGGTCGCCTACCAGATGCTGACCGCGATGGGGGCCGAGGGGTTCGCCGAGCGCGCCCGCCGGGAGCTGCTCGCCACCGGGGAAACCGTGCACAAGCGGACGGCCGGGACGGCGGGCGGGCTCACCGCACAGGAGGCGCAGATCGCCCGGCTCGCCCGGGACGGGCTTTCGAACCTGGAGATCGGCGGCCGGATGTTCCTCAGCCCGCGCACGGTCGAGTGGCATCTGCGCAAGGTGTTCGTAAAGCTCAGCATTACCTCGCGCAGGCAGCTCCGCGGAGTGCTACCCGGTGCCGACCGGGCCGCTCTGCTGGCTTAGCCACGCCCCGCAGCTAGTTCGCGGCCAGCTCGAGGTGCTGCTGGTGGTCAGTTTCAGCAGGTCATTTACTGAGATCCGCCGTCCGCTCCGGAACGCTCCGTGCTGGTTCCGCCGGCCGGCTCGCGGGCGGCCGTGATCTCGTCGTGGAGGGCTTTGAGAGTGGCGACGTAGATCTCGGAGAAGGTGGGGAAGGGCTGGATGACGTCGCGCAGCACCGGCAGCGGCACGCGGGCCCGGACGGCCAGGGTCGCCTGCTGCAGCCATTCGCCGGCCTCGGGGCCTAGCGCGTAGGCGCCGGTCAGGTGCTCGCCGTCGCTGAGCAGAGTCAGGAAGCCGTTGGACTCGGCGTAGGCGCGCGTGTAGGTGGCCGTTTTGGCCACCTGGGCCACTGGGCTGGTGGCGCTGAACCGGGCCTCGGTGGCCCCGACTGCGGCCGCCTGCGGGTCGGTGTAGACGACGTCCGGCACCGCCTGGTAATTGGCCTCGCGGGACTCACCAAGGATGTTCGCGGCGACGACCTCGCCCTGGTACTTGCCGACGTGGGTCAGCAGCCGGACACCGGTGACATCGCCGACGGCCCACAGCCGCTCGCCGGCGCGAAGTTGCCCGTCGACCGGGATACCGCGCGGGCCTGCCTGCACACCGACCGTCTCCAGCCCGATCCCGCCGGTGCGCGGGCGCCGGCCGGTGGCCACCAGCAGGTGGTCGCCGCGCAGCTCGCGGCCATCTTCGAGGGTCAGGACGTAGTCCGCGCCGTCGCGCCGCGCGGCGGTCACCTGTACGCCGAGGATCAGCTCGATGCCGTCGCGGCGGAGGACTTCGCCAAGCGCCTCGCCCAGTGGTGCGGGCTCGCGGGCCAATACGTGCTCCGCGGCCTCGGCAAGGGCCACGTCGCCGCCCAGGCGGCGCACGGCCTGGGCCATCTCGGCGCCGACGGGCCCGCCGCCGAGGATGAGGAGACGGCGCGGGACGGCCTTCATGCTGGTGGCCTCGCGGTTGGTCCAGACGCCCTCGAGCTCGCGCAGGCCCGGGACGGGCGGAATGACCGGATCTGAGCCGGTGGCCAGGACGACGTGCCTGGCGGTGTGGCGCACGCCATCGACCTCGACAACGCCTGTCCCGGCGAGCCGGCCGGTCCCGCGCAGCAGGTCGATTCCCTGGTTCGCCAGCCAGCGTTCCTGGCCGGCGTCGGAGTAGTCGGAGACCATGAAGTCACGCCAGCCCAGCGCCGCGTCCACGTCGACCTGCGCGCTGGCCGCCGCCTCGCGCGCCGCGTGCACTGCCTCACCGGGGCGCAGCAGCGTCTTGGACGGGATGCACGCGTAGTACGAGCACGATCCCCCGACCAATTCGCGCTCGACGATGGCGACGTGCAGGCCGCCGTCGGCCAGCGCGCCGGCGCAGTGCTCGCCCGGCGAGCCGCCGCCCACGACGATGACGTCGTAGTCGCTGCTCGCGTGCTCGCTCGCTGACATGGGGTTCTCCTCGGTGACGGCCGGCCCGGTAGCCGGGCCAGTGATGGGCAGATCGGGGTCCGGTCGGGGTCCGGTCACCGGCCCGGGAGACGCGTGGTGATCTCCTGGAGCAGCCAGCCGTTGCCGTCCGGGTCGCTGAACGAGGCAAACGAGCCGCAGCCCTGGTGGTCCGGAGCCCGGCCAGGCACCCGT
>Ga0181530_10002586_pt1 | contig 21287 bp, 17 predicted proteins | sample PEATcosm2014_Bin_42_FD_119769 | JGI IMG/M metagenome (GOLD analysis project Ga0181530, IMG submission 119769) | Peatland microbial communities from MTU Mesocosm Facility, Houghton, MI, USA - PEATcosm2014_Bin10_60_metaG | ecosystem: Environmental > Terrestrial > Soil > Wetlands > Peat | place... | reverse complement strand
GCGATTCCGCCTGCGAAGAGGCGCTGTTCCTGACCCGGTTCGGCTCGCAAATCCACCTGGTCCATCGCCGCGACAGTTTGCGCGCCTCCAAGATCATGTCCGCCCGCGTGCTGGCGCACCCCAGGATCAAGCCCGTTTGGGATTCGGTGGTGACAGAAATCCTCGACCCCAAACAGAACAAAGTCACCGCCGTGCGCCTTCAGAACCTCAAGACCGGGGCCGGGACGCTCCTGCCGTGCGCGGGCGTTTTTGTCGCCATAGGACATCTGCCCAACACTCGGCTATTCAAGGGCGCGCTGGACCTGGATGAAAACGGTTACATCATTCCCAAGCAGGGCGCGGCGACGAACATTCCGGGAGTCTTCGTGGCCGGCGATTGCGCCGATCACGTTTATCGCCAGGCCATCACCGCCGCCGGATCGGGCTGCGCCGCCGCCATTGAGGCCGAGCGCTATCTGGCCAAACTTTAGAAAGGCAACATGAAAAATGCGACAGGCAATCTGAAACCGCGTTGCGCCGCCATCCGGCGGACGACGACGGAAACCCGCATCGCGCTGACCCTCAAATTGGATGGCACGGGGACGGCAACCGTCTCCACCGGCATTGCGTTCCTGGACCACATGCTGACGCTTTTCGCCCGGCATGCCGTGATGGATTTGGACTTGAGCTGCCAGGGTGATTTGGCTGTGGACGGCCATCACACGGTGGAAGACTGCGGGCTGGCGCTGGGACAGGCGTTTCGCGAGGCGCTGGGGGGCAAGGAGGGCATCCGGCGCTACGGAACCGGTTTCGACCCGCGCAATCCGTTGAGCGCGGAGGCTTACGTGCCGATGGACGAATGCCTGGCCCGATGTGTGATTGACTTCGGCGGCAGGCCCTTTCTGGTTTGGCGCGGCCTGGTCAAGAACGCCCACAAGAAAATCAGCGCGGAGGACAAGAACCAGGACGCCTCCTCCGCCTTCCGGTTTGGCCTGGCGCGGGAGTTTTTCCAGGCGTTCGCCAACGAAGCGCGGTGCAACCTGCATCTCGAGCTGCTTTATGGCGACGAACCGCACCACATCGTCGAGGCGCTGTTCAAGGCGTTCGCCCGCGCCGCAGATGCCGCCTGCCAGCGCGACCCGCGGATGGCGGGCCGCCTGCCCAGCACGAAGGGAAAACTATGAATTTCCCTGAATAATTCGCCGTTCCAAACGTCCAACCTATGCCGGACCAGCCGGAAAACCCGAGCGACGTTGACCTGGTGCGGTTGGCGCAAGAGGGCGATATGCGGGCGTTCGAGGAGTTGGTGGCCCGGCATCGGGACAAGGTGTATTCGCGCGCCTGGAGCATGATGCGCAATGAGGACGAGGCGCTTGATCTTTCACAGGATGCGTGGGTCAAGGGATGGCAGCGGCTGGGCCAGTTCCAGGGCGATTCGAGTTTTGTCACATGGATGACCCGGATCGTGATCAACCTCTGCCTGGACGAGTTGCGCCGGCTGAAACGCAAGCGCGCCGAGTCGTTGGAGGCGATGGAGGAGGAACCCGGCGGCGTCGAGGGGCATATACCGGACCTCGCCGCGCCCAACCCGACGGAAGGTTTGGAGCGGGCCGAGGCGCGGGCGCGAATCAACCGCGCGCTGGCGCAATTGTCGCCCGAACACCGGATGGCGCTGATTTTGCATGAATTTGAACAAATGGAATATAAAGAGATCGCCAAAAAGATGAAGTGCTCCGTCGGAACGGTCATGTCCCGGCTCTTCTATGCGCGGCGCCATCTGGCCTCGCTGCTGGCGGGATTCAGACGGGAGAATCGAGAATGAAACCGGAATTGGAATTGAAGTTGCAAGCATGGCTTGACGGCGAACTGCCCGCTGCCGAGGCCGAGCAAGCGCGCCGCCTTGCCGCCGCCGAGCCGGAGGCCGCCCGGCTGGCGGCCGAACTGCAAGCCATCAAGACGGCGTTGCTCAATAGCGAGGAAATTGTCGCTGTCCCGGAAACGCGGGAGTTTTATTGGAGCAAGATCGAACGCCAGATACAACGCGAATCAGTTGACCGCCCATTGCTGGGACCGTCCTGGACGGAGCGGTTCCGGCGCTGGCTGGCCCCCCTGGCCGGCGCGGCCGCGCTGGCCGCCGTGCTGCTGGTGGCGCTGAACCAGTTCCGGCCCCAGCAAACCGCGTTCAACCAGGTTTCCGGCATGGCGGATGATTACACCCCACGCACCTTTCGCGATAATCCATCTGGAATCAACTTCGTCGTTTTCCAGGCAAACCCGCAACCGTCCGCCGTGAGCGCCGGCGCCCAGCCCGTCCGCACCCGCAACGACGGATCCAGTTTTTTGATTGAGAAGGAATGAGCCAGCCCGTCCACCCAACCTCCCGCCGGCTTATTGCGGCGATGTTCCTTTTGGCGCTGGCTTTCCAGATGGCCGCCCCGGCCGCCCCGGCCGCCCCGGCGGCCGACCTGAAGCTGGAGGCCAAACTGCTCTGGGGCGCCAACGGCCGCCCGGATGCTGTCAAGTATCATTTAACCGATCCCGCCCTGGCCGCCACGCTCCGCCGCAACTTCAAGTGGACCAACTATTACGAAATCACCAACCTCGCCGCCGTCATCCCGCTCAACCAGAGCCGCCTCGTGCGGTTGAGCGACCGCTGCACCCTGTCTGTCAAGTATCTCGGCTCATCGCTGGTGGCTGTGGACTGCCTAAACCAGGGCATACAAATCAGCAAAGGCACCAACGCCCTCCCCTGCATCTATGCCGGCACCAACCTGGACGACACCGCCTGGTTCATCCGTCTGCGCTCCCTCGACGACAAGAGCAAGAAATGAGGAATTTTGAATTCCCTTTTCGGCCGGTTCAAGCGCGGCCGCCGTCTTTAGGCGCCTCTTGGTATCGGTCGTGACGGTTCAATCTCCTTCCAGGGCGCGCGGGAAACGACGGCGAAAGCGGTGTCCCGCTGTCCGATGTGAAAGTTCACGCTGTCGAAATGGTCGGCCCAAAACGAGCAATGCGCGCAACCTTCCCCCCAGCCCGGTCCGAACATGAAATCTCCGGCATAATGTTCTCCTTCCTATCCGAGAGAATGTGGGGTCCATTCCAAGCATTGCCAGTCTTAGCCGGCGGTGTCCGCTGAAGCCGGCGCGCCTTTCAGACCCTCGGCGATCAATTCCTTCGTAGCCGGCGCGCTGCAATTCGGGCACATGTAATTGCTGGCTTGCGGCATATAATTGGTCCCGCAGTGGGGACATTGGATCGGCACGGGTTGCGGCGGGGCAACCGGAACTTCTTTCACAACTTCGTGCGTCACTTCGCGCGACATGCCGCTGCCGAAGGCGCCGGGAAGCAAAACAGCGCCGGAGCCGGACGATGACGAATCCCTGGAACTGCCCGAGGATTTGTTCGACGAAGATGATGACGAAGATTTGCTTTTGCCCATGTCACTGAGCGCCGCAAACAGTACCGCCACGATAACGAAGGACGCGGCCGTAATAAAAACGACAATCGCCGTCAAGCTCAGAGCCTTGGACATGTCGTACAATTCATAGCCGTAGCTGAAGAGGAACACGCCGCCAATGTAAAACGGCGCGAGCAAAGCGATCAAACCCCTGCCGCGTCCCACGGCCATTGAGTGATCGTAGAACGTGAGATAGGCGATCCAACCGATCATGGCAAGCGCAGCGAGCGCAACCAACCCGCCTGGAATTAGCAATTGAAGCGGCTTGCCCGGCTTGGAATCGTCGTAATGATGGTCAACGACCTGTTGGGTCTTGGCGCGCACCTGAAGCACGCCCGGATTGGTTGCTTGCATCATAAAACGTAACGCATAACATTGCTCTTTGATTATGCGCGACTGACCGCGCTCTTTTCACAATTCACAATTGCAAAAGGACCGGCTGCCCGGGGACTGGCGGATCGGTCGGCACCAAGTAACCTGTTTGACCTCCTTGGCAAGATTAGACCACCTGCGAAGCCATATTCTGAGTGCGACGCGGGCCAGTCCGCCGGGCAGCGCGATAAATCTTTACACCGTCAAAATTAAAATAGCGCAAAAGCATCAACCTGTCTGCGCGCAGCCGGCAAACCCCCTCGTTGCGCCGCGGCCGACGCCGCTTGCCGGTTTCGAGCAACGCAGACTTCCAATTCCGCCGGTTCGCGGACGCTCCTGGCCGGCAAGCTCTCCGCCCCCGCGGCCGGCAGGGAGGCTTGCCGATCCGCGGCCGGGGCGGTTCTGCTTCTCGTCGCCACGTCCCAGCATTGCAGCAGGACGGCGGCGGGTGTGCGGGCCAGAATCTTCAAGTCCAGCAGAAGGGACTTTTCCTCCACATATTGCAAGTCCAACTCCATCATCCTCTGGAACGTGGTCCGGTTCTTCCCCTTGACCTGCCAAAGCCCCGTCAGGCCGGGCAGCGTCCCGCAGCGCCGGCGATGCCGCGGCTCCAACATCTTATACTCGTAAGTGGTGCCGGGGCGCGGCCCGACCAGGCTCATTTCCCCGCGCAGGATATTGATGATCTGCGGCAACTCGTCCAACCCCAGGCTGCGAAGCCAAAGCCCGCCGGGAATCAGCCGCGAATCTCCCAGGGCGTCCAGCTTCTTCAACGGCTGGTTGGAGGACATCAGATGATGGAGATGTTCCCGATGCCGCGTGATGTCGGCATTGACCTTCATAGTGCGGAACTTGAGGCAGAGAAAACGCGCCCCATTATGGCCGATGCGTTCCTGGCGGAACAGGATGGGGCCGGGAGACACCAGTTTCACCCAGGCGGCAATCAGCATGCCCAACGGCAGCCAAATCGGCGTGCCAAGAGCGACCAGTGTGCAATCCAATATAATTTTCCACGACGGCACACGACTGCTCTCAATGCGATCCGAGACACCGTCAATTTCCTGCCGGCTGGAGTGGTTTATAGCGATAGTTTTCATAAATTCAATGCCGCGCGGACTCTAAGGAACCGTCCGTTTTATTCTGCCACCGCTTCGCGGCGGCTTGGAAGGGAGCCTGTCGTCTTCCACTTTGGAAACAGATATTATGCCGCCACCGCTTCGCGGCGGCCGGGAAGCCGATGCCTCGCCGAAGTCTCGTCTCCGGCAACCATCCAACCGCCGTGTTCCGGATGGCGGCTGTTTGGCTGGTTCTTCACTTTGGAGCGCCGGATCGTCGCCGGCCAGGAGGTTGCGGGCAGCCAGAGAACCGGGAGGGGGGAACCCGCCGCGGACGCGCCGTCAAAGTCGGTGTCCCGCATGGGCGTCAGTATTTCCAGGATGCCCGGCAGGGCGCCGACGCGCACAACCGCTGCGACCCGGTTGCGCTGCGTCTCCAGCCGCCACATGCTGAATCCCGTGCCGGGACTTCCTGGCTCCGGTTCCCGAATCTCAAGACAAACTGCGTTATGATCGAGCATAATCTCTTTCAGTCCGTTTCGACTGCGACCTGGCCTGTTTGCGATCTGCCTTCCGAACCCGCCGCTCTGAGTCCTGTTTTTCGCCTGCTACTTAACCAGACAACCCGCCTGTTGCACAGTCGGAGAAAACAGAGAGTTTGTGTCAGGGAATCCCCTGACAACAAACCGTTTCAAGTGTGAATGCTCCACCCGCTGTCCGGGACGGGCGCCGCGCACCCCCTCATGGACTTCATGAACAGGTTTGGGGCCGCTTCGCGCTCGTGAAGGTCGCGCACCAGAACCGGCAAATCGTCGCCGGCCTGGCCCGCATCGCCAAAAATGAAGCTCAGACCCTGGCGCTCGGCAAACTCGAACAATTCGGGCAGGGCGCTCGTGAAGAGCGTGGCGCCGTAGCCGCCGTCCCATACCGCCAGCGCGGCGTCCCGCTCCTGCCGGCGCGCCGCCCATTGCTCCAGCCAGTCAAACACCCACGCGGGAAGTGACGCGGCATGGCGCACGCTGAACAAAACCAGGTGCGCGCCTGCCGCGTCGGTCAGCGCCGCTTCAGCAGTCGAAGGCCGTTTCAGCAGGTCCAGCCGCCACGGCTTTACAGTCCACAGCGAGGTTGCATCCGCGCTATGGGCCGCGCGATGGAACAGGGCGTTGGCTTTCGCCGCGCTATCCAAGTCGTCGTAAATGATCACGGCATTCATAGCGGTGTCAACAGCATTCTCCTCTTCAATCGTGGTCGGATCCATAAGCGTCATCTGGTTCACAGGTGTGAGAATATGCGGAAAGCCGGAATCTCGAACAGTCGGAGTAAACGGAAATGATCTGTCAGGGAATCCCCCGACACCCGCTCCCGGCGAGGAAGGCGGTTTCCAGTTCTTACTCTTGATCTTAATCCTAATCTTAATCTTAATCTCATTCTCAATCTCCCTCCATCGTGAAGAGAAGCAGAGATTAAGATTAGGATTAAGATTAAGAGTAAGAGAGGATGCCCCAAAAAGAACTGAGCCCCATTACCCTCCCGGCCCGCGCCGCCGCGCCAGCGGGCCTGGAGTTTCCGCGTCGTTGAGCCACCCTTGCCGCAATGCGTATTTGACAAGCTCCGTGCGGCTTCGCAGGCCGAGCTTCTCCGCAATTCGAACCCGGTAAGTTTCGACGGTCTTGACGCTCACGTCCAGCTTGTCGGCCGCTTCCTTGTTGCTGCAGCCCCAGGCGATCAGGCTCAACACTTCCTTCTCCCGCTCGCTGAGTTGCGCGTTTGCGGCCTGCGGGCTGGAGGACGGGCCGGTCGCCAGCCGCGCAAGGGCTTTGCCCGCCAGGGCCGGATCGAAAAACACCTGGCCCAGGACCGCCATGCGGATGGCCTGAACCAACTGCTCGCCCGCCGAGCGCTTTAGCACGTAGCCCGACGCCCCGGCTTTGCACAACTGCGTCAGGTAGCTTTCGTCTTCATGGGCGGTGAGGACGACCACCTTGATGGCCGGGTATTGGGTCCTCAGCAGCGCGGTCGCCTGCAATCCGTTGAGGCCGGGCATCGAAAGGTCCATCACGACCACATCCGGCTCCAATTCGCCGGCCTTCTCCAGCGCTTCCTTGCCGCCGGCCGCTTCGCCGACGACGCGCATGCCGGGCTGGCTGTCCAGCAAAACGCGGAGTCCCTCGCGCAGCATCTTATGGTCATCGGCCAGCAGTATTTTCAGTTTCCTCATAATGGCCTGTCAACTCGACACTTCCGCCCCCGGTTCCGGCGGCGCGAGAGGCAACCGGACAAACACCGTCGCGCCGCCCCCCGGGGCGGACTCGATGGCCAGGGAGCCGCCCGCCAGTCTGGCCCGTTCCTGCATCCCCAGCAACCCTAATCGGCCCGAACTTGCGGGCGCCTCCATCGCCCCTTGCGCGTCGAACCCGCGGCCATCGTCCTCCACGATGAGGGAGACATAGCCGGGGCGCCGTTCGAGCAGCACACTGACGCGTTTGGCCTGGGCATGGCGGGCCACGTTGGCCAGGGCTTCCTGCGCAATGCGGTAAAGGGTGGTTTCAAATTCGTGCGGCAGCCGGCGGGTTTCCAAGTCCTTCCCCGGGTGGAAGTCCACAGGCACGCCGGAGGTCCGGGACCATTCTTCGGTGAAACGCCGCAAGGCCCGCTCCAGGCCCATATCGTCCAGCACCGAGGGCCGCAGTTCCCACGCCAGCCGGTGGATGTCGCCCATCAGGCCTTCGGCGACCTTCTCCAGGTTGCTGAGTTTCTCCCGCACGGCCGCGGCGATGGAACCTTGCCGGCGCAGGTTCTCAAGCCCCAGCCGCAGGGCCGTCAAGTCCTGTCCCAGGCGGTCGTGCAATTCGCGCGAGATGCGCCCCCGCTCGGTTTCCTCCGCTTCGGACAAGCGGCGCAGCACCAGTTGGTTGGCCTCCTCGGCGCGCTGGCGCTGGAAGATTTCAGCCTGCAGCACCCGGTTGAGCGCCGACAGATCGGCCGTGCGTTCCCGGACCTTCTCTTCCAACTGGGCGCGTTCCTTTTGCAGTTCCGCTTCCGCCTGTTTGAGCGCCTCTTCGCTCCGCTTCCGCTCGATGGCGTAGCGGATCGCGCGGACGGTTTGCCGTCCGTGCGTCTGCCCCTTGACCAGGTAATCCTGGATGCCGTGGCGCACGGCTTCCAGGCCAATCGCCTCGTCGGCGATGCTGGTCATGACCACAATCGGCAAAGCGGGGGCCTGGGCGCGCGCGGAGAGAAAGGTCTCCCGGCCCGAGATGTCGGGCAGCGTCAGGTCCAAAAGCGCCACGTCAAAGCGGACTTGCTGGATCTGCCTCATCGCTTCCGCCAGAGTCTCGACGTGAGAGAACTCAAATTGGCCCGCGCCCTCCTCGGTGAGCGATTCCTCCACCAGCGCCGCGTCCGACGGGCTGTCCTCCACCAAGAGAACTCGAACTTGACTGGTCATAAGGACAGATTGCCGGCCATTACCCCTTCGGGCCGGCCCCAACGGCCTGGGCGGACTTGGCGGAAGACGGCAGCGTCACCACCATCAGCCAGAACGATTCGATGGAATGGACGACGTTCAAAAACTTCTCGAAATCCACCGGCTTGGTAATATAGCAGTTGGCGTGGTGCTGATAAGCCTGGAGCACGTCCTGCTCCGCGCGGGAGGTCGTCATCACCACCACCGGAATCATCTTCAGGTTTTCATCCGCCTTGATTTCCGCCAGGACTTCGCGGCCGTCCTTGCGCGGCAGATTCAGGTCCAGCATGATCAGGTCCGGCCGGGGCGCCTCTTGATATTTCCCCTGCCGCCGGAGGAATTCCAGGGCCTCCACCCCGTCCTCGGCGATGCTGAGGTGATTGCGGATTCGGGCCTCTTTCAAGGCCTCGACAGTCAGTTCGGTGTCACTGGGACTGTCTTCCACCAGCAGGATTTCAACGGGGCGCTCGTCAATGGTTGTCATACGTGAACTGGTTGTCATACTTCACGGTTGTGTTATAGCGCATTTTCCCAGCGGTGAAAAGCAGAAAGCGCAGGCATCTGGATGTTCACCCCGGCGAAAAGGGGTGGTGGTAGGTGATGGATTCGAACCATCGAAGGCGTAAGCCAGCAGATTTACAGTCTGCTTTATTTAAATATATATCAATTAGTTATGACTTTGTGGTTGCTTTAAGGTTGACTTATTTGTATTGTTTTGCTCAAATCGTGTCCTAAACAGAACCAAAGAGAAATAACGCGAATATATGGCAAGACATACAACAGGATATTTATTCAAACGCGGCGCGAATTTCTATTGTCGCTGGACCTTCAATGGCAAGGTCTTCTCAAAGGCGCTTCGGGATGATGCCGGCGGCATAATCACCGGTCGTCGCCAAGCCGAAGAGGCACAAGCCAAACTCATGACTCATTTCGGCGTCGCGGATGAAGCCACCGCCCTGGAATCCATCGCAGGGAAGCTGGAAGGGCGCAAGGCAGAACTTGTCCGTCTGGAAAACGAGCAGAATCCCCCGCTCGCCATCGCGGGCGCGTGGATTGAATACATTAACGCGCCAAACCGCCCGGACAGCGGCGAGTCCACCTTGCGGCAATACGAATTCCAGTATTTCGCCTTTGCCCGTTGGATGGAAAAAAACCACCCGCAAGCCCTCACCTTGCGTGATGTCACCCGGCCAATCGCAGAGGAATACGCCGGGACTCTGAATCTTAGCGGATTGACCGCGAGTACGTTCAACAAGCACATTAACTTGCTCACCTTGGTTTTCCGCATTCTCAAGAACAAAGCGCGGCTCATCATCAATCCTTGGGAAGACATTCAACGGAAACGCATTGCCGCGCAAGGGCGGCGCGAGTTGACAATTGAAGAGCTTCGCACCGTTTGCCAGTCCGCGACCGGCGAATTGCGGGCTTTGCTGGCTCTTGGAGTCTATTCCGGCTTGCGCCTGGGCGACTGTGCAACCTTACGCTGGGCGGAAGTGGACTTGCCGCGCGGGATGATCCGCCGCATCCCGAATAAGACCGCGCGCCGCAATCCAAAGCCCGTGATCGTCCCGATCCATCCAGTATTGCAAGAGATGCTGCTGACACCCGCACCTAAGCAACGAGACGATTACGTCTTACCCGAAATGGCCACGCTCTACTTGCGCCGAAGCGATATGGTTACAGACTTGGTACAACGCCACTTTGAGTCTTGCGGAATCAAACCGCACAAGCCCGGCACCGGAACGAAGGGTAAACGTGCCGTGGTGGAAGTCGGCTTCCACAGCTTGCGCCACACCTTTGTTTCCCTTTGCCGCGAGAGCAACGCACCGCTGGCCGTGGTCGAATCCATCGTTGGCCACAGCAGCCCTGCGATGACGAGGCATTACACCCACGTCGGCGAACTCGCTGCCGGTCGGGCCGTGGCGGCGCTGCCTTCCGTGATGGGCGAGGTCAAGCCAGAGCCGCCAAAGCGCAATGCAGAGGCACTGCTGTACGAAGTCAAAAACATCGCGGAGAACATCACCGAAACGAACTGGATCGAGAAAAGAGCCGCGCTCCTGGCTCTGGTGGATGTTGGCGCCGAGGCTAGACATGCGGCGGAGGGATAATCACAGTAGTAATGTAAATTCCCCCGGCCTGATCCGCCGGGGAAGCCCTGCCGGGTTGCTCTTTCACCGCAGCCCACAGGCAAGCTGTGAAAGAGCTTATGACCAGTTTACAAGGCAATCATCGAAGGCTGCGGGCGCGAAGTGTGTGGAACGGGGAGGGCTTGCCACTCTATCTCCATTCAGGCAATTTCGGTTCACTATGAAGCCGCGTCCTCGACCTACCGCCGAGAATCAACCGCCGCCGCCGGCCCTGCCAATCGGCGATGAATTGAAGGCGGCGCGCGCGGCGGAGGATGCGATTGGGTCCATCCCTTGGGAATGCTTGAAGGAATGCAAACTTGTGGAGATCAGCGCCCAGTTTCAGACTGTGGACGCGTGTACGGACTGGCAGAGCAACTTCATCTTGCTGGCTTGTTCGTCTGGCGATGAACCTGCGTGCGAAATACAAAAGTCACTACAGATCATCAAGCGCTGCACTACCCGCCGGGACGAGCTACGAGGTGTGCTCAAGGCAGCACGCTCATCAGTCGGCCAGGCTGCCAAGGGAGCGATGAAAGAGGCCCTCGACAAATTCACGCAAGCGATCATGAGATTGACCACGTCAATAGCCGAGGGTTCTCCGGATTCGTCGAGTCTGCCGGGTCATTTTCGGAAGATGGCACAGCATTTTCATGATGTTCGATCCCAATACATTCAACTTGAAGGGGCACACGACCTTTTGGAAGAGGCAGTCAACAAATATCTTATGCCTGGGGAGGCCATGCGGAGATCTCCGCCCCCCTTGTTCGCCAAGGGCGAACCGCGTGATTCGGTGTCCGTCCGGTTGGACACCCTGTTCGCCGGCCCCTGGCGCGTCATTTGCAAAACCATTTCGGAGATCAACACACCATTGACGGAACTTAAAGTCATGGCCGGGGCCTGGGAACTGCTGCCGATTCACCTCAAAGTCTTGAACTCCCCGAAGATGACCCGATGGCAGATTGAATATGGAGACATCCTCCCAGGACGAGAAGGCGTTGTGATCCAAAAGGCGGTTGAGGACGCAATCAAGAGATTTGCCCGATTCCTGATGCTTTCAGGCAAATCGCTGACTGAACCAGTTCTGGGCTTGCTCCCAGAAACTGCCAATCCCCCGCCAAGCCTTACAATGCCTGCGGCCAAAGGCCCAGGCAGTGGTCAAAGTTCCGTCACGGCGGAGAGCACTTTTCCAGATCCGATGCGGCCAAATACGCCAACGTAACCAAGCGCACAATTCAGAATTGGAAAACACGGGAATGGCTCCCCGTTGAACAAAATGGCCGGAAAATTCGCATCGCCCGCGTGGACTTGGATAAGTGTAGGAAACGGCAGTAACGGGACACCAGCGGAACCCGTCAAACTTTTTTTGTAGAAATTTTTTCCCTCTGCTTTCCCCCTGTTTTCCCCCAGACTTCCCCCCGCTTTCCCTTCCTCCATTCCTGGGCCTTTTTCGCAAAAACCGGGGGGTATTCTGTTGCCAGCAAAAGGCGCGAAGTGCGCCGAACTGAAAAAGTCAAATTATGCTGTCAACAACATTAGATGTATGTAGGGCGAGTCTGAAAGCGGATCCGACGGTTTCCGCCACCGACCGCACCCGGCTGCTGGCGATCCTCCGCGGAGGAGGTGCGCCGGACACGCCACCCGCCACACCGCCAGACACTACCCCGCGCATCTTGCGCCGCGCGGAAGTCGGCCGCCGGCTGGCGGTTTCGCTCAGGACGGTGGACAAATTGCCGATCAAGAAGGTCAAATTGCCGGGCCGCAGCCGCGCCGCCGGATTTTTGGAATCGGACATCAACGCCCTGCTCGAATAGTCGTCGAAGACCAAGCGTGAGCAATTCCAACGCCCAAGCAATAGTATAGGTCTTGTCGCGAGCGAAGTTGCTGGGGAATTGAAACGCCAATATCGAGCCGGGGGTGCCGAAATAATCGGCGATTTCGATGTTGGCCCTATTTTGGCCCTATTTTGTGGCTTTTTCGCACGGTTTCGGTGATATTCATGCTTTAGTTTTATATGAAACCGACTTCATTCACGGGTATCGTGGCTTTCACGGGCCACATGATGGACCGGCCCACGCGGTCGCAGCCGCGGTTTCCAGCTTCAGCAGAGAATACGGTGACTCGTGAGATTCGGGTGAAATTGGATGCGCTTGACGCACGGGTCGGTTTTGCTTCGATGGCTTGCGGTGGGGATATCATTTTCCTCGAACAGATTCTCGATCGTGGCGGGGAGATTCATGTGGTACTTCCTTATCGGGCAGAGATATTTAAAGCCGATTGTCTGACTGGCTTCCAACCAGAGGCTCCCTCTGACTATTGGCTGAAGCGGTTTGACCAACTCTACCGGGAAGCCAAGACAAAGGTCATTCTTGCCGAAACCCGGGCGGCGAATAACGCGATGGCCAGCGAGCTTTGCAACAGGGTGTCTGTCGGTCTGGCTCTCATGAGGGGACGGTCGGCGGGAGAATCAGTCCGGCTACTGGTCCTTTGGGACGGTTGGTCTGGAGATGCGCCTGGCGGAACGCGATCCATGGTAAATTTCGCCACAACCCGGGGTATTCCGATCGAATTTCTTCAATCATTGCGGCCCAGCGACATAAAGGCAGTTTTCAACACAACCACGCCCAAGCCGGGAGAAAGCTCGCAACCATCCCGCCCGGCCGACACGGCAGAACCGCCCCAGGAACTGCGGGCGGTGCTATTCGCGGACGTTAAGAAGTTCAACCAACTGAGCGAGTCTCAACTGCCGGCTTTTGTGAAATATTATCTCCATCCTCTGGCACATCTCATTCGATCGGCACGCGAGGAGGGCATCGGCCCGTCCGACTACAATACGTGGGGAGATGGACTTTACTGCGTCTTCGAGGCGATGAGAAGCGATGGATCGCTTGAAACCGTTCGCGTCGCGGGCTTGTTTGCCCTGCGTTTGCGGGAGTTTCTTCGGTCAGTAAAATGGGCTGAGAAGGGTTTGCCGATAGACATGGGACTTCGTGTGGGTCTCCATGTGGGTCCGGTCTTTCGCTTCCCTGACCCTTTTCAGCCTAAGGACTGCTTCATCAGCTCCACAATCAACTTTGCCGCTCGCATTGAACCTGTCGTGCAGTCGGGGGAAATTTATTGCAGCGAGGCTTTTGCGGCCCTGTCCGCGTCGGAGGGCGTGACGGAGTTCTCGTGTGAGTCTTTGGGCGAGAAGCAATTGCCCAAGCTGACGCAACCGCATCGTCTCTACATCCTCAAATAGAAGGCGCCGGGCGACAGCCTGTTCCATTAATGAAAGAAATTGACAGAATTGGCAAATCAAGTTTTGTAGCCTTCGCGGGTGAAGACGCTCACTACCGCGATTTTCCCGCCGCCCATGTCGGATGGGTTCACGCCAGAATGAATCTGGCGTTATAGTGCGTTCGCAGGAAACCTCTCATCTCGTCCACAGATGCGAGTTCCAGTTCTTCCATAAGATGAAGGCGTTCCTTCGCATCAGTGGTCTGCTTAAACCGTTCACGCAGTTGAAATGTTCTGCCACGATAATGCTTGTACCGCTCGATTTCCCTGTCAGGGGAAAGGCCTTCTTGAATCGTGCGCAGCGCGGCGCCGATGATCGCCACCGCGATGGCGCTGGTACGGACGCACAATTGCGCGTTTGGGGGAATTGCAATTGCCGGGTTCCCGGCTAACACATCAACCGCATAACCATAGATCAAAATTGCGGAACAAATCAATGCGCAGGTGAAGCAGAACGACGACGCATCAGAGAGCGCCGCCATTTGTTTCATGGCCGGCCACTTCAGGAATTGCCAGAAGGGTTTGGCGCTGGACCGGCGCAGTTTGTAGACCGCGTAGTTGTACTGGCGGTCGAAACGAAGCTGCTCGAATGCGTCGAAGACCTGGGCCAGCGCCGCGCTCTTGTGGCTGTAAAGGGTGGGTGGATCGTGAAGCCAGTCTCCAGCATCTCCGGGTTCGTCGGTGAACGATTCGAGTTGGGCTTCAAGTTTGCCTTCATGCGCCTGAAGAAACTTGTCCAACCAGAGGCCGCGCTCTTTCTCAAATTGGGCGATTGCGTCCGGGCCGGCGCATGACGCTTCCACTTCCTTGCCATGCCGCACCAACAATTGAAAGTGCCATTGCCGCAAGCGTTCGGCCATGAGCCGGCTCTCCAGCCATTGCCGCTTCCAAGGCCCCAGCAACAGCCCGCCCCCAGCCACAAGAGCCGCAAGCAGGCCGCCCAATTCCATTACCAGGGCAAGCCATTGTTTCCAAAGGGTGTGCGGCCACAGAGGCTCCGTTGCCACAGCGAGCAGAGCGAGAGTGGCGGAGACAACAGCGCCAAAACCCAGACGGCGAACCCAGTCTCTAGCTTTGTCGGCATCCCGGTTATACTCGGCGAACTTCTCCCGTAACCGCGGGTGGTCTAACAGGTGAATGATGCCTGGGAATTGCGCCCTCGCGAATGCAAGATCATTCGCGTTCATTAGCAGATCGTCGTTAAAGACATGGCCGCGCCGCGGTCCTGTTGGCTGCACAATGTCGGGCATACTGTCAACGCTCCATGCTTCACTGGAGGATCATCACGCCGCTTTGGTTGGTTCCCAGGAAATAACCCTGGGCGTTGGTTCGGTTTTGGAGAAGGACCCCGTTGACGGTAATGGTTTGCTTCGTATTGGCCGGATTGGCAAAGCTCCCGCTAAACGTCCCGGTTTTTGTATTGATGGTCAAGGCCAGTTTGTTGGTTTTCTCCGCGGCGTTGGTCACGGTGATCGTATTGTTGGTTGAAAGAACAACGTGGTTGGTAATGGGCGCGGACAGGTTGCCTCCTTCCAAAAGCACAATGCCATTGGTCAACTCCAACAACGGCTTGTTGGTCGAGGTGTAGGAGGAGCCGATGATGGCTGCCTCCTGGTTGGTGAACCCGGAACGATAAAGGGCGGTCTTGGCGGTGTTGGTCGTGTTGATCCAGCTTGTGTTGGTTGCGGACAGGATCACTCCGTTGGCGGTGAAGAAGTTCCATCCCCAGAGTGAGCCATTCCCGTTGTAAAGGGGCAGGTAAAACGGCCAGAAACCATCCTTGGAAATCACGCTGGTTTGGTTGACAGGCGTGTTGTCGGCCAGGCTGCCGCCAAAGGTGATGTTGCCCAAGTCATCCACTTTGACGGTGCCGTAACTGGTTCCATAAGGCCCAATATTTGTGTCGGTGATGCCCGGAATGATCACCGTGTAGAGGCCCTGATAGTTGGTGGCTTTGTGGGCGGAACTGAAAACATCCAAGTCGCCCGCCACGAGCGCGTCAAAGTCGCCGTCGCTCACGGTGCCGGAGACGGATTGGTTGTCAAAGTCAAGTTGCAGTACCGTGGTCAGGGTGTGTTTGGCACTGAGGACGGAGTTGAATTGAGCGCGGCCGGCCAGATTGAAGTTGGTGGTGAAGGATGGGGTGTTGGTGCCGAGGTAAAGTTTGCCGGTGAACCTCCCGGTGGGGAGGAGGGTGAAGGTGATGGCGCCGGAATTGGTGTGGAGGCGCGGGCCGTTGGCCGGTGCGAATAAGCCGTTGTAGCCTCCCTGCGCCGCCAGGAAGGGATTGGTCAGGAAGTTGGCCTGTAAAATCAGGTTCGACTCCATGGTGAATTTGAGCGTCAGATTGGTGAAACCGGGAACCAGAGAGCCGCCGGCCACGGTGCCGCGCGCCCAGTATTCGAACAAGGCATTCGTGGCCGCGACAGCGGTGACGCTGTAGTTGCTGCCGATTTGGAGCAGAGCGTTGTTCGAGACGCCCGCGCCACCCTTAATGCCGCCGGGACCGTTGGTCAGAAGGGTCAATGGCACTTTGACGACGTAGATGAAACTCCGTGTTGCCGCGGCGGAGGAGATGTCGTTGGTGTCAAAACTGTATGCCGCGATGACGTTGGTCCCCGGCGTCAGGGTGACCACGGCCGTCCAGTTGGTGGTTCCGGAGGCGTTGGTCCAGAAACCATCCGTGAGGTTGGTGAGCACAACCCTGGCTACGCCGGCCTTGTCAACCGCAGTGCCTGCGACCGTAATCGAACCGCTGTTGGTATGGAGGTTGCCGGCGGGCGATTGAATGGTGACGGCGGGGATGCTGGTGGCGAGGAGAATGGCCGGAAGGCTGGTGACGTTGGACACGGAGTTGCTCACGACCACGGTGTATGTGCCGTTGTTGGCCGCGGCGGCGGCGGCGATGGTGTAGGCGGCGTTGGTGGCTTTGGCAATGGGCTTGTTGTTCAGGCGCCACTGGTAATGCAGCGGGGCGGTGCCCGTCGCCACAACCGAGAAGGCTGCGCGCTTTCCCAGGCCGACGGTCTGGTTGACGGGTTGCTGGACGATCGCCGGCGGGAAATTCGTGGGGTTCGAATTGGTCAGCGTGTAAGTGGCGCTAATACTTACAACAGTCCCTGTCACCACTGTTATTGTCAGATTGGTGGGTGGAGCCCAGCCATTGATCGGTGCGAACTCCACGTGCGTCACGCCGGGATTATCCACCATATCAACGTCGTTCGGGCTGGTCCAATAGGCGGATTCATCGTCCAAGCGCCAACCGGCCCCGGCCTGCACCGCTTGCGCCGGCCCCAGTAGTACTTGCACATAGCCTGGATACACCCTGACGGCGTCTGGGGCTATGATTGTAATCACCCCGCCGCCATTGTTGTTGGTTCCGTAGTCGCCCTTGCTCGCCGCCTGATTGATCATGTTGACGGCATTGCTGTCAATCGCCCTCATGAGGGACATGCTGCCCAAGCCTTCGCCCGTGGTTCCCAAATACACCGCCGCCGGATATAAAAAGCCGTTGGTATATCGCACATAAACCGGGCCGCCGCTGTTGCCGGGAAAACTCAGGAAACTTGCCGTGGCATAGACTTCGCCGGATTCCTGGATGAAGGGCGCGGTGGAAAGCGGGGTGGAGTAGATCAAACCGGGTTGCACCATCTGGCCGAAAGACGAGCCGTCCACCGGATAGCCGGCCAGCATCTTGACGTTCGTTCCGGCAAGCCACGGGTCGGGCGAGTCGTCCGATCCCAGATAGCCGCCATAACCCGTGTTGGCCACCGGCGCATTGAAATAGAGGGCGGCGACATCAAAGTCTTGCGAGAGCGGACTGGATTGGCCCGGGGAATAGCCCGCGGCCAAATCGTTCGTGCGCTGGGCCGCGTAACCGGAAAGGACATACCAACCGCGCGCCGGCACCGCTGGCACGATGGGGGTTTGGTCCTCCTGAAAGAACCAATTCACCTGGCTGACGTAGGAAAGGGTGTTGTCGTTAAAAACCAGGTGGGCCGCCGTCAGCACCACCGTCTCCCTCACCGCCACACCGCTGCCAAAACCAACGTCCGACTGCAATTGACCATTGAACGCGTAGGGAAGACCGGTGTTGGTGAAGCCGCCCGGCGGGACCGAGGATGGAAAGACAGCCGTGGCAGGAGGCGTGGCCGGCAACAGATAATTGACAGTGTTGGTTGCGCTCATTCCGGCCGGCGCGGCAACCGCCAGGTTCTCCGGCCAGGACCAGCCGCTGACAGGCTCAAATTCAATCAAGTAGGTGTTCGGCAGGACATTGGTGGTGAATCCGGAAGCGTGCCAGGCGGTCTCACCCAGAAACCGCCAACCGGCGCCCGACGGGTCGTTCGGGTAAATGTTCACCGTGAGCGAACCGGCATTGGTGGAATTGGTGGAATTGAGTGTCGAAAAATTCGTAATGATGATGGAATTCGAGCCGTTTGTCACACCGACCACATAGGAACTGGCCGCGTTGGAAATAACCGGCACATAGCCCGGCTCGACATTGAACAGAATGGGGTAATTAAAACCGGCCAGCACATTGCTCACCACCGCGCCGCTGGGGCGCCAAGTCACATCCGACGGGAAGCGCCACTGGCCGTTGGCGTTGGTCGGGACGAGCGTGACCTGGAGCTGCGCGGCAACCTGCGGCGCCGGAAGCGGAAAAACAGAGGGCAGAAAGTTCGTGCCGCCGTACTCGTGAATCGTCACCGTTGCCGTCGAAGGGCTTCCCAGGGAACCGGGGCTTGGATTGGACAACTGGATTTGGAACGCGATGTCCGATCCCACCAGGTAATTGTTCAGAATGGGAATGGTGATGTTGATGGACTGATGGCCGCTGCTGAAAGTCAGGGTGCCGTTCGTCGCCGTGTAATCGCCGGAGAAACCACTGCCGCCGACCGCCGTCAAGTTGGCGGTCGCAAACTGAACCGAACCGACCAGTCCCCCGGCATTGGTGACCGTGACCACCACCGCGCCGTTGCTCTCGCTGGCGAAGTAGCTGTTTGTGCTGAATTGGAAGAGCGGCAGTAGCTGCACCGAGACATTATTCGTCGTTGCGCTCGAAAGCCCGTAATTGTCAGTCGCAATCGCAATGAGCGCATTAGAACCGAGCGCGGGGGTGATCCAAGTGACACCGTAGGGAGGCTGGCTGCACACGCCCAATAAGGCTGTTCCCGCGTAAAAGGCAACATTGGTAATCTTCCCATTGCTGTTGACATCGCTGGCCGTGGCGGTGATGGTCGGGCTGGCGCCAAACGCAATCTGCGCTCCATTGGTGGGGCTGGTGATGAAAACAACAGGGTTCTGGGCAGTGACGGAGATGTCGACCGGAGCGGAGGTACTGACGATGCCGTAACTGTCAGAGGCAACGGCTTCCAAGACGTAGACGCCGGGTGGCGGATTGGTCCAGATAAGAGAAAGAGGGCTGTTCGTTGACACGCCCAACACGCGCGTCCCGGCGAGGATGGAGAGATTGGTGATGAAGCCACCCGTATTTGGATCGCTCGCGGTGGCGGTGAGGGAGAGGTTGGTGCCGACAGGAAAGGTCGCGCCATTGGTAGGGTTGGTCAGATGCACCGTGAGCGGTTGGCCGGCAACGGTGATACTGACCGGCAGAGAATTGCTCGTCAGCCCATAATTATCAGTGGCCACAGCCGTCAATTGCAACATGCCGAGCGGTGGGTTGGTCCACATCAAATTAAATGGCGAATTGGTGACGACACCGAGCTGGTTTGTGCCGTTGAAGAAGGCGACCTCGGTGACCAAGCCATTGGAATTAGGATCGCTGGCCGAGGCATCAATGTGGATGACGGCTGGAACAGGGAAAACCGCCCCATTCGCCAGATTTGTAATCGCGACCGAGGGTGGCACCGGCGGCGCGGAGCCTGCATTCACTGTAACAGCAAAAGAAGCGGAAGAAACGGGCTGTGGCGGCGAGCCCTGTTGCGATACGAAAAAGGCAATATTCGAATGGAGGCCCAGTTGTGCCGAGGTCGGCTTCCACGAGATCGTGCCGGCATTGGTATCAACGGACATCCCCGCCGGAGCATTGGAAAGACTGAACGCGAATCCACTGCCGGGTACAGACGGTATGTAACTCCAAAACGTATTTGGATAAATGCTAAAGTTAGGTATGGGGACGAAGGAGCCGCTGGGAAAAGTGATGTCGTCGATATACCAGCCTGAAGCAACTTGAGAAGTCGAGTGAAAATGAAAGGCCAACTGTACGTTCTGGCCGCTGAAAGAACTTAAATCAATATAAGGCTCAGTCCATCCGCCGCTTTGCAGAGTATAATTCTGCGGGGAAACGGTCTGCCAGCCATTCGTGCTCGAGCCGATTTCCACGTAGCCGTAAGTACCCGTCGAGTCGTAGTAAGGGTAGCCCGTCGCAGCGGCGGCAAAACTAAACCAATGCCAAAAGCGCAGACTTGGACTCATCGCTGCCACGGGAACAACAAATGTCGGGCTGATTAACCGCGAGTCCGAATAACTGGCGTAATTGCCTGCCAGCACGGTCGCGGCACAATTCGTTCCAGAATGAGCGCTGTCAGGACCGCTGGTTGGCACACCCACTTCCCACGTCCCCGATTGAGCGGACCAATCGCGCAATCCTGACTCAAATCCCTCCGGATTGTTAAGAACAGGCGTTCCCGTGACGAGCGCCACATCATCAATGTACCAACCAGCAGCCGTTTGAGATTCCGAGTGAAAATGGAACGCAATCTTCACCGTCTGTCCGGCATAAAACGTTAGATCAATTGACGGACTTGTCCAAACCCCGGCGCCACTTAAGACGTATTCTGGGGAAACTGTCTGCCAGTCGTTGGTGCCTGCGGCGATTTCCACGTAGCCGTAAGAACCCGACGGGTCATAGTAAGGGTAGCCGGTCGCCGCTCCTGCAAAACTAAACCACTGCCAGAATCGCAATCGCGGAAAACTACTGGCAGACGGAACGGCGATGATCGGGCTAATAAACCGCGAGTCCGAATAACTCGCGTAATTGCCCGCGAGGACGGTGGCCGCGCAATTCACGCCGCTATGTGCGTGCGCTTGGCCAGCATATCCCGAAATACTTGGCGTCTCAAAACTCGGGTTTACGAACGTCACGCTGCCCGGACCACTCACTGACACATTATCAATACAGGAAGAATAATCCCCGCCAGTCCTCACTCCCACAAACGAGAGGATGTGGCTCCCTGCGTTCGTACAGTTGTATGTCGCGGTGTTGGTTTGCCACGCCGATTGACTCTGGTTCGCGTAGTTCAAAGTGTAAGCCAAAGCACCGTCAATTTGGACTTGGATGGTATTCGGGCCATAATTCCCAGGTCGCCCGATACTCGCAAAAGCGATTGAATAATTTCCCGTCGCGGGAAAGTTGATGGATTGCGCTATACTAGAAGCTGATTCATTCGCACCCTGAATGAAAGCCGCCTGACTCCAGAACTCCTGACATAGGTTTCACGATTCGGCCTTTTTCCGGGGTGTTTCTTGTGATCTGAGGGGCCAAGGGGGGGGAACCCAAAACTGTCCGCTTTTTTGGCTCGCCAGGTAGT
>Ga0181530_10002579_pt1 | contig 21323 bp, 18 predicted proteins | sample PEATcosm2014_Bin_42_FD_119769 | JGI IMG/M metagenome (GOLD analysis project Ga0181530, IMG submission 119769) | Peatland microbial communities from MTU Mesocosm Facility, Houghton, MI, USA - PEATcosm2014_Bin10_60_metaG | ecosystem: Environmental > Terrestrial > Soil > Wetlands > Peat | place... | reverse complement strand
GGCAAATCCGGATCGTCAACTGTATCCATCGCCCGACCGCCATGTTTGCTCCGCCGGGACGGCGTCGTTTATACTCGTAAAGCCGAGCGGGAGTAACTCAGTGGTAGAGTGCGACCTTGCCAATTCTCTCCTATTCAATACTTTCAACAACTTAACAGGCTCACGGGGACTGCCAAGTACCTGAAAATACGTGCGAGACAGGTGTCTCAACGGGTGCCAGTGCGGGTGCTGCGAAAAAGTGCAAAGTCGCACTCTAAAACGCGACCCGCCACGAGTCGCACTCTCCACAGCAGAAGCGCCCGCTCCCTGCAAAGCAAAGCCCGCCGTCGAAAGCGGGCTTCGCATGGAAGTGATCTCCGTTAGCTGCCCATCGCTACCCCAGAGGAGATCGGATTTGAAAGAAGCGGCACGGGTACGAATTGCTCAGGCCGCTCCCATTCCGTGGCAAAGCCAATACCGAGATTGGACGCCGCGCTCGGCGTCGGAGGAGTCTCGGTCTTCTTTGGAATCGCTGCCAAGTTGAGCCTCTTGCGCTTCTTGTAAGGCTTCCTCTGCTTCGGCACGGGATTTCCGCTCAGAAAACTGTCAGCCAGCAGATGCAGACGATTGTGCGTTCGAGTGAATTGGCTGTTTGTCATACCGAGGAAATCGGCAGTCGTTCCCTGCGCTCCCGCCACAAGCAGCATTTCGATTGCTGGTGCGGAACTTGGGTCTTCCCGACGCACAAAATCGACAAATCGCCTGAGAAAAGCCCTATCTCGATCCCGCTTTTCGGAAGCATTTGCGGCCCTTCGCAAGTATTCCGAGTGCGAGTGGCAATATTCATCATCGACAGAACAGGGGTCGTCCCATTCCGTTTGTGTATCAAGCGACAAGTTTCGTGGGTTCGACAGCGCATCTTTCATGCGCTTCGAGTGGAGACTCCTAAACTTGTTGGCGAGGCAAAGATTGATGTAGTTCTGGAACCGAGCTTGGTTCGCGCCGTAATGCTTGTGCGGATCGAACGTCTGCACAATGTCCTTCTTGCCAGCCACTCGGTGCTTGGAGGTCGGCGGCAGGTGTTGCAGTTGGATGAGCAGGTCTTGCGCCCAGTCCTCCAAGTCTTCCTTCTGGGCGGACACATCCGCGTGCCTTCTGACCCAATTTCGGACGTACTGCGGAAACCGCTCGTGGAACTCATCGAAGTCTTTCGGAACAACGAACCCGTCGTGACCGATGAACCGATTGTCTCTGATCGTAAAGGGATCGGACTGGCGCGGCAGGTTTTCAACAGAAAAATTGGCGAAATTGATTGGTTGATTTTCGACTGCGGCGGTATTGCTCTGCATAGGAACTTCCTTTCAGAAAGGATTTGAACTACATGCGAGCAAGCGTAGGAGGTCGGAACGAACTGGCGGCGAGAGTTCAGCAGGCATTGGCTCTGCTGACCAAGAAGGAAGCCGAGTATATCGTCAATGTGGTCGTCGGTTGCATCGAAGCCACGTTGCTCAACAATCTGGGGACGGATGGGTTCACGCTCAAGCTGAACAGCTTTGGCAAATTCTCAGTCCGTCACAAACGGGGGATTCTCAGGAAGATTCCGTTTACGGGCGAGACCATACTGACGAGAGATAGGCGGAAGGTCAGGTTTGTGAGCTTGGGGGCACTGCGACAATGCGAAACAGTAGTCCTGAAATGACAGTTTGAAGACGCTGCACAGCGATAGAGCAGTAAAAGTCACTCTATAGCTCGTCTATGCTCCCGAGGAGCCGCTGTGCGTAGGCATCGCCAACGATCTTCACCCAACTCGGCGTGATGCGAACCACCCACCACGCCAACAACAGGGCGACAAGGGCGATAGCGGTCAGATTCGCAAACCACGGTACAGCGTCCGTCTGCGCTTCCCACCAAGTGATGGTCGCAAGACCAACCAGACTGAGAATACTGATTGTGATCCCGACTGGTTTCATCGCCCAAAGGTTGCGACGAAAACCGTAGTTGACGTTCTCCTGAAAAAGAAGCTGGAACCGCTCCTTGTCGCGAGTCTTCGAGAGAAGATAATCACCGCAACTCGTATACGCTGCATCAGCATCAGCAGGGCTTGCCTTTTCCTGTTCTGTGTTCGGCAGACTAGTCTCGGGCAGCATTGAACTCAGCCGCTTGTGGTAACGAGCACGGGTGTTGACGTTCAGGCGCGGATCGCTGTGTCGAAGCATCGCGGTTGAAGGCTTACCGCCCCATTTATCGAACAACCACGGCTCCCGTGCCTTGCCCCTGTCTCTCACTAGCTGGGACAGCAGGAAAGTGAAACCTAGCGAGGACGCCAGACCGAAAAGCGTGCCTTCGGTCGCAGATTGCTTGAAGCCGAGAACCGCTACGGTCAGGGCTATTGGGAGCACGACCAAGAACGCGGGTCTTAGCCTCGCGTTTCTGCTGTATTCGTCTAGTCCGCTTTTCATCACGTCGGGACCTATGCTTGGACTTGTTCGTAGAAGGGCACGGTCTGTGCTGGCACCCATCCAGCACGGACGGGAGTTAAATTGAACTCGCACACTTGCTTTCCAGCGGTGACGCAAACGGACGAGCCTCTCCGAATAAGTGCATTTGTCACCTTCCGCGCTGGGTGTTTCGGGGCACTAGGTCCAGCCGACACAAAGGCAGTCTTCGCTTTAATCCTGTTCAGGATCGTCTTGCCAACGTTGTGCTTGCTTCCGTGGTGGGGCACCTGCATGAACCGAAGATCATCTAGCGTGATGTTCAAAGTTGCCGCATAATCTGCCGCTGCCGTTAGTGCTGGTATTCCCGCGTCAGCAGTGAAGAGCAGCTTGTGGCCGTCCACTGTCAGCAGCAGAATAGCGGACGAGTTGTTTTCATGGCTCGTGACGCCAGAGTCGTCGAGACTCTCGTACTGCATGTCGAATTTCTCCGCAACCCATTCGATCTTTTCTTTCGCGCTCGCGACGGCCTTTTGAAGCAAGCTCGGAGCAGGATAGAGAGCGGCGGGAGTGTCACGAAACTGAGCGACCAACTGCTGATAGTAGTCTCGGTTCGGCCCAAGAACCCGAATGTTGTCCCAAGTCACCCCCGCAAATGGCTCGTAAACCTTCTTGCCCTTGTCGTCACAAATTTCCTGAAGATCGTGCGCTGCCGTGATCGACTTCTGCAATTTCTCTTTAAGTTTAGTCGGGGTGAACGGATTCTTAAAAAGATCGAGGACTTCGCTCGCGTGGTTCCACGGCTGGTGCATCAACAAGAATCCGAAGTCGAGTTCTTCGAGAACGACCTTTAGGCCGCAGGCGTGGTCGATGTCTGGATGGGTGCACACGGCAGCATCGACATACGACGTGCCGTAATAAGTCTGAACGTGGTTGACGAGGTTCTTGCCAGCTTCCAGAGTGCCCCCGTCGATGACTAAGACTTTTTGCTCGTTTCGGAGGCCCGCAAGATTGCCCCAACGAACGGCAATAGCATCGCCGCTCTTCTCCCCATCGCCCACAGGGAGAAAATCGATTTCAAATGCCATAACGCCTCCAACGAAAGGTCTTCTTAGGGAATGATAAGACAAGCGTTAGGCGAAAACAAGGCGAAAGCCAGTCCCGCTGGAAGGGCAAGGGGTTGGACCGATTCTGCGGAGCTTCGGCTTGCAGGTGAGGCTCTGCCCCAGTCGATGTGTCCTAGTCCCGTTTTTGGCCTTTGTGACCACCTAGAAACATGCCTGTGGTCGCGTTCCAGCCTCAGCGACCTCCGTCAATTGCCAGTCGTCCGCCACGCGATCCCGACGCCGCTCAACCTAAAGGCGAACAAATGGCGAATATGCTAGACTGTACACCGTGGACGAGGGGCGCAAGCGCGTGCTGCTCATCGCGGCGAGCATCCTTGCTGCGCGAAAGCTGGCACAATATGAAGGCGGGAGGCGAGTTCCTGCCACGATCACCGCGATCAGCGATGCTCTTCACTGGGCTGAGCAGATCATGGAGGAAATAGATCGGCGCTGGTCGGGGTCAACGGGGAAGACAGGGTGACCAGTATGCAATCGCGAAACCTGTGCGACATGAAAAATAGACTCAACAGCGTCGGGTGGTTCGTGCCGCCGTATGTCTCGTCGAGCCTTCTCGACATGGTTGCATTGACCATCGCCCGCAGCAACGGGAATTTTGCCCAAGGCGATCTTGAGAGGGTGCTGGCTCGCGTCTACGATGCGGAGCGCCTCGCTTCAATGGTTCTAAACCGATACCCTCAGATGCCAGTCATAAAACTCTTTAAGCAGACAATCTCTGAGGCAACGATGGCTCATTTCCTAGGACTGCACCACGTTGCTGTTGGCGGGTTGATTCCCGTTATCGAAGGCGCTGGAAGGCGTCTTGCAAACGAACGTGGGCCCAAAAGAAGAGCCTCCATCAAGAATGTGTTCGAAGACTTAGCGGCCTACGCGAAAGATGACGTTATAGCGCGACGAATTGGGCTACGGACGAAATCGTCAACATGCTCGACTCATTCGTCTGTTTCATTAAAGATTACTTCTTTTTCTCGAATTCTCAGGGATACCCTCTGGCGGACAAGACGAACCGAAATGGCATCGCGCATGGAGCCTACACCGACGCTGAATATGGAAGACCGATCAGTTTCTACAAAACGATAGCAGCAGTCGATTTTCTGACATTCGTATCTTCTTTGAAAACATCGAAGATGTCAGGGTTCGTCCCCACTCACACACCCGAATCGAAAGCTCTCGCGGCACGTTACAACGCGGCTGCATTAGAAAGAGCCGAATGAGCATTCAGCCATCGCGTGCACGGAGACTCAACATGACCTTGGACGATTTTCGTCAATCACTGACTGCGGCTAAACCGCCTGCGGAACTCAGATTCGCCCTCGCTGGCTTATGGTGGGACGCCAAGGGCGATTGGGCACGAGCCCACGAATCCGCTCAGCAAGACGAAGGGCCCGAAGGTTCGTGGGTGCACGCCTACCTGCATCGCAAGGAAGGCGATGAGGACAATGCGGCGTACTGGTACAGTCGGGCAGGCAAGCCCATCAGCCGACAACCACTCGATGCGGAATGGCTTGGCATCACGAGAGATTTGCTGGGATAGAATCCCTGCGGGGCTAAACCGAGCGGATCATGAAGAGAATTGATAACCAGTGTGCCGCTCGTTGCACTGGGCTGCTTGTGCCTTTGTACGGTATCATCCAGAACCGTGGACACTTACAAGGTGGTAAACTGGGGTCTACCCGTTGGTATCGGTGTTTCCAACTCAAGCTACCTTCATCTGGAGGCGGTAGGCAAAGCAAGCACAACGGGTCTTCCGTACTGCGTTGCCAACGAGATTGTGGCGGCTGAGGTTGGCAGGCGTGTTCGTTTGCCGATCCCGCCCTGTTGTGTGGTGGTGGATGGCACAGGCAAAGCCTTTTTCGCAAGTCTCAGTTTCAATCTGACAGGCAACGCGTTGCCGCCGATCATACCTGCCGATTTTGCTGCTGCTTTTGGAGACGCAATTGCGGACATCTTGGTGTTTGATATTTTCATCTGTAATTCAGACAGACACGCAGGCAATCTGACTGCCGACTATGCAGCACCAGCCAGATTCAATGTGTTCGATCATTCACATGCAGTGCTTGGCGGTAATCCACCAGTTGGAAGTGCACGGCTTACGGCGATGCAAAACGCGCTCGTGATCGACGGGCGTGTCGGCGGCACCCGTCACTGCCTTATCGACCGAGTGACAGACGACAGAGCCTTCGACAAGATGCTCCGACGCATCGAAGGGCTTGACGACTATTTCATTACAGAGTTGGTGAGCGACGTATCGGATTACGGATTGAGTGCACAGGAAGTGACCGATTTGAAGGCATTTCTGATGGCAAGGCGTGCGTTAGTGCGCGGCCTGATTTCCAACAACAAACCTGCGTTCACGGGAATCGCGCAATGGAGCCTTTTATGACAATGCGATATTTGATTGTTCGTTACATTCCCGATCTCGCACGACAAGAGCCGAAGAACATCGGCGTTCTGCTCGCATCGTCGCGGGGTGTCATGGCGAAGTTCCTCGGCGAAAGAGATGCCAAACTCGACCTCCGTTCAGTGCGCTCGCTAGTCTCGCACACTGGCACCTACAAGCAGTGGATAGACTACTGGCGGCATGTCATTTCTCAGGAGGCTGATCCCGACACGAAGCTTAACCAAGTGCTCGAATCATCTCGCGGCAACTTCGTTGTCAGCGAAGGCGATGTTGTGTACCTCCCGCCAGACATTGCGAGCGACCCACACAAAACGCTCAACCACCTTTTCTTTCTGCTTGTGTCGGAGTTTCCAGCGCAGCAAGAAGAAGAAGCCGAATTGAGTTTAGGAGCACGCTGCGACGAAATCATTAGGAAGTTTGAACTTCGCAGGAACCCGCATTTCAAGGAGACGCCAGTCGTCGAACTCATGATCGGCACTAATGTGAAGCAACACATCATGCCTAGCTACGCTTGGGTGAACGGCACCGAGACATACTTCCAGAAGGTTTCTATCGTCCAAGCCAAGCCCGAAGCCTGTCAGAAGAACGTGAACAACGCAGCATGGATATTCGAGAAGCTAAAAGAGGGCGACGGAAGGCGCATCACAAGAGCCTTGGTGAAAGTGACCGAGCAATCGGCTCCAGAGGAAGTCAGCCGTGCTCTGATAGACCCAGCAGAGTACCTCGCGGTTCTGAAGAGACTCTCTGATGTCGTCGATGTGGACGACGATGAGCACGTCGAGAGGGTCTTTGCACCCCTTATGGCGAATGCCTAAAACTGGTGCGGCCCTGTTGTCACTGACCGACTGCATCTCAGTACGAACTGGGCGAAGGGGTATCGTTTCCCGCTGGTGCGGGCTGAATGTTTGCCGAGCCATCCGCCCATCCAGTAGTTCAATCGGTAGGTCTTGTCGATTAGCTCCCCACTATGAGGCAAAAGAGCCATTGCTCCTTGTTGTGGGCTTACAATACCTGCTCGGCATCATGTTGAGTATCTAGCATTACTACGAAACAGATTGAGCGTGTTTACAATGGCTGCCAAAAAGAACACGACGGAACGCATCTATTGCAATCAGTGCCGTGGCAAGACCGTCCATCGCCTCGTCAAAAGGATGAACGATAGTGGCACGGACGACGAGACGGGTTTCTGGTGGTCTACCACGTTCGACATGCTTCAATGCGGTGGTTGCCGAGAAGTGTTGTTACGCCGCAGATTCGATTTTTCGGAGAATGCAGAACCAGAAATCCGCATTTTTCCGCCCCCGATGTCGCGCTATCTACCCGATTGGAGATACGACATTCCAGCGAAGATGAGGGTGCTGCTCGAAGAGATTTACAGATCGCTGGATGCGACAAATGTGCGCCTGCCTATGATGGGAGCGAGAACTTTAGTGGACACGTTGGTGGTCGAGAAAGTCGGAGATGTCGGAACCTTTGAAGACAAGCTCAGAGAAATGGAGAAGCAGGGCTTTATCAGCAGGGCGAATCGGGAAGTTCTGAGCGCAGCCTTCGACGCTGGGAGTGCCACATCGCATCGTAGTCATGCCTTCAGCCCAGAGGAGGTTGATTCGGTAATGGACATCGTGGAAAACATGCTTCAGGCCGTTTATGTCTTGCCCGATGTCGCCAAGAAGCTGAAGAAGGCTACGCCAGCGAGACCGCCAAGGCCGCAGAAGAGCAGCCGCGCAACAGGTTCCGTGCCATCACAAGTTGCTTCCTTGCGAAATCGGAGAAAGAAAAAGAAGAAGAAGAAAAGGAAAAAGTAGAGACCCTGTGTCTCGTCGGAAAATACAGTCGCAGCATAGGACTTCGGCTGTCGTCTGACCTGCTTCGCTGGGAGAGAGTGTGCGCTTCTTCGTGGGAATCACAGATCGTGAATGGTTCGACTTTTTGTTCCGCCTGAACAGGCCAGATGAAGTCAATTTCTGGCAACCCAGTGGGAACCGACAGTTCCGAAATCTCCACATCGGCGAGCCGTTCTTGTTCAAGTTGCACAGCCCCGACAATTACATTGTCGGTGGAGGATTCTTCAGCCACTCCACAATTCTGCCTGCGAGTATTGTCTGGCAGGCATTCGGGGAAAAGAACGGGGCGCAGAGTGAGGAGGAAATGAGGTCAAGAATCGCTCGATATCGACGAGCCCCGAATCCGAGCGCAGCGGACGATTATCAAATCGGCTGCATTCTCTTGGAGTCCCCATTCTTCTTTGATCGAGCGGACTGGATTCCATTGCCTGACTGGAAGCGGGAGATCGTCCAAGGCCGAGGGTACGATTCCGAAGGGGACGGGCAAGAGATTTGGCACCGAGTCGAACCATTGATGAGGGCAACTCACCAAGTGCAGCCAATCGAAGAGTCGCAACCCCGCTATGGTGATCCTGTGCCAGTGTTTCCCCGTCTCGGGCAAGGTTCGTTTCGGCTGATTGTGACCGATTCATACGACAGACGGTGTGCTTTCACAAACTCCCCCGTGCTCCATGTGCTCGAAGCGGCCCACATCAGACCATATTCCTTGGGTGGGACACACGTGCCCTCGAACGGCATCCTGCTTCGCCAAGACCTGCACACCCTCTTTGATCGTGGATACATGACGGTGACACCGAGCCATCGGATTGAGGTCAGTCCCCAGATCAAGGAAGAGTTCCATAACGGAAAAGAATATTACAGGTTGCATGGCGAGACCATGCGGCTTCCAGAGTACGGTGATCGACGGCCATCTGCTGAGTTTCTGAGATGGCACAACGACAACTTGTATCGCAGCTAGAAGAATATGAACTAGAGAATTCGGAGTGCTGGCGGCGTATCGACCTTCCCCTTGACTCCGTCAAGGTGCTACCTTGCTTATGGCTTTCGGAGGACATCGCGGATGAAGGTTGACAAACTCACTCTGGTCACTGTTTTTGACCGAACCGAGAGACTTGAGGCCCCACTCTTTCAGCGTCCTTATGTCTGGAATGAAGAACGAAATTGGGTTCCCCTGTGGGACTCCATCAAGGAAGTAGCCGAACACAAAATTGCGGGAAGGACGAACAGGCCTCATTTTCTTGGTGCAGTTGTCATGGATCAATTACGCACCGTGATGGCGAAGGTCTCAGCGCGACAGATCATTGATGGCCAACAAAGGCTGACGACGCTGCAAATCGCATTGGCCGCTGCTCGTGACCTGTCGGAAGAATTGAATCAGCACAAATTTGCTTTAGCATTCCGCAAGCTCACAGATAATGATTTTCCGCTCAGTGTTGATCCAGACGAAGTCTTCAAAGTGTGGCCTACCAATGCGGATCGCGACGTATTCAGAAGCGTCATGCGTGCCGAATCTGCGGAAGTTGTAAAGGTGCTCCTGAAGGAAATTAAGGAGGGCGACGACCTGATCCCGAACGCCTACCTGTTTTTCTCCCAACGCTTCAGGGAATGGCTAGGGTCAGCAGAAGAGCCCACTTGCGCTCCAAGACTTGAGGCTCTCTACAGCACACTTCGAAATGACGTGCACGTCGTCGTTATCGACCTCGAAAAAGACGATGATGCCCAAGAAATCTTCGAGACCCTTAACGCGCTGGGCACTCCCCTGCAAGCTGCCGACCTTGTGAAGAATTATCTCTTTCGAGCAGCAGAAGTGCAGCAGCAGCCAACACAAAAGCTCTATGACCAATTTTGGGCAACGTTTGACACCGAAAAGTCCTATTGGCGCAAGGAAGTCCGACAAGGACGTTTGAATCGCCCTAGATTGGATTTGTTTCTTCACAACTACCTCACGCTGATGCAAGCGGAGGAAGTCAATGCGATGAAGCTGTTCACGACTTTCCGCGATTTCGTCGGAAACGGAGGCTCAGACTCCGCGAAGCACATGGCAGCATTTCGTCACTACGCGGACGTTTACCGCTGCATGGACGAGCTTGAGCCAACCTCGCGCGAAGGCCTCTTCATGTACAGACTCGACCAGCTTGACACGACGACATTCTTCCCTCTGTTGCTGGAGGTTTTCAAACGCTACCGAAACACCGAGCAACGTCATGAATTTGAGCAGATTATTACCGACATCGAGTCATATCTCGTTCGACGCACCGTTTGTGAACTCACAACAAAGAACTACAACGACCTAATTGTTCGCTTGGTCAAGTATCTCCGCGCTTTGAACGATTTTTCATCGGCTCCAATTCGTGCTTTTCTGCTTGAGCAGACCGCAGACACCACCCGTTGGCCTGACGACGAGGAGTTTCGAACATCTTGGATGAACATCGGGTTCTACAAATCCCTGAAAAGGGCCAAAGGAAGGATGATCTTAGAAGCGCTGGAGTTGGCCAGCTACGGCGGCGGCAAGACTGAGAAGATACAGATGGAGCGAAAACTCACAATCGAGCACCTCATGCCCGTCTCTTGGGAGAAGCATTGGCCGATGGTGATGGAACAGAACACACCAGAGTTTATTGAGAAAGCCGCAGAGCGCCGAAATGAACTCATCCATCGTGTCGGGAATCTCACGCTACTGACGAAGGAACTCAACCCTGCTGTGTCGAACGGCCCGTGGCTTAAGAAGCGGGACGAAATGCTCAAACACACGATACTCAACCTCAATCGCCCCTTCCTAGATGTTCAGGTCTGGAATGAAAACGGGATCGAAAAGCGTTCCGAGACGCTGTTCGAAGTAGCTAAGAAAATTTGGCCGCGACCTACACTAGCAACGACTGCCTGAGAACCAGAATCCTGAGGGGATTCCCCGTTTCGCGGGGGTCGTCAATCTCCCTAGGAAGACCTATTCTGAAGCACGAAGAAGTTGGCCAATACCTTTGGGCCTATTCCGTTGACTGGTTGCAAGAAACCTTTGACCTCGTTGGTCTCGGCACGTAGCAGAACTTTCTCGCACTCCTCGACCCCCACGGATTCCACAAACTTTCCGAGCGATTCCAGTCGATCCGCAAAAAGCCATGTCATGAAGCCGCCTCGGTCGTACCCGCCATTCCTAAGCCGTGTTCCAATCTCCTTGGAAGTCCATCGTGCCAAGTTCTGCGGATGAAACAGTCCTTCTCGACGCAGTGTCTCAGCTGCCAAGTAGGTTTTTTCGAGTGAATATTGATTGACCGAAAGAATGGCTAAAACAAGGTCTTCCCAAAGAATGTCTGTTCGATCCGTCATCGGTTAGGCCATCAAAAACAACCTACCATACTGATCGTGCGTCAAGCGACCCTCTGCTGCAAAAGTTACATGTATCATTGGTGGTTAAAAGTTCCAGCCTTGCACGCTGCTGTTGTTTATAAATGAGCACCGCCTACCACGCAAAGTATTTCGCGTTCGAACTGACGAAGCGATGCGCGTCAGACAGCATGGAGAAGCTCGCCGCCTCGCTTGCCGACGCTCAGGTAGACCTCAATCCCCATCAGGTTGAGGCAGCCCTATTTGCGTTTCGTTCCCCGCTTTCCAAAGGTGCCATCCTCGCAGATGAGGTCGGGCTGGGAAAGACAATCGAAGCGGGAATCCTGCTCTCTCAGAAGTGGGCAGAGCAAAAACGCAAGATTCTGATCGTCGTACCAGCCAGTCTCCGTAAGCAGTGGCATCAAGAGCTTTCCGACAAGTTTTTCCTGCCGTCAGTTTTGTTGGAGACCAAGACATTCAACGAGCAGCTAAAGGGAGGCAACCTCAATCCGTTCAACCGTGACGAAATCGTGATCTGTTCCTTCCAATTTGCGCGTTCGAAAGAGCCATACCTACGTAAAGTTTCTTGGAACCTCGCCGTTATCGATGAGGCACACCGACTTCGCAACGTCTACAAGCCGACGAACAAGATTGGCAATGCCATCAAGGGTGCCCTTGCACCGTTCCCAAAACTACTTCTGACAGCTACGCCTCTTCAAAATTCGCTCTTGGAACTCTATGGACTGGTGAGCATCATTGATGAGCACACTTTCGGTGACATCAAGAGCTTTAAGAGCCAATTTGCAAGACTCGATTCCGACTCCGATTTTCAGGCCCTTCGGGAGCGGCTAAAACCGATCTGCCAGCGCACGCTTAGGCGACAAGTGCTGGAATACATCCCGTTCACCAATCGCATTGCGCTGGTCGAAGAATTCATTCCAAGCGATGCCGAGCAGAAGCTCTATAACCTAGTTTCCGACTACCTACAGCGGGAGAATCTCTTTGCTCTCCCATCGAGCCAACGGCAACTGATGACGCTAATCCTGCGTCGGTTGCTGGCGTCATCTACATTCGCGATTGCAGGCACGCTGGAAGGGCTGGCGAACAAGCTTGAGGAAGCGGCCAAACGGCAAGAACCCGTAGAAGAGCCGCCAGTGGATGTTCCAGAGACCTTCGAGAGTTTCGAAGAACTCAGTGACGAGTGGGAGGAGGAAGAGGAAGCAAACGAGGACGGGACTGATAACAAGCCCAAGGAAAAGGTCTTCACCCCCGAACAACTCCAGATGGTCAAAGCGGAAATCCATTCGCTGCGGTTGTTTACCGAGCTTGCGAAATCCATCCTCAAGAACTCCAAGGGACAAAGGCTGCTAACGGCTCTCAAGCGGGGTCTGGCGGAAGCGAAGCAGAAAGGTGGTGCTCAAAAGGCCATAATATTCACTGAATCCACACGAACTCAGGAATACGTTCGTTCAATCCTCGAAGAAGCCCCAGCGTACAAAAGCCGAATCGTGCTATTCAACGGCTCCAATAGCGATGCCAAATCGAAAGAAATTTACCAGAACTGGCTTAAGAAACACGAAGGCACTGATCGCATTAGTGGCTCCAAGACGGCAGACATGCGGGCGGCTTTGGTCGATTATTTCCGAGATGAAGCCATCATCATGATTGCGACCGAAGCTGCTGCCGAGGGTATAAATCTTCAGTTTTGCTCGCTGGTAATCAACTACGACTTGCCTTGGAACCCGCAGCGAATCGAGCAGCGGATTGGGCGCTGTCATCGCTACGGACAGAAGCACGATGTTGTGGTCGTCAACTTTCTCAACAAGAAGAATGCCGCCGATCAGCGCGTGTACCAACTGCTGGACGAGAAATTCAAGCTCTTCAGCGGCGTTTTCGGGGCGAGCGATGAAGTGTTGGGCAGTATTGGGTCTGGGATCGACTTCGAGAAAAGGATCGCTGACATCTACCAGAAGTGCCGAACTGAGGAGCAGATTCAATTCAATTTCGATCAGCTACAGCAAGAGATGGAAATACAGATTGACGAGCGCATAAAGGTCACGCGGCAAAAACTGCTGGAGAACTTCGATGAAGAGGTTCACGAGAAGCTGCGGGTCAATCTCAAAGAAAGTAGCGAGGTTCTTAGCAAGTATGACGCTTGGCTCTGGCAAATGACGCGGTTTTACCTCGCTCCCTACGCGGAGTTTGAGTATGGACTGAACGGCTTTACCCTGATTGAGAACCCATTTCCCGAAGAGCAGATTCACCGAGGGCCGTATCGGAGCGGCAAGAACGTAGAGGACGTAAACTTGTACCGTCTCGGACATCCGCTGGCGCAAAAGATCATAGAACGCTGCAAACAGTTGCCAGCGGAATTCAAGGAACTCGAATTTCAGTACACTGGCTCAGGTAAGAAAATATCCATTCTGGAGCCTCTGATCGGAAAGTCGGGCTTACTCACAGTGACTGCATTGACGGCAAAATCGCTGGATACGGAGGATCACATTCTGTTGGGAGCAGTCTGTGATGACGGCGCACCATTGTTCGCAGAACAGTCTCGGCGGCTATTTTCGCTTGAAGCCACAGAGAAGCCTATTGTGGCGGCATCCGACTTCGACAGGCTCAAGCCCCTGATCGAGCAGCAATTGAAAGTGCAGGCGAACGAGATCGTGCAACGGCTCACATATCGAAATGCCTCTGTTTTCGAGATGGAGTTGGATAAACTCGACCGCTGGGGTGAGGATCAACGAAACTCGCTCCGAGTCGCGCTAAGGGAACTCGAAGACAGGATAAAAGCAGTCAAGAAGGAGGCGCGACTCGCCCCGAATTTCCCAGAAAAGCTGACACTCGAACGGGAGAAGCGGCAACTGGAGTCGAAGCGAGATGAGGCATGGAAGGCATACGAGCAGGCAGCTAAGGATATCGAGGCTCGAAAGGACAACCTCATGGATGAGATCGAGAAACGCATGAATCAAGCTCTCAGCGAAGAGACGCTCTTCACAATTAGATGGCAGGTGCAATGAGTATGAATACGGCAGTGCCGAAAGTCGATCTGCGATCACTAGACATAACGGAAGAGAAAAGAACTCGGCTAAGAGAACTGTTCCCCGAGGTCTTCACGGAAGGGGACAAGATCGACTTCGACCGCCTGAAACTCACACTCGGGGAATCCGTGGACGTGGGGAAAGAGCGGTACGGAATGAATTGGTCGGGCAAAGCAGACTGCTTCAAGACGATCCAACAACCGAGCGTGGCAACGTTGATCCCTGTTCGTGACGAGTCAGTGAATTTCGATACGACGGATAACGTGTTTATTGAGGGCGACAATCTCGAAGTGCTGAAGCTGCTGCAAAAGTCCTACTTCGGCAAGGTCAAGATGATTTACATTGACCCACCCTACAACACGGGTAACGACTTTATCTATCCCGACAACTATGCGGAAAGCTTAGAAACATACCTCCGCTACACAGGGCAGGTCGATGCCGAGGGACGACGGTTTTCGACGAACACCGAGGCCGATGGTCGCTTTCATTCCAAGTGGCTCAACATGATGTATCCGAGACTGTTCCTTGCTCGGAATCTCCTTCGTGAGGACGGTGTCCTGTTTGTAACGATCGACGATCAAGAACTGGACAACTTGCGGAAGATTGGTAATGACGTATTTGGCGAGGAGAATTTCGTCACATGTGTCGCGTGGCAGAAAAAGGTGTCCCCAGCGAACGATGCAAAGTGGTTCAGTAGTGATCACGACTATGTAGTCGTCTTTGCGAAATCAAAGGCTGTGTGGCGACCCAACCGTTTGGAAAGAAATGAGCGGCAGACAGGCTATTACAAGAATCCAGATAATGACCCACGGGGGCCGTGGAACTCAGCGACCTACACCTGCAACAAAACGAAGGAAGAGCGGCCAAACCTTTACTACCCAATTACAAACCCCAACACGCACGAGGAAATCTGGCCTAAAGAGACTGCTGTCTGGAAGTATTCAAAGGATGTTTCCGACACGCACTTGAGAGAGAAAAAGATATTCTGGGGCACGGATGGCGAGTCCTCGAAGCCGCGACTGAAGGTTTACCTGAATGAAGTGGACAACGTCGTTCCGAGGACGGTGTGGTCTTACGACGAGGTAGGCCACACTCAAGAGGCAACGCAAGAACTGCAAGAGATTCTGCCAGACTCGGGTTTTGACACGCCGAAACCATTACGACTCATTCGTCGAATGCTAAGTCTGGCAACACGCGGGACATCTAGTGATATCGTGCTGGACTTCTTCGCAGGCAGCGGCAGCACGGGCCATGCGGTGTTCGAAGCCAACGCCGACGACAAAGGGAATCGCAAGTTCATTCTCGTGCAGTTGCCAGAACCTGTGGAAGCGAGTCCATACAAAAATATTGCAGACATTTGCAAAGAGAGACTACGTAGAGCAATTGCCAAATTGGACAGTCATCCTCAACAGCAGTCCTTCGGCGATAGTGACCCGAAGACGCTCGGCTTTAGGACATTCAGACTAAGCAGTTCTAATTTTAGGATGTGGAACCCAGATGTAGCTCGGGACGCCATGCCGTTGGTCAATCAACTTGAGATGCACGTTGACCACGTCGTTCATGGTCGGACTCAGGATGACATCCTCTTCGAGCTTTTGCTTAAGAGCGGGTTCCCCTTGTCTACGAGTATCGAACCACTCAACGTGGCGGGCAAGCGTGTCTTCAGCGTTGCTGAGGGAGCCCTGCTTATCTGCATAGATAAAGGTGTGACCCACGAGCTAATCGTGGCTATGGCAGACATGAAACCCGAGCGTGTCGTGTGCCTTGACGAGGGTTTTGCAGGAAATGATCAACTCAAAACCAATGCAGTTCAAACGATGAAAGTGAAGAATGTGACATCTTTTCGCACTGTATGAAACTCAAATTCGACCCTAGTCAGCAATATCAGATCGACGCTGTCAGAGCCGTTGTCGATGTATTCGACGGTCAGCCTCTCAACAAAGGCGATTTTGAGATTGTTTTTGAACGCTCGGGTAGTGGACTTTTTGCGGGTCAGCTTCAGAGTGAGCTTGGTACGGGCAACAATCTGGTGCTTCAGGACGAAGACCTTCTGACCAACGTTCACGGTATTCAGGATCGCAACGATATCGACCGAGTGCCCAGTTTGCAGGGTCGAAACTTCACAGTCGAGATGGAGACGGGAACAGGAAAGACTTATGTCTACCTTCGCACGGTGTTCGAACTGTACACAAAATATGGGTTCAGAAAATTCATCATTGTTGTCCCGAGTGTGGCTATACGCGAGGGAGTCCTAAAGAATCTGGAGATTACGGAGGAGCATTTCAAGGCGCTGTACAACAACCTTGAGTTTGAGTATTTCGTTTACGACTCAAAGAGAGCCAACAGGCTTCGACAATTCGCCCTGAGCAATCAGATTCAAATTCTGATTATCAATATTGATTCTTTCCGAAAAGACTTCACGGGAACTGAAGAAGAGAAAAAAAGCAACGTCATATACAAAGAGAATGACAAACTGTCTGGCAGGCCGCCGATCGAGTTCATTCAGGCTGCGAATCCATTTGTGATTATCGACGAGCCTCAGAGCGTAGATAGCACCGAAAGATCGCAGGAAGCAATTAAGGCTCTGAACCCCCTCTGTACGCTGCGGTATTCTGCCACGCACCGTGATCTCTACAACCAAGTCTATAAGCTTGACCCCATTCGAGCATACGAGATGCGCCTTGTGAAACAGATCGTTGTCTCGTCCGTAGTCGGGAAGGACGCTTTTAACGACGGCTATGTGCGTTTCGATTCTGTTGACAACACGCACGGAATCAAGGCGAAGGTCACGATTCACGTGAACAAGAAAGGACAAGTCAAGCCTGAGAAGCTCACCTTGAAGAACAGTGGAGCCGATCTGTATGAGTTGTCGAACCAGCGAGAGGCGTACAGGGATGGTTTCATTATCAGTGAGATCAGTGCGGAGCAGGGAAATGAGTTCATCAGGTTCAATAACGGCATACAAGTGGGCCTCGGGCAGGAGTTGGGCGGAATTCGTGAAGACTTGAACCGTGAGCAAATAAAAAGGGTCATTCGGAGGCATTTGGACAAGGAGCTTCAGGTTAGGGACAAAGGCCTAAAGGTCTTAACGCTTTTCTTCATCGATAAGGTAGCGAATTATCGTTCCTACGATGCTCAGGGTCACCCAGTTCAAGGCAAGTTTGCAAAGTGGTTCGAGGAGTTGTACAAGGAGTTGATCTCCGAGCCACAATACAAGAACTTGCTTCCTTTCCCGCTGGAGAAGCTGCACGACGGCTATTTCGCCCAAGACAAAAAAGGCATCCTGAAAGACTCCTCCGAGAGCCGCACGACCGTCGCAGATGACGACATTTACAACAAGATCATGAAGAACAAGGAACAACTGCTCTCGCTGGACGAGCCCTTGCGCTTCATCTTTAGCCACTCGGCTCTAAGAGAAGGATGGGACAATCCGAACGTTTTCCAGATTTGCACTTTGAACGAAACCCGCTCCGCGACCAAAAAGCGGCAAGAGATCGGACGAGGATTACGGCTCCCTGTGAACCAGAATGGTGAGCGTGTCTTCGATGAAAACATCAACAAACTGACTGTCGTTGCGAACGAGAGCTATGACCAATTCGCTCGGACTTTGCAGAAGGAATACGAAGACGACTGTGGGGTCACCTTCGGCAAGCTGCCAATCCATGCGTTCGCAAAGCTGGTGAGCATCGTCGAGGACAAGGAAGTCGAACTCGGACGAGAGCAATCTCGCAAGCTCTGGCAAAATCTAGTGTCCAAAGGAATCTTGGACGACAAGGGAAAGGTGCTACCTGCCTTCAAACCGAAAGACCCGAAATTCGACCTCGGTCTCGACCCAGAATTTGCCGATCTCAAGGGTGATGTGATTGCAAAACTCCAATCCTATGAAATCAGCCGTCACATAAAGAACGACGCTGACACCCGAACCTTGCGGATCAATAAGCAGGTCTTCCTCGATCCAGAGTTTGAGCAGTTGTGGAATAGGATCAAGGCGCGAACAACGTATTCAGTCGAATACAAGACCGAAGACTTGGTGCGTAATGCCGTCAAAGCGATTCTCCAGATGTCCAAGATCGTACCTGTCAAGATCGCCTACGCTGAGGCGAAATTGGATGTTCGGAACAGCGGCATAACGTCCACAACATTGCGGGAGGGCACCATCGATGTCGAATATCGCGGCGGCGTACCTGACATCATCGCGTATTTGCAGGGTGAAACTGAACTGACTCGCTCCACCATCGTGCGGATTCTGAAGGAGTCAGGTCGATTGGTTGACTTCCTCGTAAACCCGCAGAAATTCATGGATGCTGTGGCTGGAATTCTGAAACGCGAGCTTCACAAACTGATGATCGACGGAATCAAGTACGAAAAACTCTCAGATCAGGAATTCAGCATGAGACTTTTCGAGGAGAAGGAGATCATCAGTTATCTCAATAGCCGCTTGGACGTTAAACACTCTGTTTATGATGCTGTCGTCTACGACTCCGAGATTGAGCGGAAGTTCGCTGAAGACCTTGATAAGCGAGAGGACATCAAGCTCTTTGTAAAATTGCCGAACTGGTTCACCATCGAAACCCCAATTGGTACGTACAACCCAGACTGGGCGATTCTCAAGCATGACAATTCGATTCTGTACATGGTTCGGGAAACGAAAGGCACAAAGAATTTCGAAAAGCTGAGAAATTCTGAAGCCGAGAAGGTTCGATGTGGGCGGCGTCACTTCGAGGCATTGGGCGGCGGCGTCAGTTTCGACGTGGTCACTGGCAGCACAGACGTTTAGCACGCTCTTCCCGAGATCAGATCAAGCTGAGACTCGCCGCAGGGCTTCAAGGAGTCTGACCAGTGCCAGCGTATCTTGAGCGCAGTAATCTAACAGAGCCTTTCTGACTTTTTCGTGCTCGACCTGATCCAATCCGCCTCGTAGGAGCGATTCCCACGCCAGCCCAGCGTCCTGCCCATTCGCTACCGCCATGCCCTCATAGCTCATCTCGGGAACGAGAGCGGGTAGCACCGCCTTCAGGGAATACGACCCTGCGAAGGCTGGATGATAGACGTGGTCTCTGACGACTGGGAGCAAATCCCAGAGCCGATGCTGGATGTTCTTGATCCGCTCCGCGAACTCGGGCAACCACGCCGCAAGTTCTGTAAGCCTACGCGATTCGAATTGCTGGTTGTAGACAACGATGTTGCCGCGTTCTCCCAGAGCGGCACTCAGCGAACTGATGAACTCTCGTCGGGGGTCCCTCCTGTCCGTCGCGAGAAACTCGAAGTGCTCGGGTTCAGCACCTTGCTCCCTCAGCGCGTGAACTGAGAATTGAAAAGTCAGTTGGTCGTAGGGACGCATACCCGAAAACCTTGGGATTGCTGGGTTCACGGTCTCGAAGTCCATGAAGCACAGCGGATAGCGAAGCGATCCCAGTTCCTTGCCCAGTTCCGCACCGAACCACGGTTCACCCGTCTGGACGCTGGTGCACGCACGCCGCTGTCGCTCACTGAGCGGAAAGTCTTCGGGTATGTCGGAGATGGACTCGACGCCCATCTCCTCCAGTTCCTCAGCGGCACTGGCATGGAGTCTTGGCAGATAGCCGATGTGGTCATCTGGGAGCGGGGGATTGCAGCGGTCGAAAAACTCACACGTAACGGGATCAGTGCAGTGCGGCCCCGAAGGGAGGTCGGGAGCGTTGGGCATCGCAAGCACACGAAATTCTGAACGAAGCAGGAACGTGAGCTTGGGCAGCAACCTCTCGACTCGTCGTGTCAGGTTCTTGATCCTGAAGAACCGCCAGACATCGATGTCGCCTCCCGTGTATACGTAATTGCGATTCACGTGGGCGAGGCACGAGGAAGCCAAATCCAGTCCTGAGCGAGAAACGACTCGGTGCTGGATCGCCAAGTCGTCAAGATGCTCTTCTTGTGGCGAAGCGGTGGACTTGACCTCGATCAGACGCCATCTGCCGTCTCGACGGCGGTGCAGAATGTCCACCCGTACAAATACACCGCCGTCTTCAAATGCCGCTTCGAAAATGGCGGGAACCTCGGGGTTTGCGATTAGCTCGCGTGTCGTTCGGATCGCCTGCTCGGGGTCGCGAGAACTGACTTCCACGCCGCCCGCGAAAAGCTGACGTGCCAGCCTGCCGATCGCACCGCCTTGCTCCATGATGGCGACCGCTGCGGCGTCAGGTACACCGCCTAGCTCTGGCTCATGCACCTGCCAATGCAAACGCTTGAGGCACTGGACGCCTGACATGAATTGCGATTTGGAAATAGTGATTGGCATTTATGTTCGCTGCGGGCACACGCCGCCGCAAAGACGCTCAAGCTCTTCGATTTCCGCTCTTCCTTCCACGAAAACAAAACACACGCCCCTGACCCACGCGCAAGGCACTGCGGCAGGTAGATGAACCCCGAATAGCTCTGCGAACGCTTCTCTCGTAAGCCTCATAACGCTCCTACCGATTGTGGAATGTCGCTGCGATCACGCTGGCGCATCGGCAACTTCTTCGCCGCTCCTGTGCTGTCGCAGAGCGAGTTTAATCGGACTTTGTATTTGGCGACGAGCCCAGAGACGGACTGGATCGCCTTCGATGCCTTTCCCAACTCCTTCTCAATCGCATCGATGTCGGCAAAAGTGCGGCGGACTTCCTCCGCGAGGGCGGCGTTCTTCTGGAAAAAATCGGGGCCTTCAGTCCGCATCCGTTCCAGCAAAGGTCTCAGCACTTCGAGGTCCCGAGGGAGCCACTGGCGCGTGGTTCTCAGTATCCAGACGCCATCCTTCTCTCCCCATCTGCATTCGCGATCAATCTGCCTAAGCTGCTCCTCTGTCCGAGCGACCAACACCGCGACCGAAAGCGACCGCTCCTTCGCGTCTCTGACGAGCTTCGCAATGTCACCCTCGGTGACAACGGCTTTGTCCTTGTTATCGACGAGCATTCGTGGCTCAACCGACGCACCGCTCGGATCGCGGTAAGCCACGATGAAGTCACCGTTTCGTGGTAGTTTCTCGCTGACAGACACGCCAGCCCATGTTCGAGCCTCATCAGCGAAGTCCATCTCTTCCCGCTTTCCGATTCGGGAGACCTTGGACATCTCGGCCTCTAACTCCTGATTTCGCTCCCGAAGCTGAGCAACTTCCCGCAGGCAATCCTCCACTCTGCGGGTCAGGTTGTCCCTCTCGGATTGGG
>Ga0181530_10002576_pt1 | contig 21331 bp, 18 predicted proteins | sample PEATcosm2014_Bin_42_FD_119769 | JGI IMG/M metagenome (GOLD analysis project Ga0181530, IMG submission 119769) | Peatland microbial communities from MTU Mesocosm Facility, Houghton, MI, USA - PEATcosm2014_Bin10_60_metaG | ecosystem: Environmental > Terrestrial > Soil > Wetlands > Peat | place... | reverse complement strand
CATCCAAATTGACCCGCTACCCTTCGATCACCATTTGCCTGGTTCCCGGCTGATCGCCACGGGCATAGCGGCAAGGATGCCGCCGCAGGCGCCGGATGGCTGCGGCGATCGCCTGTGTGCGTCGCTTCGCGACGCGTCCGGCGCCGTGTTGCCTGTACCGTAGGCGGACAGCGCTCAGATCATCGATTGCTTTGTCGCTGAGTTGCAGCTTCCTGGACATCGTGTCCCCCGGAGGTAGCGCCGGTCAGGGATTCCAGGCGCTCTCGAATCAGGTCGATCGTGGGCGAGGCAGGGGCCTCGGTTTCTCCGGAGGCGTATCCCAACGGTCGATCCAGGCTTCGACGTCCTCGAAATCCACCACTTCGCCGCGGGCGACCTCCGCTCGCGCTTCGGCAATCATTGCCGCCTCGCGAGCGAGACGGGCCTGGCGGTCGGCGTCGGTCTCCGTCCTGTGCAGGGGATCACGGTGCGATGCGCGCATGGAACCGAGACAGGACTTCGCCATTCCCGGATCCGCAGCCAATCCGCCCCCCCCCGACACCTTGCGTTCCCCGTCCATCCGGCGACACTGGCCGCCTGACGCCGAATGGGGAGGAACCAGATGGGCTACAAGATCGCGGTCATGGGCACCGGTGCGGTCGGCGGCTATGCCGGCGCGCACATGGCGCAAGCCGGCGAGGACATCACCTTCATCGATCCCTGGCCCGAGCATGTGGAAACCATGCGCGCCAAGGGCCTGCGCATCACGCATATCCGCGACGTGCCCGAGTTCACCGCCAAGGTGCGCGCGCTGCACGTGACCGACGCGCAGCAACTGGCGAAGGAAAAGCCGATCGACATCGCCTTCGTCTGCATGAAGTCGTACGACACACAATGGGCGACGACGCTGATCGCGCAATACCTGTCGCCGAACGGCTTCGTGGTGTCGTTGCAGAACTGCATGAACGAGGAGACCATCGCCGGCGTGGTCGGCTGGGGCCGCGTGGTTGGCTGCATCGCCAGCTCGATCACCGTCGATCTGTGCGAGCCCGGCCACGTGCGCCGCGCCGCCGGCAAGAGCGGCGACAAGCACACGGTGTTCCGCACCGGCGAGGTGCACGGCCGCATCACCGACCGCGTGCAGGAGATCCGCCGCCTGGTCGCCTTGTCGGATTCCGCGCTGGCGACGACGAACCTGTGGGGCGAGCGCTGGTCGAAGCTGGTGACCAACGCGATGGCCAACGGCATGTCGGCCAGCACCGGCCTGATCAGCAAGGCCATCCTGACCAATGATTCCCTCCGCCGGTTCGGTGCCCGGCTGGGCAGCGAGGCGATCCGCGTCGGCCAGGCGCTGGGCTACGAGTTGGAAGACATCCACCATATCGATCCCGAGATCATCGCCCGTGCCGGCGAGGGCGATCCCGAAGCGGTGCGCGAATACGACGAGCACCGCCTGGCCGAGGTCAGCAAGGCCGGCGGCGGCGAGCATCGGCCGTCGATGGGGCAGGACATGATGAAGGGACGCCGGACGGAAATCGAATTCCTCAACGGCCTGATCGTCCGCAAGGGAGAAGAGATCGGCATCCCGACCCCGGCCAATGCGGCACTGACCGACATCGTCAAGCGGGTGGAGAAGGGCGAGCTGAAGCCGGATCCGAAGCACCTGATCGATCTGCGGCTGAACTGACCCCTGGCGGCAAACGCCGCGCCGTTGTAACGGCCAGTTAAGGTTCGCCGGCGTATCCTGGTGGCGAGTCGCGCCATCGGGATCACGGCGGGACCGGCCTGACGCCGATCGACACCGCCGGAGGTCGCCGTGAACCACATCCTGCGCCGTGCCATCGCCACCGCCGTCGCCATCGTGCTGTACGGCTGGATCAACTTCCTGCTGCATCCGGTCGGCACGATCGCGAGCGGTGCGGCGGCCGGCCAGCAATTCGCCAACAGCGACGTCGCCTATGTCACGTCGATCGTCGGCATCCGCCTGTTCAGCAACCTTGGCATCCCGGCGGTGGTCCTGCTGGCCGTTGTCGTGGCGATCTGGTGGCGGCCGCTCCGGCACTGGTGGACCGGCGCGGCGACGGCGATCGTGCTCTGTCTGCTGCTGTCGGCGCCGCAGGCCCAGGCCTACTACGACAAGAACGACTATACCGAGGCCTATACCATCCTGCCGAACGAGTCCGCCTTCTGGATCCCCGATGCCGGCGCCAACAAGGACAACCAGGCCCAATTCGATTCGGAAGCCTATTTGCAATCCAACAAGGTGGCAGTGAAGCGCTTCATCGTGCCCCACACCAAGCTGCAAGGCTCCGGCGGCTTCTTCGACTTCTACGTCCCCGCCGGCCGCCTGATCATCGTTGATCGTACGCCGTACAGCCGCGAATGGGTGGAATCGCACGAACGCGGCACGTCCGCGCGCAACGAGTCCTTCCCCTGCCAAAGCAAGGAAGGGCTCAACATCGCCGTCGGCGTCTCGATCGGTGCCTCGGTGCTGGAGGCGAACGCGGCGAAATACCTCTACCGGTTCGGTGTGCTGCCGCCGGCCGGCGACCGCACCGACCCGAAGGTCATCTTCACCTCGGTGTTTTTCAGCCGCCGGCTGTCCGACGTGATGGACGACGTCGGGCGCAAGAAGGTCCAGACCCTGGTGTGCAACGAGATCGCCGGCCGCAGCTTCGACAAGGCGAACGAGGAAGCCAACCAGATCATGGACTCGGTCGGCAAGGCCGCGACCGACTATTTCGGCTCGGTCGGCATAACGCTGGACTTCATCGGCTGGGCCGACACCTTCACGTTCGACGCGACGGTGCAGGACGCGGTCAACCGGCGCTACATCGCCACGCAGGACCAGGCGATCGCCGCGCTGCTGGCGCCGTACGCCTCGACCATCCAGGCGCTGGCGGCGGCGGACGCATTGCGTTCGTTCGGCCATAAGAGCGACGGCCGGCTGCCCTCCACCATCGTCGGCCTGCCCACCGACCTCGGCACCTTGCTCAACACCCTGCTGCGGTCGGGGCCGGTCGCCCCCGCGACCCCACCTGCCCACTGATCGGCCTGCGGTGCTATGGAAGCATCCTCTCCCGCGTCAGCGGGAGAGGATAGGGTGAGGGTGCAGCGTGCCCCTCCGAACGCCCCAGCGAATGGAGCATGCGCAGCGATGGCGGAACTGGCGGCAGACGGCAACGCGGTCGATTGGTTCATCGATCGCCACCTGCGCGAGGGTCACGGCGATGCGCCGGCGTTCCTCGACCCGTGGCGCAGCCTGACCTACGCCGCGCTGGCCGGCGAAACCCGCCGGTTTGCCGGTGCGCTACGCGCGGCCGCCATCGGGCGGGAGCGGCGGATCGCGTTGTTGCTGCTGGATACCGTGGATTTCCCCGTCGCCTTCTGGGGCACGCTGCGGGCCGGCGTCGTGCCGGTGCCGATCAACACCCTGCTGACCCACGAAGTGGTCGGCTACATCCTGGCCGACAGCCGCGCCGAGGCGGTGGTGATCTCCGCCCCATTGCTCGCACCGCTGCTGCCGGTGCTGCACAGCCTGCCGGAGTTGCGCCGCATCGTCGTTGCCCAGCCGGACGGCAGCGCACCGCCGGCGGCGATCGACGACCCGCGCGGTGTCGGTTTCGCCGACTTCCTCGCCACCGGCGATGCGGCGACGCCGACCGCGCCCGCCTCACCGGATGAAATAGCGTTCTGGCTGTATTCCTCCGGCTCGACCGGTGCGCCGAAGGGGGTGCGCCACGTGCATGCCAGCCTGCGCCACACCGCCGACACCTACGGCGCCCAGGTGCTGGGCATCCGCCGCGACGACCTGATGTTCTCCGCGGCCAAGGCGTTCCACGCCTACGGCCTGGGCAACAGCCTGACCTTCCCGATGTCGGTCGGCGCCGCCGCGGTGCTGCTGCCCGACCGGCCGACCCCCGACGCGGTGCTGGCGGTGATGCAGCGCCACAATCCGACGATCTTCGGCGGTGTGCCGACGCTGTACGCCTCGCTGCTGGCGCATCCGCAGATCGGACCCAAGGCCGGATCGGCGCGCCTGCGCCGCTGCATCTCCGCCGGCGAGGCGTTGCCGGAGGCGGTCGGCCAGCGCTGGTTCAACATGGTCGGCGTGCACATCCTGGACGGCATCGGCTCGACCGAAATGCTGCATATCTTCGTGTCGAACCGCCCGGACGACGTGCGCTACGGCACGTCCGGCAAGCCGGTGCCCGGCTACGAGGCGCACGTCCTGGACGAGCATGGCCGCCCGGTGCCGCACGGCGAGGCGGGCGAACTGGTGGTGCGCGGCCCGTCGGCGGCCGACGGCTATTGGAACCAGCGGGACAAAACCCGCCGCACCTTCCGCGGCGAGTGGACCCATACCGGCGACACCTATACCCGCGATGCCGAGGGCTACTTCCGCTATTGCGGCCGCAGCGACGAGATGCTGAAGGTGAGCGGCGTATGGGTGTCGCCCTTCGAGGTGGAGGAGGCGTTGGTCTCGCATCCGGCGGTCCTGGAAGCCGCGGTGGTGGGCGCACTGGACCGTGACGGGCTGACCAAGCCGAAGGCGTTCGTCATCTTGCAGGAGGCGGCGCGGCAGCAGGACCCTGACACGGTGAAGGAACTGTTGAAGACCCACGTGAAGGAGCGGATCGGCGTATGGAAATATCCGCGCTGGATCGCGTTCGTGGACGGCTTGCCGAAGACCGCCACCGGCAAGATCCAGCGCTTCCGCCTGCGCGACGAAAACCTCTCCCGCCCTGGGCGGGAGAGGCATGCCCCCGGGCCCTTGACCCGGGGGTCGCCGCAAAGCGGCGGGTGAGGGTGCCGCATGCGCCCCGAAACCACGCTGCTCGGCAACCAACGCCTGGAAGCCGCCTGGTGGGGCCCCGGCCCAACCGAAGCCCCCACGCTCGTCCTGCTGCATGAGGGCCTGGGCTGCGTCGCCTTATGGCGCGACGTCCCCGCGCTGCTGGCCGAAGCAACAGGATGCGGCGTGTTCGCATACTCGCGTTGCGGCTACGGCCAGTCGGATCCAAAGCCGCTGCCCTGGCCGCTGACCTACATGCAGGACGAAGCGCGCGACGTGCTGCCTCGCGTGCTGGACGCCGCCGGCATTCGCGAGGCAATCCTGGTCGGCCACTCCGACGGCGGCTCGATCGCCGCACTCTACGCCGGCAACGCGCGCGATCGTCGGCTGCGCGGCATCGTACTGATCGCGGCGCATTTCTTCGTGGAAGACCTGAACATCGCCAGCATCCGCCAGATGCGCGTTGACTACGAACAGAGCGGAATACGCGAGCGGCTGGCGCGCTATCATCGGGACGTGGACGTGGCGTTCCACGGCTGGAACGACTCCTGGCTGCACCCGGGGTTTCGCAACTTCGACATCACCGCCGACCTGGCTGGCATCGACGTGCCGATCCTCGCCATGCAGGGCGCCGATGACCCCTATGGCACCGCGGCGCAGTTGGACGTATTGCAACGCCACGCGCGCGCGCCGTTGGAAACCGCACTGATCCCGGGCGCCCGCCACGCGCCGCACCTGGAGGCGAAGCAGGCGACGCTCGATGCGATCGTGCGTTTCGTGCGGGTCCTCCGCTCCTCGCAATGACAGAGGACGGGCATCTCATGACGACAAAGGACGCGCATCTCGCGATGACGGGGAAACAGTGACATGATCGACTGCCGGACCGACCCGTCGCGTTATCGCCATTGGAAGCTCGGCTTCGACGGGCCGATCGCCACGCTCGCCATGGACGTCGATCCCGCCGGCGGCCTGTTCCCCGGCTGCGAACTGAAGCTGAATTCCTACGATCTCGGCGTGGACATCGAACTCGCCGACGCGGTGCAGCGGCTGCGTTTCGAGCACCCCGAGGTGCGCACGGTCGTCCTCTGCTCCGGCAAGCCGAACGTGTTCTGCGCCGGGGCGAATATCCGCATGCTGGCGCAGGCCACGCACGTGCATAAGGTGAACTTCTGCAAGTTCACCAACGAGACCCGCCTGGCGATCGAGGATGCGGGGGAAAACTCCGGCCAGCGCTGGCTCGCCGCGGTGAGCGGCAGCGCCGCCGGCGGCGGCTACGAACTGGCGATGGCCGCCGACTGGATCATGCTGATCGACGACCGCCGCTCCAACGTCGCGCTGCCCGAACTGCCTTTGCTCGGCGTGCTGCCCGGCACTGGCGGGCTGACGCGGCTGACCGACAAACGCAGGGTGCGGCGCGACCGCGCCGACCTGTTCTGCACCACGGAGGAGGGCGCGCGCGGCCGTCGCGCCGTCGAATGGCGGTTGGTGGATGAAGTGGTGCCGCCGTCATCCTGGGACGCGAAGCTGCACGAGCGCGCGCTGGCGCTGGCCGCCTTGTCCGACCGGCCAAACGCCGAGGGCATCGCGCTGCTACCCCTGGATCGCATGATCGCCGAAGACGGCATGCGCTATCCGCATGTGCATGTCGCGTTCGAACGCGCGTCGCGCCGCGCGACGATCACGTTGTCCGGCCCTGCATCATTGCCCGCCGACCTGGCCGGCATCCATGCCGCCGGTGCGGCGTTCTGGCCGCTGGCCGTGGCGCGCGAACTCGACGACGCGATCCTGCATCTGCGGCTGAACGAACCGGAACTGGGGCTGCTCGTGTTCCGCTCGGAGGGCGATCCGCGCGCGGTGCTGGCCGCCGATGCGTTGCTGGAGGCGCATCAGGCGGACTGGCTGGTGCGTGAAATCCGCCTCTTGCTGAAGCGCGTGTTCAAGCGCGTGGACGTCACGTCGCGGTCGCTGGTCACGTTGATCGAACCGGGAAGCTGCTTCGCCGGTTCGCTGGCCGAACTGGTATTCGCCGCCGATCGGGCCCTCATGTTCTCTGGCACGCGCGGCGGTGACAATCGCGGGCAAGCGGCCTTGCATCTGTCGGCGTTGAATTTCGGCGCGTATCCGATGGGCAACGGATTGACCCGCCTGGCGACGCGGTTCCTTGGCGAGCCCGACAGCGTCGATGCGGCGCGCGCGCGGATCGGCGCAACCTTGGACGCCGAAACAGCCGAGGAACTCGGCCTGGTCACCAGCGCACTCGATGACAGCGATTGGGATGACGAGGTGCGGCTGCTGTTGGAGGAGCGCGCGTCGTTCTCGCCCGACGCGTTGACCGGCATGGAGGCGAACCTGCGTTTCGCCGGTCCCGAAACGATGGAGACACGCATTTTCGGCCGCCTGACCGCGTGGCAGAACTGGATCTTCCAGCGGCCGAACGCGGTCGGCGAAGACGGTGCGCTGAAGCGCTACGGCAGCGGTCAGCGTCCCGCGTTCAATCCGGTGCGCGTATGAAAACCTCTCCCGCCTGCGGCGGAAGAGGTCGAGACGCGAAGCGTCGAGGGTGAGGGTGACCGGGTCGGCACACAGTTTCTGCTTCGGGGCGACCCGATCACCGTGACCAGGCGCTGCGTGCCGACCCCCCGGGTCAAGCGCCCGGAGCATGCCTCTCCCGCCGCAGGCGGGAGAGGATTCTAAGAATGACGGAGGCAACGATGCCCGACGGAATGACAGTCGACTATGACGGCCTGATCCCCAATAACGTCGGCCTCAACGAGGACGCCCGCGTCCGCAAGGCGTTGGAGACCTGGCATCCCGGTTACGTCGAATGGTGGAAGACGATGGGACCCGTCGGCTTTCAGGATGCCCTGGTGTATCTGCGCACCGCGGTGGGCGTCGGCGCCGAAGGCTGGGCCCGCTTCGACTACGTCAAAATGCCCGAGTACCGCTGGGGTATCCTGCTCGCGCCGCAGGTCGAGGGCCGCACCATTCCGTTCGGCGCGCACAAGGGCGAACCGGTCTGGCAGGAGGTGCCCGGCGAGCAACGGGCGATGTTGCGCCGGCTACTGGTGATCCAGGGCGATACCGAGCCGGCGTCGGTCGAGCAACAGCGGCATCTCGGGGCCACGGCGCCGTCGCTGTACGACCTGCGCAACCTGTTCCAGGTGAACGTCGAGGAAGGCCGCCATCTCTGGGCGATGGTCTATCTGCTGCAAAAATATTTTGGCCGCGACGGGCGCGAGGAAGCTGAGGAACTGCTGCGCCGTCACTCCGGCGATCCTGACTCGCCCCGCATGCTGGGCGCATTCAACGAGCGCACGCCGGACTGGCTGAGCTTCTTCATGTTCACCTTCTTCACCGACCGTGACGGCAAGATGCAACTCGCCGCGCTGGCGCAATCCGGCTTCGATCCGCTGTCGCGCACCTGCCGGTTCATGTTGACCGAGGAAGCGCACCACATGTTCGTCGGCGAGACCGGCGTGCAACGCGTCATCCAGCGCACCTGCGAGGCGATGCGCGAGGCCGGCATCGACGATCCCACCGAGATCGAACGGGTACGCGCGCTGGGCGTGATCGACCTGCCGACCATCCAGCGCAAGGTCAATCTGCATTTCTCGCTGACACTGGACCTGTTCGGCTCGGAGATCAGCACCAATGCGGCGAACGCATTCAATGCGGGTTTGAAGGGACGGTATCGCGAGGACAAGCTGACCGACGACCACCAGTTGCTGAGCGATACCTATCCGGTGCTGCGGCTGAAGGATGGCGCCATCGTGCAGGAGGAGGTGCCGGCGTTGTCATCGCTGAACATGCGGCTGCGCGACGATTTCGTGGCCGACGCGGCGGCCGGCGTGGCGCGCTGGAACCGCGTGCTGGAACGCGCGGGCACAGAATGCCGCATCCGCCTGCCGCATGTCGCGTTCAACCGCCGGATCGGCGAGTTTGCCGCGGTGCACTCGGATACCGAGGGCAATCTGCTGAGCAAAGATGCATGGGAAGCGCGGGCGGAAAACATGCTGCCGACCGCCGACGACTACCGCTTCGTCGACAGCCTGATGCGGCCGGTGCAGGAACGTGGTGCCTACGCTGGCTGGATCGCCCCGCCGCGCATCGGCATCGACAACAAGCCGGGCGATTTCGAGTATGTGAAGATCGAAGAATAGCAAACCTCTCCCGCGCGCAGCGCGGGAGAGGTTAGAAGAGCTGCTTGGTCGCCAGCGCCGCGCCTTCCGCCAGCGTCTTCAGCTTCGCCCAGGCGATCTCCGGATGCACCCGCCCGCCAAGCCCGCAATCGGTGCCCGCCAGCACGTTCTCGCGTCCCACCAGCCTGGCAAACCGCACGATCCGGTCCGCCACCAGGTCCGGGTGTTCCACCACGTTGGTGGCGTGGCTCACCACCCCCGGGATCAACAGCTTGCCCTCCGGCAGCTTCACGTCCTGCCACACCCGCCATTCGTGTTCATGGCGCACGTTACCGGCCTCGAACGAATAGGCCTGCGCGTCGATCGCCAGCATCACGTCGACGATGTCGCGCATCGGAATGTCGGTGACGTGCGGGCCGTGCCAGCTTCCCCAGCAGAGATGGAACCGGATGCGGTCCCGCGGCAGCCCCTTGATCGCATGGTTCAGCGCCTCGACACGCACCATGGTAAATCTGCGATATTCTTCGACCGTCGGCGCCGGGTTGATCTGATCCCAATTTTCGGCGATCGACGGATCGTCGAGTTGCAGCACCAGCCCCGCATCGATGATTGCCTTGTACTCCTCGCGCATCGCATCGGCGCAGGCGTAGATGAACTCTTCCTCGGTCTTGTAGTACTCGTTTCCGATGCGCGAGCAACTGCCCGGCGCGATCGAGGTCATGAACCCCTCCTCGACCCCGGCCGCCTGCAATGCCGCCTTGAAATGCGCGATATCGGCGGCGATCGCCTCGTGCCCGGTGTAGGTCAGCTTGTCCACGCAGACCGGCAGCCGCATGCCCGGGCCGCCGCGATTGGATGACACGCCCGAGTCCGGATCGGCATAGGCGGTGGGAAACAGGTTGCGGTCGCGCCGGTCCGGGAAGGCGGTCAGCACCACCTCGCCCGGCTTCCGGCGCTGCGGCGGCATGCGGTACATGTAATCGCCCAGCCGCAATCCGCCGAGACGCTGGAACGAATAGCTCCACCACGCGCCGTAGTTGATGCGCTGGCCCATGCCCTTGCCGTATTCGCCGTCGCCGGCGATATCGACGCCGCAGTCCCGCTGGCGCCGCACCACGTCCCGCACCGCCGCGGCAAGCTGCGCCTGGTAGCCGGCTTCGTCGTTCGACTCGCCTTCCTGGCGGGCGCGGGTCAGTTCGATCAGGTCGTCCGGGCGCGGCAGGCTGCCGGCATGCGTGGTGATGATGCGGTGCTGGCTGTGCTTCATGGCGCTTTGCCCCCGGGTCGGCGTCGAGTCAGTGCGCACGCAGGTTAGCGCACGCACCGGGCTTCGGCTATTCGGGATGCCGCGGCCGGGTCTGGTCCGGCATCGTCACTGCGACGGCCGGTTCGCTCCCGGTTGGTTCGGATCGAGGAACCAGTCCAGACTGATGCGGGTTCTGTTGCGCAAGGCGACCAGGAGATCCACCGTCGGCTCCCGCTCGCCACGTTCGCAGGACGCGTACGCGGTGGCTGGAACGCCGAGCAACGTCGCAAACGCGTCGCTGCCCAAATTGGGCAGGTCGATGCTCTCGCCATAGGTTCTGCGCACTCCGGCGAGCCGCTCACCCAACGTTTCCAGGTCGATGGTATGGTCGGACATGCGATGCCGCCCTTGCTTCGCTGGTCAGTGGCGTGTTGTCGGGAACGGTCCCTCCCAGATCAGTTTGATCTGCACCGTACGCAGGATGTCCGCCCATGACAGGCTTTCACAGAGCCTGCGGTAGGCGTCGTAGCGCAGTTCATCGAGCAGGAAAGCCGACCCCGTGGTGGACACGATCAAGGTGGGAGCGATCGTATCGTCGGGATCCTCGGGCATGATGACGATGGCGGCCTTGCCATGTTCGTCGTAATGCAGTTCCACGGACCAGTCTGGCGCGACGCCGGCGACGACTCCCGCAAGATGTTGGCGGCGTGCCGATCCGAGCGATTCAAGGTGGTGTGCGGGAAGCTGGCTCGGGCGGTTTTCGAGATGGGCGGTCGGCATCGGCGTGTCCTCGGCGGCGGCGAATCAAGTCTGCCAGAGACATTATAGCTTTTTGCGACAGCAGGACAGTATTATTACACTATAATCATCTCAAAACACATCATATTGGTTTCAACCAGGTTGCAGAATCCCCGTCCCGCGTGGACGCGCCCGCCCGATCGCACGGATCGCCTTGCGGCAAGGTGGTAAACGCGGGATCGCGATGCGCGGTTCCCTGCCGGCCAAACCTCTGCCACCATCCGCCGCATGACCGACCCGATCACCGTCGCCGTGTTGCAGAACCGGCTCAATGCCATCGCCGAGGAAATGGGCGAGGCGATGCTGCGCACCGCCTATTCGCAGATCCTCAACTCCTCGCGCGACTTCTCCATCGCGCTGATCGACGCGCGCTGCCGCCTGGTGGCGCAGGCGGACCATATCCCGGTGCATGTCGGCGCCATGCCCTGGGCGGCCAAGGCGCTCGCGGCGCGTTTCCCCGATCCCGCGCCGGGCGACGTCTATCTGCTGAACGACCCGTATCGCGGCGGCTCGCATCTGCCTGACCTCACCGCTTTCGTGCCGGTGTTCGCCGGGGACGCGCTGATGTTCTGGTCGGTGGTGCGCGCGCACCACTCCGACATCGGCGGTGCCACGCACGGCGCCTACAACCCCGCCGCCACGGAAATCTGGCACGAGGGCCTGCGCATCCCGCCGATGCGCCTGACCGAAAACGGCGTGCTGCGCGAGGACCTGTTGGAGATGCTGGCGCTGAACGTGCGCCATCCTCGAGATTTCCGCGGCGACCTGGCGGCGCAGATCGGCGCGGCCAAACTGGGCGAGCAACGCCTCGCCGCGGTGATCGCCGAATTCGGCGCGGTCACGCTGGGCGACGCGACGGAAGAAATGCTCGACGCCGCCGAGCGCCACGCCCGCGCCATCGTCGCGTCCTGGGCCGACGGCGTTTACGACGGCGAGGCGGTGCTGGACGATGATGGCTTCGACCGCACGAACATCGTCATCCGCGCCCGCGTCACCAAGCAGGGCAGCGACGTCACGGTGGACCTGTCCGATTCCGATCCGCAGGTGACCGGGTTCATCAACTCCTCCTTCGCCAACACCCAATCAGCCGTCGCCATGGCCTTCGCCTTCTTGCTCGATCCCGACATCACCAAGAACGAAGGTGCGTTCCGGCCGCTAAAGGTCGTGCTGAAGGAGGGCACCATCGTCTGGGCGCGCGAGGGCGCCCCGGTGACGATGTGCACCAGCCATTGCTCCAACGAGATCATCGAGGCGATCATCGTCGCGCTGGCGCCCGCCTGTCCCGAGCGGGCGATGGGCGGCTGGGGCCGCCGGCTGCGCATCGCGCTGAACGGCGTGGATCCGCGCAACGGGCGACGCTTCATCTGGCACATGTTCCAGGCGCGGCCCGGCGGCGGCGGCTCGGCGGCGGGCGACGGGTTCTCCACCATCGGCGAGTGGCACTCGGCCGGCGGCATCAAGTTCGGCAGCATCGAAGTCGCGGAGGAACGCTTTCCGTTGGTGTTCGAGACGCACGAGTACCGGCCGGGGTCCGCAGGTGAGGGAAGATATCGCGGCGGCTACGGGGGAGATATGCGGCTGCGCGTGGAGACCGACGGTGCGGCGCTGGCCAATACCGCCGGCGAGGGCATCGTGCACGGCGCCCGCGGCGTGCTGGGCGGCCACGACGGTGCGCCGCACGACTACACGCTGCTGCCGCCGGGCGCGCCGCCGCGGAAGCTGAAAAGCAAGGAGGTCGGCGTGGTGGTGCCAACTGGCAGTGTCATTCACGTGCTGTCGGGCGGCGGCGGAGGCTGGGGACCGCCGGAGCAACGCGATCCGGCGGCGCGGGACAAGGACGCGGCCGAAGGGCTGGCGGGGTAACCCCCGGCAACTGGCAACCTGGCCCGAAATAGTGGGCATACCGGCGGGCAAATGAGTTGTTGCGCCCATCAAACCAGAGATGCGTTGGATGCGATGCCCAGCGGAATGTTGACAGTCCGGTCTGTTTGATCTAGGCGAATGCGGACTGGCTTGCATCCCTTGACGATGCCGCAACTATGGCTGTTTCACCATCGGCGTTGGCGAATCTAGGCTCGCGGCGTTTGGCGACAGTGTCTTCAAGCAACCAGCGGACGACCAGGCTGCCTGATGGTTCGTGCCTCTGCAATCGGAGCCCGATCAGAAAGCTCGCCGCTTCCGTGCCAGAGGTTCGCTAAAAGAAGGATGTAGCTCATGGGCAAGGTCTTGCATTCGACGGTTTCCCTCGGCGTGGTTCTGGGCATGTGTTCGATCGCGGTATCTGCCAGGGCCGACGACCCGGCTGCGTATTGCCGTTCGTACGCAGATGCCGCCATGCATGCGTCCCGCGCCGCGCGTAACCACGACCGGTGCCTGCATTTCGTTCAAGAGCAGCCGGCGCGCTGGGCCCTGAACTACGACGGTCACTTCCGCTTTTGCATGGGCGCGTTCGGCTCAGGCGATAACCAGCGGGAGTGGAATATCAGGACAGCGCAACTGAACGACTGCATTCCCAGCCACCACTGGTAGCAAATGGCCTTCACCCTTTCACCGCCCCGGCCGTCAGCCCGGCGACCAGCCAGCGCTGCCCGAGAAACGTGACGACGACGGGCGGCAGCGCGATCAGCGTCGCCGCCGCCATCAGCGCGCCCCAGTCCGTGACGCCCTCGCCGACGAAATTGAACGCCGCAACGATCAGGGTGCGGCTGTGGATGTCGCTGAGCACCAGCGAAAACAGGAAGTAGTTCCAGGCAAAGACGAAGCAGAGAATGACGCTGACCGCGAGACCCGGTCCGACCAACGGCAGCACCACGCGCAGCAGCACCTCAATGTCGGAACATCCGTCGATGCGTGCCGCTTCGGTCAACTCCCGCGGCAATGCGTCGAAGAACGGCAGCATGGTCCACAGCGCCAGCGGCAGGGTGATCGCCGCATGGGTGACGATCAGCACCCAGAAGCTGCCGACCGCGCCAATCGCCGAGAACATCACGAACCAGGGCAGCAGGAACAGCGCCCCGGGTGCCATGCGCGCCGCCAGCATCAGCAGCGCGGGCCAGTGCATGCGGTTCCACGAGACCGCAAACGCCGCCGGCACGCCGAGCAATACGCCAAGCGCCGTAGAGCCCCCGGCAATCACGACGCTGTTCAACGCAAAGCGCAGGAACGGCATGGTGGTCAGCACGGTACGGAAATTCTGCAGCGTGGGGTGGAACAGTACTTGCGGCGGCAATGCCGTCACCGTGTCGGGATCCTTGAATCCGGCGGTAACCATCCACAGCAACGGCGCCACGAAGACGATCGCGACGATCGCGACCTGCGCCGCGTCGAGGAGCAGGGGGGCCGCGCGTGCGGCGATCCGGCGCGCTACCACGTCGCGGCTTGGCGCAGGCGCATCAGTACCAGCACGGCGCCGATCACGATGGCCGTCAGCGTCACCATCAATGCCGAGGCGTAGCCGATATCCAGGAACACGAACCCCTGCTTGAACGCATAGATGTTGAGGGTCTGCGAGGCGTCGCCGGGACCGCCCTGCGTCGTGATGTAGATGATGTCGAAGAACCGCAGCAGATCGACGCTGCGCAAGGTGGCCGCGGTGATGATGCTGGGCGCGAGCAATGGCAGGGTGACCCGGCGCAGCAGCGCCCAGCCGCGCGCGCCGTCGATCGCCGCGGCCTCGAACACGTCCGGCGGCAGGGTTTGCAACCCGGCGAGCAGGATCAGCGCGACGAAGGGCGCCCATTGCCAGGTGTCGATCATCGCAACCGTCGGCACCACCCAGTCCGGCGAGGCAAGCCACAGCGCGGGGGCGATCCCGACCAGCCCAAGCAACCAGTTGGCAATGCCGAGCGACGGATCGAGGATCACCAGCCACATCATCCCGACCACGACCGGCGGCATGACGAAGGGCGAGACCAGCAGCGTGCGCAGCAACCCGCGCAATACCCGCGTACGGTGCAGCAGCAGTGCGAGATACAGCCCGGCCAGAAGCTGCAACGCAAGCGACAACAGATACAGCGCCAGCGTGACGCGCAGTCCCTGCCAGAACTTCGTATCCTGCAGAAGCTGTGCGTAATTGCCCAGCGCGGCAAACCGTGGCGACGAGCCGAAGCTGAAATGTTGCAGGCTCAGCCACAGCGTATCGAACAGCGGAAAGCCGATCATCAGGGCGATAAAGCCGAGCGCCGGTAGCAGCATCCAGCGAAAGGATCCGTGTGCCCGCCGGCGCCCGACCGGCGGCATGACAGGCGTCACGGCACCGGATGCGTGCGCGACGGCGATGCTATTTCTCCGCCTGCATCGCTGCGATCTGCTTGTCGGCGTTGCAGGCCGCGTCATGCGCCGAGGCCTGGCCGAGCAAGACACTGTCTACCGCATCGCCGACGATCTCGCGCGCCTGTGGCTGGCGGTCCAACGGCGGCCCGACCTCGCTGGTGCCGGTGGCGCCCATCTGCTTCAGCAGCCCGGCCCAATCTTGGCGCACCGGCACCTGGTGCAGCCAAGCCATGTATTCCGCGCTGTTGGCGACTGAATCGCGCGGCGGAGCGATGCCTTGCAAGGCCAGGTGCGCGTCCATCTCCTTCGATGTCGCCCATTGCACGAAATACCAGGCGGCCGGCGTCTTGGTGGAAAAGGCCGACAGCGACAGGCCCCAGCCGATCACGGTGGGCTTGGAGGCACCGCCCGGCCCGGGCGGCAACAGCATTACGCCGGTATCGTCCTGGCGATGCGGGAACTTCATCATCTCGCCGAATTCATTGCTCGATTCAAAGGCCATTGCGGCGCGGCCCTGGCCGTACAGCTCGCGCGTCTGCAGGAAGCTGTTGTTGACCGCGCCCGGCGGTCCGTATTGCCGCAGCATGTCGGCGTACCAGGTGATCGCATTGATGCCGGCGGGATCGCAAAGCACGGGTTTTCCCGCCGCGTCCAGATAGTCCGCGCCGAAATTATGCAGCACGTTGCTGAACGTATAGGGCAGCGCCGGCTTCATGCCGCGCGTCGCCCAGGGGATCACCGTCGGCTCGCATTGATGCAGCGCCGCCGCCGCGGCCATCAGCGCATCCAGCGATGCCGGAGGCGGGATGCCGCATTTCTGGAACACGTCCTTGCGATAGTAGACGATCGGCCCCTCGATGTTCAGCGGTATGCCGTCGAGCCTGCCGGCAAACGTTTCGCCTGCAACCAGGGCGTGGCTGAGATCGGCGACATCATAGTCGGGCGCGGTCTCGCCCGGCGCGTGCATCAGCGTAGCGAGATCGGCATACCAGCCGGCATGGGCGTACAGCCGGCCCTCCAGCGATTTCAGCGACATGAAGGCATCGACCGTCTGGCTTTTCGATTGCAGCAGCGTGACCAGGCGCTGCCGCATCTGCTGCTCCTGGAACGTGTCCACCTGCACCTTGATGCCGGTGAGCTTCTCGAACTCCGGAAGCTGGGCCACGACGGCGTTGGACCAGGGGTGGTTCTCGGTGAGGAAGTCGATGGTTTCGCCCTGGTGGCGCTTCCAATCGAAGCCTTGCGCCGACGCCGACGATGCCTCACCCAGCAGGCAGGCGGCAAAGCCGGCGATCAGCAGCCGGGTCGCTGTCCTATTCATTCGCTTCCTCCCTGGCGCACGGCGCGGCGGGCCACGCGGCCCGCCCGGCCTGCAGTCGTGCGGGCGAGTTTGGCCAGTGCGGCAGAATATCGCAACGCATGGCCCGGGTCCGAAGCACGCGACGTGCCGGACGATCGCAACCCGTGGCAGGGGCGCCTTGTGTCGCGACCGCCGCCGCTTCACCCTTGTGCGATGACCTACACCATCGGCATCGACGTTGGCGGCACGTTCACCGACATCGTCGTCTCCTCGCCCGACGGGCGCACCATCACGGCGAAGGCCGCCTCCACGCCACGCGACCAGTCGGACGGCGTGCTCGACGGCCTTGGCCTCGCCGCGCAGGCAATCGGCCTCGACACCGCCGGCCTGCTTGCCGCCACCTCCCGCATCGTGCACGGCACCACCGTCGCCACCAACGCGCTGCTGGAGGGCAAGGCGGCGCGCGTCGGCATGCTCACCACGGAAGGCCATCGCGACGTCATCGAAATGCGCGAGGGCCTGAAGCCGGACCGCTACAATCTGCGCATGGCGCCGCCCGACCCGCTGGTGCCGCGCCGGCTGCGCCTGCCGGTGCGCGAACGCACCCGCGCCGACGGCTCGATCGAACACGCGCTCGACCGGGCGTCGCTGGACCAGGCGGTGGCGCGGCTCGCCGCCGAAGGCGTGCAGGCCGTTGCGGTGTGCTTCCTGCATGCCTGGCGCAATCCGGCGCATGAGCAAGCGGCGGCGGACGCGGTGCGCGCGCGGATGCAGCAGGCGTATGTGACGGCCTCGTCCGACGTGCTGCCGCAGATCAAGGAGTTCGAGCGCTTCTCCACCACCGTGGCGAATGCCGCGGTCGGGCCGGTGATCGAGCACTATCTCGGCCGGCTGCAAGCCCGGCTGGGCGAGGCGGGCTATCGCGGCGAGTTGCTGGTGATCCTGTCGCATGGCGGCGTGGCGTCGGTGGCCGAGGCGATCCGACTCGCCGCGGGCACCGCGCTGTCCGGTCCGGCGGGCGGCGTGGCGGCGGCGGTGGCGTTGGCCCGGGCAGGGGTGGCGCGCGACCTGATCGCGTTCGACATGGGCGGCACGTCCACCGACATCGCCCTGGTGCGCGGGGGAGAACCGACGCTGTCCGGCGGCAAGACGGTGGCGAATGCGCGCATCGCCTTGCCGGGGTTGGACATCGTGACCCTCGGCGCCGGCGGCGGTTCGATCGGACGCATCGACCGTGCGGGGTTGCTGGCGGTGGGGCCGGACAGCGCCGGCGCCGATCCGGGGCCGGCCTGCTACGGCCAGGGCGGTACGGCGGCGACGGTGACCGACGCCAATCTCGTGCTGGGCTATCTCGATCCGGCCAATTTCCTCGGCGGGCGGCGGTTGCTCGACGTGGCGGCGGCGACCGAGGCGGTGCAACGCGTGGCGGACGGCTTGCGGCTGTCGGTGGCGGAGGCGGCGTTCGGCATCCATCGCCTGGTGAACACTCGGATGGCGGACGGGGTGCGGGTGGCGACGGTGCGGCGCGGGGTCGATCCGCGCGGCTTTGCGCTGCTGGCGTTCGGCGGCGCGGCCGGGCTGCATGTATCCGCGGTGGCGGCGGAGCTGGGCATCGCGCGGGTCGTGGTGCCGGTCGCGGCGTCGGTGCTCTCGGCCTGGGGCATGCTGAACACCGATTTGCGGATCGAGCTGATGCGCAGCCAGTCGCAGACGCACGGTATCGACGTGGCCGCCTTGCGCGCCGCCTTCGCCGAGATGGACCAGGAGGGCAGGGCGCGGCTCGCCTGGTTCGACGGCGACGTGACGGTGCGGCGCTCGGCGGACATGCGCTATGGCGAGCAAGTGTTCGAGATCGCGGTGGATCTGGAGGGGCTGGACTGGGGGGCGGCGGACCTGGCGAAGCGGATCGAGGCGGCGTTCCACCGCGCGCACGAGGCGCTTTACACCTACGCCTCGCCTGACCAGGACGTGGTGCTGGTGAACGCGCGGGCCTCGGTGATCGGGCGGCTGCCGGCGGTGGCCAGTGGTGCGACGGGTGGGGCAGGGGAGTCGGGATCGCCAAAGGGGCGGCGGCGCGCCTGGCTGGGCGGCTGGACGGCGCTGCCGGTGTTCGATTTCGCCGCGTTGGGCGCCGACCAGGTGCTGGCCGGTCCGGCGATCGTCGAGTCCGACACGACAACGGTGCTGCTGCGGTCCGGCGATACGGCGCGGTTCGATGCGCGCGGCTGGCTGGATATCGCGGTGGGGTAGACGCGGCGTTCGCGTGGCGGTGCGTTCTAACGCTGCGCTCGCAATGTCAGATTTGGCCGAGCAAAGGAAATCATGCGGGAGTTGGCCGGCAAGACGGCATTCGTGACCGGCGGGGCGAGCGGCATCGGGTTCGCGCTCGGCCGGGCCTTTGCGGCGGCGGGCATGCACGTGATGCTTGCCGATATCGAGCCGGACGCGTTGGCGGCCGCCGCCGAAAGCCTGCGCCGGATGTGCGCGGCGTCGCCTGCGACGTTGCCGATCCTGCCAGCGTAGACCATGCGGCCGCGGCGTCGTTCGAGGCGTTCGGCAAGGTCCATCTGGTTTGCAACAACGCCGGCGTCGCCGGCGGCAGCGGCATCGACACCATCTCGCTCGACACCTGGCGCTGGGTGCTCGACGTCAACCTGATGGGCGTGCTGCACGGCATCCGCAGCTTCCTGCCGCACATCCGCGCCCACGGCGAAGGCGGCCACATCGTCAATACCGCGTCCATGGCCGGGATGGTGAGCGGGCTGGGGTTCAGCCCTTACGCGACGAGCAAGTTCGCGGTGGTCACCATGTCGGAGGGGCTGGCGACGCAGCTCCAGCCGCTTGGCATTGGCGTGACCGTGGTATGTCCCGAGTTTGTTCGCACCCGGATCGGCGAGAGCGGACGCAATCGGCCGCAGCGTTACGGACCGACGCAGACGCCGGACCCGGCCAGTTGGGCCGGTGCGCTGGCCACCCGGCTGGCTGAACTCTCCCGGTCCGGGCTCGATCCGGCGGACGTCGCCGCGCGGGTGCTTGCGGCGATCCGCACGGACGAACTGTATGTGTTCACCCATCCGGACATGCGTGCCGAGGTGGCGCAGCGGTTTGCCACCATCCTGGCGGCGATGGACAAGGCGGGCGCGCGATAGTGGCTGTGGCCGCCGCTGCCGTGGCGGCATCGCACGCGCTGCGGGACGTAATTCAAGACTTATACCGACCGCCCGAAACAGTGACGTACGCTACGGTCGGAGTGGTCCGTGCGCGACAGGCGAGAGCCAATGTCACGGGCGATTGGTAACAGATACGCTGCCCCTGGCGGTAGGTCGCAGGTGTCGTGTCCCTCTCGCAGTGAAGCGCCTGCGTGGCGACCGGCTCCGGTTTCGCAGCACCGGTCCTCGTGTAGAGTGCGGCGATGACCCTTCCCAGACGAGTCAGCGGCGTCATTCTCGACATGGACGGCACGCTGCACGACACCGAGAGCGTCTATCACACGGCGCTCAAGCAGGCGGTGCGGGCCGTGGGCTTCGCCGTCACGGATGCGTTTTGCCACTCGCTGATCGGCGTTCCCGGCCCGGAATCGGATGCGATGCTGCGCGAGCACCTTGGTCCCGACTTCCCTTTCGCCGCATACGATCGGCTCTATGAAGAGCACCGCGATCGGGCGCTCGGCACGTCGGTTCCGCTGAAGCCAGGGGCAATGGAGCTGCTGGATGCGCTCGGCCAGCACGGGCTGAAGGTGGCCGTCGCGACATCGGCCAGCCGGCGCGCTGCCGAGCTTCATCTCGGCCGTTCCGGCCTGCGCGCGCGCCTGCCCGTCGTCGTGACGCGCGACGATGTAGCGCGCGGCAAGCCCTATCCGGATCCGTTTCTGCACGCTGCCGCGTTACTCGGCGTGCCGCCCGAGGAATGTCTTGCGGTCGAGGATTCGCTCAATGGTATCCGTGCGGCGCATGCGGCCGGCACGATGCCGGTGATGGTCCCGGACCTGCTGGCGCCGACCGAAGAAATACGCATCATGTGTGTGCATATCGCACGCGACCTGCATGCGGTCCGCGCGCTGCTGGCCAGCCACGTCGCGGACCTTCCCCACACCCGGTAGCGGCCATCGCTGAAGCGCGGGTCGTCAGGCGCCGCCGCGTTGTGCTTCACCAGTTGGCGTGCCGCGGCTTCGATCGGCACACCGGCTGCCTGTGCGCGAAGCGCGACAGGAGCCGCCGCGATGGCCCTGGGCCTTCTCCGTGTTGCAAGCTTGCCTTGCCGCGTGCGGCACGGTCGCCGCGAGACGTTTCTCTTGGCATCGCCGGGCGAAACCCGGCCAACCCCAGCCTGAGCGGCGCCTCTCCCGGTGGCGTTAGCCGGATTTTAACCATTGCCGGGGAAGGTGTGGCCGATGCCCGCGGCCAGCGCCGGAGCGTCGTGACCGCAGCCGCCGCAACGCCCGGGAAGCCGATGACTTTGACAGTTGCCGACGCAGCCGCATCGGCCGGCCACGGTTTCGTCGTTCATGGGGCGATGGCGAAAGCGCGCGCCGGCGACGCCAAACGGCATCCCTGGCGCTATGTCATCATCGTCCTGACCGGGATCATTGGCGTCTTGACCTCGACCGGCATGTTCGTGGCCATCGGCGGCTGGCAGGCCCATCTCGCCGAGCTGCGCTTCACCAGCCTGGCCCACGACAATTTGCAGACGATCAATGCCGGCCTGAAAGACGCCACCGACCTGCTGTATTCCATGCGCGCCTATTTCGAATCGCTGGACCATCGCGCCAGCCGCGCCGAGTATCTCGCCTTCTCGAAAAGCCT
>Ga0181530_10002574_pt1 | contig 21341 bp, 16 predicted proteins | sample PEATcosm2014_Bin_42_FD_119769 | JGI IMG/M metagenome (GOLD analysis project Ga0181530, IMG submission 119769) | Peatland microbial communities from MTU Mesocosm Facility, Houghton, MI, USA - PEATcosm2014_Bin10_60_metaG | ecosystem: Environmental > Terrestrial > Soil > Wetlands > Peat | place... | reverse complement strand
GGGAACGTGGATGCCCACTTCTTCCAGCTTGGCCACCCAGGCCGCCCAGCCGATCCAATCCTTGTCGTTGCGCAGATGCACCAGCGCCGCCAGTCCCGGCTCCAGCGCCAGCAGCTTGGGCACCCGCTCGGGATAGAGCAGGCTGAAGTACATGGCGATATCGGCGCCGAAGCTGTGGCCCACCAGGATGGGACGCTCGATACCCATCTCGTCGAGAAAGCAGCGCAGGTCTTCGGCCATGTCGGCCGCAGTGTAGTGGTCGGGGGTCACATCGCTGTAGCCGTGGCCGCGCAGATCGTAGGTGGTGACGCGGAACTCGCGGCGCAGGATGGGGGCCATGTACAGATGCCAGACCGCCAGATTGCCCAGGAAGCCGTGCAGCATCACGATGTCGGGGCCCATGCCGACGGTGATGTAATGCAAGTCGATACCGTTGGCTTTTATCTTTGGCATCTAGAGCAGCCCTTTAGTCGCCCCTGGTTACACTGGCCACACGAGTCGCGCCTGCGAACCTGCCGACACGCATCCGGCAGCACGTAACACGAGCCTGTGCGCCTAGCTAGGTGCCGCACTTTTCATGGTCCCTGTCTTTGCCTCGCCGGTCTAGTCCTGCTAGTACTTGTCGGGTACTGGCATTCGGTCTTTGAGCGCAGCGCGACAAATAGCCAGGAGCCGGGTTCACGTGTATAAATCTCCGTAGCAAAGGACGTGCGCCATGTCCAGCCAAGTACTGCTGGGTCGCCGGGAGTTTACAGCCGTAACATCGCGGGTCTGCCCGAGTCGGAGACAGCCGCAGGGCACGCCGGTATAGTCCCGTGGTGAAATCCCTTCATTTGAGAGATTGGGTATCTGCCAGGATTCGGCAGTTTTACCGATGGCGGCACGGCACTGAATGTGCGCGGCTGCTAATCTTCGACCAAATCATCGCGTTCGACAGCATCGCGACCGTCGCGGCCCATGTGCGCGGCCATGAATTGGGAGAGTGGCGCGTGCGAGACGGCGTCGCGGCGGCAACCTGCGTTAAATGCGGGCGCGGCTTGGTGGTCTACTACTCCCCGCTCACCCCCGACATGGAAGGCTCCATGCTTCAACACGGGTGCAAGGAAGATGCGCCCCAGCGACGCCATCCGGTAGGCTTGGCACGGTAGCCGGCCCCCGGTCCTCTTGATGTATCCTGGAGGGCAAAGTGCGGTTGCCGACCTCCATGGCCACAGGATCTTTATTCGGGCTCGCCCTTTTCACCTTTACTGCCATTTGGGCTGCCGACATTCAGCCGCTCGATCTCAAAGCCGGACTCTGGGAAACCACTTTGACCGTCCAGACGAGTGGTGTGCCGCCGATGCCCCCGGGAGTCCTCGCTAAGCTCTCGCCCGAACAGCGGGCCAAGATTGAGGCGAAGGCGAAGGCTGCGGGCGAGGTCCCCAAGACGACCGTAAAGAGAAGTTGTCTGGAAGAAAAGGACGTGAACAAGCCATTCACCCTGATGCTGGGAGGCGATGGGAGGGGATGCAAGCAGACGGTAGCCAGTTCGTCCGCCACGAAAAGAGAAATCCGCGTGGAATGCAGCAATAATTCCGTGAAGGGAAGTGGGACAATCCAAATGGAAGCGATCGGCCCCGAGAATCTCAAGGTCACTTCGCACTGGTTCACGACTGACGGCACCCGAACCATGAAGATGACCTCGACAGCCACCGCAAAGTGGCTCGGCCCGATCTGCGAGTTGCACGATTAAGGTGGCGCGCCGATCCTTAGCTACACCGCGCTGTAAAGCGCCCGTTGGCGAACAGCGGACAATTTGTGTAGCGGTTGTCTGGGCCGTGACGTGACTTAGTCAATGCGGCTAGCGCCGCAATATTGCTCGGCACGGCTGCATCGTCGGCCAGGTAACTGAACCGGCGATCGCTAAGCCTCCATGTCATCGGGGTACGACGTTTGTCTGACCACGCGCCATCCTTAACTATTGATTTCCAGTTCGCAACACTGTAACATCGACAGATAGTTTATACAGGGCACTGACTGATGTTTGTCGATATCTTACTGGTATTGATCCTGCTCAGCATATGGGTGGGCCTTTACGAGGTAGTGAAGCAGCAAGGGCGCATCCTCCTGCGGCTTGATCAATTTGAGCGGCAGCGAGCGTATGCCGACGAGAGCGCGGCGCCGTCCGGCCTCCCCGTGGGCACAGCCTTTCCTTCCTTCAGCCTTCCGGATCTCAACGGCGCAATCGTGAGACTCGACGGCTTCCGTGGAGAACGGGTATTGCTGGTTCACTGGAGCCCCGCTTGCGGATTCTGCGAGAGGATCGCAGCGGAGCTGGAGCGGCTGCAGACTGACTTCCGGAAGCAGAATGTAAGACTTCTGCTGCTCGCTCATGGCGATGCGGAATCGAACCGCAAACTCGCCGAGCAACGCGGTCTTACCTGCCCCATCCTGCTGGTCAAGGGGGGCGGGTCACCAGAGCACCTGCAACAGATGGGGACTCCGGTAGCTTATCTGCTCGATTCGGAAGGGCGGGTGGCACGGCCCTGCGCGGTCGGCGCGGAGGAGGTGCCAGCTTTGGCGCGGAACGCGGTTGCCGACCCTGCGGGTGCGGGGGATTCCCGCCGCCTACCGGGCGCACAACCGCTCAGCGAAAGCCGCATCATTCGGGATGGGCTCAAAGCCGGCACGCCCGCGCCCGCATTCCGGCTCCCGGATATTCATGGCCGCACCGTCTCGCTGGACGATTATCGCGGCCGGCGGGTGCTGCTGGTATTCAGCGATCCGAACTGTGGACCTTGCGATGAGTTGGCGCCGCATCTGGCGGGTCTGCATCTTAGTCACGGCCGGAACGGGTTGGATTTCATTATGATTGGCCGTGGCGATGCCGGCGAAAATCGCCGGAAAGCGGAACAGTTTGGAATCCAATTTCCCGTGGTTCTGCAGGACAAATGGAAACTGTCGAAGGAATACGGGATTTTCGCAACCCCCGTTGCCTTCCTGGTTGGTGAAGATGGCGTTATTTTGAAGAATGTGGCTGTGGGCGCCGACGCCATCACAGCATTGGCCCGCGAGGGTCTGGGCGAAGGAAAGGACTGGGAAAGTGCGTTTTCTTCTTGATGACATTGCTCGCATTCTGGCGAGACCGTTGCCTAGGCGCCAGGCACTCAAACTGCTGAGCGGAGCGCTGGCCGGGGGCATCCTGAGCGCGGTTGGCATCAAACAGGCTGCGGGCCAGGCTAACATTTCCAAGTGCAAGAGCGGGACCACGGCATGCGGAACCAGCGGCCTGTGCTGCTCGACGTCGAACCAAGTCTGCTGCACAACCTGCAGCAAGCCGTTCTGCGCATCGAAAGGGAAGATCTGCTGCGGCACGACGGCGTGCAGCAGCAACCAGACCTGCTGCACCACGAGTTCGACACCATTCTGTGTATCGAAGGGGAAGATCTGCTGCGGCAAGACGTCTTGCAGCAGCAACCAAATCTGCTGCACCACATGTGGGACGCCATTTTGCGCGACTAAGGGCAAGACCTGCTGTGGCAGCACGTCATGCTCATCTGGCGAAGTATGCTGCAACGGCCAGTGCTGCGCAAAAGGCGAATCCTGTGTCAATGGGCGGTGCCAAGCCTCGAAGTCGAACCCGTAGAACCTGCCGAACTGGAGCAGGTGCCGGAACCCCGGCGGCCCACTTCCGCTCCCCAGGTTCGTGTTCACCCGCTGTCCAACCCGGCGAAGTCGGCGGTTGATAGCATCCACTCGGCGCCTATATTCGAAAGCGATCGCGATGAAGTTTGATGTGCTGAACCGCCCGCTGTCTATCGACAGCGTTCGCGACGGCGGCGCTTACGTGCTTGCGGCTGCGCGGTTGACACAGACGAACCTGTTCCTCCAGGTTGGGTTTGTAGACGAGTTGTTCATCAAGCTTCCATCGGAGCGCGGGTTCGGCGACTACCAAAGGTTTATCAAGCTGGCCGAGTCCAATCCGGAAGACATACGCTCCATCGAGGAAGCCGAGCGCTTCGAAAGGTTGGAACTGGCGCTCCAGCGTTACCCCGGCCTGAAACCGTTAATGGCCTTGGGTGCCGAAGTAACCCACTATCTTGCAGTCCACAAAATCCAGCACGAGAGGCTGCGCAACCAGACCGCCGTGGGTATCCCACGAGCTAATTTCGGATTGTTGCGCACAACCCGGCTGCCAGTCTTTGGAAGGGCCAAGCCAGCTTTGTTCCAGGAGCGCGTCCACGGAACGTCGCTCTGGGACATGTACGATTTCGACGCCCTGAGGGTCAAACCGCAATGGCATAGGTTTCTGCCCGTGATTTCCGCCCAGTTGTCGAACCTGCTGGACTCCGGCTTGCTGAATCATGTCGACTGGAATATACAGAACTTCGTTTTTGACGGAGGCGACGAACGGCTCTACTATGTCGACCTCAAACCTACCACGTTCGTAGCCAGGCAGAGCAATGCGCACAACCTCAAAGGCATTCGGGACTATTTCATCGTATGATAAAGCATCTCGCATGCCGAGCCGAACAGTCGAGCGGTTGTGTCCGACCTTTCTGGCAATTGCGCTTGGCTACAGCATTTTCCAATACGGCGGCGTGGTCCTCGCCGATTGGAACGTCTGCCTGCTGCTGGTCGGCCTCGCGGCGGTAGTGTATTGGTCCCGAACTCCTGGCGACGGTCCCGCTAGCTCCAGCGATTTGCGGCGGTGGGCAGTGTTGCTCGTGCCATGCTACGTCGCTTTGCAGCTCCTGCCTGCGCCTTTGTTCCTACTGCGGATTCTGTCACCCGCCCGGGCACGGACTCTCGACAGCCTGGGAAATGTTATGCAATCGGTGGGGTTCGCGCCCCTCAGTGTCACTCCTGCCACCACCAGTTCCCACCTCTTTCGAATCGTCGGCTACACACTTACCTTCCTGATTATCCGCGACATCGCGCGGCGGTCATCGGAACGGCGGCCGTGGCTGCCGGCGATTCCTGTGATCGGTTTCGCCACTATCGAAGCCGCATGGGGTTTCTTGCAGAGTGCGGGCGGGGATGAAGTACAAGGGACCTACCCAAGCAGGAATCACTTCGCCGGCCTTCTAGAGATGGCCTTGCCCCTCGCCGTCGCATACGGGATCGCTCTATTGAGGTACGGACGCGCGCGCCACGCTGCCCCGGCCTCACGCACGGTCAAAGCCGGTGCGCTCCTCGCGATCGCTGCGCTCATTTTCGGCGGGCTGCTCTATTCGCTATCGAAAATGGGTTTTGTGTCCGGTCTTGGCGGTCTGTTTGTAATGGGAGTTCTGGCGGTCACAACCAGGCTCCGCACCTGGCAAAAGTGGCTCGCTCTAGCCTCTATGGCTGCGTTTGTTATCTTCGTCTTTTTGTTTCTGCCGCCCGACGAATTGGTCGGGAGGTTCGGAGGCCTTTCCTCCAACGATTCCAGCGAAGGACGCTGGCCCATATGGCTCGACACGCTCCGTCTGATTGCCGCATATCCGGTCTTTGGTTGCGGCTTGGGTACTTATGGAACCGCTTTTCTGAAATATCAAACGAGCGTAGTCGATCGTGTCTTTACCTTCGCTCACAACGATTATCTTCAACTGACTGCGGAACTCGGTACGGCCGGTTTCTTGCTCCTATGCGCCGTGGCTCTGCCTGTCTTCACGAGAGCTTTCCGTGCCGCCGCGCAAGCTCGTGACACGAACACCCGATATCTGGGATTGGGATGCGCCGGCGCCTTCGCCGCGATCGGTCTTCACAGCCTTGCGGATTTCAACCTGTATATTCCAGCCAATGCCATGGTGCTCGCCTGGATTTCAGGAATCGCCGCCAGCCTGGCCTTGCCATTGGATGCAGCCGGCCGCTGCCGGCACCGCCCGCTCTTCACAAAATTTGCGATCGCCCTAGGTTGCCTGCTGATCGTCTATCCGTCGGCCTGGATTCTGTTTGAGAGTGAGTTCCGAAGTGATTTGCAGGCCGAGAGTATATTCTGCCGCTTCGGCATCTGCGACACGGACGCCGTAGTGACCCGCCAGGCCCTCGACCACGGTGGCAAAGTTGCCGGCGTGTCCCCTCCTGTACTGCTGAAGGCTCTCCGCAGAGATCCAAATGAGCCAAATCGGTGGTGCGACGCCGGGGCAGCTATGTTGCAGGTGGGCCATTCCGCGGCGGCTGAGTATTGCTTCTCAGAGGCACTCGCGCTAGGCCCGAACATCCCACCGATCCTGATGAAGGTTGGGGACTTTTACTACAGTCTTCGCCACACTAATCGGTCGCTTGAACAAAGGTCGCACATACTCAAAGAAACAGATGCCTACGACGCCGCCATATTTGATTGGTACACGGACAGGAAGATACCGGTGAGCGAGGTTCTGGCGCACGGGCTGCCGTCAGGCGGGCGAGCCGCTGAGGCCTATCTACGTTATTTGATGAACGGAGATCATGCGACCGACGCCGTCGACGTTTGGAAATGGGATGTCTTACACGGTTACGCGGATGACCGCCTGGCGCGCGACTACGTCAACTATCTGGCCAGCAATCAGAAGTACGAGGATGCCGCGCGGACTTGGGAGAGCTATCTTGGCCCCCGCCGCGAAGGCTATCTGGAATCGAACTGGGTGTTTAACGGTGACTTCGAATTCGAGCTTTCCACGTTAGCTCTTGACTGGCGAATCGACCAGCGCGATGATGTCGAGGTTGCGCGGGATGCCAGTATCGCGAACACGGGTTCGCATTCCCTGCGCATCCGGTTCGAGAGCAAGGGCAACATCAACTACGGCCAGATTGCTCAGAGAGCGTTCGTAGCGCCTGGACGATACCGCTTTGAAGCCTGCATTCGCACCCAGGAAATCACCACGGACCAGGGGATTGGATTCCATATCTTCGACCCCGAGGCTCCCAATCGCGTCGATGTGTCCACCGAGCGGCTGACCGGAACGAATGACTGGACGCGAATCGAACGAATTATCCTGGTTCCCACTCAAACCAAAATCATCCAGATCCAGGTAATTCGTCAACCATCGCTGAAGTTCGACAATAATATCAGCGGCACGGCATGGATCGATAGCGTCAAGCTCTCACCGGCCGGCAAACTGGGTCCAGTTTAAGTCCCGGCGTCGAAAAGGGAGGGCACGTAACGATCGCGGCGAATTGCTAACATATCGTTTAGACGATGACCGGCCCGCCCCCCATCGCTTTCTAACCGATGTATAACATCGCCAGCAAGCTGCTCGCCCCCCTCTTCGATCCCTTCACGCTTGCGATCCTGCTGGCCGTCGCGGCCCTTCTGACCTGGAGCCGCAGACGGCTGGGGCTGCGATTTCTGCTCACCTCGATTCTCATTTTGGTGGTCTTCTCGACTTCGTTCGTCCCGAACCTGCTGGTTCGTTCCTTGGAGGAACAGTACAGGGATGCCGGTGTGGACGTGCCTCCGGCGCAGGCCATCGTGGTCCTGGGTGGAGCGCTGCGCTTGCCTTCTGGCCGGCACGGCCTGACTGCGCTGATCGATCCCACCGACCGCCTGCTGGAGGCTTTTCGTCTCTACCGCTCCGGTAAGGCGCCCCTGATATTCTGCAGTGGCGGAAACAACCCCATCGGAAGCCCCGCGGGCCAGCTTCCGGAGGCTACCTGGATGGCCCGCCTGCTCGAGGAATGGAGCATTCCCGCCACGGCGATCCAAGTGGAAACAGGCTCCATCAACACCCGCGAGAACGCCCTGCTGAGTTACCAGGCGCTGGCGCCTCGCGGCATCCGCCGTATCATTCTGGTGACCTCGGCGATGCATATGAAGCGCGCGGTGGGAGCCTTTCGCAAAGTGGGTTTCGAGGTCCTTGCCGTTCCTGCGGACTTCCGCACCGGTTGGGCGGAAGAGCCCCCGCTGTCCCGCTTGTTACCCAAAGCCGATAACCTACGCTTCTCCGAGGAAGCCCTGCGAGAGTGGCTCGGCATTCTTGTCTACCGTCTGCGGGGATGGATGTGACACTTGTTTGACTTCCGGTGACGTACGAACAGTTTACTCGACTGGCGCTCGCCCCGTGCGCAACTGCCTATGTGCGGAACGCCATTGCTAAAATGATTTGCTTATGACGGGTGCTTTGCTGCTCGTGCGCCTGCTGTTGACTGCGACCTTCGCCCTGGCAGGCATCACCAAGCTGGCCGATCCTGCGGGAACGCGAAAGTCGATCCTCGACTTCGGAGCGCCCGCATTTCTGGCGTTGCCATTGGCCCTGCTATTGCCTTGGGTCGAGCTGGCATGCGCCGTGGCCCTGATCCCCGCCGGCTCTGCCTGGTGGGGTGCGGCCGGAACATTAGCGCTGCTGCTTTTGTTCATCGCCGGTGTCGGCATCAGCCTGGTTCGCGGACGCCGGCCCGACTGCCATTGTTTCGGCCAATTGTACTCTTCACCCATAGGGTGGAAAACAATCGCCCGCAATGCGGTCTTTTCCGGCATGGCCGTTGTGATCCTATCGCAGGGTCGGAAGAACCTCGCGGTGAGCTACATAGACTGGCTCGGCGCCATCAGCCGTTTCGACGCCGCTGTCCTGGCATTCACGCTTGTCATTGCCACCCTGGCCGCATTCGGGATCTGGTCTCTTTTCCATCTGCTGCGTCAGAACGGCCGCCTGCTGTTACGTTTGGAAGCGGTCGAGGCCAAGCTCGGCATAACCGCCCCCGCGCCCGCCGCGCCGGGCTTGCCGGTGGACAGTCCCGCACCTTCTTTCAGCTTGGCGGGGCTGGATGGAGCCATGGTGGCTCTCGACGAGTTGCGCCAGGGAGGCAGCGCCATCCTGCTCCTCTTCATCGAGCCGGGATGCAGCGCCTGCGATGCGCTCATGCCAGAGGTTGCACAATGGCAGCAAGAGTACGCGGACCGCTTATCCGTGGCGCTCATCAGCCGGGGCGGCGTAGAGCCGAATCGTGCCAAGGCGCTTCAGTACAATCTTCGAAATGTTCTGCTCCAGTCGGACCGGGAGATCGCAAAGGCCTATCGGGCCGAAGCAACTCCAAGCGCAGTGCTGGTCAAGAATGGACAGATCGCTAGCTCCTTGGCTGCTGGCGCGGATGCCATTCGCGCTCTGGTCGCAAGCGCAACCTTGCCGGCGCCACTCAAGAAGGGCGAGCTCGCCCCGGCGCTCCAGCTCCCGGATCTTGGCGGCGATAGCGTCAACTTGCGCGACCTGCGCGGTCATCGCACGCTATTACTCTTTTGGAACCCATCCTGCGGCTTTTGCCGGCAGATGCTCGAAGATGTGAAAGCATGGGAGCGCAATTCCCTCGAAGCTGCGCCGCAATTGCTCATTATCTCCACCGGCTCGGCGGAAGCCAACCGCGCGGAAGGCTTCCGTTCGCCGATGCTGCTGGATCGGAACTTCCAGGCTGGACAGTTGTTTGGAGCCGAAGGCACGCCCGCGGCAGTCATGCTAGATGAAGAGGGCCGAATAGCTTCCGAGGTGGGCGTCGGGGCTCCGGCGGTCCTGGCATTGGCAAGCGGAACTCCAAGCGGCTCTTTGGGCTAATGGATCGCCAGGCGACGGCCGCGTGCGGAAAAACGCCGAACTGCTCGTCGCCTTCGCGCCGCATCCCTTCCTTACGCGCACATTTATAAACGCTTTGCTGCCCGAAAATATCTGAAAAAAGCCGTCCAATTTTTCGCGCGTATCGTATCCCAGCCCGGGGGATTGATTCAGGCTCGCGAGATTCACGAGAAGAGTCCCGAACCCCGGACTTCTTCTCGTGATTTTTGGCGCAAGGCCGATTCCCGATACGCCGAAAGGCTCCCTAAAATGTGGAAACCGCGCGGCGGCAGGGCTGCCTCATGATTGCTGCCTTTTTTACGAGGCCGTGCCTATTATTCCATCAGTACACCAATTTTATAGACATTATTGACTGCGCCTCAAGACTGCATAAATCAGATTGCGCGACGCGACGAACCCTAAAATAGGGGCCGAAACCAGCTCCGGCAGGCTCTGCGGAAGACTATAGGATTGCACGCTGAAAGGCGCGAGGACGACTTATCGCGCAGAAATCGAGCGCACGGTCCGCGCGCTTTAAATAACATTTCTGCAATTTTTTTATTGCAAAATCAACAAACGCGTATATACTTTTCCTGTAGAACACTCGCGAGTAAGTCGCGTAGCGTCAACTTATTCCAGTACTTAGGCCAGTACCTTTATTACTAACATTACTTCGAAGACCTTGGTTCCTATTTGTTTTTTATGTTGCCCGAGAGATCGTAAGGAAGTGCGACTCTCACTGCACGAGGCGTGGTAGCAGCCTTAGCGAAGTTTTTTTCCAGGAAAAAAAGGAGAGTGTGACGCGGAACCGTTATCAGATCGACAGGCATTTTTCGTGGTTCGCGCAACTCTAAATGGACTTTAGCTATGAGATACATTTGGTTCCTACTGCTACCGTCGTTACTGGCCGCCCAGACCGGCACCTTTAGCCTGGGAAGCGGGAAGGCTGTGGTAGGCCCCGCGGTTGGCAGCGGTTCAGTGCAACTGGTTGCTTCATCCCCCGCTGCGACCTGGACGGCCACCAGTAATGCCTCCTGGCTGCAGTTGGCGGCCGGAAGCATGAGTGGGACCGGTAGCGCGTTGATCCAGTTCAGCTATGGCGCCAATCCCAATGCCGCTGCGCAAAGTGGAACCCTCACCATCGCGGGCCTGAGCTTCGCCGTCATGCAGGCCGGCAACAATTTTGTGCCGGTTAGCGAGCTGAGCACGTTGATATCGCAGGGGTTGAATCTGCCGTACGGGGTAGCGGTAGATAGCAGCGGCAACGTGTACATCGCGGATACGGGCAACAACGCTATCGAAGAGTGGAGCGCGGGACAGATGACTACCTTGGTGTCTGCCGGCCTCAACGGACCCCACGGCGTAGCAGTCGACGGGCAGGGAAACGTCTATATTGCGGATGCCTATAACAACGCGATCAAGGAATGGAGTCCGGCCAACCAACAATTGAACACGCTGGTTTCGTCCGGTCTGAATTTTCCCGTAGGGGTGGCAGTGGATGGGCAGGGCAACGTCTATATCGCCGACTTTGGCAATAACGCGATTGAACAGTGGAATCTGGCAAGCCAGCAACTCATTACGCTGGCGGGCGGACCGGCCAACCCCGGGGCGTTGAATAACCCCACAGGAGTGGCGGTTGACAAATTAGGGAACGTCTACGTCGCGGATTTTCGTGACAACGCAATTAAGGAATGGAATGCGGCAAGCCAACTCGTGACGCTGGTGCCGCAGTCGCAGGGTCTGAGTTTCCCCAATGCCGTGGCGGTAGACGGCCAGGGCAATGTGTACCTCGTGGATGGAAATAACAATGCGTTGAAGGAATGGAACGGCCAGGCCCTAATTACCCTAGCATCCTCGGGCGTGAATGGATCGTTTGGAGTGGCCACGGATGGACAAGGCAACTTCTACATAGCGAACACCGGCACGAGCACCTTACTGAAATTCACGTCAGGCTACTTTGGCTTCGGTGTCACGAACCTGAGTGAAGGTCCGCAGGCCGGCACGGATTCCGTTCCAGTGCAAATGTTAGGGGCGGGTACACCGCCGACGGCCTCGAGTGACCAGCCTTGGCTTACCATTACGGGCAGTACGGGGGGGACGATCAGTTTCTCGTTCCAGGCCAACACCTCGGTCGCCAGCCGCATCGCGCACATCACGGTGCTCAACCAGCAGGTCACGGTGACGCAGAGCGGCGACGTCGCGTCCGGTCTCACTAAGTCGGCTGGGGATAACCAGAGCGCTCTTGCGGGACAGACGTTTCCGGTCGCACTACAAGTGAATGTAACCGACGCCGGTGGAAGCCCTATACAAGGCGCAAGCGTGACGTTCAGCGTGACGCAGGGCGCCAGCGGAGCCAGCGGGACTTTCAATTTAATTCCTCCGATTACCGTGTCCACGGACCAGAATGGGAATGCCGTGGCGCCTGCGCTGACGGCCGGCAGCACAGCCGGGCAGTTCACAGTTACGGCCAGCGTGAATTCGTCATCCGTTACCTTTACGCTAAACATCCTAACCTCTATAACCTTCACGCTGGGAAGCGGTTCGACCCTTGTGGGAAATGCGGCGGGTACCGGCACCGTGCTGTTGATCGGGACTGGATCGTGGACCGCCGGCAGCAACGCCTCGTGGTTGCAGTTAGCCGCGGGAAGCACCAGCGGTGTTGGCAGCGCGGTAATCCATTTCACCTACAATGCCAATTCCAACCCCGGTGCGCAGACCGGAACGCTGACGATCGCCGGTTTGCTGTTCAGCGTGACGCAGGCGGGCGCGGGCTATGTGCTGGCCAGTCCGGTGACCTCGCTAGTATCGTCCGGATTGAACAGCCCGCAAGGCGTGGCAGTCGATGGCCAAGGCAACGTGTACATCGCGGACACCGCCAACAATGTCATCAAGGAGTGGAGTCCAGGCGCGCCGCAGCCGGTGGTGCTCTGTTCCGGATTCAGCAACCCCAAAGCGGTAGCGGTGGATCGCTCCGGGAATTTGTATATCGCGGACAGCGGCAACAACGCAATCAAGGAGTTCAGCGTGGCCAACCAGCAAATGACCACGTTGGCATCAGGTCTGAGCAGCCCATCCGGAGTGGCGGTGGATGCACAAGGTAACGTCTACTTCTCCAATAGCGGCATCAACGCCATTGATGAGTGGAATGCGGCAAGCCAACAGGTGACCCAGTTGGTCAACACGGGCTTGAGCGGTCCCACGGGAGTCGCCGTCGACGCGCTCGGCAACGTCTACTTCGCCGATAGCGGCCACAACGCCGTCAAGGAGAGGATGGCGGTGAGCGGTGCAGTTACGGCGCTGGTGTCGTCGGGGCTGCTCAATCCCACGGGACTCGCAGTAGACGGGCAGGGCAACGTGTATATATCGGATACCGGCGACAATGCCGCCAAGGAGTGGAATGCCGGGAGCCAGCAGGTGTCCGCGCTGGTTTCCGCGGGATTGAATGGTCCGGCAGGAACGGCCGTGGACAGCGTGGGCAACGTATATATTGCGGATACGAATAACAACGCAGTCAAGAAGCTCACGCTTGCTTATGTGGCATTGAGCGCCACCAGCCGGATCGAGCTAGCGCCCGCGGGTACCGACTCGGTCACGGCGCAGGTGCTCCCCGCGGGCACGCCGTTGACGGCCAGCAGCGACCAATCCTGGTTGACGATCACGGGCGTGGCCGGCGGTGTGATTAGCTTTTCGTTTCAGGCGAATACTTTCGGGTCCAGCCGCATCGCGCACATCACAGTTCTAGGCGCTACGGTCACGGTGACCCAGAACGCCGACACTCCGGCAAATCTGACCCCTTCCGGCGGCAACGGCCAGAGCACGCCGCCGGGGCAGCCGTTGGCAGCGCCTCTTCAAGTGATGCTGACCGATGCCAGCGGGTATCCCATTCAAGGCGCGGCGGTAGCCTACACCGTGACGCCCGGAAGTACCGGTGCCAGTGGAACATTTCCTGGTGGGAGCTTGACAGCAACAGTTAATACAGATGGGAATGGCCATGCAACAGCCCCTACACTGACGGCGAACACCATCGCCGGGACGTTTACCGTAACCGCCAGTGTGGGCACGTTAAGCATAATATTCACGCTGACGAACGCTTCCTATTCGCTCGCAGACTCGTCAGTGCTCGTGGGGAACACCGCGGGCAACGGCAGCGTATTCCTGGTGGCCGGCGGACCGTGGACTGCGAGCAGCAACGCCTCGTGGTTGCAGTTGTCCACAGGGAGCACCAGCGGTAACGGCAATACGCTGATCCAGTTCAGCTATGGCGCCAACCCGAACAGCGGCACGCAGACCGGAACCCTAACCATACAGGGCTTGACGTTCACGGTAACGCAGACCGGCACAAGCTTCGCTCCATTCAGTGTCCTGAGCACACTGGTGTCCTCAGGGTTGAAAACTCCTGGCGCGGTGGCGGTGGACGGAAATGGCAACGTCTATATCGCCGACAGCGGGGACAACGCCATCAAAGAGTGGAACACCACACTGACCGCCCTAGTGTCCTCCGGGTTGAGCAATCCGCAGGGAGTAGCCGTAGACAGCAAGGGCAACGTCTATATCGCGGATAGCACGGACAATGCCATTAAGGAATGGAACGCGGTCACAAAAGCCGTAACAATCTTGGTACCCTCCACCGCCGGGATCAGTTACCCCGCCGGCGTGGCAGTGGACACTCAGGGAAACGTCTATTTCTCCGATTATGGCCACAACGCAATCAAGGAATGGGTCGCGCCGGGACCGACCGTGGTCACGCTGGTGTCTACCGGCCTGAACGCGCCCCGAGGCGTGGCCGTGGACGCACTCGGCAACGTTTATTTTGCGGATTCGAAGAATAATGCCATCAAGAAGTGGCTCGTCGGGTCGAACCAGCAAGTGGTCACGCTGGTGAACTCGGGACTGAACACGCCGTGTGGCGTGGCCGTGGATGGCGACGGCAACGTCTACATCGCGGACACGACCAACAACGCTATCAGGGAATGGAATCCGTTGAATTCCGCGGTAACGACGCTGGTTTCCTCGGGGCTGAAAGCTCCCAGTGGAGTGGCCGTGGATGGGCAAGGCAACGTCTATATTGCCAACACGAACGCCAATGCCATCTCGAAGTTCACTCCTGCCTACGTTGCTCCGGGCTTCACCAGCAAGACTGAGGGCGCCGCGTCCGGCACGGATTCGCTGCCGGTGACCGTGATTCCAGCCGGCACGCCCATCACCGCCACCAGCAACCAGTCCTGGCTCGTCATCACCAGCGCGACTGGCGGAGCCGTTAGCTTCACATTCAGCGCCAACACATCTACGACCAGCCGCACGGCGCAGATCACGGTGCAGGGCTTGACGACGGTCACGATAACCCAGAACGGCGACACTGCCGCTAACGTCGCTAAGACCGCCGGGAATTCCCAAAGCGCGCCGGAGGGAGAAGCCTTTTCCACGGCTCTCCAAGTATATGTAACGGATGCGGCCGGCAAAGCCGTACAGGGCGCGGCGGTGACGTTTACAGCGGTGCCGGGTCCTAAGGGTTCCAGCGGCACGTTCCAGTCTACTCAGGCGGTTGTGACGAGTTCAACCGGCTACGCCACGGCGACTAAGCTGACCGCCAATAGTATCGCTGGCACATTTACAGTGACGGCGTCGGTCGGCAGCGTAAGCACAAGTTTTAGTCTGACAGTTGCAAAGTGAACCATGGGAGACAGACGCATGACACACAATGAAGGCTTCAACCGCCGGGAGTTTCTGGCGCGTCTCGGCGCAGGCGCTCTTCTGGGCGCAAGTGGCCTCTACAACAAACCTGCTCAAGGCGCTTCTACCTCCGGAGCCTGGACTCCTCCGCCGGTCCTGAAGAATCCGAACATATTAGTCATCATGGTGGACCAGATGCGGGCGCCCGTGTGGCCGAGCGCCAATACGCCACCGGTGCCCTTCCTGCCGAACATCGCGGGACGAATTCAGAACAACTCGTACAACTTTGAACAGTTCTATGTAGCCGCAACCATGTGCACAGCGTCGCGAGCTGCCCTGCTCACCGGCCTATATGCGCCGCAAACCGCGATGTACGTCAACCTCGATGCGACCGGGGTACCGCCTTTGAGTACATCCTTTCCGACGTGGGGTCAAGCCATGGCAGCGCTCAACTCTGCCTATAATGGAAGGTGCTGGTGGTTCGGTAAGTGGCATCTTTGCCAGCAATCCGAGCAGGTGGAGTCCGATCCTCTGTCGGCGTACGGCTTCAACACTGGAACCATTCCGGGGCCGCCGACTTATGTCTCGCCAAATGGAGCGCCAAACGAGGGAACCGATGGCGGTACCTTCCAATTCCCGACGGGACAGACGCAGGTGTGGGCTAACGATGCAATGATTGCGAACGATTTCGCCAATTGGCTGCCCCAAGCGCCCACCTCAGGTCCCTGGTGTGCCACGGTTAGCCTGGTCAACCCGCACGATATCGGGTATGCTCCGGGTTGGTTACAGACCGTCCCGTATAATAGTTCCCAACAGGTGTATTTCCCTGCCCCAATTGGACCGGCTCCTGCGTTTTATCAGAACCAGCCATCTCCCTGGAACTTGGAGCAACCAACGGCAAATTCCGTTAAGCCCAGCATGCAATACGCCTTCTACAATTACACGAACGGCGGCTGCGGAACGGTTAACAACTGGGCGCAATTTCTCAGTCAATATTGCTGGCTGCAGAACTACGCGGATTCCGCGGTCGGGCAGGTCTTGGACGCGCTTGAAGGCTCCGCATTCGCCAACAACACGATCATCATTTTTCTGTCCGATCACGGCGACTTTGGAGGATCTCATGGCCTTCACGACAAAGGTGGCGCGGTTTACGACGAAGCCATTCATGTGCCGTTCTACGTCCAGTTTCCCGGACAAACCGGCTCGATTGCCATGAACCAGATGTGCTCCGGCGTGGACTTCTTCGGCTTGATGTGCGATTTGGCGACGGGCGGAAGTGGGCAATGGCGGCTGGCCTATCCGGACCAGGCGAACCGGCAGTCCATGTGGAGCTTTCTGTACAACAACAGCAGCGAAACGCGTATAGCGCCGTCTCCTATCGGGCTTCCGTATATTTTCCATACGTTCGATCAGTTCGTAAGTCTTCAAACTCTTCAAGGCCCTCAGAAGGTTCATATTGTAAGCATGCGAACGAAATCGAGCGCTGGGGCTAAGCTGGCGGTGTATTCGGAGTGGGCTCCTTGCACAACCTATCCGGACAGCACGCCGCCCGACGTGGAATTTTACAATTACAGCACGAACCCCACCGAGTTATTGAACGACGCCGTCAATCAGAGTTTCCAGGGCACCCTCCAGAATTATACGGCGGCAATGGGAACTCTAGGGCCGCAGCCGACGGGATTGACCGCGAGCGAGCTGAGTCGGCCGCTGATCGGGACCGGCACGGATGGCAATCCACTGAGCCAGGCGCAGGCCGCCGCGCAACTGGCCTACGTCAATTACGCCAGCGGCACAGGCGCGTGTACCGGAGTATAATCCGGGGTGAATCTTATTCTCCCACGTTGGCTATGCCCATTCTCGTAAACGGCGAGCTGATTCCAAAGGAACTGATTCGAGAAGAAGAGCGCAGGCTGGCCCAACTCCCTGAGTGGCGAGGCCTTGCGGACGGCCTCGACAAGGGAATGCGCTTGCGGGAGGCAGCCGAGCAATGCGCAATCGATCGCTTCCTGTTGCGGCAGGAAGCCGACCAGGACAGGCGCCCCATTGATCCCGGCTTGGTGGCGAGCGAGGTCCAGCGTCTGCGCGCGGCCAACGGGTGCCGCGTGGTGTTCGATGACGGCCCCCTGCTGCGGCAGATCGAGGGGCAACTGCGTCTCCAACGCACTATGCATGACCTGATGGGTCCGTTGCCGGAGCCCACCGACGACGAAATAGCGAGGTTTTACAAGGCTCAGCGCCGGAGTTTCCAACGGGAAGAGACCGTGCATGCCGCGCACATCGTGAAGCATGTGGATGAGAATCACCCGGCGGAGGAGGCGCGCGTGGGCATCGAGGCCGCGCTGGCCGAGTTGCAGCGCGGCGAGCCGTTCGCGGCAGTCGTCGAGCGCCATTCGGATTGCAAAGGGAACGGCGGCGACCTTGGCTTCTTCCCGCTGGGCGAAATGGTGGAAGAATTTGAGAACGTCGTGTTTGCGATGAAGCCGGGAGAGCGCAGCCCGATCTTCCGCACGCCGTTCGGATTTCATATCGCCGAGGTCCGTTCCAGGGCGCCGACCGGCATTCCGGAGTTGGGCGAGGTCAAGGATATCATTGCGCGCTTCCTGATGTCCATGCTCGAGCAAGACGCGGCCCGCCGGGCTGCCGAGGCATTACGCGCGCGCGCCAATATCCGGCGCATTTCAACGCGCGAAGCGGAGGAACTTGCTCGCCATCGGGTGGCCGGCTGATGTCCCTGCCTCCGCCGCCGTGCTGTGTACCCACCCGGGCCCGGCTCCTGCAATTGAACGAGTCGCGCCGAAGTTCCGCGGGGCGCAGGAGGGCCACCGCAGGTTCCACGGCCGATATGGTTCTGCTGGACGGCGGCAGATTTCTCATGGGAAGTGAGTTGCCGGATGTTTATGCCAGCGACGGAGAAGGGCCCGTCCGCGAGGTCACCCTGGATCCTTTTTATGTCTCGAAGTTCCCGGTGACCAACGAACAATTTGCGGAATTCGTCGGCCGCACCGGCTATGTCACGGAAGCGCAGCGTTGGGGCTGGTCATTCGTCTTCCGCAACCACGTAACCGAGGCGCAGCGGGGACCCGCGGTGGGCGCAACGCCCTGGTGGATCCGCGTGGATGGCGCCGACTGGGCGCATCCGGAAGGTCCGGGCAGCACGGTCGCAGCGCGCCCGCATCACCCGGCCGTTCAGGTTTCCTGGAACGATGCCCAGGCCTACTGCGATTGGGCCGGCCTGCGCATGCCGACGGAAGCCGAATGGGAATGCGCCGCCCGAGGCGGCCTGGAGCAGAAGACTTACCCGTGGGGTGAGGACCTGATGCCCGGCGGGCGCCACATGTGCAACATCTGGCAAGGCTCATTTCCGGATATCGACCTGGCGGAAGACGGCTTTTCCGCGCCCGCGCCGGTGGACACCTTCGAACCCAACGGTTACGGCCTGTTTACGGTAGTCGGCAACGCGTGGGAATGGTGTGCCGATTACTTCGATGCGCACTGGCATCAGACCGCTACTCGCGTAAATCCCGTGGGTCCGCCGGCCGGAACGACGCGGGTCATGAAAGGAGGGTCTTACCTTTGCCATGCGTCTTTCTGTTTCCGCTACCGGAACGCCGCGCGGACGGCAAATACTTCGGAGAGCGCTACCGGAAACATCGGATTCCGCGTAGTGCGCGATGTGTAGACCCCGAAATCGAGCGTCCGCGCCGTGTTCTGACAGAACCAGCTCTCATGATTTCAGTGTTTAAGGTATAATTGCCTTTAACATGCCGTACGCCTTTCCACGCCTCCCGTGCATCGAGTTGCACGGGTGGGATGCGGCCACGCAGTCGTGGCATGGGCCGGATGAACTGGCGTACAACCTGGCGCCGTGTCGCGGCATCTTGAATCGACTGCGCAAGCTGTCGGGGTCGTGGTACGGCCGCCTGCGATCGCACCAGCGGCACGAGCTGATGCTGAACTTCTGCGCTTCCATCCACGACCTGGGCGATGCCGGCCTGGCGGTAATCGATATGGAGGGATCGCCCGGCGGGCCGCTGCAGATCATCCTGGTCGTGCCGGCGCAGCGGCTGCCCAGAGTCAGGCCGGACCTGGCGTTCGAGTTCGTCTCTTTCGTGCGCTTCCTGGAGGGCCCGGAAACGGTGGGATCGGAACTCGCCATCCACGACTACATCCAGAACGTGTTGGCCCGGGTTGCGGAGCCGAAGACGTTGGTGTTCTCGCTCGAAAGCCGCTACGTGCTTCCCGAGTACCACATCGTGCTCTCCGAGCAGGCTGAGAAACTGGCAATGAGCATGATCGCGTGGACCGCGGAGAAGGATGAGGCGCTTGATTCCATGCCGAGAATTCAACGCGCCAAGTGCTGATTTCGATCCGCCAATTTCCGCTTCTATTCGTCCGGCTAATTGTTCACAGCCACCACTCACAGGCGGTGGCAGACTATTCCGGGCCCACTGATGGGTAGATATGGAAAATCTCCAGGCCAATTCCAAGTAATGCCTCCAAATCCTAACGGTTCTCGGCAAAATCCGAGGGGCTTTAGGATTGCCGGTAGTGGGAAACAGAACTAGTATTTGCATAAGTGCTGGTAGTAATATGCTGCATGCGAAGTACGAGGCAGGCGAGACGAGCCATTCCAGTTTGGTAATGGAAGCCGAGGCCTGCATACATTTCGTCTGCCGTGGAGTGGACTATCGCTTCACTGAACCCAACTCCTGCCCCGAAGCTCTCTCGAAGGTCCCTGGCATTTATGCGGTCCTGGTCGCGGACGAGAATTGTAGTCCCAGCCGGCTGCGGGTTTTGTATTTTGGCCAGACGGACGATTTGTCAAGCGCTGTGACGGAAGGCAACAGCCGATATAAGGAGTGGCGCCGCAGAGCCAGGAATCGGCCCCTGCGTGTGTCGGTCCACGCTCTACCGGTGACCTCGAGCGAGAAGGAGAGGCGGGACCTGGAACTCGGTTTTATCGCAACCTACCAGCCAATCTGCAACCAGAGATGGTAGGGCTCCTGCGGGGAACTCTCGAGTGTCAGAGGCCACGTGCAGCCGGTCGTGCCCCGCGTCGATCCATCAACCGCACCGGCCGTGCCCGCCTTGTCCCTTGCCTGCGTCATCGCGTGGACCGGCGCCGTTTCTCCATGGCCCTCCGAGCCGTTGCGCCGATGCTGACGGGGCCAGCTTGTGGCGCATCAATACAAGTTAATGATGTTTCGCGAATACAAGTCAATCATGTAGCGCCGAGCTCCGGCGCGGCCCCCCCGAAGCCGGCACAACGCCCGTTTCGCACGGCGGCGCTACATTATAGACATGCCCCAACCCTCCGCGGCACACGCGGCGCGGGCGGGCACACGAAAGGCATTGCCATGGACAAACGTTTCTCGCGTCGCGAACTCTTCCAGACCGCCGCACTTGGGGGCGGGACCCTGCTGGCGGCCCAAACCGTCCTGCTCGCCCCGCAGCCGCTGAGCGCCAGCCCCAACCCCGTACCACCCAGCGACCGCTTGCGATTCGGCATGATCGGCGTCGGGATGCAAGGGTCCGGCCTATTGGCCAATGCCATCGGTCTGCCAGGAATCGAGTGCGCTGGCGCGGCTGACCTCTACGACGGCCGCCACACGCTCGCTAAAGAGATCACCGGGAACGCAAGCCTGCCCACCACCCGCCGATATCAGGAACTGCTGGACCGCAAAGATATCGACTGCATCGTGGCCGCGGTCCCCGATCACTGGCACATGCGCGTGGTGGTGGACGCATGCAACGCGGGCAAGGACATCTATTGCGAGAAGCCTATGACGCACGCCGCCGCACAGGGCTTCGAGATGGTAGCGGCGGCGCAGAAGAACCAGCGTATCGTGCAGATCGGCTCGCAACGCGTCAGCTCCGTGCTGTGCGCCAAGGCCCGCGAGCTATATCACAACGGGGCAATCGGCGAAATCGAGATGGTTGAGCTGACGTTGGGACGCAATGATCCAACCGGCGCCTGGGAATATCCGCCGCCCTTCGACGTTTCGCCCGCGAACCTGGACTGGGAGACCTGGCTGAACGACGCGCCCCGGATTCCGTTCGACAAATACCGGTTCGCGCGTTGGCGCTGCTGGAAGGAGTACGGCACGGGCGTGGGCGGGGACCTCATGGTGCACCTGATCAGCGGCATGCTGTACACGCTGGGATGGAACGAACCGCCGCGGTCGGCTT
>Ga0181530_10002568_pt1 | contig 21385 bp, 17 predicted proteins | sample PEATcosm2014_Bin_42_FD_119769 | JGI IMG/M metagenome (GOLD analysis project Ga0181530, IMG submission 119769) | Peatland microbial communities from MTU Mesocosm Facility, Houghton, MI, USA - PEATcosm2014_Bin10_60_metaG | ecosystem: Environmental > Terrestrial > Soil > Wetlands > Peat | place... | reverse complement strand
TTCTGGTAGCCAAGACAAAGGCCAAAACCAAGAAGGAAGCGGCCTGACGGCCGCATCGCTTTGTACCACAAACCGGACAGATCACTTGCTAATAAAACCGGACAACTTGAAAAGCTAGCGACAAGCCGCTCCCGATACTGCCGATACTACTGCGCTGGCTGCATCGCGCTCCTGGCAGCGGCGAGCCGGAGGATCTTCGTCTGAGCTTCGTTATCGTATCACGGTGGAAACAACGGACGCGCTAATTAGCGGCGTGCCCGCCTGCTCTGCATCTCAGTAAGCGCCATGGCCCCGGAGCACCACGGAAATCGTCCGCAGCAGGATTTTGCCGTCCAGCCATGGCGTCCAGTGGCGTATGTAGTGGCCATCGAGTTCCACACGCCGGTGGTAGTGGGCGTCGTTGCGGCCCGAGACTTGCCACAGACCTGTCAGACCGGGCGACACCTGAGAATACAGCGCGAAGGCCGGTCCGTATTTGGCGACCTCTTCGCGCACAATGGGGCGCGGCCCCACCATGCTCATGTCCCCGCGGAGCACGTTCCAGAGCTGTGGCAGCTCATCGAGGCTGGTCTTGCGCAAGAACCGGCCGACGCGCGTGATGCGAGGGTCGCCGCGCAGCTTGTGGGTGAGCCGCCACTCACGCGCCAGCTCCGGGTTACGATCGAGATATTCCTGAAACGCACCATTGCTGCCCACGATCATGGTACGGAATTTCCAGAGGCGGAACGGGCGACGGCTGCGGCCCAAGCGCGTGTGGCAGAAGAACACCGGCCCGCGCGAGTCCAGCACGATGGCCAGCGCGATCAGCACGCCCAGCGCCAAGGCGGCCAGAGACAGCGCGGCGGCGAAAGCAAAATCGAAGAAGCCCTTGACGAATTGCGATCTGCCCAACAGCAGCGCGCTCTGGCGGACCGCCGGGATGTTCACTGCCGTCCAGCGGCTGGAGGGGCGCCCGCGGCTCAACCGAACTGGGCGTTCAACTAGTTGCAGTGCGTTCGCGGACCGTTTCATACAGCGCGCCCGTCTTCTCCAGCATAAAGTCGAAGCGGAAGCGAGCTTCGTAGGCGGTACGGCTGGCTCTCCCATACGCGGCCCGCGCATGCCCATCCTGAATCATCTCGCGAATGGCCAATGCCAATGCTCCCACGTCCGATTTCGGAATTAGGACTCCATTACTCCCATTATCTACCGTCTCCGGCAAGCCGCCGACTGCGGAAGCCACAATCGGCAGTCCGGCGCGCATCGCCTCCAGCACGCTTCTGGGCAGAGCTTCGGAGCGGCTCGACAGCACGAACAGACTGGCACGCGCCAGCGCGGACGCGGGGTCGGGCCGGTAGCCAAGAAATCGGGTGCGATCGGCGATACCCAGCCTGGCGGCGAGCGCCCGGCAGTTCATTTCGAGCGGCCCGTCTCCCACCAATTCCAGTTCCCAGTCGAGGTCTTGCAGGCGGCTCATCGCCTCGAGTAGCGCGCCATGGTCCTTGGGTTCCTCGAACCGCGCCACCGATACCACGCGGCACGGCTCGCCGGCCGGTGATGCACGCAACCCGGGCGCCACGTCGTGCACGCCGTTATAGATGAGATGCAGGCGCTCCTGCGACGCGATGTGGCTGGCCAAAGCCAGTTGGCGCTCGGCTTCGCACACACAGACGATATCGTGATTCCAGCGCCCGGCGGCGCGCTCCGCCAGCCTTGCCAGCGTCCGCAGCGGCGTCTTGGCGCGCGAACCCACCGATAGGCCGTGCGGAGTATAAATCGCGGGGATCTTCAGCCACGCGCAGGCGGCCCGCGCGATCCACCCCGCTTTGGCGGTATGCGCGGATACCAGATGGGGTTGGAATTCGCGCAGCGCAGCCGCGACTTCCCCGATTGCGCGCGTGTCGCTCCAGGCCGAGATGGAGCGGCGCAGATGCGTAAGGGGCCGGAATGGCACGCCCGCGCCGGCCAGCTCGTCCGTTACCGGTCCCGTTCCCCCAATCAACACCAGCACATCGTGCCCGCGCGCGCGCATGGCGCACGCCAGGTCGCGAACATGGACGCTGGCGCCGCCTACGGCGTCGGCGCGCGTGATGGCGTAAGCGATTCTCATCGCGGCGCCTTTCGCGAGACGATCACGAGGAACGCCAGCTTGCGAAACACGGCGCTGGCCGCGGCGCCAGCGAACGGCAGGTCGAGCAACCGCGCCAGCGGCGCCCGCCAGGCGACGTCGCACAGGCGGTAACGGATATAGTCTGGCTCCCGCAGCTCGCTGCGGAAGTAAACGTCGAAGGCGCGCCGGATCTCCCGCCGCGAACGATAGAAGGTATAAGTGTCGATCCAGCGCAGCTTATCCGCGGCCCACTGACGGCGCGTCGGCGCCTGTCCTTTCCACGTGCCCAGACCCAGCGACCGCAGGGCCCAGGTATAGAGAAATCGCGCCCGCGAATCTCGGCGGAAGCGATGCGCCAGCGGAATGCCTATGTGCCCTTCGCGCAGTACGTCGCGCGCGGGAAAAAGGCTGAGCAGCGTCCCACCGGGCTTCAGCACGCGATCGAGTTCGCCGAGCGTGGCATCGAGGTCCGAAACGTGCTCTAGCACCTGGTTGTTGGTCACCAGGTCGAAAGACGCGCCGGGAAAGGGCAGGCACCCGTCGCGGCTTTGGAAGATAGCGGAGCCGAGCAGTCCCGCTTGCCCGGCGCGTATCTGGTCCTGCGCGCCGCCATAAAACACATCCGCGCCTACCATGTGCAGGCCGGCGGCGCGGGCGGCTTCGACCAGTGTGCCGGCCCCGCAGCCGAAATCAAGCATCGCCGCCGAGGGGTGGCGCCGTTCGAAGCTCCGCGCGAAATCCAGCACGAAACGGTTGGTGACATCCATCAGCGCATCACCCGCTCCAGCAGCTCGCGATAGGTGCGTTCCCATTCCGCAACCACCGTTTCCAAGTCGTAGCGCTCCACGACGCGCGCGCGTGCAGCGTGGCTCATGCGCGCGCGCGTCCCGGTCGGCAGCAGGGCCAAGCGCTCCATGGCGGCCGCCAGAGCTTCGCCATCCGAGCGTGGAACCACGAATCCGGTCTCCCCGTCGGCCACGCACTCACGCACGCCTCCGGCATCGGTGGCCACCGCGGGCAAGCCGCTCGCCGCCGCCTCGAGCAGCACCATGGGCAGACCCTCCACCAACGAGGAAAGCACGCATCCGTCCGCGGCGTTCATCAAAGCGGGCAGATCCTCGCGCATGCCGAGGAAGCGCGCGTCCACGCCAAGCTCCCGCGCCTGGTGGCGGAGGCGGTCGCCTTCCGGACCCTCCCCCGCAATCAGCAGCACGCCGTCCGCCAGCCTGGCGAAAGCCCGCAACAGCGAAGCATAGTCCTTCTTCCACAGCAGGCGGCCGGCCGCCAGCCATATGAAGCGCTCCCCGAGGCCAAGCTCGCGCCGCGCGCTTTCGCGGCGCGCCGAATCGGGGCGGTAGCGGCTGGTATCGACGCCGTTAGGAATCACCCGCAGCTTGGCGGTTCGCGCCGCTCCTCTCGAGCGGTGGCGATCGGCCACCGCTTGCGATACCGCCGTCACCAGATCGGCCAGCGGATCCGTGAGGCGGTAAATCCGGTCGCGCAGTTTCACGCCGGTCGTTTCCCGGCTGCTTTCGGCGACGCTGTGCAGCGTCGAGATCACCACCGGGACGGGACAGAACAGGCGGACCACGCGAGCCGCCAGATTCGCATGGAACATGTGGCTGTGCAGAATCTGCGGGCGGAACACGCGCAGGAATCCCATCAGCCGGACGAGACCGCGCGGGTCGGGATGGCCGGGCCGCATCTCCAAAGTGTGAACAGGCACGCCCGCCGACCCCAACTCCCCGGCAAACGCTGCGGGGGCAAGCAGCGACACTACTGCGGTCTCCCAACCGCGCCGGCGGAGGGCAATGGCGCATTGCACGATCTGCGACTCCGCTCCACCGCGGGCGAGGCTGGTCGTCAACAACGCCACGCGCGTCATTGTTCCGCCCTCCGCTCCCGCCGTTCGAACAACTGCGCGTAAGCATCGATCATGTCCGCCAGGTCGAATCGCGTTGCGCGACGGGCGGCGGCGGCGCCCATCCGGCGGCGCCGTTCGCTATCGAGCGCCAGTTCGGCCATCGCCCGCCCGAGTGCGCTGGCATCGCGGGCGGGCGCCAGGATCCCGGTGACAGCGTCCTCCACCAGGTCGCCCACGCCGCCCACCGCCGTCGCGACCACCGGCAGGCGGGCTGCCATTGCCTCGAGAATCGCCATCGGAGCGCCTTCCCAATCCGATCCCAAGGTGAAGAGGTCGCATGCGGACAGCAGCTCCGCCACGTCCTCGCAAAGCCCGAGAAAATGCACACGCGGCGCGATGCCTGCCTGGCTCGCCAACTGCCGCGCCGGTTCCAGCAGCGCGCCCTCTCCGGCCATCAGAAGGTGTGCCGCGGGCGCTTCCCGCAAACCCTCGGCGAATGCCCGAATCAAGTGAAGCGGATTCTTTTGCTCCTCCAGCCGCGCCACCGACACCACCAGGAAATCGCCGGGGACGAATCCGTGGCGGCTTCGCCAGACGGCGCGCGCTTCCGGCCGGAAGCCGCGCCCCACGTCCACGGCGTTGGGAATGACGCCCGCCGGCTCGCGCCCGTACAGCCGTGTAAAGGATCGCGCCACCGCGGCCGAAATGGCGACCGGCGCCGCTCCCGCACGAAATGCCATGCGGTGAATGGCGCGGCCGATGCCGTCCACTTCCCGTTCGGCCAGGTTATGCACGGTGTGCACGACCTTTCGAAAATGCGCCGGTAGAACATAGCGCATCACGTAGGAATGAGTGTGCAGCACGTCCGGGCGGAAGCGGCACACTGCTTGCGCCAGCTTGCCCCACATCCTCGCGTCGAGCCCCCGCCGCTTCCCGAGATGCCAGACCGGCACGCCGCCTTCGTCGAGCGCCGCCTCCAAGCCCCCAGAAAACGGGTCGTAGAGAGAGACTACCGCGGTTTCAAACCGCGCCCGGTCCAGGCCGCAAGCCAGCGACACCGCCACCTGCTCCGCACCGGCGCGGCGCAAAGTGGCCAGAACTTCCAGCACGCGGATTCTCAATCCTCTCGCTCTCCAGGGACGAAGGCGGTCGCCCAAGCCGTCTGCATGAGGCCGAACATCAGCCAGGTCGGCTTGCGTTGCTCCCAGGTCAGCGTGGAAACTCCCACCACCCAGACGGCCAGCATAGTGAACCACAAGGCCCGCTGGGAGGGACCGAGCATCCAGGCAAACAGCGCCAGGATTGCCAGCAGCAGGCCAAACAAAAGCGCGCCCGGAACGCCGGTCTCCACCAGAACCGACAGAAATGTATTGTGCGCCGTGAACTGGATACTGGCTACACCGGACTTGCCTAGCCAGGGTTTCACCGCCTCCGGGAAGGCGGCGATGCCGATGCCCCGCGCCCAATGGCGCTTGAGCAGTTTCAGCCCGGCTTTCCAGATCTTCGTCCTGTCGTGGAAAGTCCCGGCGATCGCCTCCGCCGGGAGCGTCGCCAGGCGTTGCCGCGAAGGTTGCGGGGCGAGCCGGACGGTTCCCAGAATCAGCAGCAGCAACAAGGCGGCGCTGGTGGCCTTTTGTGCCGGGGCTGCCGCGCGCCACGTCAGCGCGGAATAGAGGAAGGCCACGCACGCGGCGGCCAGCGCCGTGCGCGATCCGGTCAGCAGCAGCGCCGCCGCGATGAGGGCGGCCGCCAGGCGGATGGCCCACGCCGCGCGCCCGCGGCTGGACGCGGCGAGGTGGAGGCACATCGGAATGGCCAGCGCCAGCGTTACTCCCATGTCGTTCGGGTCGAATCCGGGAGCCGCGTAGCGGTGGTAATACGTTTGCCGCCGCAGCGCGTAGCGTAACACGGTGAGCAGCGAAGCGGCCGCAGCGCCGGCGACGTAAGCGCGCAATAGCCAGGCCTGCGCCTGGCGCGTTCGGCAGCACTCCCACACCACCCACAGCGTACCCAGCAGTTGCGCCATGGTGGCGGCGCGCTCTACCGAGACGGGGCGGGAGACGCTCCAGACTACCGTCAACCCGCACCAGGCTACGTAGGCCACGGCCGCCAGCAACGCCGCGTTGGGCCGGCGCACCCGCCGGGTCCGCACGGCCAGCGCCAGCGTAACCGCAAACGCGGCCAGGCCGATCGTGCGCGAGACCGAGCCGATCTCGAAGACCACCACGCTCTTCTCGAGCGGCAGCGAAAATACCAGCAGCCATGCCAGCGCCCAAGCGGCGCGTTCCAGCCCCGCCTCCACGTTCGCCTTCAAGCGGCCACCTCCCGCAGGGCGCGGCGCAGAATGAACAGATCGCCGGCAATCTGCACCAGCGATGCAATGGCCAGCGCCAGCGCGGCGCCGGAGAGCCCCAGGCGCGGCACCAGCAGCCAGCTTGCGATGCCGGCGCTCACGGCCACTGCCGCGTGCAGCGGCGCCTGCGGCGCAAACGCGCGCGCGCTAGTGATCGCATAACCCAAGGCGCTAGCGGTGTAGCTGCCGATGCCGGCGGCCATCACCCATACCAGCAGGCCCGCGTACGCCGCGTAAGCCGGGCGGTAGATCCGGCCCAGAAACCATGGCCCCACTAAGGCCGCGGTAGCCACACCGGCTGCGCCCAGCAGCAGCGCCATCCCCGCCAGTTGCCAGGCGAGCCGGCCGAAGGCGGCAAGGTCGCGCGCGCTGCAATACCGCGCCAGCCGCGGCGTAGCCGCTTGCCCCAGCGCGTTCACCGCCGTCGATCCCACCGTCATAAGAGATGCCACCGCGGCAAATGCGCCCAATGCACCGGCGCCGAGCTTCTGTTCGATGGCATAGCGGGGAAGGCTGCTGGTGAGAGCGATCAGCATCAGGACCGCGCCCAGCGGCAGCGAAGTGCGCAGGATGCCGGCCTGCACGCTCACGCCGGTCCGTTTCAGGGATTCCCCCACGGATGCCACCGGAATGTCGTAGGCCAGCAGTACCGCGATGCGGGCGGCAGCCAGAGCCACAACAGCCCACACCAGGCTGCCGGTCGTCCACAACACCGCTCCCAACCCCGCCACCGACAGGACGCCGCGGGCGGTCACGGAATAGGCCACCTGGTCCATGCGCTCACGCCGCTGCAGCAATCCGTAATATACGTCGCTCACGTTATCCGCGCTCAGCGCCACGCCGAGCGCCAGAGCCACGGCCGCGCTCTCCCATCCGCGCTGCGCGGCCAGCGCGACCGCGGCCATGGCGGCCAAGCCAATCGCGGCAGTAGCGAGGCGCACAGCCAGATAGTCGCCGAACGGATGACGGCGGTCGACATCGGTCGCCAGCAGGGAACGCAGATTCAAGTGCGAGAACATGGCGATCGGCGTCACCAGGGCCAGCGCAAACGCATAGACGCCCAGCAACTCGCTCGTTCCAAGCTTCGCGATGAGCACCAGCAAGGCCCACTGGCTGGCGGCAAGGACGACGTTGCTTGCCAGGGTGGATGCGAAATTGGCGCGCAGCGAGACTGGCTCCCGCAGGGCCGCGGCTTCGAAGGGCTTGACAGTTCCGGCATTCGGACGCATAGCCTAACCCGACTTCTACCACAGCGGATGCTCGTCCCGCCGATAGTGGCGCGCCGCGTCACCTCCTGCGAAGCCCTCAATCTATCACACCGCAATCCGGCACAGACTTTGGCCGCGGCGGATGTTAGCATGTGCCCGGTGAATCGAAGCATCGCGCGGCGGCTGGCGCAGGTAACCTCCGTGGCCTTGATTGCCCTATTGAGTTATTTCCTGTTTCCGGGGCACACTTATCTTCAGGCCGACACACCCTGACTTATGTACCCGTGATCGAGCGCGCGCAGAATCCGCCATTGCCTGCCTGAAGCCTACACCGCGCGCTGCTCATGGGTTAGCACATAACTTCCTTTCCCTGTGTAATATATGAGGATCGTTAAACGGTTAGGCGGCGGCGAGTTGCCTTGACACAGCCATCCGGGGACCCCATAATACAGAGGATTAGCCAAGCGATGTCCCCATTCGACGCCTCACGCACGGAATGGTAGCGACACGGGACTTTTGCCACCGAGTCCGAACATCATTTCCAGATCGGGAGGTCTCTCATGGATCGGCTTCAGCCGCAAGTTTCGCGGCGCGATATGCTGCGGAAGGCTGGCACGGCCAGTGTGGCTGCCTTTACTTTCGTCCGCCCCGGAGCGGTGCGCGGCTCTGACGCAAACACCGCCATTTCCGTTGGACTGATTGGAGCGGGCAACCGGGGGACCTACGACGCGTCGATCGTCCACGCGGACCCCCGCGCGCGCATCACTGCGCTCTGCGATCTGTTCGACGACCGCATCGAAGCGGCGATACCCAAGATCAAAGTCGAGAACCCGGCCGTCTATAGGGAATTCGAGAAACTGCTGGCCTCCAACGTGGACGCGGTAATCATTGCAACGCCGCCGTTCGAGCACCCGCGCATGTTGGCCGCCGCTGTGCAGGCCGGGAAGCACGTCTACTGCGAGAAGCCGGCGGGCGTGGATCTGGAGGGTTGTAAAAAGGTGATGGCAACCGGGCGGGCAGCCGATCCGAAGAAGTGCCTGTGGTTCGGATTCCAGCAGCGCTACGGTCCCTTGTACCTGGAAGCCTACAAGCGGCTGCGCGAAGGACGGATCGGGGAGCTGGCGAACGCGCGCGGCTTCTGGATCGATACCAATCCGTTCCAGCGCGTCTCGTACTCCGACCCCAAGGTGGACAAGCTGCGCAACTGGTTCTGCTATCGCGACTACTCGGGCGACTTCATCATCGAGCAGGATTGCCACAACCTGGACATGTTCCATTGGTTCCTGGGCGGCCTGCCGCTGCGGGCAGTGGGCTACGGCGGGAAGAAGGTGCGCGCGGATTTCGAGATCCTAGACCACCTGTCGCTGTCGTTCGAGTTCCCAGACGGCATCCACGTGAACTTCGAGGCCAACCAGCTCAGCCCGACGGGGTTTAAGCGAGTGGGGGAGGAATTCACGGGGACCAAGGGAGTGCTGGCGACGTCACGGGCCAGCCTGGTGCACACTAAAGGGCCGCGGGATGTGGAGACCATCCCCGCCAAGCGCGACGTGACGATTGACGCCTTCGAAGCGTTTCTGTCGCGGATCCAGAGCGGCGAGACGGTGAATATGGCGGAACAATCGGCGCGCAGCACGATGATCGGCCTTCTGGGGCGGGCTGCCTTGTACCAAGGCCGCGAAGCCACATGGAAAGGCGAATTCGGCTCGGTGTGACGCCCATATCGCTTGCAGAACGAAAAGACCCACACTTTCAGGCGTCCAGATCGATCATCACCTTCATCACCCGGTCGCGGTTGGCCTCGATGTACTGGTAGGCTTCCAGATACCGGCGGAACGGAAACGAAACGCTCAACAGCGGCTGTGCCGTAACACCACCTTCAGCGAGGCAGCGGATGGCGTCCATATAATCGTGACGCTGATACATCAACGTGCCGAGCAGTAGTAGCTCGCGGTCCTGCACCAGACCAAGATCGACGCGGGGACGGTCGCCGAACACGCCCACCACAACGATCGTCGATCCTTTGCGGGCGCACCGGATTGCCAGATTCGCGGTCTCTTCCGCCCCGACGCATTCCAGTGTCACAGCGGGACCAGATGCGCCAAACACCGAGCGGATCGCCGCCTCCGGTGGTTCGTTTCGCACGTTGACACAGTGTTCGATTCCGCATTGGCGGGCGATATCCAGGCGGTATACGCTGACATCCGCAATGGCCACCGCGGCCGCTCCGCGCCAGCGCGCCACCTGCGCCACGAAATTCCCAATCGGGCCCGCTCCGAGCACCAGCACATCTGCGCCACGGACCTCTCCCGCTCGCCGCAGGGCGTGCACGGCGACGGCCACTGGTTCCACCAGCGCACCAAGTTCCGGGGTGAAGCTGGCGGGCAGACAAATGACCGCCGGTTGGGGCAGCGCGAAATACTCCTGCGCCACGCCGGGCGCCTGGAACCCCATCACCTTGAGGCTTTCGCATATGTGATACTGCCCGTTGCGGCAGGCGAAGCATTCTCCACAGGTAATCTGCGGAGGCGCGGTAACCAGCGTTCCGGCCGGAAAGCCGGGTACGCCTCCGGCGATCTCCGCCGAAAACTCGTGTCCCTGAACCACGGGGTAAGAGGTGTAAGGATGTTTTCCGTGGTAGACATGAATATCCGACCCGCACACTCCGATGCGGCGGATCTTGACCAGAACTTCACCGGGCGCGGGCACGGGGCGCGGCGCGTCCTCATACTCGATCGCCCCTGGCCTGGTCATGACTGCGCGCAGCATGTTTCCTCCCGGTACTCCATTGTAAACAGACTGGGTGCCTGAAAAGGCGATTTCCGTTATATTGGAATCTGAATTTTCGCGGGCTGCTCAGACCCGTCGTCGTCTTGGCGGCGTTGTCCGTGCATCCATCGCTGCGGGTGCCGGCTTCGAGCATGTTCGTCGGCCATAAGATTCGGTGAACCGTAAGGGCATCTTCGAAACGGTCGGGGCCGTCGCTTGCGCGGCGTTGATTCTTTGGGTCGCATTGCAGCACCAATCCGGCGAGGAATTAACCATCGGGACCGTAAATAACGCCGATATGGTACTGATGCAGCGGCTCTCCAGGGAGTTTGAGAAGAGCACGGGAATCAAGCTGAACTGGGTCGTGTTGGGGGAAAGCATCCTGCGGCAGCGTCTGACGGTGGATATTGCGACCGGCGGCAACACCTTCGACGTCATCACGATTGGATCGTACGAGACGCCGCTCTGGGCTGCCCGCGGCTGGTTGGTACCTGTCGACGACCTCGGTGCGGACTATCAATACGACGATATCTTCGAAATAATCCGCCAAGGCCTTTCTCATGGCGGTAAGTTATACGCGGCCCCGTTCTACGGGGAGAGTTCCTTCACTTACTACCGCAAGGACCTTTTTGAACGCGCCGGGCTTACTATGCCCGAGCAGCCCACTTACCAACAGATCCGTACCTTTGCCGCGCGTATTCACGATCCCGCGCACAACGTTTATGGAGTCTGCCTGCGTGGCGAGCCTGGGTGGGGCCAAAATGTCGCCTATCTCAGCACGCTGGTCCATACCTTCGGCGGGCGCTGGTTCGACATGGAGTGGAAGCCGCAACTGACCAGCGCGCCCTGGATCGAAGCCGTTAGCTTCTATGTGGACATGCTGCGAAGCTACGGTCCTCCCGGCTCCGTCACCGACGGCTATAACGAAGATCGCGCGCTCTTCTCCAACGGCAACTGCGGCATGTGGGTGGATTCCACCGCGGCGGCGGGATACCTGCTGGATCCGAGCCAAAGCCGGGTGGCCACCACCACTGGTTTTGCCAAGGCTCCCATTGGCAAGGTGCGTAACGGCGCGGCCTGGGTGTGGAGTTGGGCGCTGGCCATACCCACCTCGTGCAGGAAGGTCGAGCGGGCAAAACAGTTCCTCCAGTGGGCCACCGGCAGGCAGTACGCCGCTACGGTCGGCGCACGGTATGGTTGGCTGTTGGTTCCCCCAGGCACCCGGAAATCGACTTATGCCAACCCGGCTTACCAGCGGGCCGCGCCCTTCGCCCGGTTGGTGCGCGATGCAATTCTAGGCGCGGACATAGCCAGGCCCAGCGCGCTGGCGGTTCCCTACGTTGGCATCCAATACGTCGGGATTCCGGAGTTTCAGGCGATCGGCGCCAACGTGGGGCAGGAAGTCAGCGCGGCGCTCACGGGCGGGGCGACCGTCGAACAAGCGCTGGCGTTGGCACAGGCCGAAGCGGAACGGGAGATGCGCCGGGGAGGATATCTCAAATGACCCGCGGCGTTCGCACCAAGCCGCTGCTGGCGCCCTCGGTGGCGGCGTTGTTTGTGTGGATGATCGTCCCGCTGGCGATGACGCTCTGGTTCTCCGCGGAGCACTATAATCTTCTGGCTCCCGCGAAACGTTCCTTTGCGGGGCTCGACAACTACCGCTACCTGCTCACTGGCCGGGCTTTGTGGGTGGCGATGGGAAACACGCTGCTGCTGGTGGGACTGGTCCTGGCTGCGACGCTGGTCTTCGGCACCCTGTTCACGGTGCTGCTCGACCGCGAGTTTCCCGGGCGCAATGTCTGCCGCCTGCTGGTGATCGCACCGTTCTTCATGATGCCCACGGTCAGCGCCCTCATCTGGAAGAACATGCTCATGAACCCGGTATTTGGGATATTCGCCTGGATCACGCGCTCGGCGGGTCTGGGAACGGTCGACTTTTTCGCCCACATGCCTCTCGTCGCCATCGTCGTGATCGTCTCATGGGAATGGACCCCGTTTGCCGTCCTGATTCTGCTTCCGGCCCTTCAATCCCTGAACAAGGAGCTGAAGGAAGCGGCACGGCTCGATGGCGCCGGGGCCGTGGCGCTGTTTTGGCATGTGGAACTGCCGCACCTGCTGCGCCCCATGGCCGTGGTCGCCATGATCGAGACAATCTTCTTTCTCAGCCTTTTTGCCGAAATCTACGTCACCACGGGAGGCGGGCCCGGATTGGCCTCCACCAACCTGGCGTACCTGATTTTCCGCGATGCGTTATTCGATTGGGACGTGGGGCGCGCTTCGGCCGGTGGCATGCTTGCGATCGTGCTGGCAAACATTGTCGCCTTTTTTCTAGTGCGCGTAGTCGGGCGCAGCCTGGAGGATCTGCCGTGAAGACCACGTGGCGGTCGCGGCTGATGCCGACCCTTGCCGGCTGGACCGTCGCATTGGCGATGTTCTTCCCCATCTTCTGGATGTTTCTGACCGGCTTCAAGACCGAGATTACAGCCGTGGCTACGCCTCCGGCCGCGATCTTCCGGCCGACGCTGGAAAACTACTCCGCCGTGCTCCAGCGCGCGGATTACGTCCAGTTCGCCATTAACAGCGTCGTGGTGGCGCTGGGCTCGACCTTGGTAGCCCTGATGCTGGCTGTGCCGGCGGCTTACAGCATGGCGTTCTTTCCCACCAGGAGAACCAGGGATATCCTCTTATGGATGCTCTCGACCAAGATGCTGCCGGCCGTGGGCGTGCTTGTACCGATTTACTTATTGTGGCGCAACTTCGGCCTGCTCGATACGCGCGTGGGGCTGGTCCTCATCGATAGCATCAGCGTCCTGCCGATCGTGGTGTGGATGCTCTTCAGTTTCTTCCGCGAAGTGCCTTCCCAGATTCTGGAGGCCAGCCGTATGGATGGCGCCACCCAAGGGCAGGAGCTGATGCACGTGCTGCTGCCGCTTTCCATGCCCGGGATTGCGGCGACCGCGCTGCTTTCCATCATTCTATGTTGGAACGAGGCGTTCTGGAGCCTCAACCTGACGACTGTGAAAGCTGCCACCTTGACCGCCTTCACCGCCTCGTTTTCGAACCCGGAGGGCCTGTTCTGGGCGAAGCTGTCCGCCGCCTCTACCTTGGCCATTGCCCCGATTCTCGTCTTTGGTTGGATCAGTCAGCGCCAGTTAGTGCGTGGTCTTTCGTTTGGCGCGGTGAAGTGAGCGAATAGTCTATGGCGACCGTCGAGTTAAAGAACGTCCGCAAACGTTTCGGACCACAGGAGGTGATTCATGGCGTCGACCTGGCGATCGCCGACCGTGAGTTCGTGGCGATCGTGGGGCCGTCCGGCTGTGGCAAGTCCACCTTGCTGCGCATGATCGCAGGTCTGGAAGAGATTACGGAAGGCGAAGTGCTGATCGATGGGCTGCCCGTGCGAGACGTCCCGCCCGCGAGACGCGGTCTGGCAATGGTCTTTCAAAGTTACGCACTTTATCCGCACATGACGGTGGCGGAGAACATGAGCTTTAGTCTGCGCCTGGCTGGCGTGCCGAAACAGGAGCGCGACCAAAAGGTGCGGGCCGTTGCCGCCATCCTGGAGATGGAACCCCTGCTGGACCGCAGGCCGCGTGCGCTTTCCGGCGGACAGTTGCAGCGCGTGGCGATCGGCCGCGCCATGGTTCGCCAGCCCAAGGCATTCCTGCTCGATGAGCCATTGTCGAATCTCGATGCGGCGCTGCAAGCGCAGATGCGATTGGAGCTGGTGCGCCTCCATCGCGATCTGGAGACCACCATGATCTATGTTACCCACGACCAGGTGGAAGCCATGACAATGGCCGACCGCATCGTGGTCATGAACGAAGGCAAGGTCGAGCAGGCCGGCTCTCCCATGGAGCTGTATCAGAAGCCCGCGACCCTCTTTGCAGCGGGCTTCATCGGCGCGCCCAAGATGAATTTTCTGGATGCGCGGGTACTGGATGCAAGTGACGCACAACTGGCGCTCACAGTGGTCAATGGCGTGACGGTGGAAATTCCCGGCCGGCGGGAGGCCATCGCACCAGGGGATCGGGTGAAGCTCGGCGTCCGGCCCGAACACGTCTCGATCGAGGAGTCAGGCGAGTTGCACGGCGAAATCAAGGTTCTGGAGCACCTCGGCCCGCGGACTTACCTTCATGCACAGCTTGACGACGGCACCCGGTTGGTGGTGCAGGCCGCCGGCGACACCGGCATCCGCGAGGGCGACCGGCCGGCGTTTCGCATCCGTGCGGATGCGTGCCACGTGTTCGATGCTTTCGGGAGACGACTGACATGAGAGCGGTGCGTTTTCATGGCGCGGGAGACCTGCGGATGGAGGAGCTGCCGCTACCCGTGCCGAAGGCCGGCGAGGTGCGCATCCGTCCGCTGGCCGTGGGCGTCTGTGGAACGGACATTCATATTTTCCGCGGCGAATTTTCTTCTGCCTGTCCTGTCGTGCTGGGCCACGAGATCGCAGGAACCGTGGACGCCGTAACGTCTGGCGTAAAAGGCATTCGCGAGGGCGATCTCGTCACCGTCCAGCCGAACACTTTTTGCGGCGTCTGCCGTTACTGCCGTCTGGGACGCGAGCATCTCTGCCTGGAAATGCGTGCGCACGGCGTGCACATGGACGGCGGTTTCGCCGAAGCCCTGGTGGCCGGTGCCAAAGCCGTCTACCGGCTGCCCGCGGGCCTCGACGCTCGCGTTGGGTGCTTCGCCGAACCGCTGGCTTGCGCGCTCCACGGGATGGACCGGCTGGCCGTGAGTTCCGGGTCCACAGTGCTGGTGATCGGGGCGGGCCCGGTTGGCCTGATGCTGGCACGGTTGTCGTGTCTTGCCGGGGCGGGGTTGGTCGCCGTGAGCGAACCGATTGCGGAACGCCGCAAGGCCGCTTATTCGTTTGGCGCCAGTCTCGTGGCCGACCCTGGCGCGGAAGGTTGGAGGGAGTCCCTGATGGAAGCGACCGCCGGACAGGGCTTCGATTCGGTGATCGATGCGGTTGGTGGGGCCACCACCTTCGAGCAAGCAGTGTCGCTCGCCGCGCGCGGAGGCAAGGTTCTGGTTTTCGGTGTGGCGCCCCCGGACGCCCCTGCCGCCATCCGCCCCTACGACGTATTCTCCCGGGAGTTGACCGTAATCGGCACACTCATCAACCCCTATACTCACGAGCGTGCCGTCATGATCTTGCCGCAAATCGGGTTGGAGAAGTTAAGTATCGAGGTGTTGCCCCTTGCTCAGCTCCGCGAAGCTCTTGACTCGCAAGCTAGCGGCAGAGCGGCCATAAAGATCCAGATACGGCCGCAGGCATAACTCAGGGAAACTCTGACTTCGTCTGCTTCCACTCGTCCAAGACCTAATCCATCGCCAGGAAGCTCAGCGCCCCGGCAAAGTGCGCGGCGTCACTCCATTCTTGCCGTTTCAGGCCCTGCGCGCCTCGGCAGTGACGATTGTGACGCTGCTTGACTTGAGCCCGGGCGAACTGGCGGTCAGTTGAATGCGGCCCGCTTTGACCGTCGATTGCACGATGGCCAGGCACAATCCATGGAACGCCTTCCTGCGGTTGCCCTTGTAATCCTCATCACTCGCCAGATTTCCGTTGTCCACCCCTATGATCTGGCCCTCGCCTTGAATCTCGAAAACAACCTCATTGTCCGCGATCGGCACTACCCTGCCCTGCTCGTCGAGTACCCTGACCGTGAAGTGAGCGACGTCCCGGCCGTCGGCCGCTATGGCGTCCCTGTCGACGGAGAGTCCAATAGCCGCTGGAGTTCCGGTTGTCGCGATTTCCTCGGTGACGACAACCTTCCCATCCTTGGTGCCCACGGCTTTCAGCACCCCCGGTTGATAGGGCACTGTCCATGTCAGGTGCAGGTCCGACGTCGTGCGTGGGACGGTACTCCGCCCCGTGCTCTGGCCCGGCCAATACCCCACGCGCGGGAACCAATAGCTCTGCACCCCGAAGGACTTACCATTCACAAACAGCTCTACGGAGTCGCAGTTGGTGTAGCAGAGCACGGGTATGACGTCTCCTTCCTTGCCCTGCCAGTTCCAGTGAGGGAACACGTGAACCATCGGCGTATCGGTCCACTGGCTCTGACAGAAATAGTAACCGTCTTTCTCGAAGCCGCAAGTATCGAGCACTCCCGCGGCCGAGCCCTTCGAAGGCCACTGGGCCTCACCCAGGTGGTCGATCCCCGTCCACATATGGTCGCCGGATACGTATTCGTAGATCCTCCGGAACTTCCACAACTGCTCGAAATCGGTCCCTCGATTGCCGCGCCTGCGCGCGGTTGCCCCGGGACTCGGGACAAGCTCGGAATAGTCGCCTCTGGCGCCGCCCATGGACCCGTTCTCCGTGCCGATGAACTTTCTCTGTGGGAACGCGTGCCGGTCGTCACTGTAATATTTCTCCGCCCGCTCGCGCCGGCGGTCCGAGTAATTGTAGCCAACCACGTCCAGGAGCGCGAGGAACTCCGGCGGCGTGCCGACTTCCCGTCCGGTCAGATTGGCGGCGATCCTGTCGCAACCCATGGTGACGGGCCTGGTAGGATCCTCCTTGTGAAAGATGTCGACCAGCCTCTTGAGCATCTCCGCGCCATTCACTGCGACTTGTTCGCCGATCTCGTTTCCCGCACTCCACAGCGCAACGCAGGGGTGGTTCCGGTCGCGGCGAACGAAGGCGGTTACGTCCCGCTCCGACCATTCGTCAAAGTAGTTGCCGTATCCTTCTCGAGTCTTGGCTTGCTTCCACTCGTCGAAGACCTCATTCATCACCAGGAAGCCCAATTTGTCGCAAAGGTCCAGGAATTCCGGCGCATAAGGATTGTGCGCCGTCCGGATGGAGTTGCAGCCCATGGCCTTCAAAATCTCCAGCCGCCGCTCCCAAATCCGTTCCGGCACCGCCGCCCCTACGGAACCGCCGTCGTGATGCAGGCAGACGCCGTTCAATCTCACCTGCTTGCCGTTCAGCAGGAATCCCCTGTCCACATCGAACTCAGCCCGCCGAATCCCAAAAGCCGTGTCGTACGAGTCGGAGCCCTGATCCATCACCGAGGTGCGCACCTTGTAAAGATAGGGATTGTCCGGCGACCACAAGTTCGGCTGGACCACCCGAATCTGCTGCACGAACTCGTATTCTCCGTTGGCTGCGATGCTCCTGCTCTCGCTCACTTGCGCGCCCTCGGCCGGGTTCCCATCCCGGTCCAGTATGGTGCTGGTTATCCTGCACTGGGCGGCGCTCTGACTTTCATTCTGAACCCTGGTCTTAATTTGGACCATGGCGGAACCCAGGTCCACCTGCGGCGTGGCGACGAACGTGCCGCAGTGGGCCACGTGCACCAGGTTTGTAACCAGCAACCAGGTATGCCGGTAAATTCCGGAGCCTGAGTACCAGCGGCAATTGGGCTGGTGGGAGTTGTCTGCCTTGACCGCAATCACGTTATCGCCGCCATACTTCAGGTGGGGGCTGAGATCGTAGTAAAAACCGATGTACCCGTACGGCCTTTTGCCCAGGTACTCACCGTTGATCCATACCTCACTGAGCTGATAGACGCCGTCGAACTCGACGCCTACCTTTCTGTCTCTGTAAGATTCGGGAACGCTGAAATGTTTCCGGTACCAGCCGGCACCGGTGGGCAGGAAACCGCCTTGCCCCCTCGCCGGCGCATTCTCGCTGAAGGGCCCCTCGATGCTGAAGTCGTGAGGCAACTCCACGTCTTTCCAGTTCGCGTCCGCGAAACCCGGTTGCTGCGCGCCTGGCGCATCCCCCTTGAAGAACTTCCAGCCGAAGTCGAAGGAGTCCCTGACGCGGGGCCCTCCGCGGCCGCTGCCCACCGGCGGCGCTTGCGCGTTTGCCTGGCCCGTGGACTCCCATGCCGACAACAGGCCGGCCCCAACCACCTGGCCCAGCAAACCGCGCCGGCTCAGGGAACCCGTCACTCTATCTTCGTTTTTCACCTTTCACGCCTTCCATCCTCACGGCTCGCCGGGTCCCCGCTGTCCAATCCGGTCTGTCCCAGCCAGTTCCGGCGGCTTGACGACTTTATCACCCCATTGTCTTGTTCCACGATTTCTCCATTTTCGCGCTTTCGGAGGCACGCAGCTAGGAGGCCGAGTCCCCTCTGACTCTCCCTGACGGGCCCCATGACGTGCGCAATAGCTTCCGCAAGTGCAGCCGCCATCCATATCGCGTTACACTCAAGGAGCGGTGCCGCTGTTGAGGAATTGTCCTGGCAGCCGCTGTTCTGGATATGTACACCGAGTTCTTCGGATTACAGAAGTTGCCATTTAACCTGACGCCCGACCCGGAGTTTCTCTTCCTGTCCCCTAAACACCGGGAGGCGCTCGCTGGGCTACGATACGCGGTTCTCGGCAGAAAGGGTTTTGTAGTTCTGACCGGCGATGCGGGCACGGGGAAAACAACCCTCCTCAGCGCCGTTATGAGTCAGTTGCCCACCGGTGAGGTCCTGTCCAGCATTCTGCTGAATCCAACCCTAACGCCGTCCGAGTTCATTGAGCTTCTCATGCTGGATTTCGGAATCACCGACATCCCTGCCAGTAAAGCGCAACGTCTCTGGAGGCTGCAGGGGTTCCTGTTGGAGGCCTACCGCAATGACCGAACCGCGATTCTGGTAATCGATGAAGCTCACAAACTAAGTGCGGAAGTTCTGGAAGAGATCCGGTTGCTCGGGAACTACGAGTATGGCGCGGACAAATTCCTTCAGATCGTGCTCTTAGGCCAATGTGAGTTAGATGATCTCCTGGACCGGCACGAACTGCGCCAATTCAAACAGCGGATTGCGTTGCGTCTGTATATCGATCCGCTCACCGCCGCAGAAGCCGCCGAGTACATACGGTTCCGTTGGGCAAAGGCGGGCGGTGCCAGCGAGCCACCGATTACTCCAGAGGCGATTGAGGGAGTGGTGCGGTGGTCGGGAGGTATTCCGCGGCTGATCAACTCCATTTGCGATGCGGCCCTCCTGATGGCTTACGGGGATGCAAGTGCCTCGGTCGGCATGCACTACATACGCGATGCGGCCATGAACCTGGCTCTGATACCCTCACTCGCCGCTCCAGTCGTCCCCGTGCAGCCGGTGGTAACTCCGCTTCCCGCTGAGGAGGTCTCGAGTCCGAAATTGGGGCCGGTTGAGGTCCCTCCCCGCCAGAACACGGATTCCGATTTGTCAGAGCTTGACAACGACATCCCGTCCTTCGCGCGATTTGCTCTCGAACGAAAGAATTCTTCCATCTTGCAGCGATTGGCCGGAAAGCTCGGGTTTCCAAAGTGAGGCGAGCGGAGCGTTGCCGGTTGTTTTGGCATGATGGCAAGCCGCCCCATTGCCGCCGCTCCTCCACGTCCCGGACCGTGCTATCCTGAGCCCGAATGTTTCGTCACCAGCGAAGCACCCGTGCGTTGTATGGATTGTCGGACGTAATCCTGGCCACGCTAGCCTTTGAAATCGCCTACCACGCTCGCGCAATCCAGCACTGGTATTACCTTTTTTACCTCACGGCGGAACAAAAGGTCCTGGTCTTGGGCTTCTCGCTTTTCGCTTGGGTAATGATCGGGTTGTGGCTCGGGGTCTATGACAAGCTCGATTCTCCCCAGCCGGGCACCATCCTCCGCGATTCGGTGCTGCAATGCGCCTATGGCGGACTTTGCCTGCTCGTCTTCGAGTACGCGCTGCGGATGGAGCTCAGTCGTTTCTTCCTGGTTCTTTACTCCTCCGTGGCGTGGGTGCTGGTGTTGGTTTTCCGGCTCACTGCCGGCCGCGTGGTTGGCGCGATTCGCCGTGAATTTGCCGCCCCCCACTATTGTATGGTGGTTGGCACTGGCGAGCGTGCGATCCGTTTGGCGAGAGTGGTGGAAGAGTCGGCGAAGTATGGCGTTCGCCTGCGCGGGTTTTTCAGTGAGTCGGGCGGCGGCCCGGTTGAGATCGCCCTTGGCGCCGTCCACAAGGTGTATCCCGTGGCGGAGTTGCCATCCTTCCTGCGCCAGCACGTGGTTGACGAGATCATCTTCGCCGTCGGCAGCGAGAGTCTGGCGGAGTTGGAAGAAGTTTTTCTCCTCTGCGATCAAGAGGGCGTCCGTACCCGTGTGGCGGTGGATTTTTTTCCGCACGTCAACAGCACAGTTTCGCTGGACCGCCTGGAATCCACGCCGCTGCTGACATTCTCGGCCGCTCCCGACGACGAGATCCGCCTGCTCGTGAAACGCGTGACCGATGTTGTTATCGCCGCCGCCGGCCTCCTGGTCCTGGCGCCCTTCATGGCTGTGATTGCGGCCCTGATCCGGCTCACATCGTCCGGCCCGGCGATCTTTACGCAAGTGCGCTGTGGGCTCAACGGCCGCCAGTTCCGGTTCTACAAGTTCCGCTCGATGTGCGACGACGCCGAGCAGCTCAAGGACTCGCTGGCCCACCTCAGCATGCGCCAAACAGCGTTCAAGATCCCGGACGATCCCCGCCTCACCTTCGTTGGCCGGTACTTGCGCAAGTTCTCCGTCGACGAATGGCCCCAATTATGGAATGTGTTGCGCGGTGACATGTCACTGGTGGGCCCGCGTCCGGCCGTCCCGAGCGAGGTGGAACAATATCAGCGGTGGCAGCGGCGGCGCTTGCGCATGCGGCCGGGACTCACGTGCCTGTGGGCCGTTTCAGGCCGGGACAACGTCGATTTCGATCGTTGGATGAAGCTGGACATGCAGTACATCGACAATTGGTCGTTGGCGCTCGATTGGAAGATCTTGCTGCAAACCATCCCCCACGTGCTTACCGGCCACGGGGCTAACTGAGTCTCGCCCCGCGATTCATTCTGTGGGACTTGTCCGCCCACTTCGGAATTGCCCCGCCCGCAGGCGCTAACCGGGAGTTAACGCTCCAGTTAACCGGTAGCGGTCCCGGTTATACTCTGTCACCTTGCCGAGGTTAACAAAGCAGTGTGAACCAAAGGTGGGATGGACCGCACCAGAGCCTGACCGTACGATTACAACGTATGCGAAGTTTTACCGCATCAGAGACCTTCGCCGGGGTTCGGCTCGGCGAAGACGAGTCCCTAGACCGCGCGGCAATCACAATGGCCGGCGAGGTTGCAGAAGACGAAGTCCTACAGCCCGCCGATCGCCGCGC
>Ga0181530_10002566_pt1 | contig 21389 bp, 19 predicted proteins | sample PEATcosm2014_Bin_42_FD_119769 | JGI IMG/M metagenome (GOLD analysis project Ga0181530, IMG submission 119769) | Peatland microbial communities from MTU Mesocosm Facility, Houghton, MI, USA - PEATcosm2014_Bin10_60_metaG | ecosystem: Environmental > Terrestrial > Soil > Wetlands > Peat | place... | reverse complement strand
TATACCCCGGCTGCCCGGAAAATGGCTGCGGAGTGCGAAAGTCAGGCTAGCTTACGCGGTGGTGGCTCAGGTCAAACCCAGGTCAATACCAGGACAATCACAGGGGAAAACGCAAACTACGGGATGTCGCCATCCCGGTCGAGCCATCCCGCGTCGACCGGACGGACTCGAAACAAGTAAACATCTGGCCGCGTGGCCGGGCATGTCAGCCTTTCGTAACATTCACGGTAGCGCATTCCAGGTGTGGTTGAGGTTGCCGTGGGTTGGACCGGCAGAGGTGGCGTGACGGCACTTAAACGGCCAACTGCCTTCCGCCAGTTGCTAAAATCCGTTCGTCGGGCCGAACCAGCCCTTCGTGTTCGATGGAAAGGCAGTGGGCATGATCTACAACTTCCGATGCGACCAGAATTGCCGAACGGACATCGTTCAGCGGATCAGGGACGAGAGGCGCATGTCGCAGGGTTGGGGTGGCGGCGAAGAGAACCTGGACCTTCGACGGGATGATTTCGTTCAGTCCTGCCTGCGCCGATACCAGCCCGACGGAATGAAGACCACCAGAGTGCCGACCAACCTTCTTCGGATTCGTGATTTCAAGAACAATGACCTTCTCGTGACGCCGCACCTTCCCGAATATGGGAAGCTCATCATCAACGTTGTGGATGGTGACTACCCGGACTGTTACCAGTACGTCCACGATGACGGCGACCACCAAAATCACCGAATCCGGGTCAAGAGGTTCTACGGGCTTGACGCCAATATTGACATCCACAATGCCACGGTCTCCGCATGGTACGGCAAACTCCAATGGCTCCGACTGCCTGTCCTGCCCATCCCGGAACATCAGGAGGCCTTTGACACCATCATCCGGGAATTGGACAAAACACCGGGCAAGGCATTCGCCACTTCTCAATTGGATGAGTACCTTGACGGTCTGTGTGGCAAGTTACTGGAGAACATGAAATGCCAACTTCGAACGTTGAACCCGTCGAATAGCGAACTGTCGTTTGAAGAAGTCTGCAAGCGGCTATTGATGAAGGCAGGATACGCAATCGTTAGGCGAAATTGGTATAGCGACGGTGGTGACGTGGACCTTCAATGCGCCCGAAGCCGAACTGATCTGTCGCCCTTTGAAGCCGGTCAGGTGAATCTATTCGTTCAGGTCAAGAAATACACCGGCACCACCGACGATCTTGCGGTCAGGCAGGTTCTCAAGATGATGGAAAAAGATCCGACCGCAGACGGATGCGTCATGTCGCTTGGCGATGATTTCACGCCGGAAGCCAAAAAGCTGGCGGAAGACAACGAGATCCTGCTAATGAACGGCGCTACAATCTGCAAGCTCCTTCTCCGTCTGATGGTTTCAGAGTGAATACAGCCGGGAGATGCCCGAAGTTGTTGGTGGCGAGTCTCCAGCGCCCTCAAAATCCACGACACTGCGGTTTCCAGCCCGTCAGAGCGATTCTTCAGTGCCCGGTAGATTCGTACTGCCAGCGCCGGTCGAACGCTCGTGAAAGCCGCCAGATTGCCGGACGGGATTCAAATTCAAGCAAGGGAATCCTTTTTGGGAGCCACACAGCCGGAAGTTTGAAGGGGACTCAATGATGGAGCTTTCGCCGGGAGTCGTTTCGCCTGTCGTTGTGGCATGGAACCGTTACGCCGAAATGTTCGGCGTAAAACATTTTCCGATTCCCGGCCCTGGAATCTTATCGGAAGTACCGTTGGTCGAATTTTCATTGGGCCGTCTCATGCCTTCCCGGATTCCGGGCCGGTCGGCGTAGTACGTCTACCGGGCACAAGGTTCATTTCCCAAAACACTGTCCGAAGACGGGGTGGGGGAGTCCGCCCCGGCGTTCCCCTCGTCGCTCATGATGATGGTGTACCAAAAAGCATCGTTGCAACCGCCCCGTTTTGACGTTGAATCGGCGTGCGCCGAATCGGGCCTGGATTGTAGCCCTTCGGTTGCATTGTGGTCCATTGCCATCAAGGTCTTCGCGCTTCGCGGCGGAGACCCTCATGCACCAGCATCTTGAGCAGGGTCTGGTATCCGATGCCCTTGCGCGTCGCGATCTCTCGCGCCTTTTCTACGTCGGGTTCGGGAAGGCGCAACGCTATTTGAACAGTGGTGGTCCGGCCCAGTCGGGCGACAAGGCGCGATCCCTTCGCCACGCTTCCCTTCCGCGCGGGACTAGCCGACTTTTGCTTTACAAACTCGCGCCCCTGACGGCTGGCCCACCAGTCGGCTTCTTCCCCTTCATGCGCAAAGCTCGGCATCTCAATCGATTTCTTTTTCATGGTTCTCACTCACCTCGCATCCGCCGAGCCAGGTAATCCCTCTTCTGGCCGGCGTCCAGATCATACGCGGTAACCACCCGGATCCGCTCGCCGCGCTCGATCACGATAACGGCGAGCAGCCGCGCCGAATCCGTTTCGCAGTAATAGACGTAGCGGAGTTCCCCCTGCACGCTCTGTTCATAGATCAGGATCGGGCTGTTCGACAGCCCCTGTTCCACCTCTTTGGGTTTGATCCGATGTGCGCGGATCTTGCGCAAATTGTACTCATCCCAGTCGAACACCGCAATCCCATTGTATATGCAACGTATGACAGCCTGACAAGCGCCTTACCCGAATCTCGCCACGCGCACGTGCGGGCCGCGCGGCGCCCAGACCGCCGGATCGGTGGGTCCGAACAGCGCCAGCACGGGCGTTCCTACCGCCGCCGCCAGGTGCGTGATGCCGGAATCGTTGCCGATATAAAGCAGCGCGCGCGCCAGCCAGCAGGCCAAATCGTAAAGATCGGCGATGTGCACGGCGCCCGCCAGCGGCGGATCTTCGGCTCCGGCGCACCAGCGGACCGGCATAGTGCGTTGCAGGCCGGCGGCCAGCCTGCGGAAATTTTCCAGCGGCCAATTTTTGCGCGGGCTGCCCGAAAACGGATGAATGACGGCGTAGCGTTCGCGCGCGCCGCCGCAGGGAATGCGCGGAACGCCATCGCTTTCGCACGCGGCCAGCGAACCCGCCTGTCGCAGGTAGAAATCGCAGGCATGCAGCCCGCATCCCTCCGCCGGCAACGCGGGGAAAAAAGTGAACGGCAGGTGCAGCGCGGCCGCCAGTGCGCGAAATTCGGGGCGGTTCGAGCCGTACCAGGAGACGATGGAATCGAACCCGCGCAGGGTCTCGACCAGCTCCGCGGGCGGTTCGCCGATGCCCAGCATATTCAGTCCGGTGGCTCCGATGGCGCGCACGCGGTTGGCGAAACGCACCAGCGGAACGTTGGGCGCGGCCGTCCAAACCTCCAGCCATGTGGTGCGGAGACACTCCAGCGCGGGCAGCGAAACGATCAGATCGCCAATCGCGCCCGGACGGATGATCAACCTGCGCATCTGGGGTCCAGTATTGCAAACAGAGCGGCCGGAGAACGGTTTATTCACAGATAATGCACCGGTTCCTCTTGCGAAGTATTTGATTCCACGGTAATTAAAAGTTGAGGAAATTGTAATCGATCCTATATAAAGCCATTGACCCAAAAACGCATCGGGTGCATAGTGGGGAAGGTTCCAAGAGGTTTGAGGAACAGCAAGCCTCCGGAAACGTAGCGGACCCGGAACGATGATCCATAGCCAGAACTAGCGATAGAAACGGCCGTGGGGAGCGACGGGAGATCGGGCGGATTCGGAAGGCGGGCCGACGGGCGGCAAATCCAGTCGAACGCTTTGATCCCGAGGGAAGTAAAAAACCTGGAGGGGAGTGGAGGCGGGAGGCGCAGTCCGAGGAGCTTGGCGGGAACTTTGCCACGGGTTAGAAGCATTGAAACGGCCGGCATCCGGGAAACCGGGAGCCGGTAGTGGAGCAGAAAGACGGACCGGGCAGAGGGAACGTTGGGCAAGGCAGCGAAGTAGCAGGCTGGGAACGTTGACCCTGGAATGGAGGCTCCGAAAGGGGCAGCCGTTGCAGGTGAGCGAAAAGCCGTTACGAGCGACCGGTCCCGTTTTCGGGAGCGCTGCGGCGAGCCGCGAAGCATTGATCCGGTAAGCGGAGAAACCCGCTGATCGGGGAGTGGAGCGGCGAATCGACCCGGCACCCGGAGATGCGAGAGCTCAATACCGTGTATGCCGGTGGTGAGCGAGGCTGCGAATCGGATCACTTGGAACCATTTTTTTTGTAGGACAGGCCTCCCGGCCCGTCCTACACCTTGGCGCGCTTGTGCGTTTCCACGTACTCCCGCAGATAGCCGGAGAACGCTTCCTGCAGGATGATGCGCGCTTGGTTTCCCTGGCGCAGCTTTTTGCCTTCCACTTGCAGCACCGGCAGCAGGTCGCGCGTCGTCGAGGTGATGAAGACCTCGTCGGCGGCTTCCAGTTCCGCCGGTGTGATGGGCCTTTCGCCAATGGCGATTCCCGGCGCTTTCACTTCGCGCAGCAGCACTTCGCGCGTAATGCCCGGCAGGCAGCCCGAATCGAGCGGCGGCGTCCATACCTGGCTGCCCTGCGCGATGAACAGGTTCGCCGACGTGCATTCGGCCGCTTCGCCGCGCTCGTTGAGGAGAATCACTTCGTCGAAGCCGCGCTGCTGGGCCGTTTCCAGCCATGTGAGATTCATGGCCCAGGAAAGAATCTTGGTTCCGGCGAAGGGGCAAGCGGCGTGGCGCCCATTGGCCTGGTAGGCCAGCTTCACGCCATGGCCCCAATCCTTGGAATCCGCCGTGAGAGCGATCAGGTCGCAGGCGCGGCCATTGGAAGGCCCGGCCCACATGCCGCCGCCGTTGCGCACAATCACCAGCCGCAAGGTGGCGTTGTAGGCGTGGTTGGCCTCCACCAGCTCGAGCAGTTTGCGCCGCACCTGTTCGGGGTCCTGCGGCAGAGCCACATGAAACGCCGCGGCGTCGCGCCGGATGCGCGCCCAGTGGCGCTCGAAGGCGAAGAGCACGCCGCCGGCAACCCGCAGGGTGCTGAACACACCCCATCCCGAAAGCAAGCCGACCTGGCCGGGAGCCAGCACGCGGTCCGAAGCCGTCGCAATCTCGTCGTTGTGAAGGATGTAACGATGGAGCACCCGCTTATTTTATCAGCCGGACGCGGCGCGGACGCGGCGCCTCACGGGCTAGCGCCAGTTAGGGAACGGATCCGCGCGCACGCCGCGGCAGGCCGCCAGCAATTCGGGCACGCGTTTGCGCCGCTCCCACAGCGTCTCCAGCAGTTGTTCGAGGGGTTCCTCGTCGTTCTCCAGCCATACCGGAGGGATGCTCTTCCAGGCGTGGTCGATGACCTCTTCGGGAAGGTGCATCACCTGGTCCAGCCAAGGCTGGAAATCGTCCAGCCCGCGCACTTCGTCATAGACGACGCGGCGGGCGTAGAGCCCTTGCAGCGGCGCTTCCGGAAAATCCCAGTGGGGGCCGTTAAAGGCATATCCGTGATCGATCATGCGCGCCACGAATCCCGGCTGCCCGCCGGCTCCCTGGCGGACCATGGCGCGATAGAAAACGCTCTGCCGGCCGTCGGCATTCCCCGCCCACTTGTCGAAAACCAGGATGGCGCGGAAGTGCTCCAGGTTGGCCACCTTCGCCAGCAGCGCGTCGGGCAGGAAATCGTAGACCGCGATGCGTCCGGGGTCGCCGGGATAGCGCGAACCGAAGTGCCAGCCCGGCTCGACCGCGACCGGCCGGCTTCCCAGCGTCAGGTGGACTTCGGGATTGTGCGTGAGGAAGCGTTGGGGAACGTCGATCAGCGCCGTTTCGGGGGCGTCGATTTTCAAATACTCGAGGAACGCCGCGGAAAGCAACTCGTTGATCAGGATGCGGCGGTGCTGCGGGTTGTTGCGGAACTTGACGACATACCAGTAGCCGTCATCCGCTTCCAGCAGATGAGCCTGGGCGCCTCCTCGCATTTTTCGCACATGCCGGACGGCGGTGAGCGGCATCAGAAAGAAAATGCAGTAATCTAGAGTTGTATTATCACACGGAGGCATCGTTCAGGATGGCGGAACCAGGACCACTCACCACGGCGGAGGAAGCCGCGACTCCCACGCCGCCGCCCGCGGCAGGGCGCAGCAAAGACGAGGTTGCGTTGGAATTGATGAGATTTATCGCGGTGACGACGGGCTACGGCAGGTCATCGCAAGGCACGACGGGATTCTCGGCAAAGGCGGCGACCCGCACGGCGGAGGAGCAGGCGGATGCGCTGCTGGAACTCTTCGCGCGCTGCCGGAAGGTCGTCAATAGCGAGAAGGAATAGCCCCGGGACTAAAGCTGGCCGGGATGGGGCGGAGCCGAAGGTGGACAACCGCCCCTTTTGGTTTTACCGCTTGCCTTTTTTGGCGGGCGATTTCTTGACGGCCTTTTTCGCCGGAGCTTTTTTCGCCGGCGCTTTCTTGGCGGGAGCTTTTTTCACGGCCTTCTTCGCCGGAGCAGCCTTCTTAGCCGCCTTTGCCGGAGCCTTTTTGGCGGCCTTCGCCGGAGCCTTGGGGGCCGCTTTCTTAGCCGGAGCTTTCTTGGCTGCCTTCGCAGGAGCCTTCTGGGCGGCCGGTTTGGCAGGGGCTTTCTTGGCGGGCGCCTTCTTGGCGGTAGCAGCTTTCTTCACCGGCTTCTTGGGCGCGGGCGCGGGTTGGCTTTCCGCCGGGGCCTCTTCGGAAGTGCCGCCAGGCGCCGGCTGAACTACCGTAGACACCACGAGAACTTCGACTTCTTCGTCCTCCTCGTCGTCCTCATCCTCTTCATACTCGTCGAGCTTGGAGTTTATCTCGCCATGCTCTTCATCCTCGTAGTCGTGGAAGTCTTCCATCTCTTCTTCGTCTTTCGGAGCGAATTTTGAGCTATCAAACATTAAGCAAGCCTCCTGTAGTCAGGGCACAATCACCCATAGAATACCCCTTTTTCCATTTGAGGCAATAGCGAAATTGCGGGGAGCGCAAGGAAAAGTGAAATTCGCCGATGAGAAAGCGGGGCCGCGGACCATGATGGCGGGCGATTTGGCTGCCGGCCGCCGCCCGAGCCGCGACCGCGATCCGGCATCTCTTCGCCCCCTTCTGAGCGGCGATGTGAGACGGGCGAGGCTCGCCTCCTGGTTTCACAGGACCAGCGCCGCTGTGGCCCTTTGCACCTGCGGCCGCGGGAGGTGATCTCGAAGATCCGCGCAGCCGCCGGGGTGTGTTCAGCAGGGCGCCCTGAGCGATCCCGACGGCCTTGGGCGAACCGGCCGATCCCGAGGTATATGGCATGCGCGGCGGTCCAGGCAGACGCGGCTTGGCGCACGCTCCGCACATCGTCCGCTGTTCCCATGCGACATTGTGTCCGCATGATAAACCATGTGTGCCCTTAGGCCGTCTGTCGACCCGGCACGCGAAAGCGCCCAACGCCGCATACTTTTCTCACGAATGAGAACCCGGTATAAGGCTAGTGGGAAACGCTGTTGTGGGCCAGAATCACGGGCGGTTTGGACGCCGGCTTAACCAGGGTCGCGGTGCGTGCCGGCGCGGCTTTACGCTTGGCCGAGTGGCGGGCAGTCCCTACCTTGCGCAGGCTTGCGGCGGTAGAGCGCGCGGCCATGCGGCGGACGGGAGCGGACACGCGCAAGGCGGCCGGAATCACCAGCCGATCGCCAGCCGCGGCTTCGGACGATTTCAAATTGTTGGCCGTCATGATGGTCCCGGGAGCCACGCCGAAGCGCTTTCCGATGCTGGCCAGGGTTTCACCGGGCTCGACGCGATGCACCCGCCAGGAATCGCGATGGCCGGCGGGAATCAATTGCAGGGCCGCCACGAACTGGTTGCCGCTGCCTTTCGGAATATGCAGCGAGAAATTCTCCGGCACTATGCTCTTGAGCACGGCCGGATTGAGCGCGGCCAGCTCCGGCATGGGAGTATCGAGGATGTCGGATACCAGGGCGAGGCTGGTGGGCGCGGAGACCTCGACCGTATCGTACTCCAGGAAAGGTTCCATCTGGAGATTGTCCAGGCCGTACTCCGCGGCATTCTTCTCCATGATGGTCATGGCCAGAATGATGGGCACGTAATTGGTGGTTTCGGCGGGCAGGACGCCACGGCTGCGCAGCTCCCAGAAATCCGCGTATCCGGTCCGTTCGACGGCCTTTTCCACCACTCCCGGTCCGCAATTGTAGGCCGCGATGGCCAGATACCAATCGCCGAATTCGTTGTAGAGATCGTGCAGGTGGCGGGCGGCGGCGCGCGTGGCTTTTTCCGGATCCATGCGATCGTCGGTGTAGCGCGTCTGCATCAGGCCGTATTCCTGGCCGCGCCAGGTGAGAAACTGCCACATGCCGCCGGCGTGGGCGCGCGACATGGCGCGCGGAATGAAGCCGCTTTCGGCCTGCGCCAGATGGATCAGTTCCTGCGGCACGCCTTCCTCGTCCAGAATGCGCTGCACCATGGCGCGATACTTTCCGGAGCGCTCGGTGGCGGCGACTACGGTTTTGTGGCCGCGATTGGAAAAATAGTTGATGTAGCCGAGGACGGCATCGTTCACCGACAGGGGCAATTGCGAAACGGTGGCGGCAACCTGCTCGCGGACCTTGTCCTTTAACTTGGGGTCCACCGGAAAAGTCATCTGGAGAATGTCTTCGAGAGGCGCTTTTTCGAACTTGCCTTCCTCCACTCCCGCGGCGGCGCCCATGCCGGCCAAGTCGTAGCGGTGGATGGCATCCACCATCTCATCCATCTTGCGGGCGTACTCGAGGCGATCCTCGGGGTTTTGCGTGGAGGCATCCAGCAGCAGGTCGACCGCGACATCGAATTCGCGGCGCGCATTGTCGATATCTTCCGCCTGGTAGTATTTTTGGCCCGACTCGAAGGCGCGCTGGGCGCGTTGCGCCAGGGCATCGGCGCGCAGGCGGCGCTCCGGAATGGGCGGCGCGGAGAGCAGATTGGGAGCGACATCCTTTAGATATAAATTGGGTTGCGCCGGGATCGGGGGAGGCTCCGGATCGTCAGCGGAAACCGCGGCATGGGTTGCGGGGGGCAGGAAGAGAGTTTGGAACTTGGCCTGCTGGTTAAAACTACATGCGGCGGTGGCAGAGGCCACGGTAAATACAAAACAGGAGAAGAGCGTCTTAGTTCGATTGTCCATCTACAGCCTCGAACAGTGAAAATAAAGCTACTTCCGCGGGCCGTGGCCCGGACTGAACTTCTAAAAGGCTACAACACCCGGGCTCTGTGACGCAACCGTCACCAAGGGGAGCGTGGTCCCTATTCCTTTTGGACACACGCGGTGTATCCTTTTCGAACCTTCGGGCTTCTACTCCTCTTCTTCCTCTTCGCCCGTTTTGGCGGCCTTGGCGGCTGCGATTATCTTTTCGGCCTGCAATTGCGGCACGAAATCGTAATGATCGAACTCCATGGTGAAGGAGGCTCGACCCTGGGTCATGGCCGTCAGGTCACTCTGATAGTTTAGCATCTCGGCCATGGGCACTTGGGCGCGGATAAACTGCGTGCTGCCTTTGGTTTCCATACCGGAGATGCGGCCGCGGCGGCCGTTGAGGTCGCCCATGAGGTCGCCCGCGTATTCCACGGGCGCCTGGATTTCGACATTCATCACCGGTTCGAGAAGCGCCGGCTTGGCCTGCTGCATGGCGGCTTTGAAAGCTTTGCGCGCGGCCAGCTTGAAAGCCAGTTCGGACGAATCCACGTCGTGATAGGAGCCGTCATAGACGGTGACTTTAAAATCCACCATGGGGTAGCCGGCCAGGAAACCGTTCTCGGCGGCTTCGACGATGCCTTTTTCGACGGCCGGAATGAAGTTGCGGGGGATAGAGCCGCCGAAGATTTCGTTGGCGAATTCGAACTTGGCGCCGCGCGGCAGGGGCTCCATCTTGATCCAGCAATCGCCGAACTGGCCATGGCCGCCGGTCTGCTTCTTGTGGCGCCCCTGCACGTCGGCAAAGCCGCGGATGGTTTCGCGGTAGGGAATCTTGGGGGCCTTCAGCGCGACATCCACGCCATAGCGCCTCTTCAACCGGCTGACCACGATTTCGACATGCTGCTGGCCGGCGCCGGCGAGCAGGAATTCGCGGGTTTGCGGATCGCGATAAAAGCGCAGGGACTGGTCTTCTTCCAGGATGCGGTGCACGGCGTTGCCCATGCGATCCTCGTCATTGCGCGACTTGGCTTCGATGGCGAAGGCGATGGAGGGTTCGGGCAGCTTGACGGGTGCATACGTGAAGTTGACGCCCTTGTCGGCCAGGGTATCGCCGGTAAGGGTTTCCTTCAGCTTGGCGACGGCGCCGATATCGCCGGCATGCAGCTCGGTGACCGGCAGCAGGGTCTTTCCCTGCGGGATGCTGAGATGCGCCAGGCGCTCGGCCGAGCCGCGGGTAACGTTCTGCACGTTGGCGTCGTTCTTGACCACCCCGCTATACACCTTGAAATAGGTGATGCGGCCGGCAAAGGGATCGGCGGTGGTTTTGAAGATGAACATCGAGCAGGGGCCGGCTTCGGCGACTTTGCGGGTGGTTTCGTTGCCGTTTTCGAGGACTGGAACGCCTTCGCGCTCGGTGGGGGCGGGCAGATTTTCGACGGCGAAGTTGAGGATCAGGTCGCTGGCCACATTGTGATACGCCGAGGCGCACAGAACCGGGAAGATGCGCATTTCGCGCACGCCCTGGCGGAGGCCATCGGCGATGTGTTCGGCGGGCAGCGTGCCGCTTTCAAAGAACTCTTCCATGAGGGCGTCGTTGCCCTCGGCCACCATTTCGACCAGGGCGTCGTGGGCTTTCTGGGCGGCATCGGCGAGCGCGGCGGGAATGTCCGCTTCCTTACCTTTGCCATCGCCGTCGGGCGCGTAGGTGTAAGCCTTCATGCGGATGAGGTCGACGACGCCGGAGAAGTCGCGTTCCGAACCGATGGGGATGTGGATGGGGACGGCGGCGCGGCCAAAGGCCTCCTGGACGCTGGCCAGGGCGCGCTCGAAATCGGCGCGCTCGCGCTCCAGTTTGTTGATGACCACGGCCCGCGGGAGTTTGAAATCGTCGGCGAATCCCCAGACTTTTTCGGTCTGGACTTCGACGCCGGCCACGCCATCCACCACCACCAGCGCGGAATCGGCGGCGGCCAGGGCGCCGCGCGTATCGTTAATAAAAATGTTGTAGCCCGGAGTATCGATGAGGTTGATCTTGGTTTTCTTCCATTCGGCCACGGCGATGGCGGTCGAGATGGTGATTTTGCGTTGGATTTCCTCCTCGTCAAAATCGGTCATGGTATTGCCTTCGTCCACGCGGAGCAAACGATTGGAAGCTCCGGCGGCGAAGAGCAACCCGGCGGTGAGCGTCGTCTTGCCGGAATCGCCGTGGCCCACCACACCGACGTTCCGAATGTCCTTGCTTTCGTAGACTTTCACGTTGGCACCCTCAGATTTAAAACGGAATAGTAACACGGCCCGTGGGAGACCGGCGGAGGGATTCGCCATGCCAACCGTGGGCTCCGGGCGTGGGCTCCGGTCTGTTGAGCTAAGATTGGTGATGATTCCCCGAGTCGTTTTGGCGTGGCTCCGCTCGGAGAAAAGGAGTCCCCAATGATGCATTTTCCGAGCGTCGTATTGCCCATCGCCCTGTTGACTGGCATGGTTCCGGCAGTGGCCCAACAAGCTCCGGCTGCGCGCCCGGCGCGCCCAACGCCGCCCACGCGCGATCCCCATGCGCCCGGCTACGTCACGGCGCGGGAACTACCCGACGGCGCCAACGCTCCGCTAAACAGCGACGGAAACTTCATCCTCGGCCCCACCCACAACCCGGCGCCGGAGATGACCGCCCAGCCAGGCGTGCCGCGAGGAACGGTTTACAACTTCACCATGGAATCGGCCGACAGCAAGATCTATCCCGGCATCGCGCGCGAGCCCAACACGTTCGGCGCCCCAGACCCCGCCGATCCAGCCAGGATGATCGTCACCACCAGCCACCCCGCTCCCTATACCCGCCGGGTGGCTGTGTACGTCCCCCAACAATACGTCCCCGGCACGGCCGCGCCGTTCATTGTGGGAGCGGACGGTCCCGACCGGGGGTTGTTCACCGCCCTGGATAATCTGATCGCCCAGCATAAAGTGCCCGTGATGATTGCCATCTCCATCGGCAACGGCAGCGGCGACGCGCAGGGCAGCGAGCGCGGCCTGGAATACGACACCATGTCCGGCCTTTACGCCGAGTTCGTCGAGCAAGAAGTGCTGCCTCTCGTGGAGAAGCAATACAACGTGAAGCTGACCAAGGATCCCGAGGGCCGGGCGACCATGGGCGGCAGCTCCGGGGGTTCCTGCGCCTTCATCATGGCGTGGTACCACCCCGAGCTATACCAGCGTGTCCTTACCTATTCGGGCACTTACGTCAACCAGCAATGGCCGTCCAACCCCCAGACCCCGCACGGCGCCTGGGAACTCCATGAGCACCTCATCCCCGGGAGCCCGGCCAAGCCGCTGCGCATCTGGATGGAAGTCGGCGACCGGGACAATCTGAATGCCAATACCATGCGGGACAACATGCACGACTGGGTGGTCGCCAATGAAAACATGGCCAAAGTGCTGGCCGCCAAAGGCTATCATTATCAGTTCGTATTTGCGCGCAACGCCGGACATACCGACCGCGCGGTGAAACAGCAAACCCTGCCCGAGGCGCTGGAATATGTCTGGCACGGATACCCCATCGCGGGAAAGTGACCACTGAGGATTCATGGCCGTATTGATCGATGCGATTGACGTTAAGAAAAGGACTTTGTTCGAGTTCGACAACACTCCGTACTCCTGCCTGGAAGCGGAGGTGAACACCCCTACCGCGCGCGGGGGCCAGACCCTGGTGCGGCTGAAGATCCGCAACCTGCTCACCAACGCGGTCTTCGAGAGGACCTTCAAAGCGGGCGAGAAATTCCGCCAGCCGGATCTCCAGTTGGTTCCCGCCTCCTATCTGTATAGCGACAGCAGCGGCTCCCATTTCCTGGACCAGGAAAGCTACGAGACCCTTACTCTGGCCGAAGAAGTGATGCGGAACGCGCTGGACTTCCTGGTCGGCGGTAACGTGGTCGAACTGCTCAAGTACAACGGCAATCCCATCGGCTTGGACTTGCCGGCGTTTGTGGAATTGGAAGTTGCCCACACGGAGCCGGGGGTGAAGGGCGATTCTTCGAGCGGCACCGTCACCAAGCCGGCGACTTTGGAGACTGGCCTCGAAATCCGTGTTCCGCTGTTTATCAAACAGGGGGAAAAGATCAAAGTGTCAACCGAGACACGGGGATTTGGGGGACGAGCGTAGGGCGGGATGGTATCCCATGGTATCCCGCGGCGGATTGACAATCCGCCAAAGGCGGGTTACCAACCCGCAGCAGGTTAACAAGCTGCCCTACCGCTTCGCCGCCAAGGCCGTTTCGAGAGCCGCGGCACGGTAATGTCCGGTACCGGCGCGGGAGGGTCGGCGTCCTTCATCATGCGGAAATATTCCGTCCAGGCGGCTCTAATGTTTCGATAAAAACAATTAATATTATATGACAGTTGCATTTACAAAACTTCTACCCTATACTCGTAGTTTAGTTCCCATGTTGACCGGTTTTACAGGACGGCAGGTTCGCACCCAACTCTTCAAAGCCATCGCTATCCCTGTAGGCATTATGATTCTGGTCATCGTAGCCGGCCCCGTCTGACGGCCGCAGGAACAAGGTTCCAAAGGCCATCGGCGGGGTGAAAGAAACCGGCTGATGGCCTTTTTTGTTTATGTAGGGGATTTTCTCGAGGCGGAAACTATGTCGAATTTGATGAGCGGCGCGCAAATGCTGCTGGAGTGCCTGGCGCGGGAAGGCGTGGATTGCATCTTCGGTTATCCGGGGGGCGTGACGCTTCCGTTTTACGACGTTCTCTACGAGCATCCCATCCGCCACGTGCTGGTGCGCCACGAAGAGAACGCGGCCTTCGCGGCGGAAGGGTACGCGCGCGCCACCGGAAAAGTGGGCGTGTGCTGCGCCACTTCCGGACCGGGCGCGACCAATCTCACGACCGGCCTGGTGGACGCCATGATGGATTCGATTCCGATTGTGGCGATTACCGGGCAGGTGCCCACCAAGCTGATCGGCAGCGACGCTTTTCAGGAGGCCGATACGTTCGGCATCACGCGCTCCTGCACCAAGCACAACTACCTGGTGAAGCGCCTGGAAGATTTGCCGCAGGCGGTGCACGAAGCGTTTTACGTGGCGGCCAGCGGGCGTCCAGGGCCGGTGCTGGTGGATATTACCAAGGATGTGTTGCAGGGGCAGGGCCACTACCAGCCGGTCACCAGCGTGCATCTGCCCGGATACAAGGTGTTCACGGAAGGGCACACGGGACAGATCCGCCGCGCGGCCCAGATGGTGGAAGAGGCCGAGCGTCCCCTGGTGTACGCCGGCGGCGGCATCATCGCGGCGGGAGCGGCGGCGGAGCTGAACGAATTGATCGAGTGCACCGATGCGCCGGCGGTCATCACCTTGATGGGGCTGGGCGCAATGCCTTCGCAGCATCCCAATTTCATCAGCATGCCGGGGATGCACGGCAGCTTCGCGGCCAACCAGGCGCTGAGCAATTGCGACCTGCTGATCGCACTGGGAGTGCGGTTTGACGATCGGGTGACGGGGCGCCTGGCGGCATTCGCGCCGCACGCCAAAGTGGTTCACGTGGATATCGACCCGGCGGAAATCGGCAAGAACCGCGCGCCGGACGTGCCCATCGTGGGCGACGTGAAGCGCGTGCTGGCCAAAATCAACAAGCTGCTGGTGGAAGAGAAAGCGCCGGCCAGCGAAAAACGCTCGGCGGCGCGGCGCGCGTGGTGGCAGCAGATCCGCGCCTGGAAAGCCGAGCATCCCTTCCCGGCGCCGGTATCGGACACGGAAATCAAGCCGCAGCACCTGATGGCGGAAATCGACCGGCTCTCCGGCGGCAACGCCATAGTCAGCAGCGACGTGGGCCAGCACCAGATGTGGGCGGCGCAGCTCATTCGCTTCAACGAGCCGCGGCTGTGGCTGAGCTCGGGCGGGCTGGGGTCCATGGGATTCGGGCTGCCGGCGGCTATCGGAGCGCAGTTCGCGCGGCCCGACAAGCTGGTGTTTGCCCTGGTAGGGGATGGCGGCTTTCAGATGTCGATTCCCGAATTGGGAACCATCGCCAGCAACGGCCTTCCCATCAAAATCGTGGTGATGAACAACGGCTACCTGGGGATGGTGCGGCAGTGGCAGACGTTGTTCTACAACAACCGGCTGAGCGCGGTCGAGCTGGATTGCTTTCCGGATGCCGCCAAGCTGGCGGGCGCTTACGGCTTCAAAGGCAGAACCATCGACAAGCCCTGGGATCTGGCGCCGGCGCTGGAAGAGGCCGTCAACGAGCCCGGGCCGTATCTGCTGAACGTGAAGGTGACGCCGTTCGAAAGCGTCTACCCCATGGTGCCGGCCGGCGCGGCCATCAACGAAATGGTGCTGGGGCCGCCGCAACCGGTCCCGGTGCCGGCCACATAGAGGAACCGACATGCTGCAAATTATCTCTTTATTGCTTGAAAACAAGCCCGGCGCCCTGATGCGGGTGACGGGCCTGTTGAGCCAGCGCGGCTACAACATCGAAAGCCTCACGGTGGCGCGCACGCTGGACCCGGCGCTTTCGCGCATGACCATCGTGGTGGACGTGGAGGCCGTCAAACGCCAGCAGGTGATCAAGCAGATGAACAAGCTGATCAACGTGCTGCAGGCGACCGACCTGACCGAACTGCCGGCGGTGGTGCGGGAGATGGTGCTGGTGCGCGTGCGCACCGTGCAGGAAACCCGCACGGCGGTGCTGAAGGAAGCGGAGATCTTCGGCGGGCGCGTGGTGGATTCTTCCACCGAGGGGTTCGCCATCGAAGTCACCGGCGCGCCGGAAAAACTCAACGAATTTATCGACGTGATGCGCAGCTATGGCGAAATCGAAGTGACGCGCTCGGGCGCGCTGGCGATCGCCCTGGAGGCCAAGAAACTGCGGCTGCAACCGCCCGTCCCCACCAGGGCCGGGAAACTGGAAGAGCCGGTCTACTGAAATTGGAGCGGAAATGGCGAAACGTTATTACGAAAAAGACGGAAACCTGGATAGTTTGAACGGCCGCACGGTGGCCATTATCGGCTACGGCAGCCAGGGCCATGCGCACGCCTTGAACCTGCGCGATTCGGGCGTGGACGTGGTGGTGGGGCTGTACGCGGGCAGCAAGAGCTGGGCCAAAGCCGAAGCGGCGGGGCTGAAAGTGATGACCACCGCGGAAGCGGCGAAGGCAGCCGACGGGGTGATGATCCTGGTGGCGGATCACATTCAGGGCGACCTTTATAACCAGGAGATCGCGCCCCATATGACCAAGGGCAAGACGCTGATGTTCGCCCACGGATTCAATATTCACTTCCAGCAGATTGCCCCGCCGCCGGACGTGGATGTTTCCATGGTGGCGCCCAAAGCGCCGGGGCATCGCGTGCGCGAGCTGTACACCGAAGGGGTGGGAGTTCCGGCGCTGATCGCGGTGCACCAGAACCCCTCGGGCCAGGCCGTGGAGCGCGCCCTCGCGTATGCGCTGGCGCTGGGCTGCCTGAAGGCGGGGGTGATCGAAACCACCTTCCGCGAAGAAACGGAAAGCGATCTTTTCGGCGAGCAGGCGGTGCTGTGCGGCGGCGCGGCGGAGTTGATCCGGGCGGGATTCGAAACCCTGGTGGCGGCCGGGTACGCGCCCGAAATCGCTTACTTCGAGTGTCTGCACGAGCTCAAGCTGATTGTGGATTTGATTCAGGAAGGCGGGCTCAGCTATATGCGCTACTCGGTTTCCGATACCGCCGAGTACGGCGATTACACGCGCGGGCCGCGGGTGGTGAACGACCAGACGCGCGCCGAGATGAAGAAGATTCTTGCGGAGATTCAATCGGGCGAATTCGCGCGGCAATGGATTGCCGAAAACAAGGCGGGCCGCGGGAAGTTTTTGGCGATGCGCGAAGAAGCGCGTAACCAGCCGATCGAGAAAGTGGGACGGGAACTGCGCGAGATGATGACGTTCCTGAAGAAGAAGAAAGAAGCCGGGGTGCCGCAGGAAGCTTCGGCGTAGTAGGGCGGACGCCCTCGTCCGCGCGGGACGTCCCCGTCCCGCAACCCGATTGAGAAAGGAGGCCGACGAGGGCGTCGGCCGCGGACCAGGGGGTCCGCCCCACTTTGGACGGCGCTTATGAAAATCTTTACCTTCGATACGACCCTCCGCGATGGCACGCAAGGCGAGGCCATCTCTTTCTCGGTGGATGACAAGCTGCTCATTGCTCAGAAGCTGGATGAATTCGGAATCGATTACATCGAGGGCGGCTGGCCCGGCTCCAATCCCAAGGACCGCGACTTCTTCGCGCGCGCGGGCGAGCTGAACCTGACGCACGCGCGGCTGACGGCATTCGGGGCGACGCGCTTCGCCAAGAACCCGGTGGAAGAGGATCGCAACGTACAGGCGCTGGTGGAAGCCGGAACTCCCACCGTTTCCATCTTCGGCAAAACCTGGGACCTGCACGTGAAGCGCGCGCTGGGCATCGCGCTGGAACACAACCTGGAACTGATCGCCGATACCGTGAAGTACCTGAAATCGCGCGGCAAGGAAGTGATCTACGATGCCGAGCATTTCTTCGATGGCTACGCGGCCGATCCCGAGTATGCACTGGCCACCCTGCGGGCGGCCGGCGACGCGGGCGCGGACGTGCTTTGTTTGTGCGATACCAACGGCGGCACGGCCACGGCGCGGCTGACGGAGATCGTCGCCGAGGTGCGCAAGAGTTTCGATGGCGTGATTGGCATCCACACCCACAACGATTCGGACCTGGCGGTGGCCAATACGCTGGCCGCCGTGGAAGCCGGGGCCACCCACGTGCAGGGCTGCATGAACGGCTACGGGGAGCGCTGCGGCAATGCCAACCTGGCATCGGTGATCGCGAATCTCGAACTGAAGCTGGGCCATACCACGGTGGGTGCGGAACGGCTGGCAAGCCTTTCCTCGGTGTGCCGCTTCCTGGCGGAATTAGCCAATCTGCCGCTGCGCAGCGATCAGCCGTTTGTCGGGAAAAGCGCTTTTGCGCATAAAGGCGGAGTGCACGTGAGCGCCGTTCTCAAGGATTCCGCCACTTACGAACACGTTCCTCCGGAAGCCGTGGGCAACCGCCAGCGCGTGCTGGTGAGCGACCTTTCCGGCCGCGGCAATATCCTGTACAAGCTGAAACAGCACGGCCTGGCCGACCGCCTGGACGAAGACGCGCGGCGCGAGCTGCTGGAGCGCATCAAGCAGATGGAGTACGAAGGCTATGAACTGGAAGCCGCCGAAGGCACCTTCGAGCTGTTGGTTCGCGAAGCGCTCCACCCGGGCTTGCAGTTCTTCGAGGTGGACAGCTACGAGGTCGCCACGCGCGCCGGCGGAGTGGGACCATCGCACACTACCGCGACCGTGACGCTGCGCGCGCAGGATGGCGTGCATTCGGCGACCGCCAGCGGCCACGGGCCGTTTAACGCGCTGCATCTCTGTCTGCGCAAGTGCCTTTCGAAAATGTATCCGCAGATTGCCGATGTGCGGTTGACGGATTACAAAGTGCGCGTGCTGGATTCGCGCAAAGGCACGGCCGCGCAGGTGCGCGTGCTGATCGAATGGACCGATCATCGCAAATCGTGGTCCACCGTGGGGGTTTCCGATAACGTCATCGAGGCGAGTTGGAAAGCGCTGGTGGACGCCATCCGGCTGGAACTGATGCGGCTGACGGAGAAAGATCCCTCCGTGGAGCGCGCCGTGGAAGATTATTGCTGGGGCGTGTAGGGGGCGCCCTTGGCCGCCCGCCTGTGCCACCATAAGAAGCGGTGGAAAACAAAGAAATCGCGCGCGTTCTGTGGGAGACCGCCGATCTGATGGAGATCGCCGGCGAGGATTCGTTCCGCATCCGCAGCTACCGCAACGGCGCCACGGCCATTGAAGGCCATCCGGAGCGCGTGAGCGAAATCCTGGCCAACCGCGAGCGCAGCGTCACCGAAATTTCGGGTATCGGTAAGGGCCTGGCGCATGTGCTCGCGGAAATCGTGGCCTCCGGCTCGTGCGAGCGCCGCGACCTGCTGCTGCAGAAATTCCCTCCCACGGCGCTCGAGTTTCTAAAGATCCAGGGTCTGGGGCCCAAAAGCATCGCGCTCATTTTCGAGTACTATCGCATCAGCACCATCGACGAGCTGGAGCGGCTCTGCGTGGAGGAAAAGCTGCGCGTGCTGCCGCGCATGGGCGCCAAGCTGGAAGAGAAAGTGCTGCGCTCCATCGCGCCGTACCGCATGCGCAGCGGCCGTTACCTGCTAAGCTACGCGGAAGGCATCGCCGCGGAAATCATGGAGCATTTGCGGACCACCCCCGGAGTGGAAGCGGTCACGCCGGCGGGCAGTTTGCGGCGCGGCCGCGAGACCGTGGGCGATTTGGATTTGCTGGTGACCGGTCCCGCGCCCACCGGCGCTCTCGAGCGCTTCATCGCCTGGCCGCGCGTGGATGAAGTGCTGGGGCGCGGCGAAAACAAGGCCAGCGCCAAAGTGGGCCGCGAAGGATTGCAGGTGGACGTGCGCGCGCTGCCGCCCGAAAGCTTCGGCGCGGCCATGCAGTACTTCACCGGCAGCAAAGACCACAACGTGGCGATTCGCACGCGCGCCGTAAAGATGGGGCTGAAGCTCAGCGAATACGGGCTGTTCCGCGTGGAGGACGAAGCCCGCGTGGCCGGCGAAACCGAAGCCGGCGTTTACCAGGCGCTGGGCCTTCCCTGGATTCCGCCCGAGCTGCGCGAGAACTCGGGCGAAATCGAAGCCGCCGAGCAGGGAAGGCTGCCCGAGTTGATCGAACTGCGCCACATGCGCGGCGACATCCACATGCACACCACCGAGACCGATGGCCGCGCCACCCTGGAAGAAATGGCGGAAGCGGCGCGCGAGCGCGGCTACGAATATATCGCGATTACCGACCACTCGAAGGCGCTGGCCATGGCCAACGGGCTGGATGAAGCGCGCGCCGTGGCGTTTGCCAAACGCGTGCGCGAACTCAATGACAGCCTGGGGATTCGCGTTTTCTCGGGCATCGAATGCGATATCCTGCGCGATGGCGCGCTGGACCTGGCCAACGACGCGTTGGGCGAATTGGACCTGGTGATCGGCAGCGTGCACAGCCATATGAATATGGAAGCGGCGGAGATGACCGACCGGCTGCTGCGCGCCCTGGAGTGCCCGCACCTGCGCGTGCTGGGGCATCCCACCGGCCGCATTCTGCTGCACCGCGATCCGTTTGCGTTCGATTTCGACCGCATCGTGACCGAGGCGGTGCGCCGCGGCGTGTGGATGGAAATCAACGCCAGCCCCGAGCGGCTGGATCTGAGCGGCGCCATGGTGCGCGCGGCTAAAGCCAAGGGCGCGCGCTTCACCATCTCGACCGACGCCCATCACCCCAAGCACCTGCTCCAGATGCGCTATGGCATCGTCACGGCGCGGCGCGGATGGCTGGGGCCGAACGACGTGATGAACACTTTGCCGGCGGCGCAGTTCGCCGAGGCGTTGAAAAAAAGATTATGAAAATCGTTTCTTCCAAAGAAGTCTACAAATGCAACCTGTTCACTGTGACGGAAGACCGCGCGGTGGACGGGAAGGCCAAATTCGAAATCAAACGCTCGGTGGTGCGGCACGCCGGCTCGGCCGTGATCATGGCGGTGGACCACAAAAAGCGCACCCTGCTGGTCCGCCAGTACCGGCTTCCCGCGGAGAAGAATCTGTGGGAACTGCCCGCCGGGCGGCTGGATCCCGGCGAAAAACCGCTGCAGGCGGCCAGCCGCGAGCTGGCCGAAGAGACGGGATACCAGGCGCGCAAGTGGACCAAGCTGGCGTCGTTTTTTGCGAGCCCGGGTTACGTGCAGGAGAAGATGACCATCTTCCTGGCCACGGATCTGACGGCGGGCGAAGCCACGCCCATGGACGATGAACGCATTGAAGTCCGCTGGTTCAAGAAAAAAGAACTGGCGAAGATGATTCGCCAAGGAAAAATTGAAGACGCCAAAACCATGGTGGGCTTCTTCATGTGGCAGGCAAGATAAGAATTTTAGCCACAGATGAACACAGAAAGACAAACAAAACAAGGGTTTTATCGGTGTTCATCGGTGTGCATCGGTGGCCAATTCCCTTCCTGCTTTCCAGCGAAGCCACCGATGCGCACCGATACGCTCCGATAAAACAGGCCGCGGAACCATGCCGCCTCGCCGGCACGGCCATCTTCCCGGGCCGATCTGAAAATTTCAAATATTTTGGCTAGGTTTTATGGACTGAACCCCTAAAGTGAGACACTCCGAATAGACGCACTTTGCATTGAATGGAGTGCGAAAAATGGCGAAGAAGGCAAAGTGGCGTCGGCACACCCTGGAATTTAAGCGGC
>Ga0181530_10002562_pt1 | contig 21409 bp, 24 predicted proteins | sample PEATcosm2014_Bin_42_FD_119769 | JGI IMG/M metagenome (GOLD analysis project Ga0181530, IMG submission 119769) | Peatland microbial communities from MTU Mesocosm Facility, Houghton, MI, USA - PEATcosm2014_Bin10_60_metaG | ecosystem: Environmental > Terrestrial > Soil > Wetlands > Peat | place... | reverse complement strand
TCATAGATCAGACGTTCAAATAAAGCATTGCCGATCGCATGGGCAATGCCGCCCATGACTTGACCTTCGACAATCATCGGATTGATGAGCCGTCCGCAGTCATGCGCCAAGACGAGCCGCTGAATGTTTATCCGGCCGGTCTCGATATCCACCTCCACTTCAGTGACTGCGGTACCGTTGGCATAAGTCGATTGCGTCGCCGTGAAATAAGCGGTGCTTTCAAGCCCCGGCTCATCGCCGTCCTGCATGGCGAAGCCAGGCATTCCGGCTGCAACCACAGCCAGCTCCCCCAGGCTTTTTCTTACGAACCGCACATTACTGGCGCCTGCGCTTGACCCGTCGGGAACGGAAGCAAGCTGAACATAACCGTCCCGCAGCTCAAGGTCTTCTACCCGCACATCAAGTAACTTGGCGGCGATTGCCTTTGCCTTTTCGGCGACTTTCGCCGAAGCGATGTGCACGGAAGAACCGGCATTCACTGCGGTGCGGGCGGCGAATGTGCCGATGCCTTGCGAAATCTTCGCTGTATCCCCAGTTTCAATCCGGATCGCGTCGATCGAGACGCCCAGTTGGTCAGCCGCGATCTGCGCCAATGTCGTCTTGTGCGATTGTCCCTGCGGCGTTGCGCCAGTAGAGACAGTAATGCGGCCATTGGTGGCGACCTTTACCACGGCGCCCTCATAGGGCCCGAGCCCAGTCCCTTCCACCGCGTTGCCTATACCGATGCCGATGTACCGTTTTTGTTTTCGCGCTTCGGCCTGCCGTTGCCGAAATGAATCATAGTCAATGGCTTTCAAGGCAGCGTCTTGACAAGCCGGGTAATCGCCGCTGTCGTAGACAACCTCCTTCCCGTCACGGAATATCACGCCGACATTGTACGGCATCTGCGCCGGCTGGATGAAATTGCGCCGTCGGACTTCGGCCGGATCAAGCTGGAATTCGCGCGCGATCCGATCCATCAGCCGTTCCATAACCACGACGCCTTCGGGTCTTCCGGCGCCGCGCACGGGCGTCGCCATGACCTTGTTGGTCAGCACCGAGCGCATTTCCATGTGGTAGGCCGGTATGACATAAGGGCCGGGCACGGTCGCCACCGATATCCAGGGCAACACGATTCCCCACGGCGTATAAGCGCCGTTGTCGTGGGTTAGCACGCCACGCATACCCAGAATATGCGCCTCGTCATCGACCGCGATTTCGACGTCCCAGTATTGATCGCGCTCTTGGTGCATCGCCACGAAATTCTCAAGCCGGTCTTCAATCCATTTGACCGGATGGCCCATCGTCATTGCGCACGCCGCCACCACAGGATACTCGGCGCAAAGTGCGCCTTTCGGGCCAAACCCGCCGCCGACGTCGGGCGTCACGACACGGATCTGCGTATCGCTTAGATCGAACAGATCGAGCAATCCGCGCTTGATGCGGTGGGAGCCTTGAGAAGAGATATAGAGCAGCAGCGATCCTTCAGTGCGGTCGTAGCTGGCAACGACGCCACGACATTCCATCGGAAACGCGCCGCCGCGATGCTGGAAAATCTCTTCACGGAAGACATTTTTGGCATTTCGGAACGCCGCCTCGATACTCCCGACGCTGCTGAGCATACGTGAAACAATATTGGACTCTATTTCAAGGTGCGCGCGCGGCGCGTCAGGGCGTGCGCCCGCCTTGCAGTCGGAAACGGCCGGCAATTGCTCGTAGTCGACCTCCACGAGGTGCAGCGCGTCCTCGGCAAGATAACGATTACTCGCGACCACGACAGCGACAGGTTCGCCTACGTAGCAAACCTCGTCCTTTGCCAGCGCATACTGCATCCGAGGGGTCAGCGTCGGGTGAGGAACGAAGAGTGGAAGCCGCCGCTCTCGAAGCGAGGCCGGCAGATCGCGATAGGTCAGCACCGCGCGAACGCCGGACGACGCCAAGGCGGAGGCGGCGTTGATCGACTTAATCCGGGCATGAGCCAACGGGCTCCGTACAAACGCCGCCGCGAATATGCCGGGCACCACAATGTCATCGACATAGCGCCCCCGGCCCGTCACCAGATCAGGATCTTCCTTGCGCTTCGGACTATCACCAAACGATGAGAAACCCATTATGCGGCATTCCGTGGATAGCGAAGGACTTCCGAGGCAAACGTTCGTTTTCGGGCCATGACAAAACATCCTGCCAGCGTCCAAGGGTACTGTGAAGTAGCTCACAGACGTCTGTTCTATGGAGTGATATTGTTTCTTTAAAAGGTCGCTCACGGCGGGGCGACCGAACAAAATGAGGGGGAAGCATCATGGCACACGCATTCTTGCCCGCGGCGACCGCAACGGCGGAGCGTGGTATCTTCGACGTCGGCATCAACGAAAAATTGCCACTCAATCAGCTTCTGATTCTCGGCCTTCAGAATGTTTTCGGAATGCCCGGGATGTTCGTCTTTCCCGGCTTGTTCGGCCGTGCCTTCAACATGCCGCCGGAGCAAATCGCCTATCTATACGGCATGATATTCCTGGTCTCGGGGTTCACAACCTGCTTCCAGTCGGTCGGGCTGCTGCGGCTGCCGATTACGCAGGGTCCCTATGTCGGCAGTTTCGTAGGGTTGCTTGTCTTGGGTCGATTGCCTGACGCTGGGCTAGACGTGGCCTTCGGCTCGTTCTTCATCGCCTGCGTGATTTGGGCGGTGCTGGCGATTCCGGTCCGCAACATGAGCTTCATCGCCTTGTTCGGGAAGTTCTTTGAGAACCGGTTGATATCAGGCGTCATGGTGATCTTGTCGATGATGCAGATCGCCATAGTGTCGATGCCCAACTGGATCGGCGGTCCGCAGACACCGGGGTTCCCGCTGGTCAATTTTGCCGCTGGCTTCGTCTCGGCTGTGGTCTTCATCGGAGTGATGATTTGGGGCGGATTATGGCTGCGCCGCGCGGCCATGCTCTCAGCGCTCATCCTAGGGACCGCCTTCTATGCCTGCTTCATTCCGGTGTCGTTCGCGCCGGCAGCCAGCGTGCCCTGGCTGGTGGTGCCGAAATTTTTTCCCTTCGGCTTCTCCATACGCTGGGATGCGGTTCTGGTCTTCGTGCTGGCCCTGGTGCCGGCGAGCATCGGCTCGATGGCGCTCTATCACGTTGTGGCGGGTTGGGGCAACGAGCCGATCACACCGATGCGCATGTCCGAAGGCTGTTTCGCCGCCGCCTTGGGATCGGCGCTTGGCGCGATGCTCGGCACTTTCAGCATGCAGATCTATCCCGACAATGTCGGTCTACTCCGCACCACCCGTGTCGGCTCACGCTATGCTACCTTCGCCGCGGGACTTACGCTTTTGGTCCTGGGCTGCTGCGTGAAATTCGACATGCTGCTCGTCCTCGTACCGGTGGTCGTCATCTCCGCAGCGGCGACCATTCTCTTCGGGATCGTGATGGTTCATGGCATCCATCTCCTACACGAAGTCGACTGGAACGATCGCAACCTCGTCGTCGGCGGCTCTGCCTTGATGATCGGGCTGGGCGGGCTTTTCGTGCCGCCCGAGGCGTTACAGAAATTGCCGCTGCTCTTCCAACTCATCTTAAAGCAGTCGGCGGTCACCGGCGGCCTGACCCTTTTCGTGCTGCACTGGCTGCTCAATCGCGGCCAGACTGGCTCGGTCGAGCAGAAATGATGGACGAGAGATAGCGTGAAGCCAGCCCGTTCCATCGCTAAGCCCGGCGTCCTCGCCATTGCCAACGAGGTGATCGAGTAACCGATCCAGTACTTATAAGTCGGGATAGCTGCTTGCTACACATGCTGCGTTACACCGAAGTCTTGCGGTAATCGGTCGCTCAGAGTCTTGGCTGTGTAAAAACGCGGAGACGCGCAACGGCGACAGAATGAACATTCTTCGAAATCGCATTCAGGTGCGCAAAGATTCGGCAGCGCATTTAGTATCGCTCGTTTTTCGCGGGACGTGCAAGCCGCGGCAAAACTTGAGGCCCTAAAGGGATGTGGCGCGTGGTCGGCTCGTCGATGAACACAGCGATGACAGCACAGCTCGTCACCGATGCCCTGGTGATGGCGATCTGGCGACGAGGCAAGCCGATGCGCTGCTGCATCACTCCGATCGCGGCAGCTAATACACCAGCGAGCAGTTCCAGCGGTTGATGGCCGACCACGGTGTCGTCTGCTCGATGAGCCGTTCGGACAATGCGGCGATAGAGAGCTTCTTCTCCTCGCTGAAGACCGAGCGCACAGCACGTAAAACTTATCGGACGCGCGACCAAGCCAAAGCTGACGTGTTCGACTACATTGAATGCTTCTATAATCCGAAACGCCGGCACTCGACGATCGGATATCTAAGTCCCGTGGAGTTCGAAATGAAGGCGGGATTCGCTTAGGCGGGTGGCAACCGAACCGGATGCAGGCCAAAGCGACTATCCCTCGCCGCGAATTCTTGTGCGGGAATTCACGTGCTAGAATTAAAGCAGGGTGATGTCCACTTTGCCGTGACAAGCGGAAATACAGAATGTGCCGATCGGCCTTCATCATGGCCGCGCAACCGTAAATATTAAGTCAGAGGATCAATAGATGGCCAGACTTTCAGTAACCGTTGCATGCGGGGCCTATGACCGGACTTGGCCATTGATCTGCGGACGTGTGCCGATTGAGGGTTGCGAGGTCAACTACTTCGTCATCGATCCTTCAGAAGCATTTGTTCGGGCTTACCGTTCCCAAGATTTCGACATCACCGAGCTGTCCGCGAGTTCGCACATTCTAACGACGGCGCGTGGCAACGCGCCCTACATCGCGGTTCCGGCGTTCATATCTCGACTATTCCGGCATTCTTCTTTCTATATCCGCACAGACCGCGGGATTCGGTCTGCAAAAGATGTCCGCGCCAAAACGGTAGGAGTGACCGAATACCAAATGACCGCAGGCCTTTGGGCACGAGGACTCCTCTCCGACGATTACGAAGTTCGATCACAAGAGATTCATTGGCGGCGCGGCGGAATGGACCAGCCTGGCCTAACTGAACGAACGCCGATCAAGCTAGCACGCGATATCGACCTCAAGGAGATTCCTGAGGGCAAAACGCTTTCCGGGATGCTCATAGACGGCGAATTGGATGCGATGATCGTCGCGCGAGCACCCGCACCGTTTCTTCAAAACGCCCCGAACATTGCTCGGCTTTGGCCGGACTTTAGAACGGCCGAGGAGGAATATTTCAAGCGCACCGGCTTGTTTCCCATCATGCATCTTGTCGGCATCCGCCGGTCGCTCGTCGAAAAACATCCGTGGCTAGGACCCAGCGTGCTGAAAGCCTTCAGCGCCGCCAAAGCGATCGCGCTAGAGGAGATGCAGGACGTCGGTATCAGCCGCGCTAGCTTGCCATGGCTTCCGAGCGACTTAGCGCGCTCGAGAACGGTCATGGGTCCAGACATTTGGCCATACGGCTATCAAGCCAACAAAAGGGCAATTGACTGCATGCTTCGCTGGTCCGTTGAACAAGGTCTCTCGGATCGAGCAGTGAGCGCCGAAGAGCTATTTGCGCCGGGAACGCTGCAGGATTTGTAGAGACCACCTAACAGCAACAATGGGACTGTCCTACGCGCCATTGCAAGTGCGATCTTTTCCTAGTGTGATCCAACCCGTCAGTCGGTGTAGGTACTCGCGAGTTGGCGGTTGAACTCTTTATTTATCAAGTAACGCAACAGCCTCGATCTCCATCATCAATTCGGGATGGGATAACCGGCGAACTTCAACCGTGGTACTGGTCGGAAGCGTTTCCCCGAAGATTTTGCTGCGTTCCTCGGGGTATTTGAAGAATTCATCGATGTCTGTGACATAGGTAGTGGTTTTGACGAGGTCTTTGAAGGTTGCGCCCGCCACTTCCAAAGCGATTCTCAAGTTTTCCGCTACTTGCACGATCTGTGCGCGCATGTCACCGGCGCCGACGACGTTGCCGTCCCTGTCCCGTGACAGTACCCCAGCGATAAAAACAAATTTTTTGCCTTCGGCTATGACCACTTGGGAGTAGAGGGCATGTCCCTTCAGCTTTCGCTGAAAAAGCTTGTCAGCCTGAAGATATTGAGCGGGCATCCTTGGCCTCCTCGTCAGTTTAGTTGGATTCACACCAGGAAGGAAACTGATCGCGTATCGCAAGCATCGCCTTGTCGAGCACCAGTCCGACCGCCAGCATGGTGACTATGTAGGCAAAAACGGTCGGGCTCTCGAAAAAGCGCTGCGAGTACATCAGGGCTGCACCCATGCCGCCACCTCCCGCCACCATTTCTGCCGTGAACGCGGTGATCAACGCGACGGGCACCGCGACGCGGAAAGCCGAAAAAATTCGCGGATAGCATGCCGGGAGAATGACTCGCCACATGATCATGGGCTGCGAGCTGCCGAGCGAAAGCGACGACCAGATCAGAAGATGGTTGACCGAAATAGCCGCGCTGTAAGTCGCGATCAGAATCGGAAAGACTGACGAGAACGCGACCAGAAGGACCTTCGACAAATGATCAATGCCGAACCACAGCACGAATATCGGCAGAAAGGCGATCTTCGGCGCTGGAAAAGCGAGGCTAACGAACGGGTCAAGGAACCAGCGGATCAATGCGCTCCGCGCCATTGCGATTCCAGCCGCCACTCCAACGACACTCGCGATCAGGAGGCCCGCAAAGGCCCGATAGAGGCTGACTCCCAGATCGATCGGTAGCGAACGGTCTGCGATCCCATCTCTCAACGCAAGAAGTACGGCCGAAACCGAAGGCAGGAAGAGCTCGGGCACCAGTTTCGCCCGCGCGACGCTTTCCCACGCGATCAGGATTACGGCAATAGACAACGTCGAAAGAGCATAGCTCCGCAGACCGGCTTTTGGCTCGGCCGTGTCACCGCTCATCCGAACGCTCCGATTTCGGAGGCAGCGTGCGACTCGTGCCAGCGCAGGCATCGAGCGCTGACGTACAGCAATGCGCGATCGGCAAGAAACGCTGCGATCACGACGCTCGCCACCGCCGCGAACATGTAGTCATACGAGCCGTTCTCGCCGTACATGAAGATCAGGCGGCCGATGCCCGTAGTGGAAGCGATCATCTCGGCGGAAATGGCGACCACAAAGGAAAAGCCGAGCGCGATGCGCACGCCAGTGAAGATATCAGGCAGGGCGTAGGGCAGGAAAATCTGCCAGAGGATTTTCCGCCGATCTGCGCCCAGGGACTGCGCGCTCCAGACCGCGACCGCGGGCGTGGCGCAGACGCCGTGATAGGTTTGCACAATGATCGGCAGCAGGCAGGTCAGGTAAACCGCAAGAATCCCCATCGCGTTGCCGATACCGACCCAGAGAATCAGCAAGGGCACAATCGCCGTCTTTGGCAACGAATAGGTCGCGCCGACAACCGGAGAGACGATCGCGTTGAAGACCCAGGACCGCGCCATGCCGATGCCGAACCAGACCCCTGAGAGGGTGGCGAGAAACAGGCCGGCCAAGGCGCGAAACAGCGTCACGAAAAGGTTGTCGCGAATCTCGTGCCCTGACAGCAGATCGCCCAGGGCCCGGGCTACCGCAGCAGGCGCAGGCAGAAAGGCGGTATCAACCCAGTGAAAGCTCGCCGCAGCCTGCCAGACGACCAGCACAATCGCTATCGGCGATAGGCGCAGGACTGCCTCATTGATCGATCGGACCATCGCAGCTGACTTGCCTAAGCCCGGGTAGTTTGGGTCGCAGCCTGCTGGCGCACGGCAAGCCACACCTTGTTACGCACGCGGTTGTATTCATCGGATAGAACGATCGCTTCGCGCGTTCCATTCCGGTCCAGATTGACAGGAAACTCCTCAACGATGCGGCCGGGCCGAGCCGACATCACGCAAATCCTATTGGAAAGATAGACAGCCTCGTTCACGTCGTGGGTGACCATAAGCACGGTTTTGCGCATCTCCAGCCAAATACGGAGCAACTCGTCCTGCATTGTCTCCCGGGTCAGCGCATCGAGCGCGCCGAATGGCTCATCAAGCAGAAGGATCGTCGGATCGCCGGCGAGCATCCGTGCGATGGCAACGCGTTGTTTCATGCCGCCCGATAACTCGCGGGGATAGCGGTTCTCGAAGTTCCGCAACCCAATCACATCGATTAGGCGATTGGCAATCTCGTCGCATTGTTTGGCTGGAAGGTTTTGCAAACGAGGGCCATACAAAATGTTTCGACGGACGGTAAGCCAAGGAAAAAGGGCGTATTCCTGGAACACGATGCCGCGATCGACGCCTGGGCCGTCGACAATTTTGTCGTCAATTAGCACCGTGCCGTTGGCTGCAAGAAATCCTCCGACAATATAGAGCAGCGTGCTCTTGCCACATCCTGATGGTCCCACGAGCGAGACGAATTCGCCTTGCTTAACCTCAAGATCAGTGCCCTGAAGCGCCAAAACCTCGCCGGCATCCGAATTGTAGGTTTTTGAGACTGCGCGGACAGTGATTTTGCTGGTCATTACGTCGAGCACGGCCGCGGCAAGAACTGCATCTTGATGTATTTCGATGCATCGATCCGCTCACTGATCAGCTGGTTTTCGACCATCGCGTCTATTGGCTTCTGCAGCGCCGGCACCGACACACAGCCGTTGCGATCACGATAATAGTCCTTGCCCGGAAGGAGAAAATAGGTCGCCAGGACATCTTTCGAAGACTTCATGAAATTGGCAACGATTTCGAGCGCCTTCTCACGATTAGCCGGATCGTAGTACCAAGCAAGACCGCTCACATAGTCCTCGACGATAGCGCGAAGGACGTCTGGGTGCTCGCCGACGAACTTGTTGGTCGCCACCATGAACGCAACCGAATTCGGCCCCAGAACTTCCGCGCCGGTAAACAGCGCGCGCAGGTCTCCCTTGGCGGCCTCACCGGGAAGGAACGGAATGACCAGAACGCCGCAATCGACACGTCCCTCCCGGATCGCCGGCGCAATGTTTGCGAAGGCGACCTCCACGATCTGAACATCCCGGCGGGGGTCGAGACCAGCACGCTTCAGCGCAACGCGGAGCAGTATGTCAACGGCGGAGCCGAACGCATTGATGGCGACCTTTTTGTCTTTGAGATCCGCGATGGTCTTGATGGGCGAATCTTTGAGCACAAAGAATGTGTTCGTCGCATAGCCCGGATGGCCGTCCTGATAGACGTCGGCAACGATCGATATGCCGTTGGGGATAGCGTTCTTCGCGATTGTGGTGGCGAATGCCGGCGACGAAAGAGTTGCGAGCTCTACCTGTCCCGCCGCGAGCAACTGCGCCGCCTCAGGCGAACCGCGCGTGTAGGTAATGTCCAGCGTATAGACCTTTCCGTAGTGCTTGAGCACATTCTCCCGCAGATAGTCGAGCCAGACGCAGGTGTTGATTTCGTTCGGCCCGATGCCGCCGCCGGTCGCGTAGCGCACATTCAAAGGGGCGGCTTGAGCTTGGGGGATTCGGAGCGAAGTTGCCGCTCCACTCGCGATCGCTGAGAGACCGGCCAAGACCATGCGCCGCGTCGCTCCCGAGCTCCTCAACTCCGCATGTTCATTGGATCTCGCCATGATCTACCCCGTTTGATTGATTTGGTTTCACTATTCGACCTCAAACTTGCAGAAACACAAATCCATATCTAGGTCATGTCGCGTTCTCGTGTGGGCCAGGACGCGCACACACGGACGGCAGGACGAAAACCCAAGCGTTGTCGCTTTACGAACTATAGCAATTTTCCTATACCACACAATGAATCTTTAGCCGCAGTGCGCCGACACGATATGGCGTGAGAAGGAGCCACCCTATGCTCGATCTTCCGACGACCAGCAATACTCGCCCGCCCGTCGTTTTTGACGAAAAAATTGCCGAACAGATCGTGCGCTACGGCCGTATGGTCGTAAAGCGCGGGTACATCCACAATTCGCTCGGTAACATTGCAATACGGGTTCCATATGCGGGCTATCCACACGGCGTAGCCTATACAAAACATTCCACCATTTCGCTGGAGGAGATGACGATTGACAACGTCGTCATCACCGACATTCCGACAACCGATCTGCTACACGGCACAATTCCCACCAGCGTTGGTCACAAGCTAAACCGCGAGATTTTCCGGTTGCGCCCGGACGTCGGTGCGGTCATCCATGTTCATCATGACGAGACGCTCGCCTGGCTTGGCAGCAAGCCAGATCGCGAGATCAAGGCGATGTCACTGGAATATCCCTATGTGATGGCGAAGCCGCCCTGCATCGTGCCGTCTCACCTTGATGTGGAACAGGACGTAGGCCCGCTGGACCAATTCGTGCATGGCACCAACGTTCTGGTTATGATTCGCCACGGCATCACGACATTCGGCCGCGACGTTTCGGAGGCCTATCATCGGCTCAACACGCTGACCTCAGAGATACGTCGCAACGTGCTGATGGAAATTCTCTGCAAGGCGAATGGCACCGAGGGCCAGTTCCTCGCGCAAAAAGACGTCGATTGGATGTATAGCGTTGCGGAGACCGTGATCTATCCGACTAAATCTTAGGTCAGCTGCGGCCGGGGATTCGGGCCGCCCCGTACCTTTGCATTCTTGATGGCTTTGGCCCCTCACCGTTTGCGAGGCCGCGATCCATCCTTGGCGCAGCGCACGAGCTCGTTGACCGAGCTGCTGGAGCACACCCAAAACACTTCGGCATCCTCGATGCCCTGCGCAATACACCCGTGCTCCATCTGGCTGTCGAAGTATGCGTAATCGCCAGTCTTCAGCAGTGTCGGAGCGTAGTATTGAGTGTGCAGTACAATCTTGCCGCTCAGCACATAGATGATCTCCTCGCCTTCGTGAGCGATAAAAGGGCCGAATGACTTCGTCTCCCTCGCCTTGACGGCGGCGATGAGCGGCACCATCCGCTTTTGAGCCAGATCGGTGCACAGCACCTCGTAAGTGTAGTTTGCCGTATCGCAGCGTACCCCCTGCCCTTTGCGCGTAATGGTGCGGCGACCCGTGACCTTGTATAAAGAACAGTGGCTAAAGCTGCTGGACATGTCGGCCGACATTCGCGCGTTCATTGCTGCGAACGAAGCGCAATTGAAGACGAAGGACTAAAATGAATAGCGTTGATTAAGACCGCCAATTGAGGTGGCGGCGTTATTCGACTTTTTCTTCCAAGACGGCGCCACCGGGAGAGCGTTCCCTTCACACGGGAGAGGTCGTAGGTTCAATCCCTACAGCGCCCACCAGCCAATCCATTGTTTGTGGTGATTTTTGCCGTCGATTGCTCGGCTCAATCGGCAACTCGAAACAGAACACAACGCGAAACTGACACTACAATCAGTGGAAAATCCGTGGACTTTGTTCTTGTATCGTTCAAGGCAAACTAAGCCAACCTCCCCCGCTGCGCGCGCAAAGGGGTAAGCGCCACTTGTGGGGACGAGTTAAGGCCGTGACACAGGGTCGATCTCTTCGACCTATGCGCCACGTCGTAGGCCGTTCAACCTAGCAAAACTTCCGTGATGGCCGAGCCGATGCAGCGCAGCAGAAGCGGCGCGCGCCGCACCACAACTTCACATGCAGCGTCGCGCGCGGGCATAACCACCTGCCCCACTGTCCGCGTGCTCGGTCAGCTCGAATAGGTAGCATGACGCCCCTGGGTTGAGAGAGGGACGGCCGACTAGGCATTTGGCCGCGATACCCTCCACCCCTCTGTCAGCGCTCTCGAAAGCTCACAGGCCATGCAACTTAACGATCGGCCATTTAGCTGCGACCTTGCACGATGCGCCGACCGAGGGTTAACTCCATGCCGAAGAAGTGAGATTTACTCATAGAGCCTGGGTACAGTATCCCCCTAGGACTTATGAAAATTGCCCAATCCCACGGGCCCCGACGAATGAAAGACCAAGCGACCTTCGCCAAGGGCCTTGATTTGCGCCGGACGATAGGCCCGCGAGAACGTGGAGCTAGTTCAGGGGAAGGTGGTTACCAACATAGCCAATCTCAACCCGAAATGTAGCTCTATCAAAAAGGAAATGGATTCGCTGAGAAGCACCAAACCGCGCATGCCACTCGAATAAAGTCTGGCGCCCTTGAGAGTCGCGGAACATACGAGAATTTCGCAGCCCCACATTATTCATCACGCTTTCACTCTCGGGACTCACTTTTGATCGCCATCTTGGCGCGGCCGTACCTATAGCCGGCCATTCTTCGGCAGCGTCGTTAAGTTCACTTAGACGTTTCACGACGGGCCCAATGAGCTCCACGTTAATTTGTCGCAATTGATCTTCGACGTCTAATCCGAACACCAGATTAGGGAACACTGTTGCGCGACTCGCCCAAAGATCTTTGAAAGTAAGTTTATCAAGAAGGCGGCGTCGAGTCCTGCTTGAAATCAGTGTCGCATGGAGCGAGCGCGCAAGATTATCGATTGTCTCTTCTACATCGTTCAGCTCTAAATCTGGCGCGATCTCCTGAAAATGAACGAGCAATTTGTCACGATCAAAACGTTCTTGAAGTGGCAGACTAATCGCGACGCCGAGAAGTTGGGCGCACAGAACAAGGCATTCTCCATGAACGCCATCCTCGATTGCTGGTTCGCACCCTTTGAAACGGTTTACGACTTCGTCAGGCAGGTCGTTGAGTAGAGGTGATTTCGCGCTAAGACGCATAATAAACAGTATTTCTTCGACCTCTCGGCGATCGCGTCGCATCAGCAATATCAAGTCCCAGAGGGATCCATCCTCCGCGCATCGGTAGTCATCCCAAGAACTTGTCATCCTGAGACTTGGGTTCGCAACGTTCGTTGAAACAAGGGCGGCCATTCCTCTCGCTAAGTCAACGAATAGAGGTCGAAGATCGTAAATGGAGGAAACTCGTGTCCGAACAGATAGATCGTTAAAAATCATTTCGCGCACAGGTTAACTCCGAGGGGCAAGCAATTTACTTAGATTTTCGTCGTGCTGATCAAAAAATCCTTCGGGCCATTCGCTTAGTCTACCGTCGGTATCAATAGTAGGGCTGATTACAGTCGCTTTGATGCCATCTCGAGCAAAATAGTGGAACGCCGCATCGGAGTGTGGAAGCCTTCCCTCGCGAATATCGATCCGCACACCATCCAAAAAATGATCGCTGTGTGTCTCAATAATAACTTGTATCCCCGCAGCCGCCGCACGAGCAGCTAGTTGTGCAAGTCGAGTTTGGCCCTTTGGGTGCAAGTGCGCCTCTGGATTTTCGACTATGACCAAGTCGCCCGCGCGGGCGGCGAGGAGCGCCACAACTACGGGAAGAACATAGCTAAGTCCAAAGCCAACATTTGTTGCACGAAATCGTCGAGATGGAATATCTCCCTCTCGATCAAACTTGAATCCTGCGATTGCCAGGTCGGCCGCCCGTACCGCCTCGAACTCGAGGTGACATCCCGGACTAATCTCCTGTAGCCAGGCGTCGCCTCTAGGAGAGGTGCCGCCAGAGATTCCGTCAGCTTAATTTCTGTCTTGCAATTTGGACAGGTGATCGTCTGGTCACTCATGCTGACCCTTTCCAACGTTTGCTACACATTTTAGCACTTGCCGAGTAAGGCGCAAACTCGACGACAAATCTGCATGCGGAGCAAAATCAGCAGGCCACTGATAAGGAAATTCGCCTTTCCTTATCAGTGTTCATTCGTGTTCTAAGTCCATATCTGTTCGTTATGCGAACTTATTTCTCATCGCACATTGAACAAATATATGAATGTTTCGAATGTCATCCACATCTTCACCCTTAAAAGAGAAGTGCTCTTGTTCAGCCTTATGCGGATGCGCCAAATGTCGCCGATACTTGTAATTTAGCCTCTCAAGTTGCCTTTTCACCTGGCTCTTGCTGGCCCCAGTAAAGACTATCTGGAAAATATTCCAGTTTTCAAGAATGATATCTACAAGATCATCGTAGGTCGCCAGTGAGTAACTGATTCCCCCTTTAGATCGCGTGTGATCTAGCACTCTTTTCGGAAAGTATTTTTCAATTGAGTCCGGACTTGACGCGCGTGAAAGCACATCGCTGATCAACTTTCCAAGGTCGCGTTCGAGCTGCGAGAATGCCGCATACGCTTGATTTAAATAGCGGTTTCCTTGCGTCGCGTCGTGCAAGGCTTGCAGGAGTCTCAAACCTAAAGTGCGATTTTCATCGATACCCGGAAGGACTCCTCCGAGCGTCTCTTTCGGGGCGTCAAGAGCACTACCCCCTAAAAAGATGGAAAATTCAGTGGCAGTACGCCGCAAAACAGCGACTGCATTCTTTCGTCCTAGGACCCCTTTAGACGGTAGATCACCCGCATCGGTGAAAAGATGCAGAGGCCCCGCCTCGACAATGGGAAAAGTATCCCCAGCATAGTCCAGCAGGTTGACCCCGGACATCAAGAGCTTGTCGATCCCCGTAAACAGCTCTGGATTCAAGAGACATCCATCTGCCTTTCTAAACCATGGTGTCATCGGACTGGAATGGCCTCGGTACGAGTCATGCTCTGTGTGGACGCGATTATTCGTCGAAAGCACTTCGCAATCACGAAATATGCGCTCAGTTCGAGGTGCAATTTGTCCTGACTTTAGCCCATCAAAAAATCGGGGCAACTGAAACAGCGCAGGCATTCCAGCCCGCATCCGATCTTGTACCAACTTAATGTATTCGTCTCCGAAGGCCTCTCCCAACCACGAGAACAGAAAAAAATCACCTAAACAGATTAGGATGTCACAGCCTTCAATCGCACCACGCAGGCGCGAAAGAACTTTCGTAGGATCACCGGCCTGGGTTTCCTCGAAACTGATTTGTTCCCATGACCACGATAAATTGTTTGTCGCTATGTCACGAATCGGCCCCGCAGAATTACGCGGGCCGTAAGTCGGATCAATAACTAACGCTCGTACCGCAGGCATCCTCGGATGATCGCGCCTTTGAGGCAACGCCTCAAGGGGAAAATAAGGAAATACTACTTTCCTTGTCAGTGTTCGGGAGTGATCTTCTTATATATTTGTCCTATACTGTTGATGATCGATTTGGCGGCTCGATATGCCAGGGCACAAAAAACTGGGATGTTCACGGAGAAGATTACTTTTTACTGCTCGGCATTAGAGGCGCTCTTCTCGACCTCACATTTTGAATTAAGTCATCAAATTGCAGAACGAGTGGCCGTAACCGGCGCATCAAGCAAGTCGGATGAATTGATGTTAGCGAGATTGTTCGGATGATTGCCGATCCCGAAGATTTCTCGCATTATGATCTCGACACGTCTTTCACGGGAAGGACGGCTCTGATCGTGGCCGCTCTGAACCGATTGTAAAAATGCCACACGTTCTCGTCTGGGACATTGAGACAATACCCGATGTCAGCAGCTTTGCTGCCGCTAATAATTTGTTCGATAAGACTGCCGAGGAAGTCCGCGTCGCAATGGGCGACAAGTTTCCGAAGCACATCTATCATTCGATTATCTGCATAGGCGCGCTGATCGCCCATCAGGATGGCGATTATTGGAAGGTTGATGCGCTCGGGGCGCCACACATTGGTGATCGATCCGAGGGAGAATTGTTAGCGGCATTTGTGGATCGTATCGCCGACTTGACGCCGCAGCTTGTGACGTTCAACGGCTCATCGTTCGATCTACCCGTGCTGCGATACCGCGCCACGCTCCACAAAGTACCTGCGATTGGTTTGTCGGCGCGACCCTACTTCAATCGGTACACTGACGATGCGATGGACTTGTGTGACGTTTTAGCCTCGTTTTCACCTCAAGCAAAATCAACGCTGCACGAACTCTGTCGCGTGATGGGGCTGCCAGGAAAGCCAGACGGCATAGATGGCGGCGACGTCGAAAAGTATTTTCAGAAAGGGCGGATTCAGGAGATAGCCGACTATTGCGAGAGTGATGTCGTCAATACCTATCGCGTTTGGCTTCGGCACGAGCTGTTTCGTGGCAGGCTCACCAATGCGGCGTTCGAGGCGAGCGAAGCGAATTTAGCCGAGTTCATCAGGGCACGGACCAATATCAAGCCACATCTTGCCGCAATGGATATTTGACTACGGCAATGAGCAACAACACCACCAGCTCGAAAGAGGTAGCGGGCATCAGTCCCTCCATCCGAACGAGAGATTGAACTGTGAACGAAAGTAGAACGCCGGTCAACGAAGGGGGGTTGGCGCGGGAGCGTATAACTTATGAAGAAATTGTAGTTTCTTAATAAGTTTGAGAAGTGGTCAAGCAATAAGGACTCTTGAATATTGTTTTGCTCGATGTCATCATTTAGTTCAACAATCATGATACATCGCAATGACTGGTAAGCAGGCAAAAATACTATCCGACGAGCAAGTAGAACAGCTCCTTTTTTTCGTTTCTACTACCCGCCACTCCATCCGCAACCGCGTCCTCGTCCTATTGTCGCTCAAAGCCGGGTTGCGGGCCGGAGAAATTGCCAACCTGACCTGGCCAATGGTTCTGGGCCCTCAAGCCGAAATTGCCGCTGTAATCGAGCTAAGGGACCACGCCGCGAAGAAACGAAGCGGAAGGGTTATTGCCATGCACCCCGATCTCCGCGACGCCCTGAGCCACTGGCGCGACACTGCCGGCACCTTGGCGGGACCCGTTATCCGATCCGAACGCGGCGGACCAATGAGCCCGGTCGGTATCGTGAACTGGTTTAGCGCGGCGTATCGACACCTTGGTTTCGCAGGCTGCTCGTCCCATTCGGGCCGCCGCACTTTCATCACCCGCGCGGCCCGGCTCGTGCATCACGCCGGCGGGTCGCTGCGTGACGTGCAGCTGTTGGCAGGCCATCGATCGATCCAAACAACTCAGCGATACATCGACGGCGATACTGACGCTCAGCGCAAGCTCGTCTCGATGATCTGAATCAATTTGGGAATAGCCAGCTCCGAGCCTTGGTCTCGGGTCACAATAGATTCAACGGACAACTCTTCGTGGACAACCGCATGGAAACGAAAGACGCTCACACCAATGTCAACGTGGCCTATGCGGTACAGCTCGTTCATGCGACCTGTTGCCTTGCCGGGTCAGCATCCTATCTGGAGGACATTCGTGCCGATTTGCGAAGGCGCGGTATCAGTCGCGCCGTTAGAGGCCACGACACCCCTGCCCTGTTTGATTGGCTGATCGAAACTCTGAGCTTTCAAGGAATCTCGGACGCAGTCGCTTCAGGGTACATGGCCCAGCACGGCACAGTCCGATGGTCAGACATTGCCGAAGCCATGTCGCGACGACCGTCGTGCCCAAAGCTTGGCGGGTACTGGCGGTTCCACGGCTGCCAATACCAGAAAGGGTCCCACACGTGTTCTGAGCTGGACCACATCGATTCCTGCCCGTTGCCCCGCCATCCGCTGCGGAACGGCCGCCTAAACCAGATGGCGTACAGCCTATTCCTGTTCATGCGAGATGTCGCCGATGACGATTTCGTGGGCTGGATCGATCGGCAATTGGGTGCCGTGGATTTGCAGGGTCCCGATCGGCCCGGTGCCCTTCGTGAGGCCATCATCGGCCCGCTGCGGAACGTCTACGGGGTAGCCGACAAGGTCTTGGCGATGGCAATGTCGAGCTTGCTGCTGAGCGCCGGAACACGACGGCCGCTGTGGCTCGAAGTCGGCGCGACCTTCGTGGCAGTCGACACCCTGGTCCATAATTTTTTGCACCGAACCGGGATCCTGCAGCGGCTAAGCGCCGACCATCCGTACGGCAACAGGTGCTATCAGCCGGGAGGGTGCGCTGGCCTTCTCGGCCTGATCGCGGCCCACATCGATGCTCGACAGTTCAACCCGGCCTACCCGGCGACGTTTCCACGGTTCGTGCAGAGCGCAATTTGGCAGTATTGCGCCGAGAACGGCCCAGAGGTCTGCAACGGCAATCGCATCGACGATGACATCCGTTGCGACAATGTGCATTGCCAACTGTTTCGACGCTGTGATCGCATAGCTCTGCGAACAGAGCGTGAAAAAGTAACATAGTTTCAAAGACTTAAGTACTCTATTGACTACTCTTACAGGTTGTAATAATATCATTATGCAGCTCTTCGTACGATGAGCTGCGTTACGGCCCGACGCGGCTCGCTACGAACAAGCCGCTGCCGGCGGAGCCGTGACCGCGAAACCCCAAGGGACCCTCACCGGGTCCCTTTTCGATTCCAGGAGCATCGTTATGACTGCAAAAGCAAACCATGCCACGCCGGCCACGAGTTGTCCGGCGCCCGTCGTTTTGTTCGGCATCGATAGTCACGGCAAGCCGAAAGGAGCGCGGTTCGGAAAGGACCACGCCGAGCTGGCAATAAAGGCTGCAAGCCAGCTGCAGCTGCGAGTTCTTGCCAGCAATGACCCAAAGGTTGCCGAACTTGCCACTCGGCTGCCGGTTGGCCGGGTTCACGAGACCGGCCGTACCTTCGTGCCGTTCATTCGACGTGACCTCTACGACAAGCTGGTCGCGGCCGCTCCGAACGGAAACACCCATCCAACAAGCCCGCCGGCAGGCGGATCCTCGGCAGCTGCAGGACCGAAACCGCCTGGGGGCTCGTCGCCCACCCTGCCCAAGACTTGGCAGGAGATCAGCCTTGGCGACCTCGTCGTCGCCCAGGAGGGCCCTGAAGACGGCTGGTATGAGGCAATAGTCGCCGAAATTAACGGCGACATGCTCACTCTGCGCTGGCGCGACTATCCGCGCGAACGAAGAGTTGTACGCCATCGGCAACGGCTCGGATTGCTGTACCCGGAGCAACAGCCGACGTCTGACACTGCGAAAGCAAACAAGGCGGTGACAAAAGACCAAAAGCTAACTGCCACCGCTTCTTCCGGTGGCTCAAAATCGCTTCCGCGCGATTGGCAGCAGATCGACGTCGGTCAACTTGTATTGGCCAAATCAGAAGGGCCGTGGTCGTCGTGGTGGGAGGCAGTTCCGATCGAAAAAGTCGGCGACGGCTTCAAGTTGCGCTGGCGGGATGGGGTCAATAAGTCGCCGTGCATTCGTGCACGGATCGAGTTGGCACTGATCTGCCCGGACGCGACGTGACCTAAAGCACGGAGATGGCTCGGGTCTGCAACAGGCCCGAGCATCCCCCTTGGCCCGCAGCTGTGCAGCCCTCCGACCGACCTGCCCTGCGGGCCATTTCCCGCTTCCATAGACCTTCATCTTTCATGCGCGACCGACCCGCTTTCCGCATTCAATGGGACGGCAGAGCCGCTGCGCGCGTCAAACAATCAGGAGACAACGATGACTACCAAGACAGAACAAATCCGCACCCTAAACGACCAGTTGCGCCAGAACTTCAGTGAAGGCACAGCAGTGATAACTTGTGGTGTCGCCGCGCTTGGCGCTGAAGCAGTCGCGCGCATCGTCAAAACGATTGCCATATTTGACGACTTCTGCCACGCCAACGATCCCCACCAAGAGCACGACTTTGGCGCGTTCAAAGCCGATGGTCACGCGATCTTTTTCAAGATCGACTATTACGACAAGAGCCTCAAATACCATTCGACAGATGCAACTGATAAATCTGTTACCGAGCGCGTGATCACTATTATGCTGGCTGAGGAGTACTGAGTGAGTTCGCAGAGAGCCACTTTGCAACTTGCTAGGAAACAACAGTTTCCTAGCAAGTTGCTTTGTTGCCGCGATCAAGCAGCTTTGGCAAAGTCGTCTTGTGTCGATTTCTCGAATGCCAACAGCTTTTGAACGCTGGGCCGCTTTTGCATGCGCTCAAAGTGCGCGACGCAGTTCTTGAATCCCGAAAGATCAATTTCGAATTGCCGCGCTCGCCTCTGACACCAGAAGAAATGCGCATCCGGTGCCGTGAAGTGATCAAAGAAGAAATCACGGCCAGCCAGAAGATCGTCGGCGATCTTGAACAACTCCATAAGGTTTGCGGCCGCGAGCTTCTTCACGCTGTCTTCGGTCCCTGGAACGTCGCAGACTTTTGAAGGAGAGTTGATGCGTGCCAGAAATGGATGGATACCGCCTGAGCACCACGACATCAGCGAGACCGCCTGCAACTCTTGCCACGGGTCGGCCGGCAGCAACTTGGCCTGCGGGAACGTGCGCGCAATCCAAGTTTGGATCGCCACGCTTTCGCTTAGTACTCTACCGTCGACGATTAGCAGCGGCACCTTGTGCTTGGGATTGATCTTCAGGTACTCGGGCGATGTGTGCTGGCCCTTCCTGAAATTAAGCGGGCGTACCTCGAACTTTGCACCAGCTTCCGAGAGCGTAATGTAGGGCGCTAGCGCACAGGTGATGGGGGCGTAGTAAAGGGCGATTTCCATAGAACTCTCCGACTGCCACTTCGACTATTGGCTGGTTTTGGCCTCTGTGATTGTCGCCGATCAATCCTATTTTGGCAGCCGCCGCCGAACAAGCCGGGCGGCGTAAGCCCTGTGTGTTCGTCGCTTCAATGTAGTAATTCGGGTCGCTATTAGGGGTACAGCCGACATGGATCGGGTAGCCGGAATCGGTCGAAAGTGACCCACAGCGTCACTTCACCACCGCCAATTACTGCACTGCGAAAGGTTCACTTGATCAACTTCGGGCGCGATAAAGCGGCGGCAAGAGCCTGGTAGGCTGCCCTAGTCGGCCGCCCAAATGCCAGAGCGAACGTAGCGGCCGATGCGAGTTTTCGCGGTGTCGTCTCTTGGCTGTCGCGTCGACAAAATCGAGCCCAGAGCTGACGCAATAATCCTACGCGCTTGGGTGGCCTGTTGTCATTGGCCTCGCTCTCAATAATCTTAGCGCTCGGATCATGTTCACCAAGTAACTTCGCAAGACCTTCAAGACCACCGTGCTCGCGTAGGAAGGCGGCAAGATTGTTCGGCCCTGCGCACTGCGGCATGGTTAGAGCCTCCTAATCCGACTCTAGGAGAATCATCGCACATTTCGAAGTTGGTCTGCAAAGTTTTCGGCTTGTGCCTGAGCGAACGTCACCTGTGCCGATGCGGGCGCCGACGTCGCGAGAGCTTCATAATAATTGTGTTAGCTCGCCTTGCGCGTGGCTGGCCAACTGCGCGCCCCTTAACGTCAGACTAGGCCCCGACCGCCCATCGGGGCTTTTTCTTTGCCTGGGCAGCCGACCGAGCCGGCGCCGTACCTACTACTTTTTTCCTGTGCAGCCTTGCTAGCGTTGGCGCGCTGTTACGCGGCCGGTCGCTATCGGTGGCATAGCGGACATCGCACCGACACCGGAAATTGGTCGTTCATGACCCTAAGCGATACTTCGTCACTGTCACTTGCCGCATTGCGAAAGGAACATCGCGCGTGAGTGTTCGCCATGTTTATCGCCTCGACCATGGCATTCGGGGCAATGTCCTGATTTCGACCGGCCAAACCCGTTGGATCAAGCCGTACATAAGAGCCGTGGTCAGTCCAATCAGTATTATCCCGTTCAGAGCTTCCAGGGCGCCCATAAGCCGCCAACGCTCGGCTAAAAAGAGTTCCGAATGACCGTAGGTCGTGATCGCGCTCAGCGAATACAAAATC
>Ga0181530_10002558_pt1 | contig 21429 bp, 9 predicted proteins | sample PEATcosm2014_Bin_42_FD_119769 | JGI IMG/M metagenome (GOLD analysis project Ga0181530, IMG submission 119769) | Peatland microbial communities from MTU Mesocosm Facility, Houghton, MI, USA - PEATcosm2014_Bin10_60_metaG | ecosystem: Environmental > Terrestrial > Soil > Wetlands > Peat | place... | reverse complement strand
GAGGCCAAGCGGAAGGCGCTGGACGACGTCGAGCGGAACCGCGCTGCGGCCAAGGAGCGCGCCACCGCGCAACTCGAAGAGTCGGCGCCGGCAGTCCGGCCGCCTGCGGTGCAATAGTGGAGTCCCACCAAAAGTCCCACCAATTCCCGGTTATTATTGCAGTTCTGACGCGCAAGTCTTTTGTTTTCAAAACGGGGTGAACTACATTTGTCTGGCTGTTAACCGAAGGGTTGTAGGTTCGAGTCCTACCTGAGGAGCCATTAAAAAGCCTTTATTTTTCAACTACTTAAGGTTGACTCCCGGATGCCCGGGGATTTGCGCGAAATGGCCAATACTGCGCGAAAGCGGGCTCTCTCCGGGGACGCCCAGAGAGTTGCCGGCTAGCCCGTAGTTCGCTGCGTGGGGCCTTTTGGCGCCCGTCTCTCAGACTCTCCGACAAGGCTGCGCGTTTGGTTAACTGGCGTTCAGGCCTCGACACCCGTCAGCCAGGCGCAATCGCGACATCCTCTCTCGCCTCTCTTTCAGACTCTCCTGAGAGCCATTTTCGGGAGAGTCATTCACGTGGAATGCAGGAGTTAGCCGTCAACCAAAGGGGAGCATACGGCCGAGCGTCGTGGTAAAATTTCTCCCACGCTGATTGTCGGCCCGTATCACCTTACGTCAGTGTGAACAGGAGAATGCTCAAATGGATGCGAATCTTCCGCGCCGTATCGTTTCCCTTCTGATTGTGTTGCCCATGCTACTCAGCGCCCAGTTGGCGCGACAGCACCATCCGGTCGCCCTAAAACATTGGGCAGCCCCGTTGTACTGGCAGCCGACACAAGCCAGCGCCGAGGAACGCGCCCTCGGCGTGGCTGCGAACGCAACTGGTTTGCCTGCGAGCGCAAACCCACTTGTCTTTGTGGCGATGCCGCCTTGCCGCATAGTTGACACGCGAGCCGGCCAGGGATTCACAGGCGCCTTCGGGCCGCCTTCTCTCGTGGCTGGAGCCATTCGGACATTCCCCATACTGTCCAATACCACTTGCCCGATTCCGGCAATAGCCCAGGCATACTCGTTCGAGATTTCCGTGGTGCCGCCAGGGCCGCTTGCCTACATCACGGCCTTTCCGACCGGAGAGCCGTCGCCCGTGGCTGCTATCGCTGTCGAATCACCGCTAGGCTATTTGGTCAGCAACACAGGCATTATTCCAGCAGGAACCAACGGCTCGGTTGATGTTTACGCTACCAATGCCACCGACATCGTGATTGACATCAACGGCTACTATGCCGCGATCGGCGACATAAACGGCAATACGACTTTGGGAGTCGGAGCGCTTCAGAACAATATCGGTGTCGATAATACAGCCACTGGCAACGACGCGCTGCAGAGCAACACCACCGGGCGCCAGAACACGGCCAGTGGCGCCAACGCGCTGCAGAGCAACACCACCGGGGCCTACAACACGGCCAGCGGCAACGACGCGCTGGGGAACAACACCACCGGGAACAACAACACGGCCAACGGCACCGCCGCGCTGCAGAGCAACACCACCGGGGCCTACAACACGGCCAACGGTCAAGCTGCGCTGCAGAGCAACACCACCGGGGCCGACAACACGGCCAACGGTATGGGTGCGCTCTTCTCCAACACCACCGGGAGCTACAACACCGCCATCGGGAATAGCGCCGGCGCCAACCTCACCACGGGCAGCGGAAACATCGACATCGGATTCGGCGCCTCTGGGAACGCCGGCGAGACCGCGACGATACGAATTGGAGGCCCGAGCTATCAGACTCGCGCCTTCATTGTGGGCATTCGCGGCATCACCACAGGCAACAACAACGCCATCCCAGTTGTGATAGATTCCAACGGGCAGTTGGGCACGGTCAGTTCATCCCGCCGTTTCAAGGAAGATATCCACGACATGGACACGGCCAGCGACGGCCTGCTGCGTCTGCGTCCCGTGACCTTCCGCTACCAGAAGCCCTTCGCTGATGGCTCCAAACCGATTCAATATGGCCTGATTGCCGAAGAAGTATCTGAAGTGTACCCCGATCTTGTGGCCCGTTCGGCGGACGGCCAGATCGAGACCGTGAAGTATCAGGTGCTTGACTCCATGCTTTTGAATGAATTGCAGAAGGAACATCTTCAGGTGCAGGAGCAGGAGCAGGCTGAAATGATCCGGCTGCTACAGGCTCGCCTTACGGCGTTGGAGGAAACAACGCGCCCTGGCAAGTAAGCTCACGTGAGGCTCGCGTCAACACACAGTAGAATCCAAATGGGTCCCATCTGGGCCACTGGTCTGAAAGACCCGCGGGGTGGCGTGTTTCGGGACGGGTCCCATAACCCAAAGATTCCGGCTTGTGACTCCGGGCAGCAAGAATGCCGCCTAACGGAAGACGGGATTCGATGCGATGCCGGGGATCGAAACCGTTGAGCGAGACCCTATCAGAATTGGGTTGGTTTCAGGATGCCCCGGCGAGAGTATTTAGCGATGAAGATGGATCGTTGTTTTCACGGGTGGAGGCAACCGAATCTTGCGAGCCAACTCAGCCAGCAATTCACGTGCCCGATCTGGCAGCGGAGCGGCGTGTCCCCTGTCGTTTTTCATAGTAACGGTTTCGCTCTCCCCTATGCGCCTGGATGGGGCCCCATTCCACGGTTTGGCCGCGCGACCAAGTGAAACTTCCCGCAAGCGGAGGCTTCCGCTGCGATTCCTATCGATAAGATCCCTTTGTGACCAGTCCGCAGTGCCGCTGGGTATAATCAGACCCGGAACCTTAAAAAGAGGTGTGAAGACATGCGCCTGAAAAGACTCATCGCGATTTCTGCAGCAACCATTGTCCTGACTGCCGCGACCCTGGCTCAGACTTTGCCGCCAGGCGTGCAGAAGGTGACCTCCATTGAAGGACTCACGGAATATGCTTTCCCGAATGGCCTGCATGTCCTGTTGTTTCCGGACAACTCCAAACCTAAGATCACAGTCAACGTCGTCTACCTGGTCGGCTCGCGTAATGAAGGCTACGGCGAGACCGGTATGGCGCATCTGCTGGAGCACATGGTGTTCAAGACCGCCAAGTCGGGTAGGGAGCTCTTCAGGGAGCTCACCGACCGCACGGGTGGCAACTTCAACGGCACCACTTCCTACGACCAGACGATGTACTTCGAAACGTTCAACGCGAGCGACGAAAACCTGCGTTGGGCATTGGGACTGGAAGCCGATCGCATGGTCAATATGACCATGCTCAAGAAGGATTTGGACACCGAAATGACGGTGGTCCGGAACGAAATGGAAGCCGGCGAGAACAGCCCGCTGAATGTCCTCCGTGAACGCGTACTGGCAGCGGCCTACAACTTCCACAACTATGGGAAGACCGTCATTGGCAACCGCACCGACGTCGAAAGAGTGCCCATCGCCAACCTGACGGTTTTCTACCAGAAATACTACCAACCCGATAACGTCGATCTCGTCATCGCGGGACAATTCGACGAATCGAAAGCCCTGGGATTCGTGGCGGAAACCATCGGCTCAATCCCCAAGCCGCAGCGCACGCTGACCCAGCCGTACACGGCCGAGCCGACGCAGGAAGGGGAGCGCTCCGTGATTCTGCGCCGGGTCGGAAACATTCAGGGGGTCATAGCGGTTTATCACATTCCGGCGGCCCTGCATCCCGATCACGCGGCCCTGGAAGTGGTGGCTCAGGTGCTGGGGGCGCCCCAGACGGGCCGGCTGTACAAGGCGCTCGTCGATAAGCAGAAGGCTGTAGCAACCAGCATGAGCGCCGGGGGAATGCACGATCCGGGGTTTGCGATGGCGTCGGCGCAGCTGAAGCCGGATCAATCCGTCGACGAGGCCCAGCAGATACTGCTGAGAACCGTCGAAGGTCTGGCGAATGAGCCGGCTTCCCAAGAGGAGGTCGACCGCGCCAAAGGCCGCATCCTGAAGAACATCGAACTCGCCCTGACGAACACCCAGTCCGTTGGCATGATGCTTGGTGGATACGCGGGCAGCGGCGACTGGCGCTCCCTCTTCCTCACGCGCGACGAGGTGAACAAAGTCACGGTGGCCGACGTGACGCGCGTGGCGAAGGCCTACCTGAAGTCCTCCAACCGCACGCTGGGCGAGTTCATTCCGGACGCGGCTCCGGATCGGGCCGCGATTCCTGCGACGCCGGATCCGGCTGCACGGTTCAAGGATTACAAAGGCGGCGCGGCGATTCAACAGGGCGAGGCGTTCGATCCAACTCCTCAGAACATCGAAGCGCGCGTGATCCGCGCCACGCTGCCAAACGGGTTGAAGCTGGTGATGTTCTCGAAGAAAACCCGCGGCGGCACGGTGGTGGCTGTGATGAACGTTCGGTTCGGCGACGAGAAGTCGTTGTTTGGCAAATCCGACGCCGCGGCCATGGCCGGAGCGCTGCTGATGCGCGGCACCAAGAACAAAAACCGCCAGCAGATCCAGGATGAAACCGACCACCTGAAGGCGCAGATCAACGTGTCGGGTGGCGCCGGCTTCGCTTCGGCGAACATCCGGACGCTGGAGGCGAACCTGGCCGATTGCTTGCGCTTCGCCAGGGAACTGCTGCGCGAGCCCTCCTTCCCCGAGGCCGAATTCGAACAGATCCGCCAGCAACGCATCGCCGGCGCGGAGAGCGCCAAGACCGAACCCAACAGCCTGGCTTCGCTGGACATGAGCCGGCACTTCACCGCCCGCTACCCTCGCGGCGACGTGCGGTACGTCTCGACGATTGATGAACAGATCGAGGATCTGAAGAAGGTGACTCTGGACGACGCGCGCCAGTTTTACGCGCAGTTTTACGGTGTTGGCGAGGGCGAGATCGTCATCAGCGGTCAGTTTGATCCGGCACAGGTGCAGAAACTCGTCAGCGAACTGTTCGGCGATTGGAAGAGCGCCAGTCACTACGAGCGGATCAGCAACACATACGCCAAACTGGAACCGATCAATCACAAGATTGAAACACCCGACAAGCAGAACGCCATTTTTCTAGTGGGGATGCCCTTGAAAATGACCGACGAGGATCCCGACCACGCGGCCCTCACCATCGCCGGCATGGTGCTCGGCGGTTCCCCCAACTCCCGACTCTTCCAACGCATTCGCGTCAAGGACGGCTTGAGCTACGGCGCTTCGGCGGGCTTCTACATGCCCACCAAGGAAGACGGGGGCAGGCTGTTCGGGTCGGCCATCGCGGCGCCGCAGAATATGCCCAAAGTGGAGGCTGCCTTCAACGAGGAGGTGGCCCGCGCACTGAAGGAAGGCTTTACCGCCGACGAGGTGGAGAAGGCCAAGAAAGCATGGCTGGAGGAACGCTCCGTGGGGCGTGCCGAAGAGGCGTCCATCGCCAATCTGCTGATCAGCCGCGAGCGCTGGGACCGCACCCTGCAATGGGACGCCAAGCTGGAGGCCGCCGTGGCCGCGTTGACGCCGCAGCAAGTGAACGAAGCGTTCCAGCGCCACGTCGACCCGGCTGTGATCTCCATCGTCAAAGGCGGCGACTTCAAGAAAGTGGGTGTGTACGAGTAGCGCCTCTGGCGGGGTTGTACACTTGGCGATAAATCCTTAGCACCAGGGATCGGGATGGATCCGCCCTGACGTCGCTGCGTTGTCCGTGAAGTCGGCGCGTGGAGTTACCCGTGTGCAGGCCTTGGTCGAGAGCGTCGCTGCCGGAAAACAGTGTCCGATATTGAACCTTAACGCCCGCCGCTGAACCAGCCTCAGCGCCGCCCTACGCGCGTTTCTGCCGGCAGACACGGTTTCCGCGCCACGGGCCAGGTTTGCTCATGCCAGACAGGGTCATCGAAGCCGTGGGACTTGATGGCAGCGGCATAGGGGCGGAACCCCAGTGCAAAACGGCTCCCAATTCAATGACGAAGCGTCGACGAAAGGCGATTGTTTCACAGCCTCCTGTCCCTGGTTCTTTCCTGGTTTTCAGGCGGTCAGAGACCTAGTGGCCTGCGCTACCGCTCTCCCGGAGCGCCAGGAGAGCGAGGTATTGGATTAGCGGGTCGGGCGATTTGGCCGATTTTTGCAGCAGGGTGGCGCCTTCTTCTGCCTGACCGGCGGCCAGTTGCAGCATTCCTTGGGCAAAAGCGAGATCCGTGCGGGCGCGGACGGCCTGGATGGCACCGGCGGCCTTCTGCTGCGCATCTTTATCGCGCAGCTTGAGGCTTGCCAGGCAGGGAAAGACATAATCGGGCGAGTCTACGGCTTCGCTCGCCTTGCTAATCTTGGCCCAGCGCTTCCGCGACGCCTTGTCCTCCAGGCAGGTGCTTTCCACAACGCCCATGTAGAACTGAAAGTGGGGTGCCTTGATGAGGCTGCCGAAGCCGTACATGGTGAACGGCACGCCCTTGTCTTCATCGCCGAGTTTCTCCAGCCCGTTCAGCGCTTCGCTGCACTTGCCGGCGTGCGCCCGCGCCAGCAACTGCTGCAACTGAGCCTCGATATACGCACGGCGAACGGCGTCGGGCTGCTTCTCGCGGGAGAAGGCGCCGGAGGTGAGGACGCCGAGGGCGCCATCGGGATCGAGCACGGAGCGGACCAGCAGGTGATCGCCGAAACGGGCAGCGGCTTCGGGCAAAAGTGCGGTATCGCCGGAGCGGGCCGCACCCGGCATGGCTGTGCGCAGGCGGTTCAGCGCGTCCGCAATGTCGCGATTCTCCGGATCCAGGCGGCGGCCTTCCAGCAGCACGGGCAGCGCCGAGGCCGGGTCCTTGTTGACATCCAGCAGCGCACGCCCCAGGTTGCGGTGAAGGGCGGGAAGATCGGCTTTGAGAGCGAGGGCTTTGCGCCACTCGGTGATGGCGGGACCGCTTTCCAGAGAGTCGAAGTACAGGTCTCCGAGCAGATCGTGAGCTACGGCATCCGACTCGTTGCGGGCGAGCGCCGCTTTCAGAACGGGAAAGGAGCTGGCGCGGTGCGGGAAGACATAAAGCGTGGAGAGCGCGGCGGCGGCTTTGAAATCCGCGGCGGGATCCTGGCCAAGTTTCATCCGGCAATAGCCGCGGTAATAGGCCACTAGAGGATTGTCCTGCGGGGCGAGCGCGCCGGGCTCGGCTTCACTTGGCGGCACGGCCGGATAGCGCCGGTCGAGAAGTTTCAAAGCATCGTCAAACGCGCCGAGCGCGAAATACACGTCCACGACGTCCAGCACTCGTACGGCATCGGCGCCCAAATGGCTCGATAGCGCGGGATCTTCGCCGCCGAGCAGCACGTTTTCCACGCGCAGCAGATTGTTGGCCGGATCCTGCTCACGCCAGAACCGCAGGCGCTCGGCGGCGGCAGCGGCTTTTCCGGCGCGGCGCAGCAGCGCCACTTCGAGCGCCCCGGTGGCGGCCGCGGCCTGCGGATCGGCGGCCAGCGGCTGGATTTCGCGCAGTGCATCGTCACCCGCCAGCAGGACCAGATGCAGTTCCGCGGCGCGCTTCCAGTGGGGATCGCGCGCGGCAATGGCGAGAGCCGAACGGGCATCCGCAGCGCGTCCGCCGGCCGCCAGCGCAGCGCCATAGTAGTAGGCCCCTTCCGCATCATTGGCGGCAACCGGCGCGAGCAGGCGGATGGCATCGTCGAAGCGGTGCAGGATGAATGCCACGCGCCCGGCCCCGACGGCGATGGGCACGCTAGCCGGGAATTTGGCGGCGCCGCTTTGATAATCGTTCCAAGCGAAGGCGAACGAATCCCCCTGCTCGTTAGAGGTTGCACAGGTAAGAACGGCGCTCTCGGAGCTGCCATCGGAGGAGGGCGTCACCGGCTCCGGATTCTTCGCACTGGGGTCGAACGGGATGGCATCGATCTGGCCTTCCACATGGTGGATGACAACCGTTCCCGCGGCGTCGGCGATGTCGACCGTCAGGGGGGCGGGTGCCGCATCCAGCGTTTTCTTGTAGATTTCCTTGGGATCAAGGTCCACGCTGCTCTCGAACAGGACCTTCTCGCCGCTGAGCAGGCGCACATGAGTTCCGGGCATGCGGTGGGTTGGATCGACTTCCACAGTCACTCCCGCGCCTACGCGACTGAGGTTGAGAACGGCATCGCGGGTGGCGCGCGAGACTCCTCCGAGGTCGTGGAAGGGAATCCAGTAGTGAGAGAACGTCTTGGTTTCGCGCGGCTGGAGGAAAGCGAACTCGAGCTGCGTTTCGAACAGGCCGGCTTGCATTTCGACGTACGAATTGAAATCGGGGTTGGTTAAGGAGTCCTTGACGTAATAATCGTTCGTGCCCCACAGCCAGAGCTTCTTGCCGCGGACCTCGGCCGCGTCGGCATAATGCGCGACGCCATTGCGGAGAGCGGGCTTGTAGACTGCCATCCAGGGCTCGCGGGAACCGTGGCCGAAGAGGCCGAGGTCCGGCTGGTCGTTGGCGATGTCGCTGAGGTCGATGCCTTGGGCGTTGAGCGGCCAGGACGTCATCGGCCCGCTGCCATGCGGCAGCATCCACTTTACGGGATAGACGAAATGCAGATGGGGATCATCCACTTCCACGGCGGCGTTGGCCCACCAGTGATAGCCGCGGCGGGCAGCCGAGGCGTTGTGCAGCGTGACCCGCTGCTCCAGAACGGCCGATCCCGGCCGCAGAATGTACTCGATGCGCCATTCCATGCCGGAGACGCGGTCGGTAGTCTCCACTACGACTCGGCCGATTCCGCCGCGGTCCGACCAGGCGAAGTCCACTGGAGAGCTGCCGGTGCGGCTGTGGGCGATGGGAAAGCTCGATCCGATGCCCATGGCGATGAACGCCTGGCGGGAGTCTTCTGGCCCGCGGCGCACGGCCGGGTTGGCGTAAAAGACTTCGCGGCCGGTGATTTTGTCGGTGCATCCGTGGATGTGGCCGCCGAGGTCGGGGAGCACGCGGCAGCTGAGGTATTCGTTCTCCAGGATCACGCTGCGGTATTGCTCCGGGTGGCCGAACTGGTTGGCGGGCGTACCGCGGATGGTGTAGGGATAGTTAGGGAAGTAATCGTGGGCGAATAGGGAGAATGGCGGATTGGGATCGGGCGCGGCTTCGTCGTAGCCGGTGAGCATCAGCCGTCCTTCCCGGACATGTACCGTACCCTCCTGGGCCAGGAGGGCGGCGGAAGCCAATATCCAAGCGGTGACGAGCGCGAGGCGTGGCATTGGATGTCCTCCCCAGTATAGTTCCAGACGTCATGTGGAAAAAGCCGAAGGGGCACCAAGTGCTCATGGCTGGACGGGGCCATTCTCCGAATGGCCGACCATTTGGGAAGCGGCCTGCGCTGCTGTGTTAGGATGCTCCGAGGAACGGTTCCCCATGCCCTTTATTGACACCACCAGCCTTCGTGTCATTGAGCGCCTGCCCAGTTGGCGTGGACGGTATTTCCACTCGCCGAGCATGACATTCGCGCACTACGAGTTCGCTCGTGGCTCGCCCATTCACGAGCATCTCCATCCGCAGGAAGAAGTCTACGAAGTCACCGAGGGCGAGCTTGAGGTGACCATCGACGTCGTGGCCCACATTGCCCGAGAGGGCATGGTCGCCATCGTGCCGAGTGGTGTCCGTCATTCCGTCAAAGCACTCACCGATGGCCGCGCCATCATCGTTGACTATCCACGAAGGCCCGATTTCGGCTAGGTGGATGTGGTTGGGGCTGGCGCGAAAAGCTACCGATATCTGGTCTTAACTCCCGGTTTGAAAGATTGTGCCGCCCACTTCCCACATCGCCGTTTGGGGACCCCTTGAGTGGCAGAAGTCCGAGGTGGCGACTCACGTCCAAGTGGGCCTGATGGGTACCAGTTCCTCGATCAGACGCGGAGCCTCGGCTGGGTTTGCGGCCGCTCTGGACGGAAGGGAGTGGACCAGACGAGGCATCAACAACGAATGAAGACGATTGGGAGTAATCTAATAGTGCCGTACGGCGAAATGGAAATTGCGGTCAAAATGCTGCCGCGGCTCAGAGGACACCTGAAGATGCGACACGCGATGGCGGCTATCCCCTTTTTGTTGGCCATCGGCGCACTCCCGGCACTGGCGGACCAATTGCCAGCCGCTTGCGGTGGGGTCGGCGCGGAAAGCTACACCCCTCCCGCGGTGACCATTCCCGCCGTGGTTCTCAACCGTGGCACGGTGATCACGGTCACGAATACCTCGATGCTGATTAATGGCGACACGTCCTCGGTGGCCGCGCTGGTCGCCAATCCCGGTCCGGACGGAATTTCTCTCCAGGAAGCGGTCATCGCTACGAACAACGACCCCGGCACATGGAATATCCAGTTCGCCCCTGCGCTAAAGGGGGCCACCATCGTCGTCGATTCCGGACCCAATATCAAGGGATTGTCCGGCTTAACCGGGGGCAACGTCACCATCAACGGCGACATCGATGGCGACGGACAGCCCGATATCACGCTCACCAGCCAGTCTGGCCCGGCCACGACTATTTTTGTTTTTTCGGGAGGCAACACTGTCTACGGGCTGGCTCTTCAGAACTGTGGGATCTGTGTTCTGATCAAGCGTCCACCCGCGGCCACCGGGACGACTTTCTCCAACATTACCGTCAGTAATCTGGTGATGACGAACATCCAAACTGAGGCAATCGTGCTGTCTCCAGTCATCGGCGAGGCTGGTCTCTCAAGTTCCAGCCCGGCCGTGGCTACGCATAACACCTGGGATCATATCCTGATTACCGGCAACACCATCGCCGGCAGCGCCTCCGGCCCGCTGCTGGGTATCGATTTCGGACTCGGCGGCACGGTCGGCGACACCTTGCAGCACATCACCATCGCCAATAACGATATTGTGCTTCCGATGCCAGGCGGGGCAGCCTCGAACGGCATCGTGGTGACCGTCGGAGGCGGGATCGCGTCGACGAACAACCAGGCGCTCGATGTCTTGATCGCCAACAATGCCATTTTAACCGCTCCTGGCTCATCTGGGATTCGCATTGCGGCGGGCGTGGGCAGTGCATCGACCAATTTGATTGACGGCATGCAGGTTATTGCCAACCAGATCCACGTCACTGGCCAGCTCTCGCCATTCCCCGTGCAGCCAATTGGCATTAACCTGGCGGTCGGAGATGCTGCCAGCGACGATGCGAACCCGGCCCTGCTGCCGGTCCAGTATTCGGAGAACAACATCGCTCGGAATATCGGCATTCTCTCGAACACCATCGAAGGAGCCGGTGGTTTCGGAGTTTTTGCTCAAGCGGCATGTTGCGGGAACAGCAACAACTTGATCGATAATCTTTCCATACTGGGTAATACGACGACGGGCACTGTGCAACTACTAGGCGGCGCCAGCGGTGGGTTCCTCAGCAGGCCCTCAACCGGGAATTCGCTATCCAACGTGCTCGTCCAGGCTAACAGCATCCGGAGCTTGACTCTTCCCGGAAACCCCAACTTCACCCTTGAGGGGTCCATCGCCAACGCGGGAATCGGGGTATGGGCAGGATCGGGCGGGGTGGGAAACAGCTTCAACGGTCTCTCGATTGCCAATAACGACGTGAATACGGCGTTCATTGGAATCAGCGTTGTCGCAGGATATGGCGCTCCAGGGCAAACCCTTTCCCTTCCAACCACCGATAATGTCGTGTCCGCTGCGCACATCTTTTGCAACCAGGTAGACCAGGCTGCCACGCTTGGTATTGCGCCCGGCTCCGGAATCAAGGGCATCAACGTGGTGGCTGGGTTTGATATCGCGACTGGTAACCAGGTGCTTCAGGTACGTATGGAAGATAATCTGATCGCGGGGGCACTTAGCGATGCGTCCTTTTTCGCCAACCTCGGTGATGGCGCGTCGGGAAATGCAATCTCGGGTTTGAGAATCTCCGTTCCCGTTAGCTGTGACCCTCGAACTCCGGCCATGCCGCCGAAAAACGGCCAGTGTGGAAAACGTCCACTTTGACGTCTTACGAGGGAACGAGCGGATGTGCGTCAGTCGACGCCCCATGCTTCTGGGAGATCACTCCGATTCGGGTTTCGCACGCGCTGATCCCGCGACGCCGGTTCCGGCCCGTCGTGGCAGCCGCGGAAAGGCTACCGATAAGGCGCGATAACGTCCTCCACTACCAAGCCGTTGAAGAAGACAGCAGTTTCGCGATGCAGGTATAAAGAGTCGGCTTGGCGGCTATTCTGAGCGATGCGCGGTCGGCACCGGCCTGTCCACGACGCGGCATAAGAGAAAAGCCAAGCAGACAGCGACTGCCTGCGCAAGCGCGCTGAGCCGGGCGATGGGGATGGCTCGAAAGAGGCTGGCGCGGAGGGTACCTACCTGTCAGACTTAAGTTATGAAGGCAGCCGCCGGCATCTTGATTGGCGTGTGGTTTGCTTCGGGGCAGCAGCCTGCTGTGCCGGCGCCGGACTCCCCGCGGCCCGAGGCGGTTTTTGCCGTCACCTCGACGCTGGTGCAGTTGGACGCTATAGTGACCGATTCCAAAGGGCACCAGGTCACCGATCTCACCCCGGCGGATTTCCAGGTCTTCGAGGACGGCAAGCTGCAAAAGCTGACGCATTTTTCGTACGTCCAGATAACCCAGGTATCCAAGTCGGCGGAACTCAGGGTGGCGCGTGAAAAACCTTCGCCCAGCTCCGTTGCGGCCTTGCCGCCTCCACCGCTGGCGCAGCTTCGTCCGGAAGACGTGCGGCGGACCATCGTGCTGATGGTGGACGATCTCGGCCTTTCCTTCAAAAGCATGGCACTGGTGCGCAATTCGCTGCGCAAGTTTGTCAGCGAACAGATGCAGCCGGGCGACCTGGTCGCGGTCTGCCGGACGGGCGCCGGATCGGGCGCCTTGCAGCAATTCAGCGCAGATAAACGGGTGCTGCTGTCGGTCATCGACGGCTTGCGTTGGAACCCCAATGGACGCTTTGGCATAACGTACTTCGATCCATACGCCAGGCCCTCGTCGTGGGAGGACCTGATCGGCTTCGCCCCCAGCGGCGATTCCCAGTCGCTCGATGCGCGACATGACAGCGAAAACAGCGCCATCTCTACCGTCGGCACGCTCGGGGCGATCAACTATATCGTCGGCGCGCTCAGCGAGATGCCGGGGCGCAAATCAATCGTGCTGTTCTCCGATGGACTGCAAGTGTCTGAAGCCGGCGTCGGTCCGCACGCCCTCAGACTAAAAGCGCAGGCGGCGGACGATGCCCTGGATACTAACGCCGATGTTCAGCGGGCCCTTCGGATCCTGACCGATCGGGCCAACCGGTCGGGCACCGTGATCTACACCATGCGCGCGACCGGATTGCAGAGTTTGCAGTTCGACGCACAGGACAATCCGCCACCGGATGAGATGCCGGTAACTCCAGTGGGTGTCCCCGCAAACAACCTGACCCGAGTCGTCGATCGCAGCGGAAAGGGCATCAGAAACAATATCCTGCAGGAGAATCTCGGGTACCTCGCGGACCAGACGGGCGGGCTGGCCTACGATAACGGCAACGACCTGAACAGGGGGCTTGATCGGGTGCTGGAGGACCAGGCGGGTTACTACCTGCTGGGGTATCACCCGCCGGAAAGTACGTTGCTGGGCAAGAACAAGAGGAGCGACTTCCATCGCATCTAGGTGAAGGTGACGCGCGCCGGGCTGCACGTGCGCTCGCGATCCGGTTTCTTCGGCGAGAGGGACGATCAGCCGCTTCCGAAGTTCAACACACCTGTCGAACAATTGCGCGCCGCCATGCTATCGCCGTTCCGGTCCTCCGGCGTGGGAATGCGGCTGACGGCGCTATATACGGAGGTGCTCAAACCACGTGGTCCGATGGTCCGCAACCTTCTGAGAATCAACGCGGCCGACCTGACTTGGGAGCATAACGTCGACGGCAGCGATGGGGCGCGGGTTATGCTATTGGCGGTCGCCACCGGCACCGGCGACCAACCGTTGGCGGCGGTGGGCCGCACTTTCAATATACGGGTAGCCCCGGGCAAGATGGCTGAGGCGCAGCGGAATGGTGCACTGTACAAGCTGGACGTGCCGGTTCCCAAACGCGGGGCGTACCAGATTCGCGTGGCGGCACGGGACGAGGCGACGGGCAGGATCGGCTCGGCCACCCAGTTCATCCAAATCCCGGATTTGAAAAAAACGGGTTTCGCGCTGGCCAGCGTGATCCTGCTGGATGGCGAACGGTCGCACGACGTGCACGACCTGCCGGACATCATGCCGGCGCTGCGGCAGTTCGAGCGCGGCGGCTCGCTCGAGTTTCTTTGCATGGTTGAGAACGGCCGCAAGAAGAAGCCGGATGTAGATCTGACCACGCGGGTGCGCGTTCTGCGCGATGGCAAGGAAGTGTTCTCGGCGCCCGCGCGGGTGATCGACGTGCAAGGCAGCGGGAAGGTCGTGTTCGGCAACCTGAAACTCGCGGACAGACTTACTCCCGGCGACTACGATCTGCAAGTGCTCGCGGCGGAGACAAACGGCGGCAAAGCCGCCGCCGGCCAGTGGACCGATTTCACCGTGCTGCCGTAGCGCGCCAGGCGTGATCGGCGGTGTAGCTAACGATAACCCGAAATAACGCCGCTGACAAAACTTATCGCGCGAGCGTGAAAGTGGTATCCTTTGTTCTGCCAACTCGTCGAGAGGCTGGCGAACACATTGGTACGAGTAGCCATTTTCTTCGCTGCGTCAGCCGCCCTCATTGGTTTGTCGTGGCGGTCGCTGAGGGATCTGCGCTCTCACGGCTTTTATCGCTTTTTCGCGTTCGAACTCCTGTCAGCCTTGATTTTGCTGAACGCCCCAGTGTGGTTTCGCGACCCACTCTCGATTCGCCAACTGGTGTCATGGTTCCTCGGAGCTGTCTCGATTGGACTGGCGATTGAAGGATTCCGGCTGCTTCGTTTGATTGGCAGGCCGGTGGCCACCACCGCAAGAAGCACCAATCTTACTTTTGAGAATACGACCACGCTGGTCACGGTAGGCGCGTACCGCTTTATCCGGCACCCCTTGTACGCTTCCTTGCTGGCGCTTGTCTGGTGCGCATATCTGAAGAAACCATTTGCGCTCAGTGCCCTTGTGCTGGCGCTGAGTGCGAGCGGTTTTCTCGCGGCCACTTCAGTTGCCGAGGAAAGAGAAAATCTCGGGACCTTCGGTGCCGCCTATGCAGCTTACATGAAACGCACGCGACGATTTATCCCATTCCTATTTTGAGGCGATGCGGGGCTGGCCGGAGTGCAGTTTACAGTCGGTCCCACCGCTTCAAGTTGCCTAGGACGTGAAGGTGGCAACCGATATCACCACATATCATTCCATTCTCAATTCGGCCTGACGACGCCGCTGTCAGGCGAGGGGGGTGGCGATCATTGGTGCGATGGGCTGTTGTCGCCAGGAATCAGTAAACGCTGGGCGACAACAGGCGGGTAGTCGCCGGTCGCAGGCACTTCCACGACTGGTACGCCGCCAGGTGATAAGAAGACCCTCTCAAGGTGTGTGACGCCTACGAGCGCCCGACCTGTGCGTCTGGTCGGCAATAGAGGAGTCGCGTTTGCGGGCGTGCGGGTTCCAGCAGTGATCGCCACCACCGAGATCGGATCCGATCGCGTTCCCAAGTATAACTGACCTAGGTATGATATTATACTATAGTCAATATATGACCACCCAGGCCCAGCGTCGTCAGGATACTCGCCGCCGGATACTGAGCGCCGCGGGCAAGCTCTTCCGGGCACAGGGCTTCGACAAGACCTCCGTGGATCAAATCGTGGCGGCGGCGGAGGTGGCCAAGGGCACCTTCTACCAGTACTTTCAAGCGAAGATCGATGTAGCCCTGGCCCTCGGCTCCGAAGCGCAGCAGCAGTCTCTGGAGGAGATCCGAAGCAAGCTGGCAGCCGGCCAGAGCCCTTTGGCGGTTGGCGGAGAATTCCTGCAGTCCACTGCGGATTGGGTGGAGAAGAACCGAGGCATCGCCCGTCCTCTCTCGTTGCATGCCCTCGAAAAACCCAGAACGCAGACTCCCAGTTCCATGCGGGCCATGCTGGCGTTGGTTTTTGCCGCGGCACGGAAGAAGGGTGAGATTCGAACCGACTTGCCCGCCGAACATATTTCGGAGTTGCTAGTAGGCAATCTTGCATTGACCGTTCTGCACTGGACCATGCACGGAAAGCGCGGGCAGCTAGCGGGCTGGCTAGGCTTCGCCTGGAAGTTGCATTTGGAGGGAGCGCTGCCGCGATGAGCGCTTTCTTGAGCTGGCTCGACGCATACGAAGCTGGCGTCTCGGTCTGCGGCGGCAAGGGTTACAACCTGGCGCGGCTGGCGCGCTACGGCTTTCGTGTGCCGCGCGGCGGAGTGCTGCCAGCCGGCGCGCCGCTTTCCGGGATCCGGCGCGGTCTCGAACAACTGGGACTGCTCGACGCCAAGGTCGCGGTGCGCTCCAGCGCCACCGCGGAAGACTCCGCACGGGCCTCCTTTGCCGGCATCCATCGAAGTTACCTCAATGTGAGCGGCAGCGATGCCGTGGAGCAGGCAGCCCAGGGCTGTGTCGACTCGCTCGAAACCCCAGAAGCCGTGACCTATCGCCACCGGATGGGCTTTGGCGAGGAAGAAGTGCGCTGCGCCGTAGTAATCTGCGAGATGGTGGAGGCGCGCTGTGCCGGCGTGGCCTTCTCTTGTGACCCAGTCACGGGCCGTCGCGATCTCATTTTGATCGACGGTGCGGAAGGCTTGGGCGAAGCGGTGGTGAGCGGGCGCGTCAATCCAGAGCGTATGATCTGGCGCAGCCAGTGCGGCCAGCTCTCGCGGGAAGGTGGTTCCGCCGACGGTGCCTTGTTACCGGAGCCGCTCGAAGAGGAACTCGCGCACCTGGTGGAGCGCGTGCACTGGGCTCTCGGCGAGGGCTGGGAGCCCCAGGATGTCGAGTGGGCCTATGATGGAGAGCGTCTTTGGGTGCTCCAGGCGCGCCCGGTCACCAGCATGCCCCGCGCCGGATGGCCGCAGACGGCGGCGTTGCCTCGCCATTGGTCGACTGCCAACCTCAAGGACAACTTGCCCGGCGTACCGTGCGAACTCTCCTGGAGCTCTCTCAGCGACATCGTGGCGGAAGCTCTCTACGCCGCACAGAAAGCCGTCGGATACCAGATTCCGGCGGGCATGGAAGTGGTTCGCCGCTTCCAGGGGCGCGCGTTCTTCGATCTCACCGGGATTCAGTGGGCCTTTTATGACGCTTTCGGAGTTCTGCCGGCCGATACAGTGAAGGCGATCGGTGGATCCCAGCCGGTGATTCCAGTCCCGCTGGATCCGCTCAAGGGACCTCAAGGGCGCCGCCGGAGGATGGCGGGCTTGCGGCTGCTGTCGAAGATCTGGAACTATTCAGGCAAAGCGCGATCTGCCCTCGAGAGTGCATTGAGCTACCAACGCAGCCGTCAAGCCATCGATTGGAGCGCCCTTTCGCGCACCGACCTGCAGCGCGCGATGGCGCAGATCGCGAACATGCAACTGGCGCATCTGCCCATTGCCGGATTGGCCAACAGCAGTTCCGGTCCCTGGCAACTGGCGCTCGATGCACTCGTCAAGGATGCCGACCTGATCGCGCGCCTACAAACCGGCGCCGGCGGAGTGGCCAGTGCGGAGCCGGGCTATCGCCTTTACGACGTCGCTCAAGGCAAGGCGACACTGGAGGAGTTTCTCCACGATTTCGGCCACCACGCAGTCCACGAGGCCGACTTTCTAAACCCGCGCTGGGCCGAGGATCCGTCGTGGATTCTCGAGCAGGTCCAGTTCATCCGCGCGAATCCGGCGACACATAACTTGAGAGAAACCGCCGCCGAAGTCCGACGACAGGCGGAGCGGGAATTGAGGCGGCGCTTCGGTTGGCGGACTCCTTTCGTGCTCTGGCTGGTGCGTAAGCTGTGCGCCGCTATGGCTGCTCGCGAGGCTGCCAAATCCGCCTTAATTTGTCTGGGGTTGCCCCTGCGCCGCATCGTGCTGGAAATCGGCCGTCGCTTGGTGGCCGAGGGTAAACTGGATGCGCCCGAGCAGGCACTGCACTTCGCCTTCAGCGATCTGACTTGCTGGCTAAAAGGATACTGGGATGGTGCGGGGGCACGCGAACTGGCCCAGGATCGGTCATTGCGCCGCGAATCCTGGCTCGCCGAAACTGCCCCGGATCTCATGACCGAAGAGCCGGATGGCCGGATGGCCGTGTCCGCGCCACCGATGGCTTCACCGTCGAAATCCGGCAAGTGGCGCGGCATCGCAGTCTCGCCGGGCACCGCCACCGGGGCCGCTCGCATTCTGTACACTCCAACCGACGCGGCTCGTTTGCAGCAAGGCGACGTCCTTGTAGCCCCATCCACAGATCCCGGCTGGACCCCGCTGTTCCTGCGAGCCTCAGCCATTGTGGTCGAGACCGGCGGTTTTCTGAGCCATGGCGCCATTGTCGCTCGCGAGTATGGCATCCCGGCCGTCGCCAACATCCCCGGGATCCTGAATGCGCTTCGCGACGGCGAGTCCATCACCGTTGACGGTTCCAGAGGCTGCGTGGTCCGTTCAGGCTGCGAAGGGAAGGCGCAGTGATCGAGTCGCGGGGGGGCAAACGAGCGGAAGCGTGCGGGCGTTCTGCCAAGAACCAGACTGTTTCACTCGGACGAGTGGCGCCCGTTGGTGACGTGTGGCAGATCAACCGTTAGATCCCGCCTGACGCCGGAGCAGTAAGAAAGAACCGATAGCTGGCGCGAAATCCCCGTCTGTCCACCAGAGTCGTTTCGGGAAGACCACAGCTTCTCCGCAGTTCGCTTGATGTCCTCGCCGCCCCTGAGGTAATATGATTTGATTGTAGTTCCGCAAACGAACCACTGGCAGAAACTGAAGTCGCTGGTGCTGGACAGCGTTTCCTCCCCGATTACTCGCCGCGTGTACAACCTCGGGCTCGACGAGTTCTTCGCGTGGCTGTCCATCCAGGAGCCCCGGCCCGGCTTCACGAAGGCCACGGTGAGCGCTTGGCGGGTTGCGCTCGAGGCCCGCGGGCTTGGCGCGGTCTCGATCAACGTGCGGATCACGGCAGTGCGCAAGTTGGCGGTAGAAGCCTCGGACAACGGACTGCTGGCGCCGGAACTGGCCAACGGGATTACTCGGGTTAAGCAGGTGGCATCCAAAGGCGTTCGCCTGGGGAACTGGCTCTCGGTCCGGCAGGCGCAGACGCTATTGAACGCGCCGGACATTGCCACCACCAAGGGACTGCGTGACCGCGCCATCCTCGCGGTGCTCCTGGGTTGCGGGCTGCGGCGATCCGAAGTAGCGGCGCTGACGATGGGGCATGTTCAGCAGCGAGACGGCCGCTGGTGCATTCCGGATCTCATTGCTTCGGCATCCCGCCGCTCGCGCTCGACCAGGGCTTCCACGGCGCGCCTCGCAGCCGGATCGTCAGGAGGGTTCCGTTGTTTTTCCAGTTTGCGGAGCCTTCTGTCGATGGTCTTCATGGCTGTTGTCCGCCCGCCGCCGCTGCTTCCAGCGCGGCCACGCGCACGTCGATATCTTCGATCTCGATGGCCTTGGCGGAGTGATTGAAGATTGCTTCAGCAGCCCGCACCCGGACAGAAGGTGGGGTGCCGGGTTCAATCATCATTTTCAGCAATGTCGTGGCCGCCGCCGAAGTTGCTTGCTGGAGCCGGGCGACCGCTTGCCCGAACGCGGCCCGGCGGGCCTCTCGGTAGGCCTTTTGAAACTCGGCTTGTGTCAGCCAGCGGAGGAGTGTCCTGGTTCCAATCCCGGCATTGTGGGCCGCCTCCTCGACGTTGCGTTGGCGACGGTTGCCCGGCCACCAGTGCTCGGGTGGACGACCCAGAGGCCGTCACGGCGAACTTCCGCGAGGTCGGCGGAATCACGCATTGACAGGACTTTCAGAGGTCTCGAAGCCAGCGCGCAGGAAAAGCCGTCTTTAGCGTCCGTGCCAGTGACGGGCTATGCTACCGCGTCGGCGCTCGAAGTGCTTGATGAATCAAAGTTAAGATATACTGCAAGCCATCCTATGTTGCTGCACAATTTCCCCTTTTTACTTTTGGGCGCCGCCGCGCTGTACGGCGCGTCTGTTCCCGCGCTCGCCGTTGACGCGACCGCGTCACAACACCCGATCAGCCCGCTCATTTACGGAATCAACGAATTTACGGGAAATGGGGTCTGTTGTTCGCCCTTCAAAGAATGGACCGACAGCGGCATATCTGGCATCATGCACATCGGCGTGCGCCGCTGGGGCGGCGATAGCGCCTCCAGCTACAACTGGCAACTCGACCTGGAGAACCTCAACGTAAACTTGTTTTTCACCACGTATCTGGTCGGCGACGGCGTACACAACAGCTTCGATCTGTTCCATGAGCGAAATCTCGAAACCGGCACGGTGAGCCTGAGTACCTTCCCTCTGCTGGACTGGACTCCGAAACTGCCGCCGGATAGTGCGCTGACGCCGAACTATCAGTACAGTTGCAGTTTCCCGGTCTCGACGTATGGGCAACAGCAGCAGACCGAACCGGGGGACTCTCAGTGCGGCAATGGAATCGCCCTATCGACCGGCGACCAGATCGTGAACGATCCGAACGATGTCTACCAGCCGATCACGCCCGCATTCGGCGGACAGTGGGTGGCGGCAATGCTCAACCAGTACGGACCCGCCAACGATGGCGGAGTTCAGATGTGGGACCTGGATAACGAGCCGGAATGGTGGGACGGCACCCACCCGGATATCTATCACCAGGCGGCCTTCCCGGTGGAACCCGCCACCTACGACGACATGCTCGCGCGCAATCTGGCGGCGGCACAGGCGGTGAAAGCCGCCGATCCGACCGCGCTGGTGGTGGGCCCGGTCGCCGCCGGTTGGCCCGGATACCTGTTTTCGAAGAAGGACTTTGAAAGCGGCTGGGGGACGGGCCCGCATTTCCAGTATTGGGCCAACCCGGTCGATCGCAACGCGCACGGCGGCATGCCGTGGCTCGAGTACTTCCTGCAGCAGATGCAGGCGGCGTCGAACCAGGCCGGAACGCGCCTGCTCGATTATCTCGACGTCCACGGGTATGTCGGCCCCTGCGTTACGAACGACTGCAGCACAAGCGCGACAGCTTTCGGTACGGCCGTCGATCCTGCGAGCACAGCCCTCCGCATGCAATCGACGCGGGCGTTCTGGGATCCGAACTACATCGTCCCCGTGGTGACGCCCCCAACAGATTCCAACCCGTGCGACGACTACAACGCAATGTGCGACGTAGACGGGCAGCAGCATCCGCCGATGCTTATCCCGCGCATGATCGGCTGGGTCAATCAATACTTCCCCGGCACGAAGACCGCGATCACCGAATATAACTGGGGCGCGCTCGAAGACATCACCGGCGCGGTGGCACAGGCGGACTTACTGGGTATTTTCGGCGCATACGGGCTGGACATGGCCACCATGTGGCCGGATACCAGCTTCAAGCTGGGCGTGCCGGGTGCGTTCGCGTTCCAGATCTATCTGAACTACGACGGCGCGGGCAACCATTTCGGCGAGACCAGCGTGTCGGCGACGAGCAGCG
>Ga0181530_10002552_pt1 | contig 21468 bp, 10 predicted proteins | sample PEATcosm2014_Bin_42_FD_119769 | JGI IMG/M metagenome (GOLD analysis project Ga0181530, IMG submission 119769) | Peatland microbial communities from MTU Mesocosm Facility, Houghton, MI, USA - PEATcosm2014_Bin10_60_metaG | ecosystem: Environmental > Terrestrial > Soil > Wetlands > Peat | place... | reverse complement strand
TGCATCGCGGAGTCGATACGGAGTTGTTCGATCCGCGGCGAAGAGATCGTGCCGACAATGCTTTTGTGATCGGCTTTGTGGGCCGGTTGACCGTCGAAAAGAACATTCGTGATCTCGTTGAAGTGGAGCAGAGCCTGATTCGGGCCGGTCTGACGAATTTCCGTTTCCTGGTCGTCGGCCAAGGTGCGGAGGAACCCTGGCTTCGGGCCAACATGCAGTACGCTGATTTCGCCGGCGTCTTGAGAGGAGAAGCCCTGGCGCGCGCCTACGCGAACATGGATGTCTTCGCGTTCCCGTCGCAGACCGATACCTATGGCAACGTGGTGCTTGAGGCCCTGGCCTCCGGAGTACCCGCCGTGGTCACCAACGGCGGAGGTCCGCGGTTCATCGTTCGGCCCGACGAAACCGGTTTGGTGGCGCGGAATCTTCCCGAGTTCTGCGCGTGCATCCAGAACTTGGCGAGGCGGCCCGCGCAACGAGAGAACATGCGCGCGGCAGCCCGGACACAGGCTATGACAGCATCGTGGGATGCAGTGTTCGAATCGGTTTATGCAGGATACGAACACGGCCTCAGGGCCGGCGCAGAAGCCGGGAAGAGAATCCGGATGCGGCCTGAGGCGGAGATGGCAGTCAGCAACCCTGTTTAGCCGTTTAAGATCCCGGAAATAATAGTCCCTTTTTCTTCCCTCGTGAACAAAAAACCCTCCCCCCGGTCATCGGGGAGAGGGCTGTTCAGTCCAAACGTGTTTTAGTCGTCGTCATCAGCCTTGGTGGGCGCCGGTTTGTTGAATTCGCTCGGAGGGCGAACCGTGCTCTCGCCGGGATAGGGTCTCGTAAACCCGGTGGACATGTACCAGTTCAGATGGTTGACCGTGTCCGGGTCTTCGGAGTCGGGCTTAGTCAGTTTGCCGGCGAAAATCTCCGCCTTCTTCTGGAGCCAAGCCGCCCTCAGGCCCTTGACCTTAGGGCTGTCCTTCGTGTTGTCGTCGTTCCCTCCAACGCCCTCGTCAAGCGGAACCTGGTTCAGCACGTGCGTCCACGGTTGGAAGTTCTCCGCGGGCGGCGTGCCCTTGACGAAATCCGTCCTCATCGGCGACGCAATGAGGTCGAACTGGTTCATAGGCGTCAGACCGAGGATTTGCTCGATCGTCCGAGTCATGTTGACCTGCGTGTAGTAGGTGTGGTCGGTGGATCCATACTGGACGGCGTACGGGCTGACGATATAGCCAGGGCTGCGATGACCGTCGATGTGGTCGACGCCGTTCTGCGCGTCGTCTTCCTCCAGGAAGATCGCCGACGTGGGCCACACGTTACTGTGGCTGATGTAGTCGATAATGCGCCCAACGGCCAAGTCGTTATCGGCCTGTTCGGCGTCCGGGGTCGGCGGGCCGCCGGTGTGGTCGTCCATTATCCACAGGATGCTCAACGTGGGTACGGTACCGGCCGCGACGTCATTGTTGAAGTCCTGCACCCACAGATCGACGCGGAACTGGTCGGGGATGCCCAGATCGAACTGCGGGAAGTTCTTGATGAGGTGCAGATACACGGCCGGGACAGAGGACTCTGCCTGGACCGTGTTCTGAAAGTACAGCGTCGGCTCGAGCCCAGCCTCGAATTGCAGCGAGTCGTTGTAAAAGTCGGTCCAGCTTGGCTCGCTGGTCGTCCCGTTCGGCTGCAGGAACGTATCGTTCTCGACGGATTCGCCGTAGATCTTCACCGTCAGACCGGCGGCCGCGGCCTCCGAGAAGAAGAAGCCCTTGTTCTGATAGGCAAGCGCATCGCCGGCGTTCCCGCCCGGATAGCTGCGGACCCAGTCCGGCGACTGAATGTCGTCAGCGTAGGGTGCCATGCCCTCGGTGATCCACTGGTGACCGTCCGCCGACTGGCGGCTGGGGTTGTAGAAATTGTCCAAGAGAGGGAAGCGCTGCACCAGCAGGTGCGCGTTCGGAGTGTCCTTACCGCCGAACACCGCCAACGAGGGGTCGCCATCGCCGGCGGCCACGTCGCCCAGGATCTGATCGTAGGTGCGGTTTTCACGAACGATCAGGAACACGTGCTTGATCAGCGATGGATCGCCGATGTTTTTCGGGATTGCGACCGGCTTGGTCTTCGGGCTGCCACCGCTGGCAGACGCGATATTTTGGGCCAGATCCCAGTGGTTGTTCTGGAAAACCTTCGTCGACATGGTCGCTAAGGTCGCGCTATTCGGCACAGGAACGATGCTGACGGTGCCATTGTCCTGGTGGGTGTTGTAGCCGCAGACGCCATGGTCGCACTCGTACGAAAGACGCGTGCCGATGCCCTTGTCGTTGGCAACGATAAGCGTGTTATTTTCCTCGTCCAGTACGACTGAACTCGGCGCATAGGCTACCGGGATCATGCCCAAAACGGGACTCGTCGCGTTCTTGCTGAGGTCGACCACCGCGATCGCGTTGGCATTGTAAAGCGCGACGTAGGCAATGCCATTCTTGCCATCAACGGCAATCGAGTTTGGCGCGGCGCCATAGGCCGGTTGGCCCGCGCCGGGCACTCCGATCGGCAGCCCAAGGTTGATCGTCCGCCTCACCACGTTGGTAGCCGTGTCGATAACCGAGATGGTGTCGCTATAGGTATTGGCGACCAACAGGTTGTCTCCGTACAACGCCATCCCTGTCGGGTGCAGACCACCGGTCGAGATGGTATCCGTGACCGTCATCGTGGGCAGATCAACCACGGATACGGTACCCGTGATCGCGGCGCCAATTACCGGGTCGGCGACGATTTCAGTGCCGGCGGAGTAGATCTGGAAGTCCGCCTCAGTAGCGGCCCGGCCACCCTCGTTGCTGACGTAAGCGGTCGTGCCGTTGCTGGCGATCACGATGCTGTGCGGCGCGTTGCCGACGCGGATCTGCACACCCTGCACCGGCGGGTTCGCGGTCAGGTCGATCTGGGTGAGCGTGTTGTTCTGGTTGAGCAGGGCGTAGGCGCTCTTGCCATCCTTGGAGAGTGCGACGCCGCCGGGATAAGAAGTGCTCGGCGTATAAAAGTCGCCGCAGACGTTGCCATAATCGCCCGCGCCGCTGTTCGGAAAGCAGGCGATGAAGGAATTGTTCGGCGGCACGCTGACCTGGACGTTGTCTTCCAGCAGGCCCTCGGGAGTGACGTTGGCAATGGTGACATTGCTGCTGTCCTGACTGAATGCCAGGTGCTTGCCATCCGCCGAATAGGTGATGCCGCTATAGCTGCCGCTCGAATCATATCCAAACGTGGCATAGTCCTGCAGGACAATGCCGGTGTTGGTGTCGAATATCTCGACCGCCTCCGACGCGCCCAAGGTGAGGACAGCGGCGGTATGACTTTTGGCAGTGGGGTTCAGCGCAATGGCCTTTGCGCGGACCCGGATGCCGAGGTCGACTTGGGTGCCGGCTGGGGTGATGATCTGGCCATCGCCGACGACCCACGAGCCGTTCGGCTGCGGGCCGGTGACGTAGGTCGGGTACTCCTTGGACTGACCAGCGGCGAGCCCCGGAAGGCACAGCCCCGCTGCCAGTACGCCGGCGAGCGGACTCAGATGGTTGATCCGAGACTTGTTCCGAGACCTGTTTCTAGGCTTGTTTCGAGATGCTTTTCGGGACATATACCGTTCTCCTCTTTGGATTTTTTTCATCACGCAACCGGGATCGGCCCTACGACATTGGGGTGAAAGACATTTGGAGTGGTGGAATACGAGCAGCGATAGTAATCGGCAATCGTTGCGGGCTTATTACCGGCCTATGAAGATCGGGTGAAAATTCTGTTACGGGGGCTGAACTCCGCCTCGGCGTTCCAAACCAGAGGGTTTCGGCGATCCCATGGAGATGGAGTAGGAGGAAAGTGTGGCACCATGGAGCCAGCGGGTAACTCTCAAAACGCCATGACGATGAGAATGGAATTGCTGCGATTCAATGGCGCTGTAGAACGGGATCCCGCCATCGATGCCTGGATGAAAGACCACGCAGGTGTTTTAGGAGCCATCGCGCGTCAGTGGTTTGAGGTGATGCGAAAATGCGGGGACGAAGTCCGGGAGCTTTTGCATGACGGCTGTCCGGTTGCATGTTTGGGAGATGCGCCCTTCGGCTACGTCAACGTATTCACTTCACACGTAAACGTGGGCTTCTTTCAAGGCGCAGCGCTGCCGGATCCGGCCCGCTTGCTGCAAGGCTCCGGCAAGTTCATGCGCCACGTGAAGCTGAGACCTGGAGCGGTCGCAAATGTCGCAGCCCTAAGGGCACTCATCGATGCAGCGTACGCGGATATAAAAGCGCGCGTCGAACACGACTAGGTTAAACCCGTCTGGAGCCAACGCCGATCCAGTGGCGTAAAGAGACCAGGGTACGTCCCGTCTTTCCCCCACATTTGCCCTCACCCTTTGAAAATCGCAAAGAGTGGGGTAGCCGGCATGAAAGATTAAATCCGAGGGGATATACCAACAATGGACGTTGCCGCCCAGAGCTCTTGACCATCAATCGAGCGATACGGCAGTTTTCTGACTAGCTCCTTTGATGCAAGACGGTCCAGCGTCTCTAGCACCTCAGCCTCAGAAAATGCAGTTTTTTTCGCAAGAGTTCCAAGCTTTCGCCACCGGTACTTTCCTTCGACCAAGACCCTTAGAACTTGCTCCTCGTCACGGTCGTCAAGTTTTTGTGGGGCCGGTTTGCGAGGCCAATTGTCCTTGTCTAGTGGAAGATAGTAATCAGTTCGTTCCTCAGTTTCGTCCTCGAAAGTAACAGTTATTCCTATCTTGAATCCGCCCCAGCCGGATGAGAAGAGCGCGAACCTAGTAGCTCGATCCGTCACCTTTCGTATTGGGTCTGGGAACGTTGGATGAAGTCTGTATTCAACCGACTTGATGCGTCTGAGCTCTTCGGCGTCATTTTTCACAAACACACACCATTCGAACCAATCTTGGTCATACTTCTTTTCAGTAAACATGCAGTAGCTTTCGAACTCGACGCGGCTCAAGAGGCTGCTCAAATCGGACTTAACCCGAATAATCCTCATGCCTCATCATCTCCGTAATCGGATGCCAACTTTTCCAGGGATGCAACTACTGAGAGGGGCATTACATTTTCAAATGGGAGAAATGGCTTTACATACCACTGATTTCCCTTGCTGTCCAACAACTGAAGCTCCAGCGCCTCCTCTGGGTTAATTCTGCTGGACAGCCCCTCGGGAAACTGAACTCGAAATCCGCGACCTATCCTCGACGGTACTATCTTCACTCGCTCTCGGCTTCTCTGCCCGTAGAGCACAAAGCAATCTTTCTGTGCCCAATGGATACGCGTAATGTCAAAATTCTTCATACTGTCTGGAACCTCAGGTGGCCCAAGCAATAGAGCGAACTTACCTCCTTGTTTACCGAAAATGAGCTTTGCGACAAACGAGAACAGCGCAATTATCTCGGCCAGTGCGCCCGCGGGTCCCCATCTAGCAAGTTGGGATTTTTGGGCATCGATGCCGAACAGACCTAGATTCGCCGAAAGGATCGCTAGCACGGTTAGGATAACGAGTGCTGCCAAGGTCAAAAGAATGACGTACTGTGGGCGGCTCATACTAGAACCGCCACATTTTACACCGAGACATATATTGCGGCGGGTGGTACCCCCACAAATTTCGGCTCAATGGCTTGAAGAAACCAGGGGAAGTCCGGTGTGTCCCCACATTTATTCCGAGCCGTCGTCGACGAGCGCGCGCAGGGGCCCCAGCCAGGGTTCGTAGCGTCGCCAGCGCGCGACGGAGGTGCGATAGATCGGCTGCCGGGTCTGCCACTTGCTGGGGGTCTTCACAGCCCGCGGATTGGATTCGGGGCGCAGGCACGCGTCATGCCACGCCAGGCCGCAGGCCGCGATGATGCGCCGGATAACTGGTTCGGGCGCGCTGGTCAGGTTCTCGTAATCGACCTCGAGGAAGCGATCCGCCGGCAGCACGCTTCGCCAATGGTCGGTGATCCGCTGGTAGCTGCGAAAATACGCGACCAGTTCTGCGCCTCCGGTCGGAAACGCCAGGCCCGGATGAAAATGAGTTTGATGGATCGACAGCGCCGTGTCGACTGCGGCACGGCGGCAATGGATGAAGGTCGCCCGCGGGAATGCCAGGTGGATCAGCCCGGCCCAGATGAAGTTGAACGGCATCTTGTCGGTCACTCGCGCCGCTTTCGGCGCGATCGCGCGCAGCACGCCGAGATAGTCTGCAGACGCCTTGGCCAGGAAATCCGTGGCCTGAAACTCCGTGGGAACGACCGGCGTCTCGTTCCTACCCGCAGCGTTCCCGTGAGCATCGGGGCGGTGCCATGCCGCGCCGCGCTCGTTCCAGAAATTCAACTCGCCGCCGGCCCCGACCTCGGGATGCATGGAGACAATCTGCTCGACCAGAGTTGTGCCGGACCGCGGCATGCCGAGGATCAGGACCGGAGTCGCATCCGAGCTGCCAACTTGGGACGCCCGCGCGATCAATTCGGGTGTGCAGCGCGCAATCAGGCGGTCGATCTCGACGGTGAACGCGGCCGAGTCGAACGGCACAGAGCCTCGGCGCACAGCTTCCGCGGCGTCGAAATGCTGCATGGCCAAGGCGTAGTCGCCAAGATCGTCCGCCGCCTTACCGATCGCGAGGTGAAGCCGCAGGCGTTGCGCCGCTTCCAGCCCCGGCGTAGCCAGGGCGGCTTCCATCCGTTGCAGCAGACCGTCGTCATTGGTGGTGACGCGGCGGCAGCGGACCAGATCGTAGTAGCATCCGGCCAGCAGCGGCGCGATCGCGATCGCGCGTTCGAAGCATGCGCGGGCCTCGTCGAAACGGCCGAACTCAGAGAGCAGATTGCCCAGCAGATCATGCGCCAGGGCATTCTGTGGATCGAGCGCCAGCGTCTTTCGCAGCACCAGTTCGGCTTCCTGATTGCGATCCTCGATCAGCAGCGCCCGCGCCTTGCCCAGGCGGCCGAAGCTGGTCTTACCTCCAGTCGCCGCCGCGCGGCGGAAACAGCCGATCGCCTGGTCGCGATGGCCCAGTGTAAAGACCAGCGTGCCGGCGCGGTACCATGCCTCGGTCAGGGATGGGAGCAGTTCAGTGGCGCGGTCGTAGGCAACGATTGCCCCGCCGATATTGCCCAGCTTCTCCAAGGCGATTCCCAGGCGGAAATAGGCATCGGCGTAGCGCGGGTTGATGGCGATCGCCCGCTGCAATGCCGCGATGGCATCCGGTACGCGGCCGACTTCGAGGCAGGCGAGGCCGAGATCGTGCTGGATGATGGGATTGGACGGCTGCAGCAGCGCTGCCTCGCGCAACGGAGCGATCGCATCGACTGGTCGCCCGGCCCTGAGCAACGTAGTGGCTAACGCAAGCAGAGGCGCCACCTGCTGCGGCGCGGCTGGGTTTGGAGACTGGGACATGGTGCGAACCTACCGTGAAAACTGCAGCGTGGCCATTGGAATCGCCAGCGCAAAATGGTCACCCGACCATGATCTGCGAACCAGGAGAATTCTGCGATAGTCCATTCTGCACGCGATCGAACGGGCGGCCGTCAGCGGCCCTTCAGTCTGATATCCAATCTCGAACGGCCGATTCAGGACACGCCGTCTGGCCGATCGGGCACTTAACGGACTGTCGCGGGTTATCCTGGAATTCTGCGGCCTGGAATTCTGCGTGGACGGACTTGCAGATCGTCGTTTTTCCAGCACCACTCATAATAAAGCGACAAGAATATTCCACCTTCCATCTGGTAGAACAATCTCGCCTACTTCCGCAACACACTACCGCGCTTGTCAGATTGCTGAGTTGCCGGACAGGTAGGCTGACCGGTTACCGAGTTTCGACAGGCGTAGTATCCGAAGGAAACCTGCGGCGTCTGTTGCTGCAGTAAGTCATTTTCAACGAAGAAGCCGTGATCCGCGTCAATAATGTAAAAATCTGCCGTGAATGCGTAGGTGTTGCCGTTGGAGGGAGCTCCAATGAATGCGCCACTTTTGTCGACATTCGAAAAAGTGCCCGCGAAACAACCGTCGGAAAGAGGGCCCACGTAACAACCCGGGGGTGGGGGTGTGAAAGTGCCGCTAAACGGTTGGTCCGCACCGACATTGTTGTCGGCGATACCAGACAAGGATGGAGGAGCGGCAGACGGGTTCGCGGTCATCTGGGCGGTGCCGTCATATTCGGACCCATTCTGCTGGGTGAAGCTAAACCCGTACATGTTGTTGGGGGAGGGGTCGGGGAATGTTGGAGAAGTCGATTGCGGGTAAGCTATTCCGGCTCCGAGAAATGGATAGTTGGCATTGCCGACATCGAGAACCAGAGCCGTGGCCCCATTGCCGGTGAGATAGAAAAGGAAATGAGAGGCGAAACCTTTGCACGCCGGCTGGGGCGAAAGGCTGTTTAAAGGCGCGACGACGCGGCCGAGTCCCGACTTGTCGACGGAGTATGTTGCATCATTGAACGTTGCGCTGACTTGAGCACCCGCCGGGGCGGCGCCGTTCACAGTGCAGGTTTGGTTCGGGCCTGAGTACGTGTTTGACTGGAGAAGCGTGTCGGTGAATCCACTGAGGTCGCCGTCGCCATCTGCGGTGAACACGCCGGCCGAAGCCAAGGTGGTCGGGGCCGGCGGGATGTTTACATTGTCGAGGTCTGCCCCGGTGACACCGAACGCGTAGGTTCCGGATAACGACGCGTCGCTAAAAGTGCCGGTGGCAGAGCCTTGGGCCATGGCTAGTCCGACGGTGCTGGAGGTGCCGTCGCTCTCGATCAGTTTTATGTGGTTGTCGTCCACAACATAGCCGGTGAACCCCAACTGGGCAGCGCCGCTAGCAAAAGGAACGTTCAGAGTCAGCGCGATGACGCCGCCAAATTGGGCGGATGCATTCGAGACTGACCCCAACGGTGTCGCGGTGCTCGTGGAGACGGGCGGTACCGCCCCGAATCCATTGCTGACGATTCCATCCATCACGCTGTCGCTTTGTACCACGTTGTTGGACGAATCAAAGTCGAGAATTCCGCCGAAAGCCTGAGGCGCCCCGCTGGTAGCGCCGTTCACTACGAAGGCATAACCGCCCGGAGGCGGCGTCGGCGGGGGAGTAGCCTGGTACTTAGTGTCTTGCAGATCCATGGTACCGGTGCCCGAGATAGTGAGGGTGGATGTCGGCAGCGCGGTAATCAGCGTTTGGGAATTGGAAAGGAATACGAAACTAAAAGACTCTGGGCCAATGTCTGAGGGGGTTGTCGGGTTGATGGTAAGTGTTCCACGTCCGTCAGGACCAAGGAAATAGCTGCCTCCGGCGATGGAGTCCGTGTTCGACACCTGGGCGTTCAAACTGGGATCGAAAAAGTTGACCGTCTGCTGGCCCCCCGTGATATTCCCGTTGCCGTCGAGGACGATCAGGCCCGCAAACTGGTATGGGTTGAAAACAGAATCAGATCCTTGAGCTTCGAGAACATAAGTGCCGCTTAGGGTGGAGCCAAAGGCGGTGACATCGATCTGGGCGAGAGCGTTATGGCTTTGATCCGCTTTCGCGAAGGCCGCAATGATCACGTTCAGGTTGTTTCCAGAAATGCTCGTGGGCGGGGTATAGGTCACAGGCGTCCCGCTCGGGGTGTACTGGGAGCTGAGCGTGCCGCACGGGGCCGCGTTCGTCTGGCACGTTATTGGTAATAGAGACCAGTCCACTCCCGCATTGCTCGGGTCATTCGTAACCGTCGCCGTGAAACTCGCTGTGCTGTTGATTGGAACCTGGACTATTCCGGTGGGTGCGGGGGTGAATGCGATGGAGATCGTTTGCGCCGGCGGCGGCGGCGGATTCTGGGGACTGAAAGTGTTGGTGCTGCCGCATCCGGCGAGTATCGCAATCATCGCCACCGGCAGAAGAGAGAGAATCCATCGTCTAGTTGGCACTGCCAACCTCCTTAGAGTTGCCTCATGAAGACTTGCGTCTTCATGACTTGCGACGGGATCCGATCCCGCACATCACTGCGGGCTTCCACATAAACAGCTCCCGCATGTGAAAGAGCGCCCCGGTAGCGGAAGTCATTGCCCCGTGCCCCGCAGATACACAGGTTGGGGACTCGTAGTTCCCCCCGGCGTGTAATAAATGCTGATAGTTCCTGAATTGTTTCCCACGGCTTTGGGTTTGAAAGTTACGGTCAGAGTGCAACTGCCACCTGGAGCCAGACTAGAGGGACAATCGTCAGTTTCCGTGAAGCTGCCGGTCACTACAAACTTGCCGACGAAGTTCACGGTCGGCGCGTTCGGAACGGGGTCATTCAGAAGCGTAATCGTCTGTGGAACACTCGACTTACCCGATGACACATTCCCAAAACTCAACCCGGCGGCGGGGAACATCCTCAGCGGGCTCCCTAGATTTGCTTTTAGTTCCACTGGAAAACGTCCGCCGTCGAGTTCGCAAGGGTTGGACTGAGACGGAGGGTCATTGACCGGGTCAGGGCACTGCACCGTGTTCAGTTCCAGGAAGTAATCCAAGCCGAACAATGCGGTGTGCGCTGACTGGGGTACGTACCCAATCGCAAGGCTGCAAGCGGCCTGCGGTAGGAGCAAGGTTCCGCTGCAAGTGTCCGAGGATATCTGGAAGTTGGGCAGCAAGGTGCTGGGATCGGAGTCGCAGCTGTACTGGATGGTGGACTGGCTAGGGTCCGCGATCGCATTGCTCACCACTTGCAGACCGGCAACCGGGCTGTTTTCCATGAGCGGATGCGGGAGCGTGGGCGTTTGGCCGAAGGCGGTCACGCATGTTCCTTTCGGCAATATCTGTACTGGCGTTGCTCCGTAGTTGGTCAGGTTCAGCAACTGCGGAAGGCCGGCTTCGCCGAATGCCTCCGCGCCGAAATCGAGTTCGGGAACGGAGGGTTGGACAAAGCTGAGCCCGCTGCCTGTGATGGGCACGAGAAACTGCCCATCGCTATCGACGCTGGGAACATTGTTAACGGTTAGCGTGGCGCCCAGAGTAAGCGGGCACTGCGCGGGCGCAGTTCCGCCGTTGTTGGGCAGCCAGGTGCAGCTTGCCTGAGGGGCAACGAAAACCGTGACAGTGCAGGACTGTCCCGGAAGCAGGTCGAAAGGCGACCCAGTCAAAGTCGTCCCACCCCCGCTTGTCTTCAAAACCTCCCCAGGGACACAAGTGTCTGCCTCCGTGAAATTGGGTACGCCGGTGAAATCGGTCGGGCCGGTATCCGAAACGCCAGATATTGAAGTCCACGCTAAGGTCAGACCGGTTAGCGATGCTGAGCCCGAAGGCTGGATGTTGGTGAGCGTGATCGTCTGGGTCGACGGGTTCGTCGAACCCAGCAGTTGAGGCGGGAAGGACAGGAGGGCTGGAGAGAGCGTGATGGGCTGCTGGCAAGCGGTTGTGCTGTTCACACCGAGACAAATGTATCCACCGTCATTGTGGCTGGGAGCGGCGCATGCCTTCGTGTTCACCTGGTATCCTGTTCCAGCGGAGTGGAGAACGTATCCGTTGGTCGTGGAGTCGAAGGTGACGGGCGGAGTTTGACTGTTGGCCTGGCTGGCCGGAATCCCAATCTGCCCGTCATTCGATCCGTCCGTCCCGATGAGCTGCAGAACGACGGTGTTGCCGCTGATTTGGCCATTGACGAAAACAGTGCCAGAAGAAATACAGGGGTAATCGTTTAGAAGCGTTGTCGGGTCGATAAAACTCAAAGTGCCGGTGACGGTCGCGTTGCTGGCTCCGATATTCTCTCCCTGGGTGAGCGCGCCCGTCAGCGGAAAATCCTGGTTGGCCAAGCCCGAGTTGGAACCGCTGGCGCTGTGGAAGCCGCCGGTAATCGATCCCGTGAGCGGTGGCACAAGTTTCGCTGTCCACGGCAGTGGCCCTCCAGAAGCAGTCGTGCCTTCGCCGCAAACAACCGGCGTTCCGTTCACCATGACCGTCGGACCAGGAGTGGCAGTATAACTGCCGGACATAGAGGAGCCATCGGAATTCACCGTTTGTACGGTAAGCGTATAGGTCTGTCCGCCGGCCGCCACCGTGAACGTTGCGGGCTGGCTGCTGGTTTGTGTGACCGGAGCCGATCCACTGTTGCACGGTCCTTGCGCACTACCCGCCAACGTATTTGAGTAAACGAAAGCTCCTGCCGCCGAGCCATTGCTCTGCAGCAAAAACCCGCCCTGCAGTCCGCTGCTGCTCGAGAGATCGGGTGTATTCGTAAAGCCGTCATTACCATTCACAGTGAACTGCCAGTTGCCAGAGAGGGTTGTGCTCGGTTGCGGGTCGCTGGAAGCGCCGCCCCCTCCACACGCCGAAAGCAGAAACGTCCCCGCCAGCAGTAAAACCCAAAGGCTCTGCGCATACCCGCCACAAAGCCGGCGCGAGAGCGGTTCGCGATTTGTCGGGCATAGCACTACAGCGTTAGTCATCGAGTCTCTAGTAAGTTCCTGCATGATGTTCGACGTACTGGAAAAAGCGCGTGCCCGAGCGTTGCAGGGTCTGCGCCGGATTCCCGCTCTGGCCGGTGGACCTCAGCTCTGTGCGGAAATCCGGTTCAGAAGTCGAGGCTTCATTGATCATCACCCCGCCCGTAATGGGCAGCGTGAAAATCGCGTCGTTACTGGGGCTGGTAACCGCTAGCGTCGCTGTCAGACACTGGGCCGCGAGAGTCCCGGCCGCGCAGTTTTCGAGCGGAGAAAATCCAATCGTAATGACACAAGACTGCTGCGAATTGAGATTGAAAGGCTGGCCCTGCGAAGGTACGGCTCCGAGGCCGCAAGTGTCCGTCTCCGAGAAATTGCCCACGCCACTATTGGTTAACATCAACGTGACACCGCTCAGGGTAGCGCCCGCAGTGTTTGTCAGTGTGACGGTCTGCGTCGTCGGCGGCGAGCCCACAGTTTGAGACGGGAAGATTAGCGCGGAGGGAGCCAGCGTGATCGGTTGCTGGCAAGCCGTTGTGCTGTTCACTCCCAGGCAGATGATGCCAAAATCCGCGGGGTTTGCAAGGCTACCGCCGCCGCAGGCTGCCGCATAGACAGCGTATCCTGCTCCAGCCACTGCATGCAGTATGTATCCGCCTTGCGTAGCGGCGAAGGTGACAGGTTGAAGACCCGATCCCGCCGACGCGCCAATCTGACCAACATTTGGTCCGTTGGTGCCCGCCCCGATTATCTGCAGGACTACGGTATTCCCGCTAATGTAGCCGTCAACTGACGCCTCAGCGAAGCAAGGATAGTCGCTCAGACCGGTTGTCGAGTTCACAAAGTTCAAAGTGCCGGTGACGGTCGCGCTGCTGGCTCCGCTATTCGCCGCTTGGGTAAGAGATCCCGACACCAGGAAATCTTGCTCGTTTAGGCCGGCAGTGCCGCCCGTGCTGTGAAAGCTCCCTTGGATCGGTCCGGTAAGCGGCGCCACGAGGAAGGCGCTCCATTCCTGGGTCGATACGATCCCGCAACCTGCGCCGTTGGTCGAAGTATACGAACCTGTCATCGTAGAGCCATCGAGGCTCAGCGTTCCGGCAAGCGTAAGCAGTGTCTGACTATTGGCGACCGCCGTCAGGCTCACGGTCTGGCCGGTGATCGTACCGGTGATCGCAGCCGATCCGCTGTTGCAGACGGTCGGGTCCGGATCGAGTGCGGACGGCGCAGGCGAGAAGGAGAAGGTCGCCGTTCCCGCCACCATGCCATTGTTCTGGAGCAGAAACCCTCCCTGCAGGCCGCCCGTGAACGAAAGTCCGTTGGGATCCGGGTTGAGCTGCTCCGCCATGTTGAACTGCCAGTTGCCAGAAACCGTCGGAGGAGGGAGCGGCGAGGCGCTGTTGGAAGTGCCGCCCCCGCACGCCGAAAGCATGATCGCGGCGACCAGGAGGAAAAACCAGAGACCCTTCCCGTACCTTCCGCCAGACCGGTGCGAGAGCGCCGGGTGATTCGTTCGGCATGGCGTCGGATCGTTAGTCAGTCTCGGCATGATGTTACTCGTCCTAGAAACCTAGCTTCAGACCAAACTGAATCGTGCGTGGTCGATGTGCATTAAGCGGGTGCAAAAAGGAAGCGCCGGTGACGCAATTGGCTCCGCTGCCATTAAACCCGGCGGAATACACGGGGCCGGCATAGCAACTGATGATGTTATTTCCGCTGCTGCCCGGGTTATCGGGGTCGTAGATCCGGAACTGGGTGTGATTAAGAACATTAAAAGCCTCAGCACGGAACTCAAGTTCGCCGCTCTCCCGGATCTTGAAATGTTTCAGCAGCGCCATGTCGAAATTCGTGCGCTTCGGATTATTCAGGAAGTTCCTGCCAGCATCCCCGAAGGTGAGCCCCCGCGGAGCCACAAACTGCGCAGGATTGCCGATGAGCGGGCCAAAGCTTTGAGAATTACTGCCTGGCGCCTGCTGTCCCTTCATTACGTCGGGGTAAGAGGCCGCGACGCCAAGCCCACTGGATACGCCGGCATTGTCGGTAACGGAAATGCCGGTGTTGCCGGCGCTGTTGATCACCGTGAACGGCGTTCCCGACGCAACCAGCGTTACTCCCGAAAGTTCCCAGCCATCGAGCAGCATATTCGACAGCGCTGAGCAACAGTTTGCTTTGGCAGCGGCCGCGTCCTGCGGTGGCCGTTCGTTGGCCCAGTCGTTGAAGCGACGAGGAAGATCCTTGAGCGGCAGCCGATATACGTAGTTGATATTAAGCAGATGGCGCTCGTCAAAACTCGAGCTGGCCCGGTTCTCACGCAGGTCATACGAGTTGACCAGAATCGGGTCGCTTCGGTCCGACGAATCGTCCAGCGAGTGGCTGTAAGAATACGAGATTCCCACCGTGAGCGGTCCGCTGGTGTGTCGCAGCGTGCCCTGAAGAGCGTGATAGCTCGAATTCGCCGCATTCTGCAACGAGAGAACTCTTCCCAATCCTGGGTAGGGCCGACCTGGGAGGGAATTGACGTTCGGGATGTTTGGATTTGTGCACGCTGCCTGCAAATACATGTAGGCCGGGTTGTGTGGCGTCACTAGAGTCCCATCCTGGAGCAGGAACGGAGTAACGCCATCTCCCGGGCCAACATTTGCTGTGATTCCCGGCGGGTTAATCGTGCAGTCGGCGATGGTCAGCGGTTCGTTTGGCCCGAAGGGATTCTCGTTTGCCGGTAAGGGATGTAGCTGGTTGAGCTGACGCTCGACCGTCAACTTCGTTCCTTTGCTCCCCACATACGCAAGGTTGACCACAACCGCTCGGGCCAGTTCTCGCTGGACCCCGAAGCTCCATTGCTGAGCGTAGGGCCAAACCGCATGGGTCGGAATTGAGGTGACATCGAGAGGAAAGACGGAGCCCGACGGAGGGGGAGAAACGCCAAGGCTAGCACCCAAGGGGCTGGTGCATTCCGGGTTGGTCGAATTCCCATAACCGACATTGCCGATGCATTGGTAGTTAACCGGAAGCGGCTGCGTCATACTGAGCACGTTCGGCGCGCTCGCCTCAAGGGAACCAGTATTGGCCTCGTTGCCGGTGCCATGCTCAAAGAAGATGCCATAGCCGCCGCGGATTGAGGTCTTGCCGTCGCCCCACGGATCCCAGGCAAAACCTACACGGGGCGCGGGATTGAATAGACGCCCTGCCATACAGCCCGCGGGCGTGCCGCTAAAACCACACCGAACCAGGCCCAAGTCGCTCACCACGCCCGGATTCAGCTGGAAGGTGGTGGGGTCGAACGGCACCGGAGTTGCCCCGGCGGTTTTATCCAGAAGCTCGCCATACACTGGGTCAACCGCAAATCGCGATGCGTTGAATCGCGAAGCCTCCCAGTTCCACGCGTTGCGATTCTTCTCGTGGTAGGTACCAAACAGACTGATTCGCAAGCCGAGGTTCACGGTAAGCTTCTTAGTCACCTTCCAGTCGTCCTGGAAATAAGGCTCAGCGATCTGGTAGCGCTGGTAGTAGCGGCCCTGCGCCGAATCCTGGGTGAAACTCTGAATGAATCCCGCCGTAAGGCCGGTCCCATTCTGCAGTTGATTTTGGACCAGGAAATCGGCGAAGGCATTGCCCGTACTGTGCGCGAGATTGCTGAAAGTCAACAGGCCTTGTAAGTCGCCAGAAGCTGCGCCAATGGCATTGTTGGTTTGATTGCGCTGGGAGTAAACGTATTGCGTTCCGAATTGCAGCGTGTGTTTGCCGAGCGCTTTGCCCACGTCGTCGCGTACAGAGTAAGTCGGATTAGTGTGGCCCCATGGCATGTAAGAGGGATCGGCCACAAAGCCTTGACCTCCGTAGGCGGCATTGGTACCCAGAAATGCGACTCCCGGCATCTTGCCGCCAAAACCGTTATTGAAAATATGGCCGATCGCGCATTCCGGGATCAGAGTTGCCGGGTCAACGCTGAGTGCCGGATTGCAAATTCCCGGGGCCGATGGGTCGGTAACCAGCGGCTGATCCAGCGTGGGGTTGCGCTGGAACCGGGCGCCACCCGGCCCGTTCCGATCGGTCAAGGTGATGCTCGAGTTGACGTAGCTGAGGACCAGATCGTTCAGCAGCGTGGATGATATCGTGTCCGTCACGCGCGCCACCAAGCTTGTGCCCGGCCCAAAAAAGCGGTTCTGCACGGTCGGAAAGGTGCTACGCACTATGCCCCACTGCGGCGCCAGCACCGTCGTGTCCCAGGAGTCGTGGGCGTATCGAAACGACGCCCTGATCTTGTTGGTTAACGTCTGATCGATGTGAACCAACTCCTCGCGCCAATAGGTGGACGGAGATACCGCGGCGTTGTAACAATGGTTGGGATCGGTGGGATCGAGATTAGTACGGTCGGCATTGAGACTCGGCAGGCTGAAGTTGCAGCCGTACGGGGCGTTGGGCAGCGGGATCAGGTTCGAGTTCAAGATCGCCATCGCGTTCTTATCGACGCCCCGGAAAGCTGTGCCCTCAGTGGTGGGTACCTCCAAGTGTGCTGCGGAAGTGAGGAGTCCGCCGGGCGCCGGTCCCAAGGACGGGCAGTCGGGGTATTGCGCACGCGCAAAGGCTGCCCCACCCGGCGCGCATACGTCACTAAAATCGAAGTCCTGGTAAACCGCTCCAGTGTTAGGACTGACTTGCAGGTTTTGCACAATCCCCTGCGACGTTAAGGCCTGACCACACGGTGACAAGCAAAGTCCCCTCTCTTTCAACCCGGGAACCGCCTGGTTGTACTCCGTGGGCGTTTTCTCCAGGCGGAACTCCTCGGAGAAAAAGAAAAAGGTCTTGTCTTTCTTGGTATTGAAAACTCCGGGAATGTAGAGCGGACCGCCGATCGTGCCCCCGAAATCCTGCCGGCGATAGAGCGGAGCTTTGTTCCCAAACGTCTGCCCGCAGCAGGTTTCCCCGACGGGAGGCGGAGTTGTATACTCGGTATCGAAAAAATTGCGCGAGTTGAACGCTTCGTTGCGGATGAAGTCGTACAGGTTTCCGTGCCACTTCGGGGCCCCCGACTTGGTGGTGACCTGCACTGTACCGGACGCGGTTCGCCCATACTGAGCGCCGTAGTTGGAGGTAAGTACCTTCACTTCCTGAATCGCGTCCAGGCTGGGGTAGATTATGAGCGTGCTCGAGGCGCCGTTCAATCCGGTGTTAAGCACGTCGCTGCCATCGACCTCGTAGGTGTTGTACTCGACCCGGCCTCCGTTCACGCTGTACTTCACGCTGCCCACCACTCCCACCTTGGCTTCGTCCTGCCCAGTCTGATTACTGACGCCGGGCGCGAGTGCGATGAGCTGGGTGAAGTTACGCCCGTTGAGTCCGATCGATGTTACTTCCTTTTCTGAAATCGTGCCGGAAACGGTGGCGCTCTCGGTCTCCACTTGTCCCACTCCGCTCGACTCCACGTTCACTTCGGTCCTCGCCTTGGCTGCTTCCAAGGCAGCGTCCAGCGTTAGTTCGAGACCCGCTGTCAGATTGATGTGTTCAAAAACCGATGGAGCGAAATTAGGAGCCACCACGGTTAGCGTGTAAGTCCCCGGTGCCAGGCCGGTGAAAGAATAAACTCCCTTTTCATTGGCTTGAGTTTCAAATCTCTCGCCCGCTTCATTCGTCAGCACTGCTTTTGCACCGGCGACGACGGCCAGGGTTTGATCGGTCGCCGTGCCATTAATGGCGCCCTTGCCCTCCGCAATTTTGTGCGCCCGGGGAGCGGCGCCTTGTTCCACCTGCTCCTCGCCACCCGCCTCGACTGCCGGTTTGGCGCTCGCCGGCTCCAGGGTGGCGTCCAGCGTCAGAGTTTTGCCCGGCGTCAGCGTGAAGTTGGCGAAGGCCCGATCTGAGAATCTGGCTGCCGATACGGTTAACGTGTAGGTTCCGGGGAGCAATCCGGTGACGGAGTATTCGCCCTTGCCATTAACCGGAATTGCAAGTCTCGCGCCGGTAGCGCTGGCGAGCACCGCTTTCGCATCGTGCACGACGGCGCCCGTCCGATCAGTCACCTTCCCGTGAATGGCTGCCGTCTCCGTCGCCGTCTGTGGTTGCTCCTGAGCGACACCCAACGGCAGCCCCAGAAACACCAGCGTGAGAACACTGACGAACTGGGAAAAACAGAAAAGTGCAGACCATTTCACACGCATGGCTCCGGGATGACATGTTTTTGCAGGATGTTTGGCAACCGCGGATTCTATATGACCAGTCAGGCTAGTAACATTAAGAGAATGTGAAATTTCGCGCAGTACTCGTTCTCCGCCCGAGCATTCGAGTGTAACCATTCCTTAACAAACTGTTCTCCGAACTTTAATGCTCGCCGTGCGGACCAGCCCGTATACTCAGGCCGCTTAACCCTGAGATTGCGAGGCGGCTTCTAAGAAAAGCTATCTAGCTCGTCTCCACAGGTGAAGTCGTCGGCGGGGCAGAATCGCAAACGCCGGAAGGGGATCCCTCTCATCGTCATCACTTTGCCATTGTGGCGCAAGAACCTTAACTGCAGAATTCTGCAGCTCGCGTCTGTTAATAAATTTTCACCAACTTATCTCAGACTCTTAACACTTCAGCCGCGGGTGAACAATTACACTCCACCTGAAATTAAAACGACCTTTGCCGCGCAGCGTGTGTAGGGGTAAGGTCACGCAGTTAACCATCATCAGGCTTGCAAATGAGTTTATCGGCTCGGCCAGATTTTCAGAATGATCTTTGTCTGAGGCGATGCGACGCACGTCAACCACTAATAATGATGTTCGAAACCGATATTCCAAACTACGAAAGGAATAAACTATGTCGCGTATGAAAACGATCTTCGCGGTGCTCATGCTGACCGCGATTGTGGGCATCGTGCCTCTGGCACAGGCTCAGACCCTTAAAGTAGTCATCGCTGGCTCGTCGGCTCTGTGGCAAACGGCTGCGTTGGGCACTTTCGGCACTCCCAGCACCGCCACCGCAGGAGAAGGAACCTGTAGCTCTTTGCTCACAGGCTGCACTTCTCCCACGTTCCACTGGACGAGCGCCAAGAGCGGCGCCAACGAACCCTATCTGAATGACACTCGGCCCACAAGCCCGGTCCAGGACCTTGCTCCGACTTGGGTAGTGTGGGATAGCGCCGCGGTTCCAAACGTCTGGGTTTTTGCCAAAGTCGACTCGGCCGTCGGAGACCGCTGCTACTTTGCCAGGCCCGCATGCACCGTGGTTCTTCCAACTGCCGCCCCGGTCACTGGCGCTAACCTGATTAGCGTATGGGACAACAGCGCTTGCGGCACAGCTTGCGATACCAGCCTGCCGGCGAGCATTCAGGCGCTCCTCAACAATGGAATAACGGTTAGCGTGGCAGCTTCGGACATCCGTCCCGAAGATGCAGCCTTTGCCCAAGCGCGTGCCAACTCGGCCCTCGGTGCCAGCACCTACTCTAGTGGTGGCAGCGACGGTCTTGACGGCCTCGGATACAACTCTAACAACGCCGCAGGCGTTCCGGCGACTTACCCGGCCGGTACTACTCATGGCGTGGGGAACCCGTTCCTCAGCGGCATGCCTGGCAGTACGCAGCAAGCCAATGTTCTCGCGTTCAACATCAGCGGTAAGGATCCTTTCACCGATACGGCGACTCCCGCGTTCACGGTAACCGACATAGGCGGAGAGCCGGTCGTATTCGTGGTCGGGCGCCAGGATTCGCTGGCTGGCCTTACCAACGCTACCGATACAGAACTTCAACAGGTGTTTTCGGGCAACACCTGCGATGCCAGCGCCTTCGCCGGCCAGGCCTCGGCCGGAATCAACATCTTCCTGCGTGAGTCTCTTTCGGGCACGTACAACACTATCGAAGCCTCCGTGTTCCGGCATCCGACCATTTACACAGGTTCAAGCATGGCCGCCGGCACTGGAGTTCTTGGCATCAGCCAGGAAGCCAATATCGGTCCGATCAGCGTGGGTACCGTGGGTACGGCGACGACGGCGAATGACCCCCTCACCGCGCTGTCTATCAACCCGAATACATCGGCGAGCGTGTGCGTCCCTACCGGCAATCCGACTGGCAAGGGCGGACGTTACCGCGGGATTGGTACTGGCGAAGTGGTGGAAGGGATACTATGCTCCCACAATGGCGGGGGCAGCAGCTGTTTCCCAGGTACCTACCAAACTGCACAGGACGGCATTGCCTACTCGTTCTTCAGCTACGGGAACGTGAAGTCGATCGCCGGTTCAAACAACTACGGCTACATCAGACTGGACGGTGTCGATCCGATCTTCCAGTCCTACACGGCGACTACTCTCGATCCCGGCCAGCCCACGCAGACGGCGCTGGGCGGTTTCCCTGCCGGCACGTTGCCGCTCCACACGCCTTGCCTGGCTTCGAAAGGGGCTGATTTCCCCTGCCAGGAAAGTTTGATCTGGGCGAACGGGTTCTCTTTCCCGAACGTCCGCAACGGCCTCTACCGCGCGTGGAATATCCTGCGCACGATTGCAACCGGAACCGCAAACACCAACATCGGGCTGGTAGTCAAGGCCTCGCAGGCGTACGTTGTAAGCTCCGTTCCCGACTACATCCCGTACACGGCAGTAACCTGCAACGCAACTACGGTACCGTCTTGCAGCCCCACGGTCTCTGACCTCGGGCTCAAGCTGCTGCGCTCGCACTACGAACAGCGTGACGGAAACGGCACTAAGTTTGGAACTGCTGTAACTAAGAACACAGCAACAGAGGGCGGCGGCGACATGGGCGGGTTCATCATCCCGGACACGATCGGCGTCACCACTGAAGGACAGTTACAGTTGGTTGGGAATGCTGCTACGGTGAATGGCCACCTGGTCTACGATCCGGTCCAGAGACCGCAGTAACTGGACGTAACGCAAGCAAGAAGTTCAACCTAGCAAGGAGGGCGGGCCGTAAGTCGGTTCGCCCCTCTTTTTCTCTAATGTTCCTACGTCGGAACACGTTGCGTCGGCAGAACTCGAACAGTACAATATCCGCATGGCGGGAAGTAAACATTCTCGTTCCAGACGCTGCCTTCGCTAACTACTACGCTGAGAAGTTTCGAATCTGGGGAAAGATCATGTTCAACAGGCTGTCATTCATATTTGTAAGAACG
>Ga0181530_10002549_pt1 | contig 21479 bp, 17 predicted proteins | sample PEATcosm2014_Bin_42_FD_119769 | JGI IMG/M metagenome (GOLD analysis project Ga0181530, IMG submission 119769) | Peatland microbial communities from MTU Mesocosm Facility, Houghton, MI, USA - PEATcosm2014_Bin10_60_metaG | ecosystem: Environmental > Terrestrial > Soil > Wetlands > Peat | place... | reverse complement strand
GACTTCCACCATCACTCAGACAAATCAAATAAGGAGAAGCATTTTATGGAAACCACAGTTCAGAGCAGCAACGAATATCGCAACTTGCCGGTGGCACAGTTACAGGAATCCACCACCAACCCACGCCGACGCTTTGATGAACACAGCCTTGCGGAACTGGCATTCAGTTTTCAAGCACAAGGCGTCTTGCAGCCCTTGCTTGTCCGCACGATCGAAGATGACAAGTATGAGGTAATTGCCGGAGCGCGGCGGCTGCGCGCCGCCAAGCTCGCCGCGTTGGAAGAAGTGCCCGTTCGTGTCGTCGAACTCTCGGACGCGGCGTGTGTCGAAACGCAGTTGGTTGAAAATATTCAACGTGAAAACGCACATCCGTTGGAAGAGGCATTCGCGTTTCATGGCCTCTTGCATACGGATGGGCTTCAATACGACATCGCCAGCCTAACGGCGAAGACCGGGAAGAGTCCGGCATTCGTGGCTACACGCCTTCGCTTGGTCGAGCTGCATCCATCCATTGCGGAGGCATTTCTGGCGGACGAAATCGGCGTGGGCCATGCACTCGAAATCGCCAAACTACCGCAGCAGGAGCAACAGCGGGCGTTTGATGCCGCGTTCCACACCGCTTGGAACGGCGGAAAGGAAACACGCATTCTGCGCCCCGTTCGTGACTTGACGGCGTGGATCGAGCAGAACATTTTGCTCTCGCTCGAATCCGTGGCGTTTGATAAGAACGACGAGACGCTTGTGCCGGAAGCGGGGAGTTGCGCAAACTGCCCGAAGCGCACCGGCTTTAACACCCTACTCTTCGATGCAGCCTTGCGGGATTCTTGCACCGACAAGGACTGCTACAACAACAAGCTGACGAGGAATGTTCAGCGTCAGATCACCGAGAAACCGCAATTGGTGCAGATTACGAACGAATGGAGGACTCCCGCAAACAGCGCAGTGCTGGGAAGAAACCAATACGTCGCCTTGAATCTCACCGCCAAGTCTGCGAAATCCAAGAAGCCGCTCTCGCCCTATCAAGAACCATGCAAGCAGATGACCGAGGCGATTGTGGTAGACGGCACCGAGCGCGGGCGAACTGTAAAAGTCTGCGCCGAACCGAACTGCCCGGTACACTTCGCCGACCGCCGCGCTCCTAACCCGGAGCAAACGGCGAAGGAACGCGAACAGCGCCGGAAAGAATTGGAGCGGCAGAAACTCGAAACCACTGTGCGTCACCGCACATTGGCCGAAGTGCTCAAGCGCATCGGTGCACCGCTTGACCGCGCCGACCTTGCGCTGGTTGCGAGTACGCTTTTGAACAAACTCGATCCGTTGCGGAAGGAACTGCTTGCGCGGCGGCACAAGTTGGTCGAAGGCACGGCCAGCGAAGTTACGCACCCGCAGGTACAGCCGGTACAGCAGGCCATCGCTCGGATGTTGCGGCAGCCGGACGAGGGCGAACTTTCAAAACTGCTGATCGAAGTCGTTTTGCTGGAATCCGCAGATCGGGCGCCAACCAGCGACCCCGATGTGCTGATCGCAACGGCAAAGCGGCATCGCGTGGACGTGGACAAACTCCGCAAAACCGTCGAGCAGGAATTCACCGCAAAGCGTGCGAAGCTCGCCGCCAAACAAAAGAAAGCTGCGAAGAAAGGTGCAACGAAGACCGCAGCGTAGCCTACTGTAAAACTATCCAGGCGCTCGGCAATTGCCCGAGCGCCGTTTTTGTGTGGACCGTTATTTCTTGATTGCCAGCGGAGAAGTTCGTTTCCCCCGTCGCCAATCTGCGTCCAGCCCGAATCCCGCCCTTCAAAGGTGTCCTGCTGACGCAGGAGGCTTCTTTTGTCCCACCCGACGGGCTGGGCACGTCCGCGCCTCCTAGTCGTGGCCCGGATCGCAATGTTACCGGCGGAGGCTCTAACGCAATGCCGCCAGATCCGCAAAATGCCGGGGCTGCAAGACTTCAAATCCCTTTTGCGGAACTTTTCGATATCGCCATACCTTTCCTGTCAGAGCAGACGCGCTCTCACACCAGTTCTCAGCTGCAGCATCTTTTTGGGATACCTCTGACGATTCCATTCCCTTCGTCTCGATCAACCAATGCTGGCCCGCCGAATCCAGCGCAACGAAATCGGGATAGTACGAACGCAGGTTCATGCCGAAGTCTACGTAGTCAATCGAGAAACCAAACGGTTGCGGCAGTTTGGCAAAAGCGCTGATGTCTTCCGCGTCGTCCAAAAAGCGCGCAAAGCTTTTCTCGAAATCGTTATCGCAGGGAATCATGTTGAAGACGCAATGATTCGCTTCGTACACCTTGCGGGACCAGGGAAACGGCTGACAGGCGGAGAGCATACGGGCCGGTTCCAACAATTGCGGCTCTTGCTCGGCGATACTCAGCTGCTTCAGAACCTTGCTGAATTCTTGGATACACACGTAGGACGCTACCTGTGTGCTCATAGCTCTCACTGTTGCCATGTCGTTCAAATCTACTCGGCGACCGAAAGCTTTGTCCTCGAAAAACTGGCGAACTTTCGGAGCCAGCGCCGCGAATTGCGAGGGCAGCTTGACCGCTTCGGCAATCCGGCGCGCATAGTATCCGATCAACTCTTGCGCTGTCTGTGGCTGGGGAACCTTGTAATCTCGCTCAACGATTTTCTGGAGAGTAATAATGTCGTGGCCTTCGTAGCGGAAAGTTTTGTTGTTGGGGTCATCGGCGCCGAGCGGCAGGAGCATGGTCTGGAACGCCATCACATCGAGTGACGCGATTTCCTCCGCCAGGCTTTTCTTCCGCACCAGCGTGGGGGTCAGCACAGGCAAACCAATATCGAATTGTTTGCGCTCATCGAGCGGCATAATCGTGACGATCCGAAGTTTGTCCTTGCCCACCTCGAATGTATCAAGCTGCAACTCTTCCAACTTCTCAAGATCATCCACGAATTCGAGGAACTTCCGGTTGCCAATGATATCGACGCGCTCGGTGTAGTCGGCGGTAAGGTCGCGGAACATCAGTCGCAGGCCGCGCCCAATCGCTTGCTCGGGAAGGATGTTCGCCTTCGATGTGTAGGGCCGCAGGCCAACGACAACCGTTACGTTCTGGACGTCCCAACCTTCACGCAACATCATGACGCTCACGATGGCGTGAATCGGGTTGAGCGGATCGTCAACGCCCTTTACCGCCTTCCGAGCCGCCTCTAAATCTTTCTTGCTCACTTCACCCGATCTGTCAGTGTGAATGATCTGGGTTTTTCCGTCGCCGAACTCAGCCGGATAGGCCTTCGCCAACCAATCCGCCACATCGTCCGCATCTTCCGTGCTATTCATCATGATGAACAGCACCGGCTTCTTGCGCAGCGGCTTGAGCTGCTCAAGGTATTCTTTCCAGCGTTCCACCGCTGCCGTGAGGTAGCCCCTATACCGCACGCTGGCGTAATCCGAATTCGGCTCGGGGATTTTCGCTACACCTTTCACCGGGCGTTTCACGATATTGTCTAGAATCGCCTGCTTAAGCGGGTAATCGGAGATTGTCCACGGGAAAATTCCGCCCTTTTGGAAGCGTGGAGTGGCCGAGAAATCGAGCTGTGCCGCTAGCGGCGTTTTCTCATGTAACTGGTGAATTATTTCGTTCCACTTAAGCGTTTCGTCATGAGTATGGTGGGCCTCATCATTAATCACGAGCAGTCGCCCCTTGCGGCGCGCAATGCGCTCGGCAAAATCCGACTGTTCCAATTTCTGTGTAGGAGGCTTAGGGCCCAACACCGCGGTCATGGCATCCGGCTCGTCGTCTTTTGCACGGTCGGAGCGGTCATGAAACTGATGGATGTTGGTAAGGAAGAGCACGCCTTCGGAGTGCGCCCGCTCACCCTCGCCCCGCATTACGCAGTCGAAGTCCCAGAAGATACCCAATTCCTTAGGACGGATCGGATCTTCGCGGAAAATGTTGCCATTGGCGAAATCTCCCTTTAGGCGCTCCAGCACGATGACATTCGGAGCGATAAGCAGGAAAGTCTTGGCGTAATCTTTGGCAATTTCGTCCTGCTCCCGCATAGCATTGAAGTATTGCCATGCGATAGCGAGAGACATGACCTTCGTCTTGCCGCTGCCCGTGGCCATCTTTGTGCAGTAGCGGGCGAATTCGTCGTACTGAGCAAGCCGGAGGTCGGGTGCGTTCTGGGCATACTGCTCAAGCAAATCTTTGCGAGTGCGGACCTTTTCAACTTCCCAAACATAGATCAGCGTCTCGATCGCTTCCCGCTGTGAATCGTGGTATCTGAAAGGCCTTCCGGTTTTGAGTTTGTGATCGGCTTCGAACCAATAGCTCAGTAGGACGCCCGTCGTGTCGGTGATCCCTTTGCGCCCACCGGCCTTCCAAGATTTGACCGCCTCCCGCAGTGCGGGAACGCAAGCCCCTGAGCGAAGCTTAGCCGTGATATCCAGCAGACTGGGCATTTCGTCGAGCGTTTTTTTTCGCCGGGGCATAATCCTAGCTGCGGAGATTCAGGGGCACAGACGGCTCCACTTCTACAAGCGTCATTTGATCTCAATCGTCAAGATCTTGGTCGTGTCATTCCCCAAAATGTCGATGACTTTTACCACGACCTCGTACTTGCCCGGATCAACATACTCGCGCTTCACTGCCAGCTCTAACTTTGGGTCCTTCCGCGTGCGGTAAGACTGCCACTGGTTGTGGAATGTGTCGTCCTTGAAATCCCAATCAACTGCCCAATAGTCCACCATCTGGCTCCAGTGCTTGATGGCGCTGCGAACTTCTGCGGGCACGTCGTCGGAGGGAATCACAAAATCGGAAAGCGTCAGCGTGAGCTCGCGCTTCTTGATCTTGCTGTCCACCGAGAGCGCGCCCAACTCAAAGAAATAGACGTCGCCCTGCTCGACCGCCTTTTTTTCCAGCACCTCGCGAGGAATTTTCTTGAAAGCCGCATCCACCCGAGCTTCGGCGGCAACTTGCTTCGCGGTCTCATTCATGTCGAGAGCGAACTCCCAGCCGAGCACATCCACAGCGGGCTTCTGAGGGGAATTGGGGCCTTTGCCACTGGCTTTCCAAACCTCAGCAGCAATGGAGTTCACGTCCGCCCGAGTCACCGGCGCATCCACCGCAGCCACGTGAACCATGCGCCCGCCCTTGACGCCATGCAACCAGACATGGCCGCTGACTGGTGTCGCGTGATAAAGCTCAAGGATGAACTTGCGGTAGGCGGCCTCGCGCTCTCTCTGCTCTTCCAGCCTGTTCTTACCGTTCGAGGGGAACTCTGCCACTTGCCAAGCTTGGCGCTCGTACTTGCCGAGGTTCTGAACGACAAAAGGCCTCACCCCGGAGATGCCGAGCAGACGCTTGCGCGTAGTGTGGATGGCGAATCGCCCCAAGTCGCAGGCAATCCAGCGGCGATTGAGTTTCTCGGCGACGGCGGCGGTGGTACCGGAACCACAGAAGCAGTCCAGGACTAGGTCGCCTTCATTGCTGCTCAGTTCCACAACGCGCTCTAAGAGTGCCTCAGGTTTCTGGGTCTTGTATCCAAGAAATTCTCCGTTCGAGTGAATTCCTCGAAGCATTTTGATGTCGTTCCAGATGTCCTGAAGCGGAACCCCCTTGCTCTCATCAAGGTATCTTTTCAGATAGGGCATTCCTGATTGCGAGTAAACTATTCGACCCTCTGCATCCAGTCGTTCCATACTTTTCTTACTGAAACGCCAGGCCCGAGTGATACCCTTCCATTCGAAGACGGGGTTGCCCTTGACCGCGCCGCCTGGGCCGGTTATGTCCGCTTTGTTGTAGCGACGCCCTGTGCCGTCCTCGATGTGGCGATACCACTTGTCCATCGTGGTCTGCGGTAGCGGCGTATATTGCATGTTCCATATTTGCCCTTGCGGCACTTTGCTGTAGAGGAGAATGTTGTCGCAGATACGCCCAAGATGTTTTGCGCCTTGACCAATGTCGCTGTGCGCATCCGATCTCTGCCAAACAATTTCATTAATGAAACTATCATCACCAAAAACCTCGTCCATCACTGTCTTGGCGTAGTGGCCGACATGCCAGTCGAGATGTACATAGATAGTTCCCCGCTCGGCTAGCAAATCGCGAAGAAAAACTGCGGCCTCGTAAAACCAGCGTGTGTATCGGTCGATTGTCGTAACTCCGCGTCCGCGGTCGGCCGTACTCACCCCCCACGTGTCCCGATAAGCCTTCTGCTCTAGAAGAGACGGCTCTTTCTCGAAGAACTCGTCCGAGCCAGGGATGTTGGTAAGAAACGAGAAATCCGCGCCCGTATCAAACGGCGGATCAATATAGATCAAGTCCACCTTGCCGGCGAACTCGCTCAGGAGCGAGGGCAGGACGTACTTTTTGTCGCCCCAGATGAGGCGGTTGCGCCACTCTGGATCATTGCCAGAAGAAGACAGCTCCAGCGTGCGTTGCCGCTCCTGCACGCTCTCGTTGACGGTCTCGACGGTTTGAAAAGGCAGCTCGATACGAACCGGCGCACGCTTGTTGCCGTGCTCGTCGTATTTGCCGTCCCAGATGAGTTCAGCCATGCTTGAAAGTAGAAAGGGGGAAGCTCAACATCTTACATGAAAGGTTCCGTGCAAGTACGGCACGGCCCGTTTCCATATCCGTCCGCTGTTCTCGCTGCGTCTCTCCCCGCCGTCTTCGTCACCAATGTGCCTCTTTCCGTTCCCCCACTCATGGACGGGTTCGGAGTCAACCTAACATCCGCAGGCCAGCGTCAAGGCACTTTCGCGACATAAACGATGATTCCCTACGGGCTACCCCTCATTTATTTCACGGTTGCCTGTGACTCCGCGCCTTCCGTGCGGCTGTTCGTGTTGCCTCTCTCGCCCCCGCCACGGGGGTCACTTAAAACGAAAGAGGCACATCATGACGACAAGGACTCTCAGCAAAAGCGACCTCGCGCAGTTCACCGACAGCGAAAACTGGTATCGGCACGGAATCAACCGCAACGTTCTCTATACCGACGGCGCACAACATGTTGCCGAGCACGGTGGAGCGTATTGGCTTCTGGACGAAATCGCGATCATTCAGCCCTACAACAAGGCTGTTGCCGCCGAGGAATTTCAGGTCTGGAAACTCGCCGTACGCCCCGACCGAACCGCTACGCTTACGTGCGACGATGGCAACGGCAACATCGTCTTCACGAAGGAGATCGAGCACACCGATTTCCCGCTGGATGAAATCACCCTGTATTTCACCAACAACGTCATCCACTTGCCAAGCGAGTATTGACCAGCGCTACGCCCCGCGCTGGCATTCTCGCTGGCGCGGGTTTTTCTTGGCTTTCAAATCAATCTTTGCCATCTTGCGAGTTCATGTCATAGTGGAGCAGTTTTGGATGCCCCATTTGAGCGACCATGTTCAAACGTGCAGGCTCTACTTTTACCGGGGGGAATCACCACGCCATTATTTGCGGCGGGAAAAACCGCATGGGAAGTGGTTAACACAGATTACGTGTTTCCACATGGACTCAAGCTGCCAGGAGACCCCCAATGGCCGCCGTCCCGATGTCCTTGATGGTGCTAAGAACTGAGCTACGTACCATCTTGAGATGAACCAACTTATTTTCCATAGAATCCTCCTCTGTTTTGTCGGTCGAATCTGACCAGTGTGAAACTGCATTTACGACGACGGTGAACGCAAGGACTACGGAACAAGCGGCCAAGTAGAGGTACAACCTCCCGGCAGTCTCTACCACTGGCAGCTTCAATCCACGTGTGAAGTTATTTTATACTCTTTCTTTTCTTACTCCCTTTTGACGTTCCCTTGAGCAAGGCGACTCCCGGCCGTTCATTCTTCAAAATGGACTACATCATGGATTGCATCCTTGCGCCGCGAGTGGCGCATCTGTGCTTGCGTGTCCTTCATGTCGGCGCCGGCCATCTTCAGCCAAGTGGAGTGCGACCTTCGCAGAACTTGGCAGTTGAGGTCCGTCTCTTCTGCCGCGAGTCGGGCCTCGGCAGAAGGCGACGAAGGGACTACTCAACCGCTCAACCCTGACTTGGTGTAGAACCTACTACCGCAAGCGAGCGGCCGCGGAATGTCCCGATGGTCACCTGAAGTGACCACAAACCGCGTGCTAAGATCCGCGTTGATGCGCGGCTACAAGTTCCTGAATTCAACAATACGGTCTGAAAAGTATCGACGAGAGACGGCTGCGGAGAACCAGAATCAACGAACTCAATGATCCGTTCGAGTAGTCAAAGCCGGCTTCATCGAGCCAATGCAGCTCCTGCGCCACGAGCGCCTGCCCGCGGGCGATGAATGGATGTACGAGATCAAGCTCGACGGCTATCGCGCGCTCGCGACCAGGACGGTCGGGATTTCATCCGCTTTCTTAGTCGTCGTCATGCAATTGCCCGGTGGGATGCTGCGTGGCCATTTCGTTTCATTTTATGTTTTCTGCTTCCCGTTGTTCGAATTGAAGCAGTTCTGTTTCGGGAATGTGTTTTCTCTGCCATCCGATCCGTACAGCGGAAAATAATGCGTAGGCGCCCGCCGCTCCAACGAGGAGCCAATAAAGAGTGATCCAGGTTCCATTGCTCTCAGACGGAAAGGCTTCAGGGAATTGACGGTAAAGCATCACAGTTATGATCAGGTACAACATTGTTCCGATTATGGCTGCTATGATCCATCGAATTCCCCCGCGTCCTTTCCTGCGCATATTCATCCGAGTCTCATGCGTAAGAAGAGCTTCTCCGGTCATTTTGGAGACCGCATTCTCGATCCACATGAGTCGTCTCAACGTAGCTTCAAGTTTTGCATGCGTATGTGAAACGGCCCCCAGTGCCGCCATAACCACTGGCGGGGCGCACAAAGCTATGTCTCTGCCCAGTGAGTTCTTGTTTGCTCCGATCAATGCGCCGGCAATCACGAGCCCGATTGATTTTCCGATCTCTGGCATCAGTGCCAGTGACTGCTCTGCTTCTCTCCGCAACGCGTCGTATTCTTTGAGCAGGATAGTCAGGCGTTCGTTAAGTCCGAGCTTATCGTGCGGCGGTTCGCCGCTTCGATCTCTCGCCAAGGTAGCCGCTTCCATGGGCAAACCGCCTTCTCTCCACCGCTTGATTCAAATCCATAAACCAAGCCTTTAATCTGGACGCCTCCGGTCACGCTCTTCTTGCCCGACCACAGTGAGAGCCAGACATGATACGGCTGACTCAAGGCGATGCGCAATTTCAGCGGAATCGTCTATCGCTCACAGAAATTCCACAATCGTTGAAGCGAAGGCCGAAACCCCGTGTCAGCCCTTCACCGCGATGCCCCACGTCTAACCTCAACACTCCGGACCGCGTCGCGCCATGAGGTCCAGACAGAGTTGAAGTCAAGCCGGTCGGACGAAAGCTTCATGACATTTTCAGCATCGGCCACTGCCAGCGCTCCTTCCAGAAACAGCGGCGTTCCCTCCGTCGGCTGCGGATTCTTCATGAGCAACTGGTGGAGGATGGAAACATCGGGAATGTCCGGGAAAAACCGCTCCAGATTCCGAAGTACCGACTGCACGGGATACGGGGAGTGTTTCGCTGCGCCCCGGCGGATGATGTCATACAGCGCGATAACACCGAGGATAGGATCGATCCATTTGGCGCCGAGCAACATTCGCCAGACATTAAGGATCTCCTGTGGCGGGCGGTTTTTTACGGGGAGCTTTTCCGGATCGATCGATTTGTGCTCCGCAAACCGTTGTTGCGCCAGCGACAGAAACCGGACGATCTTGAGCGCGCTGGTGCCCGGGTAATGCAATTGCATGTCACCGGACAACTGATTCTTCAGATGTGCCGGCACCAGGAGGAATTGCTGAACGACCGGCGGAGCTTCACCATCCTGGGAGATGTTGAAGAGCGTAATCCGGTCTGGTACGGCACAGGTCGAGTAGCTAACCGGGACGTGATTGCCGAGCTTGACCGAAAAAAGCGTCGGACCCTTGCTGATCGGCAATCCCGCCTGACATAGAGTCGGTATTCCCGCCACCGGCTGCATCGGGGTCCACTGGACATCCCTTCCATCGCTCAACGCGACTTGCGGCGTGTCGCCGGGAATAGCTGACAGCGCCAAGAATCCGGAGTCTCCGCTTCGAAGATCATCGACAGGTAGTAACGGAATGTTGGCCAGCTTGTGATACCGTCCCCGGTCCCGAAATATGTGTGCCGCGCCGAGGTATGCGAGCCAAAGCTGCGGACTCCAGTTCACGGTCGGCCCTAAACTTTCCGAAAAATCAGGAACGCGCGCTCCTGTGGGATTCAGTGTGCGGTCGAGGAATGCTTGCTGGAAGGGCGTGGAACGTCTGGCGAGGATATCAACAGTCATTTTTTCGCCTCGTTTCACACGGAATGTCTTGCTGACCGCCGTGGTACCGTCCTCAAACAGTGTAGCCACATACTTGCCCGGCTCTAGCTTGCTGCTGAAACTTCCGAGTCTTTTCTTCACCTTACCCGAGCGGACGTTTTGGAGCTGTATACGCCAATCTGGTGCCGGTCCTCCGAATTGCGCCCCCGGAGAGAAGATAAGATCCAGGTTACCCATCGGACTTCCGGGTGGCGGCGGCGGCGGCCCGGCAGCCTGGTGCCGGAATTTCAGGACGCAGCTGCTGTACATGTCCAACGGCGTGTCCGTCGGAGGATCGAATTGCTGCAGGTCCTGGCCATGATCGGTAATGGTGACAGTATAGGTCCGATCATTAGGCTCCAGGTTCGTATTGAATGCCGGTCCGGAAAACTTGGTGGTGAGGATTGGCGAAGGCCCTGAGCTGATCTCAAGCTGAAAAACGCTCTCAGATGTTCCGTCGACGACGACGATATCGCACCGGGATAGCACGGGTACAGGAAGCTGAAGCAGTGTTCCTTTTCCGTTCCCCTCGCGTCTGGAATCGATCTGTCTTGGTTGTACCTTGTCTTCGATGTAATCGCACAACAGATCGAACTTTACGAACATTTTGCCCTGGACCCATCCCTTTGCGTGACCCTGCCCTTCCAGGCCTTGCATCAACGCCGCCGGAAAATCCGGATTGACGGGCGCGGGCTCACCGTACTTCACCGAGTACAGGGTATAGGTCGTGGGAAAGCCAAGCTGCGCGGAAGTTGGGGATATGCCGAGTCCGAGAGCCTGAATCTGCGATTCGTCAACCTCGTTGCGGCACGCGTCGATGAACAAATAATGGTCTTTCCCGCCGAGACAGCTGTAAAGCCGGAACCGCAGTTCGTCTAGTTTGACGCAGGCCGCGCCCCCGGTCCGGAGGTTCCGGAAATCCCCGCTGACAAGAACATCGAGCCCCATCCTCCAGGGAGATTGCCTGTAGCCAAATCCATGGCCGCTGAAAAAAACAAAAAGCTCATTCGTATCATCCTGGCCGAGGTCGATAAGATCGAGCACGGCAGCGACAATCTCCGGCCTCGATGCGCCACGCACGAGTTGAACGGCGTTGGCGACGCCAGCGCGATTGGATCGCGTGCGGGGGTGAGTGTTCGAGATCGTCCCATCCGAGCACAGAAAAATGCACTCCGGCTTGATTTTCTTCTCTGACACTAGCCACTGATAGAAGTTTTGCGCCGAAGCAATCGTTCCTGCGAGCGTCTGCGAAAACAAACCTTGAGATTGGCTGTAATCCTGAATGGCAATGATCAGAGCCCTGGATTCCATCGCTAGTTCACCTGCCCGATGAACTCGCGCAAAGCGCTACAGTCGACAGATTCGTTTCGCCAGAGAAAGCCCCCGCCTTTGTGGAGCCCCACCACGATGCCCGTGGTCATCGCGACGAGCGGCGAGCCCGAGTTTCCACCGAGGGTCGAGCAATCGTGGTAAATCGAGGAACTCTTCGGTTCGATGCCGGTGACGTAGCCAGGCGCTCCCCGTTTCACGCCGAATTTGTTTCCGAAAATCTCCGGGATAAATAGAGGATTTCGCAAGGCGTCATCGAAGGGATAACCGACGGCCACAATTTCGGTGAAGACTTCGGGCAGGCTTGTCGCCAGCACGAATGGTTTTCGGCCCGTCATGTCGACCGGCGCAATTTCAAGCATACAGGCATCGAGGGTGTCATGTGCGCGGACAACCCGAAGAATATCCACGGGCTGCTCGGTCGGCGGACATTCGAATTCCCACTGGAACCGCACGGTTGCCTGCCCCTTCGCCAGCTTTCTGACGCCGAAGGAGACGGCGTCAAGCACATGGTTGTTTGTAACGAGCAATGTAGGCGCCACGAGAAAGCCTGTGCCGGCAGGGTCGCCGCCCACACGGTCAATGCGTCCGACAGCGTAGGCCCATCGTCGCGTCAGTTTTTGAAACGAACTCCAGTCAGGAAAGGCCGTTGTGAATTCCGGCACAGCGAAGTCCTCCGGCGTTCCGTTCCGGAACAGGGGCGCAGGACGAACCAGCCGGATGAGAAACTCCAATGCGGCGAGTTCCGGGGGCGTTGGCCCATCAGCATCCCCTGTCTTGAATTTTTCCAGCGCACTCTTGGCCAGTTTTCCCTGCGGCGTGTCGGGCAGGTTATCCGTGCCCACAATCGCCCGAAAACGGGGCCGCGCCGCATCGATGTTCAGGGACCCGTACGATCGCAAATACCGCTTCCGATAAAGATCGCCACTGCCATTCATATCGCTCATAGCTGCTTTCGTGACCTGACTATTTTTCCGTCGGGCGAGTAATAGGTTTCGAAAAGCTGCGGTCCCGCAAAGTCGAGCGTGAGATAACCGTGCGGGCTGTAACGCTCCGGATCGGTGACAAACGGATTTGGGCCATCAAGCACTTCGGCCGCAGGAACGCCGGGCTTTGGTGAAAGCCGGATCCATTGCGTCTTACTGGCATTCGCGCCAGCTAGATTGTCCCGAAACGCGGGGAATCCGCCATTGCCGACGCATCGGGCTTTTACGCCCCACGTGCCGTGCGCGTCATAAAGGACCAGCCGGTGTTCGTGCCCGAAAAACCAGGCATAGACACGCTGCGCAGCGAGCAGGGGTCCCAAGGCGGCTTGCAGATTCGGTCCCTGGGAATCAAGCTGGGAATAGGGCTGGTGGTGCGAAAACAGGACGACATTTCGAGGCCCGGCGCCGGTGACGAGCGCGTTGACCCAGTCCACCTGCGCCTGATCGATATTGAAATCCACATACGCGGTGTCGAGGCAGATCAACAGCCATTTCTCATTCTGCATGGCAAAAGCACTTGCTGGCTGATTAAACGGTTTTTGATTGATCGCCGCGAAATATCCGTGCCCTCCGGAGTACATCTCGTGATTGCCGTTGAGGGTGCGGCTTGAGATGATCGCGCCCGAACGCGGCCAGTCCCCCACCAGCCTGTCGCGAATCTCGTCGTTCGCTCCCGAGTAGTAGGTATCGCCGAGATGCATTGCTACATTGCAACGATCTAGCGCGGCTACCGAACGGGCAATCACCGGCGCTCCGTATAGGGCTGTGCCCCAATCGCTGAAGATCGCGATGCGCGCGTTGTCCGCTATGATCTCGGGTTTTGCCGGTGGCACGATCCACGCATGCTTTTCGGGCTTGAAAATGAGCTTCCACGACATCTTTATCCAACCCCAGAAGTCGTCGTTATCAAACATGACTTCGAGGATATCGGGGACGCTCACTTCCCCAGCATCCGTCTCGACGGTGTGCGCGGGCGTTACGACGCGGAGTTTCTTCTCCTCCAGCGCTTTTTGGACGAGGAGTGTCTGAAGGCGGGACGCGAGTCCGTTTTGCGGCGATGAGAGCACAGATTCGCCTTTATCGTCGTCGCGCAACTTTCCCATGCCGTTATTCCAGGCAGCAAGCAGTCGAGCGCGTTCCACACCATCCCCGCCCGAAGTTTCTTCCGCACCCTGGTGCACGGCTTCCTCGATCCGCGCGGGATCTCTTTCATACGCTTCCTGAATCTTGGCATAGGGAACGATGACCTGTCCGGTATTCATGGGCTTCTCCATTGCCTTTCGACCGACTTGCGTCAGCGTTAATTGTGAACAACGACTCGGATGCCGAGAAAATACGCTCGGGTACACCATTGGGACAGCGGGAATCCCGAATCGTTTCTTGCATAGACGTGACCGACTGCTATGACTCGGCCATCTCGGAGCGCGGGCCTGAGTGTCAAAGGGGCAGTGGGACCGACGGAAGATATACTCGCACTTGCGGCTGATGCTTGATTGCACGTGGGAAGAGAGGAGAGGATTTCTTGTCCTTCAATGAAACTGGGCAGAGCACCCACAATCAGAAAGACCAAACAAAGTGGGACGAGCGTATTCTGCTTCTGCTCGGCAGCGACGACTGCCGTTTCGTGTCTGATACCTGCGGTGCGCATTTGCTCTTCGTGTAGCTTTCCTCAACGCCCCGACATCCACCTGAAAATTCACACTCAAGAACCAATCAGAACCCGATGCACTAAACACGTCCTCGCCGATTACATGTGTTGCGCAATCGCCGATACGCAGACCTTGTGGGTCAGGCACACTTACTCTTGTTAGGGAAGTCGGCGAGTCGAAGCCCCCTCGGATGAGAAGCTTTTGGATAAGCTTCACTCTCCGAATCGCCGAATTGCGAACAAGCTACTCTTCGGATCTCAAAATGTCAATGTGAAGCATGAGCGAGGTGACGTCAAGCTGCTTGTGTAAATAGGTTGAGGGTGCGGGTTTTCCATTCCAGATTGAACCTCTGGAAGATGGAGTAAATGATTCGATCGACGCTTTCTACATTCACAAAGCACACCATGGGACGGGTCCGGCGGCGCACTTCCACGAAGCAGCGCTCGATCACGTTGGTGGTGCGCAGTTTTCGCCACAAGTGCCGGGGGAAGGCCAAGAAGCTCAGCAGTTCCGGCAAGTCGCGCTCCAGCCGCCGCACCATCGGCCCGTACTCCTGCCGCCACCGCGCCCGGAAGCGACGAAAGGCTTGTTCCGCTTGGGCGCGGCTTTCCGCCAAGTACATCGCCTGCGCGCCGGCTTTCACTTCGTCATAATCGCGCCGCCGTACTTTCTCCAGAAGGTTCCGCATCTTGTGCACCCAGCAGCGCTGATGCCGCACCCGCGGATAGACCGTGGGAATCGCCGCCGCTAAACCGGGGCAGCCGTCGGTGACGATCAGACCCAACTGCTTGCCTTCCAGACCGCGCCGATACAGATCCTGCAGCAAACCTTCCCAATCGGCCTGGCTCTCGCCCTGGCTGCGCAGAAACGCTAGCAGATGACGCGTGCCGTCCTGGCGCACCCCGTAGGCCACCAGCATTTGCACCCGCTTGCGTCCCGCCGGCCGCCGCACCCGCAGACTCACTCCGTCCAAGAACAAATAGGCATAGTCGTCGTGGAGCCGGGCCTCATGAAAGGCACGCACCGCGCCGTCCAGATCGCGCGTCAGATTGGAGACGGTCGTGGCGCTCACCACTTCTTCGCTCAACAGCGCCACCACCCGCCCCACCGCCCGCGTGCTGATCCCGCGCAAAAACGCTTCCCGGATCAACAGCGCGACCTCGTCGGCCCGCCGCTGGAATCGTTCGATCCCACACGGCAGAAAACTCTTCTCCCGGGTTCGAGCCACCCGCAGCCGGAGGGTGCCGAAGCGCGTGACGAAATCCCGCTCGTAGTAGCCGTTGCGATAGCGCCGCCGCTTCCCCGTCCTCCGTTCATACCGCCCCCAGCCCGAGAAACGGTCGCGTTGCCGCTGCGATTCCAGTTCCAAGAACCCTTGCCAAGCCAGTTTGGTCTGCCCATACACATCGCCACAGAAACTCTCTTTCATCTCCGTTAGAAAATGTTGGAAATGCTCGGTGATTGGGATTATCTTCGCCATCGGGTGTAGGTCTCCTTTTCGGAAAGGCTTTAGCTTGCGAGGCCAAAGCCAACTTACACCCTCTCGCTTTTTACACAATCGAATTTACGTCACCCATGAGCGACTGACGGTGGCGTCCTTGACATGTGTTTTTTGGGCCAATACTCTTCGTTTTATGTCCCTAAAGAACCTTTTTGGGATCAGAACCATGTCTGCCTCTTTGGGCTTGGCCGGTCGGGACAACGAAACGCTTGCCGCTGAAGAAGAAAGTACTGCGCCGACTATCAAAGCAGTCAATCGAAAAAACCATCGTGCCGTCCATCAGACTGATCGGAGATTATCTCCAACCGGAGGTCAGGATTGACCTGACCGATCTTTCTTCATATTACCGGCAGTTGCTGATTGCTCAAATGCATCATCCAGTAGATAAGGCCTCATGACGCCCAAAAGAGGCCCAAGAAACGTTCCCTACAATACATCAAGAAATGGAGCGCATTGAATCACTCTTCGTTCTCCTCTGCCCTCGCATCTTTTAAGGCCTCCGTGATCGATTGCCAATCTGAATCTTTCTCTGGATCACATCCAGCACTCTGCTTGCAAACCTCAAACTCGTACACGGGGTGGATTTCCCAAGAGGAGATGCGCTTCGGGTCACTTGATGCGCGATGCGGATCTCCGCAAGCTCGATGACTGCCATCAAAAAACAACTGCCCGGTTACCCTGACTTGACGGTCGCTGATCAATTCAAGCTGGGCAAACTCCCAATCATCCGGCCGGTAATGAGGAATCATCTCGGCCGTTATTGTCGGGCATAGAATCCTTTCCTTGTCTGGGACAGACGCCTTTTTCGGAACGCGCTCCTGCTTGTCCCCTAATGCTATATGTATGTCCACGCTTGGTTGGTCGGTGTGGTTGCAGTTGACGCTCTCGCCAGAGTCGCTGCTGGAACTGGGACTGTAATGCTCCTCCACCATGAAACCAAGATATCGAACAACTAGGCCCTCCTCTAGGTGTTTCCCATTTACATCGCGAAGAAACTGAAGTGGTTTGCGATCAAGAGGCGGACCGAACCCGCCGGCATGTGGGTTCCCGTACTTAAAGTTTGCTATCGAATCGACAGCCTTTTGAAGCTTATTGAAATCATCAGTAGTCACTGCGACCGGCGTGTCCGATGAAGAGCACAGATTGTCCTTCTGGAAGTTCTGAGCGAACTCGGCCGTCAATTTCTCTCCGGTTAGGCTTGATTGCCCACAGTGTCCACATGAACTATCAATTGGTCTCGATCGACCGTTGTATGGCGTTGCACAAAGCAATTGGAAATGGTCTACGTTGCAGTTCTCTTGCGAGAAAGTGGTCGGATCTGTCTGGTTGCTCGAAGGGTTTGCGCGTTGATGCCTACTCCAGGTTGAGGGGCTGGGCACTTGCCCAAATAACGAAGCGCACGGCAGAAGGCGGCCGAACGCGACAACCACCAACAGCAGGCGGACGAATTTAGATCTCATCGCGACTCTCCTTTCTGATCTCAAGAACGACACTCAGTATATGGCACGCTCGGCACCCAATCGCGAACATCATCGAGCGCTCCGGGGGTGCCAGCGCAGCTGACCCCGACGAAGTACTGAGTTGAGATGGACGGTAACAATGCAATCCTTCCCCCGAAAGTCTTCGTCGACCCGAAAACACCCCAAATAACAAACGGACAAAGCAGAGGCTTCTAATTCCCTGCTACAGAGCTCTGATGAAGCCGGCGCAGCAAGCAAACATTTGCAGTGTCACTTCAGACTAGCATTCAGCAAATCAGCTAAACGGTAGCCTGCGAGAGTTGCTTGGGATCGCGCTACCTCTGAAGCCTTCGCTTCGTACGAGACATCCGGTCGCGATGAGATTGGAACTAATGGGTTATTGTCATCGCTGATAGGAAAAACGTAGACGACTGCTTTTGCAAGCCCGAAACTGTCGTTCACCCAGGAATGCGGATCGGCACTATCGGCTCCGGCTGGTCTTACGACTGCAAGAAGTGCTTGGCCGGTTTGGCTAACCTCAGCAAAATTCGGCTTATCCCCGAGCAAACCGTCCCAATAGGCATGAAGCTCATCTCTGCAGGGCTTTTTACAAAAAGCCACGAGGTTGCCACCAGCATCCCCTTTCGGATGGTTCTTGGTAAACCTCGAAGTACAGTGAAGCGGCTGGTGTACGTCGCCCACGAGGTGCTCCAACCACACAACGTCATAGGACTTGATGTCCTCCGATTCGTCGGTGCCAATTGCTTGAGACAAAAGCAGAATCTCTGTCAGAGCGTTAGGAAGCTTCGGTGCTTCACCGGGTGCGCCCTCCGCGTACGGAGTATCGACAAAATGCCAATACTTGTGCATAAACTTGTCTGCGTAACCGATGTTTTGCGCATCGGTGGGCTTGCCGGGAGGAGTGTCTCCCCCGTCAGCGGTATAGCCGGTGCTGCACTCACTCTGTTTGATACAGTCGGGCCAAACTGCACCGTGAAGAAACGCCACAAGGCCCTTTTGATCGTCGCTTACCCCTTGGGTCCACTGTACATACATCGGGTTGAGCTTTAACAACGTATCTACGCGAGCCCGCGTTTTCGGTGTCAGGTTCTTATACGCAATAAAGGCAACAAGCATATGTCCACCGTCGAACCACGCGTGGAGCGGTTGGGCAATGATCAGGAGAGTTAGAACAGCTGCAACAACGGAGCACTTACGCACTGGACTCCTTTCACCTATAGTAGGTCGTCGAATTGATCTCGTGAACTTATTTCCTTATCTGAAGCAATCGAGCTAGTAGTCCGAGGGAATCTTATGGCCAGTCCCAACTCGCCGGGAAGAAGAATGTCTTGTCTTTTGAGGCAACCTCCCCGGTAAATGCTTCAGCCTGTATGTGAAGCCACTTCTTCGCCACAGCAACCTGGAGCTCATCCGTGAGTTCAACGATCCCAGGATCTCGCCGATGCGTGGCGAGTTCCCGCATGCACACAAACAGTTCTGAACAAGTGCAGTCCAAGATGGCACCTTGGAGCGGCATGTCAAGGAAATCAATCGGGGTGCCGTGGTCGAGAATATAAAAGAACTTGCGGGTAGCTTTCACGACGTGCTTTTCGATCGAACACGCCTTGCCTCCGGCAGGGGTGACATCCTCGATGTCACAGAGATTCGCAAATCCCGCTAGGTCAAATTCGATGTTCTTCGACGAGGCGCTGCACAATATTGCCCCCTCTTTGATGTCATTAAGGTCGGCAACACGAATTGATCGACGCCCGGAACATCCCATAACGATGTCCGACTCACTCAGCAATTGGGCAAGAGGCAGCGGATAGTATCCCCTTCCAAAAGCGAGCATGTTGACGACAGGATTGATGTCATAAACAGAAACAATCGCATTGCGGCCCTTCAACGAAGCAGCTGCGGATTTGCCAATATTGCCCCAACCGACAATTCCGCAGCGCAGGCCATCCAAAATAGACGCCAATTGCGATCTCATCACCTTTTCTAGACTGTAGACACAGGCATCCCCTATGAGCGAGTCCTCCACCCTCTTCAGCGCAGTGTCCGCCATTGAGAGTACCGGCACTCCGAGTGGCTTCTTAGCGGCGGCAGCCTGATATCTCCAAAGACCGTTCTTGGTGTCTTCGACGCAACCCTTGAACTGAGAGAATTTCGCAAATTCGTCTGTCCAATCCGCAAAGTATCCCCCGACTTCTTGGAGAACAACCGGCTGTCTAGCGGATCCCAGAATTGCGACCACATCCCTCCACAGGTTGCTCAGCATGTAGTCAATGTCGGGTGGAACCAACACCTTATACCTCTTCGATTTCAAAAGCTCAACCGTATTGGCATCGGCGGAATAAGTGATCGCGATTACAAGATCGACGGGATACACGGAGTTCACGCGATCGATGAACTCTACAGTCGTCGGCAGGATGTGTTGAAGGATGATCGAGTGAGTCCCGTCAGTGTTAGTGGTCTCGCCAGCTAGCTCTTTCAGCACTTTCAGCTGACCCGTGATGTCGACGGATCTCTCGACAAAATCAACGCCCTGATCAATGTTCACGACGAGACTCGACGGCAGGCCTTTGCGACGATTTGGAAAATGAGGGGGCGGCTGGCCCATGGGGAAATCCTCCTATTTTGCAGGACAACTCTTCTCGTAGCCTGGACTAACTTTTGTTTCCATCTCTCCCGGGCCCACGCTCCGGCCATCGAAAAAGACGGGAATCTGGTCTCCCAATCCGAAGCTCTTTGGGTCACTCCTTCGTCTTCGATTAACCTCGACAAAAATGTTCCATTCGTCATGAGATCCGTCGCTAAAGGCAACTGAAGCCTTGGTCGCGTAATACGCAAGGAAACGCTTCCTTGCTTCCGGCTTCGTTGCGATATTATCGCGGAAATCCGAATCCACTTTTGCTCGAAGATCGATGTACCTTTCCAAAGATGCCATAATGTCCTCGGACGCACCGAAGAACGCTCTGATCTCCAAGGGACCAGCAGCGAATAGAAGGTTGAAGTCCCTCCCATATCCATCGTCACCAGCCAAAACCTGCGTCCACATATACATGTACTCTCCACCCTGCGCACTCTTACCATTGACCTGCGGCAACTCGCTTTCTACTTTCCCTGGAGCAAGCGCCCACACCCGCCCTTGGAATCTAGACTCCGCACGCGACTTAAGGAACTCCGAAATCTCGACATTGAGAGGGCGATATCCGCCGCCACGCGCCGTCAGTGGCACACTCAAGTAGGCAACCAACTTATCTTCATTTTGGGCTCGAACTTGAAATCTGAGACTCTGTACTGCGTGAGTGATCGCTGGCAAGAAATCCGGATCGACCTCATAACAGGTTCCTAAGGGCGTTTTGAGAATCTGTTTAGCCGGTGTGGGCTGTTGTGAGACCAAGCTTGACACCAGTGCTAGCACTACAACAGTCGCCGTAGCAACTCGCCACACGGCAGGAATCATGACTCAATCTCCTTTGAGCATCGATAAGCGACACCAGTTCGAATCGGGCCCCTTTCAAAGAAACCGCCTCTCGGGTGCAAGGCGAAACCCTACACCCTCATTTGTGCAATTGTCCAGAGCTTGATTTCACTTATGAAGCTCTGCTACCTCGGCTGACCGACTGGATCTAACTGTGGGGTACTTCATTCTGCCGTCACGACCTCCGCGCCTCGCGTTCACAGAACCGCCGTCTGTTACGTCTGCCACGGTCCGACGCCCCTAAAACCGGTCTCCGGAGAATTGGCTGTGCTTCAATAGCAGGAGCATCGAACACGGAGAAGGTTCTCATATCCTCCGTGGCCATACCGGCAATCACAATGTTGCTAGCAGGCGAGGTGGGCATAAAATTGGACACGGTTCTTGAAGTCAAGAGGAGGTTCCGGCTCATGTCTCTATCGGACGACGAACTGGCAGCCTTGTTCCTCTCCCCCTCTCGCCTTCAGATGCTCAGTGACGAAGATCTCATGGCGGCCCTGCGCATAGGCTGCAATGATGCCTTCACGGTCCTGTACGAAAGGTATAGTGATTTGGTCTTCCGAACCGCACGCGAAATCCTGCACGATGATGGCGAAGCGCAGGAGATGGTCGAGAAGGTATTCATGGTTATCTTCCGGACGGTGAACCAGTTCGATCCCGATCGCGGAACCTTCAACACTTGGTTGCTCCAGTGTTTTTCTGAGGCACGGAGGCAGCGGAGCCGAGAGGTGATTCCTCCG
>Ga0181530_10002544_pt1 | contig 21512 bp, 22 predicted proteins | sample PEATcosm2014_Bin_42_FD_119769 | JGI IMG/M metagenome (GOLD analysis project Ga0181530, IMG submission 119769) | Peatland microbial communities from MTU Mesocosm Facility, Houghton, MI, USA - PEATcosm2014_Bin10_60_metaG | ecosystem: Environmental > Terrestrial > Soil > Wetlands > Peat | place... | reverse complement strand
TCGACCACGCCACCGGCGTGGTCATCGGCGAGACGGCCGAGGTCGGTGACGACGTGACCATCTACCAAGGCGTCACCCTCGGCGGCACCAGCCTCGAGCGGGTGAAGCGCCACCCGACCGTCGGCAACCGCGTCACCATCGGCGCCGGGGCCAAGGTGCTGGGGGCGATCACGATCGGGGACGACAGCCGCATCGGCGCCAACGCCGTCGTCGTCAAGTCCGTACCCCCCAACTCGGTCGTGGTCGGCGTGCCCGGCCAGGTCATCGCCCGCAGCCGACCGCACCGGGCCAGCGACCGGCCGGACCTCGAGTCGGCCTTCATGCCGGACCTGCTCGGTGCCGGCCTGCATTCGCTGCTGGAGCGAGTCGACGAGCTGGAGATGGCCATCGCGGGACACGCCCACGGCCATGACATCCGTCCGTCCGAAGCGGGCGTATGGTCCGGGGAAGACTTCTCGATCTGAGACGACAAGGAGGACGTTGTGCCCGAGCCCTCGACCCCAGCTGTCGACCAGGTTGTCGACTGCACTGGGTTGGCGTGCCCGTTGCCGGTCGTGAAGACTGCTCAAGCGATCAAGAAGCTCGTTCCCGGACAGGTTCTCGAACTCCTCGCCACCGACCCCGGTGTCGAGCCGGACATGCGGGCGTGGAGCAGCCGCACCGGCAATGACCTGCTCGGCATCACCAAGCAGGGTGACGTCTTTCACATCCTGATCCGCAGGGTGAATTGAGAGAAGGCTTCGATGTGGGCCGACGACTCTGAGACGAAGATCCTCTACGTGCAGACGCACGGAGCCGACGACCCAGGCCGCAGCGCGACTCCTTTCTACCTTGCGGCCTCCGCAGCCGCGATGGAGTTCGAGGTGATGATCTACTTCACGATGTACGGGCCCACCTTGTTGCGCAAGGACGTCGTGGACAAGATCGGCCCGAAGGGCGACCAGGGCCAGCCGCTGCGCTACTTCATCGAGCAGGCAACCACCCTCGGCGTCCGGCTGCTGGTCTGCCAGCCGTCGCTCGCGCTCAACGATCTGAGTCTCGAAGACCTGATCGAGGGAGTCGAGGTGATCGGCGGCGCAGCCTTCAACGACCTCGCGGCTTCAGCCGACGCCGTGATCAGTTTCTAGGCCCCTCGCCATGACCGTCACAGCCCCCCCGCAGGCCGAGACGGACCCTCACTACAAAGTCGGAGACGTCGCCGGCTACACCGAGGTGTCCTACGACGCGAAGGTGAAGCTGTTCGAGCAGGTCAAGGGTGATCTCCGCTTCGGCGACTACTTGTACGGCTGCTACGAGTGCGGCATCTGTGTTGGCGCTTGCCCGTCAGCCAAGTTCTACGACTTCAGCCCGCGCCGGATCGCGCAGGCGGCCGTGCGGGAGGATGTCGAGCTGATCTACCAGCAGATGCAGGAGGACATCTGGGAGTGTTCCCAGTGCTTCTCCTGCTTGCGCTGCCCGCGCGGCAACAACCCCGGCGGGATCATCACGATCATGCGGGAAGTAGCCGTTCGCAACGGGCTGGCCTCGGCCAAGGAGGCCTTGGTCGGCTATTCCCGGATCATCTACAAGATCATGTCCACCGGCACCCAGGTTTCACCGGACATGCTGGGGCGGGACGCCTTCCCGGACTGGGGGCCTGAAACGGCCGACGTGGCGGACAACCTCGACCTGTGGCGCCGCGCGCTGCCACCAGAGACCATGCACACGACATCGACCGGCTGGTCCGTTGCCGACAGGACGCTGGTCGAGCTGTACCTCATCTGGTTTGAGACCGGCGCCCTCGACATGATCGCCCAGGTCGATCCCAGTCTGCACTCGATCCTGCAGGAGCTGATGGAGGATCGCCTCGAGGAAGAAGGCATTGAGCCATGACGATTCCGATAGGGGTACCCGTCGACGCGCGTCGGCTTCTCAACGCAACCGCCGAGCCGGTCGTCGACCGGCGGTCACTTGAGGACCCCCGCGCCGAAGTGCTCGAGCTGGAGCGCCAGGGCGAGTTGATCGTGCAGAAGATCGACGGGGAAGCGATCAGCGTCGCGACGAGGTACGGACGCGAGAAGCGGATCCAAAAGGCGCATCTGTGGCACCACAAGTCCTGTGGGCAGTGCGGCCATATCCCGGGCTACTCCACGTCGATCTTCTGGATAATGCGCAAGCTCGGCTACGACTATCACGATCCGCACGACCAGACCTCGTGCACGGCCTGGAACTATTACGCGAGCGCGACCTCCAACACGGCGGCCCAGGCGGCCGTGGCCGTACGCAACTTCGCCGCCGCCTACGAAACGGGTTATTTCCCGCTCATCCACTGCGGCACCTCCTACGGTCACTACAAGGAGGTGCGCGAGCAGCTGATAAGGCACCCGGAGTTGAGAGCGCAGGTGCGCGCCATCATGACCAAGCTCGGCAAGCCCCTTGTGCTGCCCGAAGAGATCGTTCACTACTCGGAGTGGGTTCACGCGCTGCGCCACGAGATCGCCGCCAAGCAGGTACGCGACGTGTCGGGAATAGTGGTGACCGTCCACCCGGCGTGCCACTACCACAAGATCGTTTCGGGCGACGCGATCTATGACCCGGACATCTACGGTGGTCAACGCACCGCCGTCGTAACGGGCCTCGCCGAAGCCCTCGGTGCCGAGGTGCGCAGCTACTCGACCTGGTTCGACTGTTGCGGGTTCGGCTTCCGGCACATCTTGGTGCAGAGGGACTTCACGCGGTCGTTCGCCACTTTGCGCAAGATCGAAGTGATGAAGGAGGAGGCCAGCCCCGATGTCGTGCTGACTCACGACACCGGGTGCGTCACAACCCTCGACAAGAGCCAGTTTGCGGCCAGGGCGCACGGGCACAACGCCGGTCTTGCAGTGCTCAGCGATGCCCAGTTCGCGGCACTCGCGATGGGAGCCCATCCGTACCGCGTGTGCCAGTTGCACTGGCACTCGGCCGACTACCGGCCGCTGCTCGAGAAGATGGGCATCGACTGGGAGAAGGCCTGGGCGGAGTTCCAGAGTGATCTGCGCCGGCTCGAGAGCGGCGAGAAGCGTTACCTCGACTGGGACGACGCCGACGGCGTGCACGACGGAGAACGACCCGCGGCTCGGGGCACGGACACGACGATTGAGGTGAGAGATGCCCTCTAAGACGGTTGTGGTCATCGGCGGAGGACCAGGTGGGCTGCGGGCCGTACAAGGTATCGCAGAGTTGGGTGGCACAGCGGTGTTGATAGAGCAGCGCGATTTCCTAGGCGGGACGCCTGTCGCTGAGAACTACTGCGGTCTGACCCCTCGCGGCGAGCCCGCGCAGCCGCAGATCCGTCAGATGGTCGACCTGGTTGCTGCCAATCCACTCATCGAGGTTCGCCTCGGTACCGAAGTCGCCGAAGTCGCCGGGGAACCCGGTGCCTTCACGCTCCGACTGCGGCACGCCGAGACCACCGAAACCCAGTTGAGTGGAGACGAGACGATCGAGGGCGGCGCCATCATTATTGCCACGGGGTTCGGCCACTTCGACCCGGGCCGGGCGACGCAGATGTACGGGTACTACGAGTTCCCAGACGTCATCACTCAGCCTGACCTCGAGGCGATGCTCTCGGAGGGACGAGTTCTTCGTCCGTCCAATGGGCAGCCACCGGAGCGGGTCTGCTTCGTCCAGTGCGTCGGTAGCCGCGACCGCCAGATCGGCAACGAGTACTGCTCGAAGGTGTGCTGCGGCGTGGCCTCGAAAGAAGCCATCGAGATCAGGGAACTGCTGCCGGACTCCAAGGTCCTCATCTTCTACATCGACATGCGGATGTACGGCTATTGGGAGAACGAGATCTACTGGCCGGCCCAAGAGCAGCACCACGTCCAGTACGTCAAGGGGCTGATCACCGAGGTGCTGCCGAAAGGGGATCGCCTGCTTGTCCGCGGCGAGGACACCACGATGGGCCGCCCGATGGAAGTCCTCATGGACCTCGTCGTGCTGTCGGTAGGCATGGAGCCCTCACCGGGCACGCGCGAGCTCGCAAGGCTGCTCGGGGTCAAGCAGAACAAGTACGGGTTCGTCGAGGCTGTCGGAAAGCCTCTCGATCCTGTCAGCACGGACCGGGAGGCGATCTTCGCCTGCGGGGCGGCCCTCGGGCCGGCCGACCTGGAGGACAGTGTCTCCTCGGCGGCCGGTGCAGCCATGAAAGCGGTCAGCTACCTACGGTCGCGCGCGGTCGCGACCGGGAATTAGGGCGATGGCTCGGTGATGACCGGTCCGGTCGTCGACACGCCGAGTGCGCTGGAGTTCCAGCGCGAGATCTTGGACCGGATCAGCGAGTGGGAGCTGCACGCCATCGCCGCTGATCTGGGTCGCAAGTCCGAGGCCTTGCGAGACCTCTTGTCCGGGCATCCCGCCCAGCTGGAGCGCGCGGCCTTGCGGGAGGTGCTGCGTTGGGTGTTCGCGACTCGCAGGCGTGCGGACCAGGTCATCGACGCGATAGGCCCAAGGCAGCTGGCAGCCGCCATTGGGGGACTCCTCATGAACGGCGAGGCGGTCGCAAAGCGAATCGACCGCTTCGATGAGTCGGTGAGCGGACCCGCCGCGCAGTCCGCGCTGGCAGGTTCCGGGTTCGACCTTCCCTCGGAACTACTGCACTTCACCGAGCCTGATCGGTACTGGTTATGGGCAAGGTGGATCTGGGATCCCGACACCCGCACCGGTGCGCTCGGCCTGGTCACGACGGACGGCTTCGACCTGAGTGCGGGCGCTTCGAGGGGAGCTACGTACCTGACAATCGGACGGGCGATGGCCTTTGTGGACGAGACCGGCAAAGCGGCCGGCTTTACCGCGGCCGGTCCGGGCCTGTTCGGGGTCGATGTTCTGCTGGCCGCCGTCTATGGGGTCTACATGCACACAGTCCTACGGATGCGGATGACCCGTGAGTTCAACCGGGTGATCCCGCCCCTACCCGACCTCGTCCGCCGATTGCTCGGCGTCTACCACCTGGAGGGCTAGAACCGTGCCTGTAGGTGGACGGAAAGTCCCGCCGGTCGCGGTGGAAAAGGAACAGGCAACGGTCGCCTCCACCATCTCAGGGCGCGAAGTGGAACTGACGACTGTGTGGAACCGGATGTTCGAGCCCCGGGTTCTGACCGACATCGGTCCGGACGGCTTCTCCGCGATTTCGGCTCTGCCGGGTGGCGAGTCGCTGGAATGGTGCTACGGCTGTGGCAAGTGTGTGCCGGTTTGCCCGGTCGACATGGTGGGCGACTATGGCCCCCGCAAGATCCATCGCAAAGTTCAGACCGGAACTCAGCTGCTGGCCGACGCGGATCTGTGGCTGTGCACGACTTGTGCGAACTGCCTGCGCGTCTGCCCCAAACAGGTCGACATGATCGCCATCATGCCGGCCGTCCGCGAGGCTGCCCTGACCGATGCGGCGGTGCCGGCCGAGCTGCAGGATGTCTTCGAGAAGACCTTCCGGCACGGCAATGCCCTCGGCCAGAACCAGCGGCGCCGGGCACAGTGGGCAGACAGCGCAGGGGTTCCGGTACGGATCCTGGCCAAGGATCCCTCGCCGGTCGACGTGTTGTTCTACGTGGAGGACTACTGGAGTTTCCATCCCCGCGGTCAGGACGCGGCCCGCGCCTTCGCACGAGTGGCCTCGGCGCTGGACATCGATTGGGCGATCCTCGGCCCGGAGGAGAAGACGCTCGGGGACTCCCAGCGCCTCGCCGGCGAGAGGGGCCTGTTTGATGCACTGGTCGCAGACGTGGCGACGGTGCTCGCGAAATACGACTTCGCCCGAATCGTGACGCCTGACCCGCATGCCTTCAACGCTCTTGTCAAGGAGTACCCACGGCGCGGGCACAGTTTCGAAGCGCTCCACTACACACAGCTGCTTGCCCCGCTCGTCGGCCAGATCGACTGGGCCCGGGAGCTCGACCTGCGGGTGACGTTTCACGATCCGTGTTACTTGGGAAGGCAGAACGGTGAGTACGACGCTCCCCGGACGTTGCTCAAGGCAATTCCCGGCGTCCAACTCGTCGAGATGGGCCGCTGCCGCGAGAACGCCTACTGCTGCGGCGGCGGTGGCGGCGGCATGTGGCTCGACAGTTTCACCAAAGACCACACGACCGAGCGCCTTTCCGAGCGCCGGGTTCGCGAGGCCGCCCAGACCGGCGCCAACGTGTTGGTGGTCTGCTGTCCTTATGAGGTGTCCAGGTTCACCGACGCCGCCAAGGCGACCGGTAACGAGCAGCTGCGAGTTTGCGACATCGTCGAGCTGATCGACGAAGCGATGTAGGACGGGACGCGACGTGGTTGAGCCGCTGCGGATCATCGACTTCGGTCGCAGCTCACCGCTGCGCTCGCAGACCTTCTGGCATGCGATCGCGTTTGGGGTGTCCGCCAGTGAAAGGGCGACTCTCTCTTTCACTCGCCCCGGTGCCCCGTATGTGTGCCTCGGCTACCACCGGGGGATCGACGAGGTAGACCGCGACTACTGCCTCAAGAACGGGCTCCCCCTCCTGCGTCGCATGGTGGGTGGCGGTCCTGTCTACCTGGACGCGGACCAGCTGTTCTTCCAGATCTGCTTGCCGGCACGGGCCGTGCCGGCGTCCAGCCGGCAGGCGCTGCGGGTGCTGCTCGAGCCTGTCGCGGCCGCCTTCCGTGCGGTCGGCGTGCCAGCCATGCTCGATGACGATCTCGAGATCTGCGCCGGCGACCGCAAGATCTGCGGGCACGGGGCCGCCCGGATCGAGGACGCGGTGGTGGTCTGCGGCAACCTGATCGAGCGGTTCGACCACGAGCGGGCGACCAGGGTGCTCGCCTTCGCTGACCCTTCGCAGCGGGACCAGACGCTTGCGCTCATGCGGCGCTTCGTGTCCCCGACCGCTGTCGACCCGGCGGCCTTCCAAGCCGCCATGATCAGTGCGTACGCCTCGGCGCTCGGGCTCGGTCCGCTAGTCGGCGGGCTGACCGGGGCCGAGCGCAGAGCGCTCGTCGGTTTGGACGAAAGATTCACGAGCGATGCCTGGCTTGCCGGACCGACCCGGCCGGCGACCGCAAGAGCTGCCAAACCGAGCGCTCGCCAGGTCAAGGTACGAGCCGGCGTGTGGACGCTCGGCGCGTCATATGACGGCGCGCAGGTGGCCGCCAGCGTCGTCCGGGGGACCATCGAGCAGGTTCGCCTGCAAGACCGCGGGTTGAACGGCTCCACGGATCGCGCGGAAAGGGCCCTCACCGGTATCCCGTTGCAATCGGTGGCCCGGGTGCTAGCCGGCTTTGGTGATCCTGGGCGTCGCCTGGCTGGGGCCTTCGCGACGGCCGATCCCGCGAGGCTGTGATGGGAGAAGCTTCGCTCGTCGTCGTCGCCGGCTTCACGCTCGCCCTCGACAGGCGCTATCACCCCGAGACGCACATGTGGGTGCTGGAAACCGGACCGGGGCTGGTGAGGATAGGGATGGACTCACTCGGCCTCGAGACCAGCGGAACCCTCGTGCAGCTGTCTTTCTTGCCGACAGGGACCGAGCTCACCGCGGGAAGGCCGTTCGGCCAGCTCGAGGCCGCCAAGTTCGTTGGTCCGTTGATCAGCCCGGTTTCCGGAACGGTGCTGAGCGTGAACGAAGAAGTTGCCACCGACCCGGGCCTTGCGCAGCGGGATCCGTACGGAGCCGGCTGGCTGATCGAAGCGAGCATGAGCGAAACCGGTGCCACGCCCCCGCCGCTTTTGACAGAGCCGGCCCAGATCACCGCCTGGTTCACCGCCAGGATCGCCCACTACCGGCTGCACGGGCTGATCGCGCAATGACCGCCGCGCAGTGGCTGTCGCGACCCGCCGAAGTGCGCCGGGCGAACTTCCCTGACGTTATGGACTTCTACGCGCCGGGCCTCAGGCGCTGGCAGAGCTCGGAGTGGGTCCCGGCCAGCCCCCGCCGGTTCCTGCCCGTGTCCGTCACGGGCTCGGCTTGTGCTCTTTCGTGCGACCATTGTCAGGCGAAGGTGCTCGAGGGCATGATGTCGGTCCGGGCCGGTCGGGATCTCTTCGGGCTCGCGGAGCGGCTCTGCGAGCAGGGAAGTGAGGGCCTGCTGGTTTCCGGCGGGTCCACCCGTGGCGGCGGCGTGCCGTTGCTGGCGCATCTGCGCCACATCCGCCGCATCCGCGAGGAACTCGGGATGAAGGTCATCGTGCATTCGGGCCTGGTGTCGCCCGAGCTCGCGGCCGGCTTGGCAGCGTCGGGCGTAGACGGCGTCATGCTCGATGTCATCGGGGCCGACGAGACCCTGCGTGAGGTCTACCACCTCGACCTGACCGTCGCCGACGTGGAACGTTCGCTGCAGCTGCTGTCCGAGCGCGGGCTGCGGATCATCCCGCACATCGTCCTTGGTCTGCACTACGGCCGTTTCCTGGGCGAGTACCGGGCCCTTGAAATGGCCACCCGCTACCCGGTTGCGACGCTGGTCCTTGTCGTGCTGGTGCCGCTCGTCGGCACCCCGATGGCGCACGTGCCGCCACCTCCGGGCGATCAGGTGGCGGAGTTCTTCGCGGCCGCCCGGCTGGCCGCTCCGACGACGACGATCAACCTCGGCTGTGCCCGTCCGCTCGGCGCGCGCAAGCGGGAGCTCGACGAGGCGGCGATCGACCTCGGCTTGAACGGCATCGCCTATCCGGCGGAGGGCGCCATCGCATACGCGCGGTCGCGCGGCCTCAGGCCCCGGCTGTTCGAATACTGCTGCTCGCTCACCTGGAGCGGGGCTCAGGAGAGCGGCTTCGCCCAAGGGCAGGTGACCCGGTGAGCGAGGTATGGCGGCTCCTCACCGACGACGGTGCCGGGGCGGCTGCGGGACTCGCGTTGGATGAAGCACTCATGAGCCGGTATGCACGGGACGAGCCGGAGCGCCCGCCGACGCTGCGGCTCTACAGCTATCGCGATCACTGCGCCCTGGTCGGCCGGTACCAGACCCTGGAGGCCGAGGTCGACCTGCCCGCCTGCCGCCGTACCGGCACCGAGGTCAGCCGCAGGCTCACGGGCGGTGGTGCGATCGTCATGGGATCCGGCCAGCTGGGAATCGCCTACGTGGACCGCGCCCGGCCCGGCCAGCGGCCCCGGGAGACCATCGAGGAGCTTTCGGTCGCGCTCGTCGCCGGCTGCGCTCGGCTGGGGATTCTCGCGAGTTTCGGCGGCAAGAACGACCTGGAGGTCGGCAGCCGCAAGATCGCGGGCCTCGGGCTCTATGTCGATGCGGCCGGAGCGATGCTCTTTCACGCGAGCGTGCTGGCTGATCTCGATGTCGCGTTCATGCTTCAAGTGCTGCAGATACCGGCCGCGAAACTGGCCGACCGGGCTGCCGCCGCCGTGAGCGAGCGGATCACGACCGTCTCGGTCGAGACCGGTGTCCGACACGACGCCGCGACGATTCGACCCCTCATCGCCGACGGTTTCGCGAAGACCTTCGGGGTGTTCTTGGAGCCTGGGACGCCTGACCGAAGAGAGCAGGTCCATGCTGCTGCGCTTGCTGCCGGCAGGTACCAATCGAAGTCCTGGCTGAGCGAACGGAGCATCGCGCCCGACGCCAACGGTTCGTCGCTTCTAAAGACACCAGCGGGGCTTGTCAGGATTTATCTCGCCACCCATGGCGACCTGCTCAAGAGCGTGATGATCGCCGGGGACTTCAACGACCTGCCGGTCGGCTTGGTGGCGATGGAGTCCGGGCTGCGCTGGCGACGTCTTGAGTACGACGCCGTCGTGGCCGTTGTCACCCGCTCCGGGGCGGCCGAGGCGCTCGGCGTCGCACCCGAGCTGATCGCCACCGCAGTGATGGAGGCGGGTCGCCCTGCGTGCGAGCTGGAGGTGGCCAAGGCCTCCGGGCCGACAGACCTCTCCTTGCCGTCTGGGCCGGCCGCGGTCGCGGATCTCTGCCGTTCCCCCGACCCGGGCTGAGAGGAGACGGCATGGTCGTTCACGAGCTTTCGCTGCCGTCTTGGGCGGACCTGCCCACCAAGCACAGCCCGGAGTACGTGCGCATCTCCATGGCGAGCGCGATCGCACTGCGGATGCGCTCGGGCCGGTTCAGCCGGGACTTCGGGCTCGGTGGCATCAACCTGTTGCTCAGCTACGAGCGAGGCTGCCGGTCCGACTGCGGCTACTGCGGGCTTGCCCGCAGCCGCCCGGGCAGTTATGAGGACAAGTCGTTCATACGGGTGGAGTGGCCGCTTGTGCGAACCGACGATCTCGTGGAGCGGATGGCCCGGTTCGAACCGGGGCTGACCCGGCTCTGCGTCTCGATGGTCACCCACGGCCGCGCGTACCGAGATACCTGCGAGATCTCGCGGAGGATAATCGAACGGGTCCGGACTCCGGTATCGGTCCTTGTCGCGCCGCCGACGCTCACACGCGAGCGCCTGGAGAACCTCAGGTCGATCGGTGTCGACATGATCGGGGTCGGGCTCGATGCCGTCACCGAGTCGCTGTTCCGGAGCGTTCGCACCGACGTTCCGGCAGGTGGCCTCAAGTGGGGGAAGTACTGGGAGGTCGTGACCGACGCCCGCGACATCTTCGGGCCCTGGAAGGTCAACGTGCACACGCTGGTCGGACTCGGTGAGTCGGACCAGGATCTCGTCGCTCTGTTCGTGGCGATGCGGGACCGGCAGATCTTCTCCTATCTCTTCTGTTTCAACCCCGAGCCCGGCTCGCGCTTGGCCGCCCATCCGCAGCCGTCGCTCCGGCGCTGGCGCCGGGTGCAGCTCGCCCGGTACCTGGTCGAGGCCGAAGACTACGGACTCGAGCAGTTCGGCTTCGGCAGCCGTGGCGGGATCGTCCGCGTGCGGGCGGCCCGCCCGGCCGTCGAGGCAGTCGTGGCGGAGGGAACGGCGTTCATGACCAACGGCTGTCCGGGCGAGAACGGTGCACCCGGCTGCACGCGGCCCTACGGTTCTTACCGGCCCACGGAGGCGTTTCGTGACTACCCGTTCGTGCCGGCGGCGAGCGATCTCGAGGAGATCCGCCGCCAGCTGAGACTGGAGGATCTCGTCGAATGAACAGAGAGGTGGGCTGAGGTGCGGATCGTCGTGCCGGTCAAGGCGGTGCCCGATCTCGTCGAGGAGATCGAGCTCAACGAGGACGAGACCGGTATCGACCGTGAGTACCTGACGTTCGTGCTCGGAGAGTGGGATTCCCAGGCTTTAGAAGAGGCGCTGCTGCTCAAGGACGCCAGTGGAGCCGAGGTCGTGGCCGTCGGCCTCGCCGACGACCCCGAGATCGACCAGATCCTGTACACGGCGCTGGCCAAGGGCGCCGACGCGGCCGTGAAGCTCGCCGACGCCAGCGGCGCGGCGAGGTCTGGACCGGCCGGAATCAGGATCGCGGAACGGGCCGCGTTGCTGTCAGGGTACCTGGAGGCCCAGCCCGCCGATCTGGTGATCTCCGGCGTGCAGGCCGCCGACGACCTGGAGGGCCAGTTGCCGCCCACGCTTGGCGCGCTGCTCGACCTTCCGCACGTGTCGGTGGCCGTCAGTGTCGAGATCGACGGCGGCTCGGCCATCGTCCGCCAGGAGTTCGCCGGCGGCCGGTCGCATGAACTGCAGGTAGAGATGCCCGCGGTGATCGGTGTCCAGTCAGCCCACCAGGCCCCCCGCTATGCCCCGATCAGCCGGATCAAGCAGGCCATGCAGACGAGAGAGCTGACCGAGTTCACGGTATCGCTGCCGGCGACCGGAAAGGGCGCGGTCGTGCGCCGGATGCACCGACCTGAGATGAGCGGTCACGCCGAGATGCTCACGGGCAACGCCGGAGCCGTGGCTGATCAGATCGTGGACCTGCTTCGTGCACGGGGCCTGGTGAAGGGGTGAACGACAAGTGAGCAGGAACGTGATGGTGCTCGCCGAGCACACCGGTGGTCAGGTTTCCGAGGGGACCCACGAGCTCATCGGAAAGGCGCACGAGCTGGCGTCCGTGTTGGGCGGACTGACCGAGGTGGCCCTGCTCGGGCGCGCCGACCTGGCCGGTCAGCTCGGTGGCGCCGACATCGTGGTCGCCGTCGATCACCCGGCCTTGTCGGAGTACCTGCCGGAGCCCTACGAGCGGACCCTGTTGGAAGTTCTGGCACAGCGATCCCCGCGGCTGTTGCTGATTGCGCATGGCACCGTCGGCCTCGACCTCGCGGCCGCGCTCTCGGTGCGTTGGGACGCGCCACTGGCGACCTATGTCAGCGCACTGGAGATCGAGGAGGGCACCGTGACCGCCACTGCACAGATCCTCGGCGGGAAGGTGCTCGTCGACATCGAGCTGCGCGGTGAGCGCGCGATTGCCACCGTCTTGGGAGGCGCCTTCGGTGCCGAGCCAGGGCAGAGCCCCCGCGACGCCGAAGTCGTCCACCTGGCGCCGCCGGCCGGGCTCGACGCGCCGCGCATGTCGCTTCGACAGGTCTTCGAGGCCGATGGGGGAGACCTCGACATCAGCTCGGCCGAGATGCTCGTCTCGGTGGGTCGCGGGATCGAGTCGCAGGACAACATGGAGATCGTGGAGGACCTGGCCGATGCCCTTGGCGTCCCGCTCTCGGCGTCGCGGCCTGTCGTCGACGCGGGATGGCTGGCGAAGACCCGCCAGGTGGGCCAGTCGGGTTTGAAGGTCAAGCCCAGGGTCTATCTCGCGCTCGGCATCTCCGGAGCTCCCGAGCACCTGGAGGGCATGCGCAACGCCGAGTTGATCATTGCCTGCAACACGGACCCTGGAGCGCCGATCTTCGGCGTCGCCCACTACGGCACGACCGTCGATCTTTTCGATCTGGTCCCGGAACTCGTGGGCAAGGTCCGCGGCTGACATGGCGGGCCGGATTGGCCTGCTGGGCACGGCGGTGACCCGGCCCGTCTTCGAGGGCGTCGGCCCGCTCGGAAAGGCGGTCTTCTACGCCGTGGCCGCGGTGTCGACGGCCGTCTTCGCCTGGGGTACGTGGCACCGCGTGCAGAAGTACCGGGTGGGCCGCCCGGCGGGACGCGGGCCGGCGATCCGGGCTGCCCTGGCCAACCGGCTGCGCTCTGTCGGCAAGGGCGCGTCAGTGGCGAGAAACAACCGCGCGACCGGTCTCGCGCACTTCTCTATCTTCTGGGGCTTCACAGTCGCCCTCGTGGCGACGGTCATCCTCACCATCGACACCGACATCGTCCGGAATGTCTCCCGGCTCTTCGCCGGGCACGACGACAGCTTCTTTCATGGCACGTTCTTCCTCGTTTACACCTTCGCGGTGGACACGTTCGGATTCACGTGCCTTCTGGGCCTGGTTTACATGGCGCTGCGCCGAGGCGTACGCAGACCGTGGCGACTCGGCTACAGCCGGGCGGGTACGCCTGCCGGCGGCTATTCGCGCAAGGTCATGGTCGAGGGCGACTGGGTCTTTCTAGGGCTGCTCCTGGCCATCCTGGTCACTGCTTACTTTCTGACGGGCCTGCGGATCCTTGGCCAGCACATGCCGTGGTTCACGGCGTTCAGCCCGTTCGGAAGGGTTTTCGCCGAGGCGTTCTCCGGCCTTGGCATGACGGCGGCCGAGGCCGTCAGCGCTCACACCGTCGTGTGGTGGGTGCACGCCAGCCTCGCCTTGAGCTTCGTCGCGTACATCCCGTACTCCAAGGCCATGCACATGCTGGTCGATGGGGTGAACCTCATTGCCACGGATCGGTCGGCCACACTTGCGCTGCCCCCGCCTGCGCCCGACCACCCGGGCTATCAGGAGATCTCCGACTTCACGTGGAAGGAGCTGCTCGACTTCGACGCGTGCACGAGATGCGGCCGCTGTCACGAGGTCTGTCCCGCCCGCGCCGGTGGGGCTCCGCTCTCGCCGCGCGACGTGATCCTCGACCTGCGTCAGTGGGTGGACGCTTCGACCGGAGGGATCACGCTGCTGGACCGCGAACGGCGACCCGCACGTACCGGCCCGCTCGCGAGGGCCGACGGAGCGAGGATCGCCGGCGAGGTGGTAGATGCTGCTGCGTTGTGGTCGTGCACGACGTGCATGCACTGCGTCGACGTCTGCCCGGTGGGCGTCGAGCATGTGCCCACGATCGTCCAGCTGCGGCGCCGCCTCGTCGATGAGGGGACCATGGAGGCCACCTTGCAGCAGGCGTTGCAGAACCTGGCCACACAGGGCAACTCGTTCGGGAAGTCGGCCCGGATGCGGGGTCGATGGACTCGCGAGCTGGACTTCGTGGTCCCGGATGCCCGCAAGCAGCCGGTGAAGTACCTCTGGTTCGTCGGCGACTTCGCCAGCTTCGACGAACGGTTGCAAGAGAATGCCCGGATCCTCGCCAGGATCCTGCACGAGGCTGGCGTCGACTTCGGCCTGTTGTTCGAGGCAGAGCGCAATGCCGGCAACGACGTTCGTCGCGTCGGCGAGGAAGGTCTTTACGAAGTACTCGCCGACCACAATGTCGAGGTTCTGCGAGGGGCCCAGTTTGACGAGATCTTCACGACCGACCCACATACACTCAACGCGCTACGTAACGAGTACCCCGCGCTGGGTGTGAACTGCCCGGTCTGGCACTACACCGAGCTGCTTGCCAAGTTGTTGGAGGAGGGTGCGATCAGGTTCCGGCCTCTGGGCCACCGGGTCACATACCACGATCCTTGCTACCTGGCCCGTTACAACGGGGTGGTCGAAGCGCCCCGAAGGATTCTGCGGGCGCTCGGCTGCGAGCTCGTCGAGATGCCCCGCAACGGCGCCGACACGTTCTGCTGTGGTGCTGGCGGCGGCCGGATCTGGATGGACGACGGCTTGTTCACGGAGCGACCTAGTGAGAACCGCATCGGCGAAGCGCTCCGTCTGGGCGTGGGACAGTTCGTCGTCGCATGTCCGAAGGACATGACCATGTTCTCCGATGCCGTCAAGACCGTTGGGGCAGATGACCGGCTTGTCGTGCGTGACATCACCTTGCTCGTCCAAGAGGCGATCGCCAGCCTCGCCGAGCCAGGCACGACGGGAGAGACGGTTTGATGGCTGGCCACGATCGCAACAATGTCGGAACCGGACGGGAGACGAAGCGATGACAGTTGTCAACAAATGCAACCTTCCCGATGACCTGTACTACGTAGTGGGCAAGCACGTGTGGGCGCGCCGTGAGGAAGATCTCGTGACAGTCGGGATGACCGACGTGGCACAGAACATGGCGAAGACCATTGTCGCTGTGACGCCGAAGGCGGTGGGCAAGTCCGTCGAGAAAGGCCGGAACATCGCCACCGTGGAGAGCGGTAAGTGGGTCGGTCCCGTCTCTGCGCCTATAAGTGGCGAGATCGTGGCGGTCAACGACGCTCTTGCCGCCTCGCCTGGCCTGGTCAACTCCGATCCCTACGGTGCCGGGTGGGTCGCCCGGATGCGCCCTCTTGACTGGGAAGGCGATGTCGCCGACCTCGTCACCGGGCCGGAGGGTATCGAGCTCTACCGCCAGTTCCTCGACGCCGAAGGGATCACCTGCGGCTGACGCCAGCCCGCCCGCGGCTTACGCTGGCCGGGCGTGGTTTGGCAGCCCTGGGGACAAGACCCAACTAAGTACACATAAGCCATATAAACTAGTTGGAAGGTAGTATAAGGAATTGTCTGATCTCGCTCTCAGACCCAACCACAGCTCGCAACGCGCCGACCTTGCTAAGCCGTCTCCGTCTAGTCAGGAGAGAAGTGACATGGACGCAACCGACACCGAACCAATCGCTTCGACCGCCGCTTCCCACGCGGACGAGCCAAAGCGGATGGCCATCATCTGTTGGAGCAACGATCTCGACCGAGTGTGGCCGGTGATGATCCTTGCCACGACGGGCGCTGCAAGTGGCCTGGAGGTGGACGTCTTCTTCACGTTCTGGGGGCTTCGGGTCTTGCAGAAGAACGAGACGCGCGTCACGGGCCAGAACTGGATGCAAAAAGGCGAATCGCTGTTCGACCGTGGCGGCAGCGACCACCTCAAGCTGAGCAAGGTGCACTTTGCCGGGATGGGTACCTCGATGATCAAGCTGCTGGCCAAGCAACACAACGTCGCCAGCGTCACCGAGCTGATGGAGATGGCCATCGAGATGGGCGTGCGGTTGCACCCGTGCCAGATGACCATGGACCTGTACGGGCTGTCGACGTCAGACTTCATCGACGGATTGCAGCCCACTCTCGGTGCTGCGAGCTTCATCGACATGGCTGCCAGGGCCGATATCCAGCTCTTCATCTGACGACCACTGCAAAGTGAGAGGAGCAAAGACTCCTCAACTGGTTCACCCTCACGGCCTCGACCTCAATTCAATGGACCTCGTCGGATGCGTTGAGACCAGCAGCCACCACGTTCGCGTCCCCGCCCGGGTTGCGGGCCGGCCGAAGCTCAAGGTGTGAGACCTGTCGCCACCGTCGTGTCGGGGACGCCGACGATGTCACACAGGCGTGGGCGTGGCAGGCCGATCGGCACAAGGCGCAGGCAAGCGGACGTCGCCGAGCAACGGTGCAACGTCGCGGCGGGGGATGTAGTCGCCGCTTCGCGGATCTTGGACGTAGGAAGCCCGGGCAGGCGCTCCCGCTGCGATGCGGGCGACTGCGGAGAGCAAGCGGCTCACGTCGGCTTCCGTCGTGTTGAGGCCGGCGCTTGCCCGCACTGCACCCGGCATCCGCGTGCGGTCACCTCGACGCATCTCGTTGCGGAAGTCGACGACCTCGTCCTCGGCGAGGCCCAGCAGACGCATCATGTAGGGGTGAGCGCAGAAGCAGCCGTGCCGGACGCCGATGCCGTCCTCGGCCGACAGCCGGGCTGCCACTAGACCGTGTGGGAGACCTTCCACGGTGAAGGTCACGACGGGCAAGGTATCGACCCGCAGATCCGGTCCGAGGACGTGTACCCCCGGGATGCTCGCGAGTCCATGTCGCAAGAGGTGGGCGATACGGCTGTCGTGGGCGGTAATCGCCGGCCAGCCGATCTCGGCGAGGACGTCAATTGCCGCGTGCAAAGCCACAGCACCGACAACGTTCGGAGAACCAGCCTCCTCTCGGTCGGGAGGGTCGTTCCAGACGACGTCGTCGAGTTCGACGAGGTTGATCGCGCCGCCGCCCGCTAGAAAAGGGTCACCCTCCGCGAAAACGGCGCGGGGCCCGATGAGGACGCCCGCCCCAAAGGGCGCATACATCTTGTGACCGCTCCAAACGACGAAGTCGGCTTTCGCAGGGAGCGGACGGTGAGGTGCCAGCTGGGCGCAATCGACTGCCACAGGGATCTCGCGAGCGTGAGCAGCCTCGATGATCTCGTCGATCGGGGGCATCCATCCGGTGATGTTCGAAGCACCCGTGATCGTGAGCAGCCGGGCCTTGGCAGTCCGGTCCAGTTCAGCCACGACGTCGGCTGTCGTGAAGGTCCCGTCAGGACCGCACTCGACGAATCGGCGGGAAGCCACGCGAGACCACGGCAGAAGGTTGGAGTGGTGTTCGACAACGGACGTGACCACGACGTCGTCGAAGCGCAGGCGCAGACGATAGGCGAGGTGGTTGATGGCTTCGGTTGTATTTCGGCAGATGATGGCGACGTCGTCGCGACCCTCGCGTCCCGCGAAAGAAAGTATGGCGTCACGTGCGCTCTCGTATGCATCAGTCGAGAACTGAGACTTGTAGCCAGAGCCGCGATGGACTCCCGAGTACGAGGGGAGGAACTCCTCGACGCGGCGGAGCACAGGCTCGAGCACACCCGTAGAAGCCGCTGAGTCGAGGGCGACATATGGGCGTTCCAGGCCGTCGACGCAAGGCACGAGCATCCCGTCACCGACGAGCGGAACGCGAATCCCGGTCACGATCCCTCCTTCTCCGGACGTCGATGCCACAAAGGTCGATTACCCGACACCGATCCGGACGCTTCGATAGGAAGCCATCCGGACCAGAACACTATCATTTCTTATTCCATGGATTCACTTGAATTTACGATATTGAGGTACGCGCGACAATCCTGTCGCGAACTGGGAGGTCATGCGTCCTGTCTGGGGAAGGCAGGGTTTCTACGCGTCCGTGCGGTATGTATCATGGTACCATGGTAACAGTAGAACGAGTTCAATCGGGTGTCCGGCTGGAACGTCGGCTGTTGAAGGTGCTGAAGGGGCTTGCCGAGTACCTCGACCTTTCTCTCGGGGACCTGCTCGAAGGGGTGGTGCTGCACGCGTTCGAGCAGAGACTTCCCTTCGACGACGTGACCGTTGTCACCATCGAGAGGCTCAAAGAGGTCTACGGCTTGGACCTGACCGCCGCGGACAGCCACCGCCTGTTCGAGACAGACGACAAGGGAGTCAGGGGCAGATGACCACCTTACGCGTGCGGGTGGCCGGCACCGTCGCGATCGCGCTCCCTCCGGAACGAGCCTTCATGATGTTCACCCCGAGCGGTGAGAGGACCTGGGCGCGCGGCTGGAATCCGAGATTCCCGAGTCCGAGCGCGGATGAAACTGAGCCCGGCACCGTCTTTCAGACAGAGCACGGTGGTCGGGAGTCTGTCTGGATCGTGGCTCGGTGCGACCAAGGCCAGTCGATCACGTACGTGACAACGACACCGGGGGAGCGCTGTGGGCTCGTCACCGTCACGTGTGAACCCTCCACCAACGGAACCAAGGCGACGGTCAGCTACGACCTCACGGCGCTCAGTCCTGAGGCCGAGGCCGAGCTCGGCCGGTTCGCGGCGAGCTATCCCTTGTTCCTCGGCCAATGGGAACGCTCCATCGCGGAGGCGGCCATAAAGGGCGACCATCGATAGGCAGACCCGGTGATTGCTCGGCCCGGCACGTGCCTGCGGGCAGTCGGAGACTGCGGTTTGGCATCTAACGGCGTGGGATCTCTTGTCGCTCCCGAGTGGCACCCCCGGAATCGTCAGCCGAGCTATCTGTGGCTCCGTGGATGTGACGCCTCAGCTCACGTGTGATCTCCGCCAAGTCGCCACGCTCTATGACCTTCTGCAAGCGGGCGTGTATTTGCGCAACCTCGCGGGGGTTCGAGAAGGCCCGCAAATCGACGGCCAGGAAGAGCCGTAGCTGCCATTCCCAGCTGTTCCATAGATCCATCAGCAGCTTGTGGTCGGCCGCTTCGTAGAACATGCGGTGTAGCGCCAGATGAGCTTCGATACTTGCCGAGACATCACCGGCGGTGGCGGCATCCCTAAGGTCCTTGACCAGCTGTCTCAACCTTGGGCGTCCGTTGGTTTGCAACCAGGGCAAGGATCTCTCGACCGCAAATGGCTCAAGACGAAGGCGCAGCGTTGCGATCTCCTCGACGGCCTTCGGTCCGACTTCCGCCACGAAAGCTCCCCGGAACGGTTGCTTGATGACGAGGCCCTCTTCTTCGAGTTTGCTGAGGGCCTCTCGAAGAGGGGCACGGCTCACGCCGAGTTCGGCCGCGATATGAGCCTCCCGAAGCTGAAAGCCTGGGGCAAGGCTTCCGTCGAGGATGGCTTCCCTGAGGACGGCGGCCACACCGTCAAGAGTCGTGCGGTGCTGAAGTTTCTCGAACACCACGGCTGCATCCCTTCGCGCGGTCGGCGCACGACAATCTACCGGCGAGACCGCGCGAGATTGCAGACGGCAAGGAGAAGCGTCACAGAAACCTCAGCTCTTGTTGACGTTGCCTCGGCCGGAAAAGGCGGAAGGCCTTGCAACGCGGCCATCGGGCCAAGTCGCTTCCAAGTCGAGATGCTTTGACACTTTGAAGTGCTTTCTGTAGATTGTCGACCGATGGCCGAACTGCGCGGAGTGCTCAACGCACTTCTCACACCGTTCACCAGTGACGGCGAGGCCGTAGAAGAGCGGGCTCTGAGGGCGCTCGTGGAGCGCACCATTCGCGGCGGGATCCACGGACTGGTGTCGTGTGGCTCGACCGGCGAGTTCACTTCCCTCAGCCTTGACGAGCGGAAACTCGTGCTCGAGATCGTTCTCGACGAGACAGCGGGTCGCGTTCCGGTCATCGCCCACACGGGCGCCATGACGACACGGGAAGCCGTTCTGCTCTCGCAACACGCCGAACGCGCCGGAGCGGCGGCCGTCATGCTCGTCGCGCCCTACTACGAACCATTGACGTTTCGGGAGGTTTCTCGCTACTACCGGGACGTTGCCGCTTCGGTCGGGGTTAGTGTCGTGATCTACAACCTCCCCGTGGCTACAGGTGTCAACTTGGGTCCCGCGGAGATAGCGAAACTGGCTGCCCTGGCTCCCAACATCCGCTACGTCAAAGACACGAGCGGCGATATGAGTCAGACGGCACAGCTGATCCATGAGTACGGCGACGTCGTCTCGACGTTCGTGGGGCTCGACACGCTCTACTTCGCATCGATCGTCGAGGGGGCATCGGGATCTGTCCTAGGCACTGCCAATCTGCTGCCGAGCGAACTCGCGGCAATCTGGGATGCGCTACAGGCGCAGGAGCTTGAGCGCGCCAGCGCCCTGTGGGCGCAGGTCTTTCCCCTGATGCGGTTCCTGGTTTCGGGTGGTTACGTGGCGGGACTGAAGGGCGGTCTCGAGATCCTTGGGTTCCCGATCGGAGTTCCGCGTGCGCCGCTCGAGGCCCTCGTTGAACCGGGGCTGTCCGATCTCAAGATGATCTTGTCCACCTTGCCCAGTCGGCTTCCCCCGTACGAGACTGACCGGACGTAGGCACAACAGGTCGCCGGAGGCACTGCCTTGGCCGCCAAGGCCGTCGAGTGGTTCGGCACCACTCGGTGCGACCCTTTGTAGACGTGGGTTTCACCGCGGTTCTTCCATCCTGAGACCGTTCGTCGGCGTGGCGGATGGCTGACCGGAGTCGACCCTTCCGCCCCCGCGCGGGTCCCGTCCTTGTGCATCCGCAGGCGGCTTTCCACGCGCAGGGCAGTAGTCTCCGCGACATGGAATATCGCCAGCTGGGTAGTTCGGGTTTGAGAGTCTCAAAGATCACCCTCGGCACGATGGGTTTCGCCGGAACTGGCTGGGACAGTCCTGTCGGGAACATCGATGTGGAGGGGGCTCGCCGCCAGATCGGTCTCTGTCGCGACGCAGGGGTCAACCTGATCGACACTGCCGACGTGTACTCAAACGGCGTGTCGGAGGAGATCCTTGGAGAAGCGCTCGGCAAGGATCGTGATGAGGTTCTCGTGGCGACAAAAGTGCGGTTTCCCATGGGCGCAGGACCCAACGATGCGGGACTGTCGCGCCATCACATCGTAAGGGCGGCCGAGGCGAGCCTGCGCCGCCTGCGCACCGACCACATCGACCTGTACCAGGCGCACGAGTGGGATGGCCAGACCCCTTTGGAGGAGACGCTGAGTGCCTTCGACGCCCTGGTCAGGTCCGGGAAGGTCCGCTACATCGGTGCCTCCAACTACTCCGCCTGGCACCTGATGAAGGCCTTGGCCGTGTCGGAGAGGAACGGATTCGCGAAGTTCGTCTCGCAGCAGATCTACTACTCGCTGCAGGCCCGCGAGGCTGAATCGGAATTGGTGCCTCTCTCGATCGACCAGGGACTTGGCATCCTCATATGGAGCCCGATTGCCGGTGGTTTGCTGTCCGGCAAGTATCGCCGGAGCGGCCCTGGGGCCCCAGAAGG